>ERZ1066123.1992-NODE-1992-length-11171-cov-7.079885_pt1 | contig 11171 bp, 8 predicted proteins | sample MGYA00382770_ERZ1066123 | MGnify/ENA primary metagenome ERZ1066123 (study PRJEB33369, sample SAMEA5778353) | biofilm metagenome | biome: Industrial cooling water; feature: Water cooling tower basin; material: Biofilm | place: United Arab Emirates | collected...
CGCTCGGCATCGTCTATGCCACCGATGCCGCGGCCAGCCGCGGTGCCCGCGTCATCGGCGCCTTCCCGGCGGAGAGCCACCTGCCGATCACCTATCCCTTCGCGCTGACCCGCCGCGCCGCCGGCGATGCGCAGGCGCGCGCGCTGCTGGCCTTCCTGGCGGGGCCGGATGCAGCGCCGGGCTGGCGCCGCTTCGGCTTCCCGCTCGCCCAATGACGCGCCTTGCGTGCCGGGTGCGGACGCCGTGAGCGTCGGCCTGGCCGCGGAGGAATGGCAGGCGGTGCGCCTCAGCCTGGAGGTCGCCTCCCGCTCCGTCCTGGTATCGCTGCTGCCGGCCATCGCCATCGCCTGGGTTCTGGCGCGCAGGCGGTTTCCGGGACGGATGCTGCTGGACGCGCTGGTGCACCTGCCGCTGGTGGTGCCGCCGGTCGTGGTGGGCTGGGCGCTGCTGATGCTGTTCGGCGTGCAGGGCCCGATCGGCGCGCCGCTGCACGCCTGGTTCGGCGTGCGGCTGGTCTTCACCACCGAAGGCGCGGCGCTCGCCACCGCGGTGATGTCCTTTCCCCTGATCGTGCGTGCCGTGCGGCTCGGCATCGAGCATGTCGATCCAGGACTGGAGGCCGCGGCGCGCACCCTCGGGGCCGGGCCGATCGACCGCTTCCTGACGGTCACCCTGCCGCTGATGTCGCCGGGGATCCTCGCCGGCGCCGTTACCGCCTTCGCGGCGGGGCTCGGCGAGTTCGGCGCGGTGATCACCTTCGCCTCCAACATCCCGGGCGAGACCCAGACCCTGCCGCTGGCGATCTACAGCGCCACCCAGACGCCGGGCGGCGAGGCGATGGCGGCGCGGCTCGCGCTGATCTCCTTCGTGCTGGCCATGGCCGGGCTGCTGCTGGCGGAGGTGATCGCGCGGCGCATGCACCTGCTGCTGGGGCGCGGCGCCTGATGCCGGAGGTCGCGCTGCGCCACCGCTTCGGCCGCGAGGGCTTCCGGCTGGACTGCGCCTTCGGCGCGCCCGCGGTCGGCGTCACCACGCTGTTCGGCCCGTCCGGCTGCGGCAAGAGCACGGTGCTCTCGGGCATCGCCGGGCTGCTGCGGCCGCAGGAGGGCAGGGTGGTGCTGGACGGCGCGGTGCTGCTCGACACCGCGTCGGGCATCTGCGTGGCGGCGGAGCGACGGCGCTGCGGCATGGTGTTCCAGGACGCGCGGCTGTTCCCGCATCTGAGCGTCGCGGGCAACCTGCGCTACGGCCTGCGGCGTGCGCCCCGCGATGCGACGGGGCCGGGCTTCGACGAGGTGGTTGCGCTGCTCGGCATCGGTCACCTGTTGGAACGCCGGCCGGCCGGGCTTTCGGGGGGCGAGCGGCAGCGCGTGGCGCTGGGCCGTGCCCTGCTGTCGCGCCCGCGCATCCTGCTGATGGACGAGCCGCTGGCGGCGCTGGACGCGGCACGGCGGGCCGAGGTGCTGCCCTTCCTCGCGCGGCTGCGCGACGCGGCGCGGCTGCCCATCCTCTACGTCACCCATGCGCTGGACGAGGTCGATGCCCTGGCCGACCACCTGGTGCTGATGGACCACGGCCGGGTGGTTGCCGAAGGGCCGGCCGAGGCGCTGGCCGCGCGCAGCGACCTGCCCCTGCTCTCGGGGCGGCGCGATGCCGGCGTCCTGCTGCCCTGCACGGTCCGCGCTGCGGAGCCCGGCGCACTGGCGCGGCTCGCCTTCGCCGGCGGCGAGTTGCGGACGACGCTGCATCCGGGACCGCCGGGCACCCGCCTGCGCGTGCGGCTGCGCGCCCGAGATGTCGCGGTGGCCGTGGAGGAGCCGCGCGGCATCTCCACCAGCAACATCCTGGCAGCGACCGTCGCCGAGATCCGCGCCGCGGGCGAGCCAAGCGAGATCTTCGTCCACCTGGCGGTGGGTCCGAGCCTGCTGCTGGCCCGCATCACGCGCGACAGCGCCGAGCGGCTGGCGCTGCGCCCCGGCCTGCCGGTCTGGGCGCTGGTGAAGGCCGTGACCTTCGACCACCGCGTCGCCAGACCGGCAGCCGGATGGGAAGCCTGACGGCCGGCGGGTCAGCCCGCAACAGCCCGATCCAGCTCGGCGAGGACCTCCATCGCCGCACGCACCGCGGCGACGGCGGTCGGCACGCCGGCATAGATGCCGACATGCAGGAAGATCGCCTTCAGCTCCTCGCGCGTCAGGCCGTTGGCCAGGCCCATGCGGATATGCGACCTCAGCTCCTCCGTGCGGCCGAGGGCGGTGAGCACCGAGATGGTGATGGTGCTGCGCGTCGCCCGCTCCAGGCCGGGGCGTGCCCGGACGGCCGCGAAGCAGTGCTCGAAAAGGTACCTGCTTTCGCGGGTTCCGTCTCGCCGCTCGACAACAATGCGACGCTGGCCAATGCCGGCGTCGCCTGCGTGATGCTCAAGGACTGGAGCCGGCGCGGCAAGGGCGAGGATCTGCGCTCGATCTATGTCCGCCTGGCGCACCTCATGGAGGAGATCGAGGAGATGACCTCGATCATCCTGGTGCCGCCGCCCATCCAGGGGATCGGCACCGCCAGCGGCTTCACCATCATGGTGCAGCTGCGCGACGGCGTCGTCGATTGGCCGCGGCGCGAGGCCCTGTCTCACGGGCTGGTGACGCGCGCCGCGACGCAGAGCGGCATCGCGCGCGCGATGAGCTCCTTCCGCGCCAGCACGCCGCAGCTCGAAGGGGCGGTGAACCGCACCAAGGCGGAGGAGCTGCAGGTCACGGTCGGCCAGGTGTTCGAGACCATCGCCGCCTATCTCGGCTCGATCTATGTCGGCCAGATCAATCGCTTCGGGCGGGTTTTCCAGATCTACGTCGAGGCCGACTCCGCCGCCCGCACGCCGCCCGACGACATCCGCCGCCTCTAGGTGCGCAACGGCGCGGGGCAGATGGTACCGATCGGCACCCTGGCGGAGATCGACGACCGCATCGGGCCGCCGCTGCTCACCCTCTACAACCTCTATCCCGCGGCGACCATCGTGGGTACGCCGGCACGGGGCTTCAGCTCCGGCGGGGAGATGGGCCTCATGGCGCGAATTGCGGAGGACACCCTGCCGCGCGGCACCGGCTTCGAGTGGGCCGCCATGTCCTGCCAGGAGCAGGCGGTGGGCAACCAGATCTACCTGGTGTTCGGGCTGGCCGTCCTGCTGGTCTACCTGGTGCTGGCCGGTACCTGCGAATCCTGGCTGGCGCCGATCTCCGTGCTGCTGGCGGTGCCGCTGGCGCTGCTCGGGCCGGTGGTCGCGCTGAGCGCCCTGGGCGCGGACAACAACCTCTACACCCAGGTCGGGCTGGTGCTGCTGATCGCCCTCCCGGCGAAGAACGCCATCCTGATCGTCGAGGTGGCGCGCGAGGAGCGGCTGAAGCGCGGGAAGGAGATTCCGGCGGCGGCAGTGGACGCGGCGCGGGCGCGGCTGCGGCCCATCCTGATGACGTCCTACGCCTTCATCCTGGGCGTCATGCCGCTGGTGATCGCCTCGGGCGCCGGAGCGGCGGCGCGGACATCGATCGGCATCACCGTGTTCAGCGGCATGCTGGCCTCGACCTGCCTCGCGGTACTGTTCGTGCCATCGAATTTCGTCGTCCTGCAGCGTCTCGAGGAATGGCTGGCGCGGCGCAAGGGCAAGTCCTCCGCCGCGGCGGGGGGCCCGCAGCCGCACGGGTGATGCGGCGGCGCCGATGACGGGCAGCCCTGCGCCGGCAGCCCGTCGCGATCCGGCACGTCGATGCGCGTCTGCACTCGCATTGCCGCCGCGTCAGGCGGGTCGCGCCGCTGGCGATCCCAACATCGGGCCTGCCGCGCACCCCGGCTGTCCTGACATGGTTCGAGGACCTCGCCGATTCGGGCGGCGGCCGCGGATCGGGCACGGGCGGAACCCGGCGCTCCGGCCGGCCCGCGCGACCCGTTCCCGGCACGGCCGCGACCCGGCCTTGGCCGGCGACGTGCCGCGTCGCAGGCAATGCGGCGGCCGGATGCGTGAACCCTTCGGCAAGGCCGGCGGACCGATAGTCGCTCGGCCTGGTGCCGGCCCGCCCCGTTGCGGGGCGGCACTTCGCACGCCTCCCCTGCGCCTCCGGAACCGTCTGCCATGACCTTCATCCGGCCCATCCCACCCGCTGCGCGCAGCGTACTGCATGTCGGCTGCGGCATGGCCGATCCCCGCAAGCTGCCAGGGGAATTCTTCCCACCTGCGGAGTGGCGCGAGATCCGGCTCGACATCGATCCGGACGTGGCGCCGGACATCCTGGCGTCGATCACCGACATGGCGCCGGTCGTCGCGGGCTCGATGGATGCGGTCTGGTCGTCGCACAACCTCGAGCACCTGCACGCGCACGAGATCCCATCGGCGCTGGGCGAGTTCCGCCGCGTGCTGCGGCCGGGCGGCTTCGCGCTGGTGACGGTGCCGGACCTCCAGCGCGTCGCCGCGCTGGTAGCCGAGGACAGGCTGGTGGAGCCGGCCTATGTCTCTCCGGCCGGGCCGGTGGCGCCGCTCGACATGCTGTATGGCCATGGCGTGGCGGTCGCGCAGGGCAACAGCTTCATGGCGCACCGCACCGGCTTCACCGCGCGCACGCTGGAAGCGGCGCTGCAGGCGGCCGGCTTCCCGGTCGTGCGTGTGATTCGGGACGATGCCTTTGCGCTCTGGGCGGCGGCCTATGCCACGCCCGCCTGATCAGGGCGCCGTCAGCAGGATGGATTCGTAGGCCGCTTCCATTCGCGCGGCGAAGCCGGCGCTGTCGCCGATGCTGCGGCGCCAGGCCGCGCCGCCCGCCAGCACCCGGCGCGCCTGCGACAGCCGCGCAGTATCGGTTCCCAATGCCACGGCGATGTCGACGTAGTCGTCCAGCGTCGTGGCGATCGTCTCCGTCAGTCCCACCGCCCGCAGCAGGCTGGCTGCCATGCGCGAGGCGAAGGAGCGGCCGCTCAAGGTCACCAGCGGCAGTCCCATGCGCAGCGCGTCGCTGGCCACCGTGCCGGCGTTGTAGGGCGAGGTGTCGAGGAACAGGTCGGCCAGGGCGAGGCGCGCCAGGTAGCGTGCAGGATCGGCGCGCGGCGCCAGGATCAGCCGCCCTGGCGCGACGCCCGCGGCTGCCAGGGCTCGGCAGAGGTTGGCCGCGCCGGTTGCGTTGTCCTCCGCCAGCCAGAGCACGGCATGGTCCAGGCGCCGAAGGATGGCGATCCAGGCCGCGAAGACCGGCTCCGTGATCTTGTAGAAGTTGTTGAAGCAGCAAAGGACGAAGGCGTTCTCGGGCAGCCCCTCCTCAGCCCGCGAGAGCGCAGGCAACTCCAGCATGCGGCCGTCATTCGCCTGGTAGAGGCCGTCCAGCGGCAGCGGGCGCGGCGCATAGTGAACGGCCTGCTCCGGCGGCACGACCGTGCTGTCGCAGATCAGCCAATCGAGCTCAGGCAGCGGTACCGGCCCGACATAGCCGAGATAGGTCGCCTGCACCGGCGCGGGTTTCCAGCGCAGCGCCTCGAGCCGCGCTCCGCGGGTAAGGCCGTTCAGGTCCACCAGGATGTCGATCTCGTCGGCGCGGATGCGGCGCGCGGTTGCTTCCTCCGACAGGCGGCCGACCGGGACGTGGTGGTCGACGGCGGCGATGATGCGCCGGCGCAGGTCGCTGCCGTCCTCGGCGGTGGAGCAGTAGCCGAAGACTTCGAAGCGGTCGCGGTCGTGGCGTTCCAGCAGCTCGACAATGAGGAACCCCATCGCATGCCGGCAGAAGTCGGAGGACAGGTAGCCCAGGCGGATCCGCTCGCGCTTCGGATACCCCTCAGGCGGCGCGAGCCGTGCCGGGGCAGGTGGCACCTTGCGGGAGATCCAGGTCTCGCCGATGCGGCGCTGCTGCGCCACGTCGTCGGTCAACGCCAGCGCCCCGAGCGGGCCGGCATGCAGCGCCAGGGCCTCGGCGCCGAGCCCTGGCATGCCCCCCGCGGGGCGCAGCGGCCAGATGCACCCCTTCTGGCGCAGGTGACTCCAGTGCTGGATGACGTCGGGCTGCTGCGGATCGGTCAGCAAGCTGGCATACAGCGCCTGCTCGGCCTCGGCATAACGCTTCGCGCCTTCCAGCAGCCGGCCGCACTGGTTGAGCAGCGCGGTCCGCGCTGCGTCGGGCTGCAGGGCGCCCTGCCAGACCGACAGGGCAGCTTCCGCCTGACCCTCCGCCTCCAAGGCGAGCCCGAGATTGACGGAGGCCTGGTAGAGGTCGGGCTTCAGCGCCAGGGCCTGGCGATAGGCCTCCATCGCCTCGGCGCGCGCGCCATCCTGTGCCAGCAGCACGCCGAGGTTGAACCAGGCCGCGAAGCACTGCGGCGACGCAGGATTGGCCGCGAGCCAGGCGCGATACGTGCCCGCCGCGGCGGCCGGGGGGACGACGTCCAGCGCCGGCAGCACCTGTTCGAGCGGCATGCCGGCAAAGGAGGGCGCAAAGGGAGCCGCGGCGATGTCCAGGGCCATGGCGGTGCCTCAGCCATCCACCACGTTCGGCCAGAGCCGCCCATCGCGGGGCAGTGGCGCGAAGGCATGGCGCCGCGCCAGGGCCTGCCTCCAGCGGGCATCGTAGCCCGGTGCAAACCCGGTCTCCGTCGTGTCGTGATCCATCGCTGCGCCGAGATCGAGATAGGTGCCAAGGTTGGTCAGGTCCGGCTGCGGCAGCCGGCCGATCTCGAACTCATGCCACATCCTGCGGAACAGCGATTCCAGGTGGCTGACGAGGTTCGGCGTATCGAACAGCGGAGACGTGCTGCGCGCAGCCAGCAGCTGCGCCCTGGCCGCGGCGAGCGCGGGCCGATCCCGGCCGAGCGCGATGGCGCGGCGCACATACGCTTCAGGGGAGGAGCAGACGAATTCCGGCGCGCCGGCGGCATGCACGAGGCTGGCGCAGACGCGCGCGGCGAAACCGCGGCCGGGCACCGTCAGTACGGGCACGCCCATCCACAGCGCATCCGACGCCGTCGTGTGCGCACCGTAGGGGGCGGTATCGAGGAACAGGTCGGCCAGCGCATAGCGCGCGAGATGCTCGCGGTTGGTGGCCAGCGGCGCAAACACCAGCCGCTCCGGCGCGATGCCGGCGGCCGCTGCATGCCCGCGCAGCCGGAGGTCGACCTCCTCGCAGCTCTTCAGCAGCCAGAGCACGCCGCCGGGAACATCGCGGAGGATGCGCATCCAGCGCTCGAAGACGAAGGGCGTGATCTTCTGCGTGCCGTTGAAGCAGCAGAAGACGGTGGCGTCCTCCGGCAACCCTGCCGCCCGCCGCGTCGGGGCGGGGTCGGCGCCGGTGGGGCGCAGGCGGTCGTTCGGCTGATAGCAGGGCAGGCGCACCACGCGTTCCGTGTAGAGACCCTCGCTGCCGGGCGGGATGACGTACGGATCGGCGATGATGTAGTGATGGTAGGGGCTTCCCATGCTGCCGGGATAGCCGAGCCAGTTGACGACGATCGGCGCAGGTCGCCGCGCCAGCAGCCGGGTGCGCGCGCCGCGGGTATGGCCGTTCACGTCCACCAGGATGTCGATGCCGTCCGCCAGGATCAGCCCGAGTGCCGCGTCGTCGTCCAGGGCTGCAATTTCCCGCCAGTGCTCCACGGCGCCGCGGATGCGTGCCTTGGTCGCATCCTCCTGCGGGATGCCGTTGTAGTAGGCGAAGACCTCGCAGGCGGAGCGGTCGTGCAGGTCGAACATGCCGGCCATCAGGTAGCCGATCGCGTGGTCGCGCAGGTCGGAGGACAGATAGCCGATGCGCAGCCGCCGGCCGCGCGCGGCCTCCACGCGCCCGGCAAAATCCGCAGTGCTGCGGAACTCCGACGGCCAGCCGACATCCTCCCGGCAATGGGCGTGCGCGCAAGCCAGCTGCAGCATCGGGTCATCGGTGTAGTTCGCTAGGCTGAGCGGCGCGATGGCGCGCAGCAGCGCGGCGCGGTCCATGCCGGCCAACGGCTCCAGCAGCGGCCAGCGGCACTGGCGCTGGCGCAGGCTGATCCAGTGCTGGATCACGTCGCGCGGCCGTCCCGGCGCGAGTTCGGCAATCTGGCGCAGGGTCGCCTCGGCCTGCGTCAGGTGGCGCCCGCCTTCCAGCATCTGCGCCATCTGCCGCAGCGCGGCCAGCTTCCAGGTCAGGGTGTCGCCGGTGAGCCCGGAGAGGCGGTCCGTGACATGTGCCCAATGCGTGAACGCGGCGGCGGCTGCCCCCATCCGCTCAAGCACGGCGCCAAGATTGATGTAGGGCGGCAGGAAACCCGGCTCGCGGCGGATGGCGGCGGAGAAGGCCTCCGCCGCGCCGGGCAGATCGCCTGCAGCGGCCAGCAGCACGCCGCGGTTGAAGTGCACGGCGTGGAGCGCGGGATCGTCCGGCTGCTGCGCGGCCCAGTATGCGTAGAGCGCGGCTGCGTCGTCCGCCCGGCCGGCGGCCATCAGAGCCTGTGCGCTCTCCACAAGTTCGGCGATGCTCATCCTGGGCATGGCTCGATCTTTCGATGGTATTCAGGTCAGGCGAAAAGCGCGTTGATCTGTGCCGCGTTCATCGCACCGATCTGCGTGGTGGTGAAGCCGGCGACCTGCGCCGTGCTGAGGGCGGCGATGTCACTGGTCTCCAGCGCGCCGACCTGCGTCGTCGTCAGCGCGGCGATCTGCGCGGTCCTCAGCCCCGCCATCTGCGCCGTCGTCAGGGCCGTGACCGCGGTGCTGGTGAGGGCGGCCACCTGGCCGGTGGAAAGCGCATTCACCTGGCTGCTGGCCAGCCCGACGATCTGGGAGGTCACGAGCGCCGCCATGCCGGTTGTGGTCAGTGCCACCGTCTGCGCGGTGGTCAGAACCGCGAGCTGAGTGCTGCTCATCCCGCCGATCTGCGTCGTGGTCAGTGCGGCCACATCGGCGGTTTCCAGGCCCCGCACCTGGCTGGTGCCGAGCGCGGCCACCTGCGTGGTGGTCAAGGCGCCGACCTGCGTCGTCGTGAATGCCGCCACCTGGGCCGAACCCAGGGCGCGCACCTGCGCCGTGCCCAATGCGCCCACCTGGGTCGTCGTAAGGGCACCGATCTGCGCCGTTCCCAGCGCGCCGACCTGCGTCGAGGAGAACCCGCCAAGCTGCGTCGTGGTGAGCGCGCCGATCTGCGTCGTCGTCAGCGATGCGACCTGCACTGCACCGAAGCCGCCAAGCTGCGTCGTGGTCAGGGCGGCAAGGTCCGCGGTCTCCAGCGCCCGCACCTGCGTCGTGCTCAGGGCCGCGAGCAGCGTGGATCCGAGGGCGCCGATCTGCGTCGTGTTCAAGGCCGAGAGGTCGGCGGTCTCCATGCCGCCGAGCTGCGCGGGCAGCAGCGCGGCCAGTTGCGTGGTGGTCAGCGCGCCCACCTGCGTCGTCGTCAGCCCCGCCACCTGGGCGGACGTGAGTCCGCGAACCTGGGTCGTGCCGAGCCCGCCGACCTGGGTGGTCGTCAGCACCCCAACCTGGGTCGTGGTCAGCGCTGCAACCTGGCTGGAGGCCAGCCCGCCCAACTGGGTGGTGCTCAGCGCGCCCACCTGCGTCGTCGTCAGCCCCGCCATCTGTGCTGCCGCAAGCCCGCGGAGCTGCGTGGTCGTCAGCACCGCGAGATCGGTGGTCTCCAGCGCCCCCAGCTGGATGGTCGTCAGGCTGCCAAGCTGGGCACTGGTCAGCCCGCCCATCTGGGTGGTCGTCAGCGCCGCGAGATCAGCGGTCTCCAGGGCGCGGACCTGAAGGGTGGAGAGCGCGGCGATCTGCGTCGTGGCCAGTGCGCCGATCTGGCTCGTGCTCAGCGACGCGACCTGCGTCGAGGTGAGGCCCCCGAGCTGGGTCGCCGTCAGCGCGCCGACCTGGGTGGTGGTCAGCGCGCCGATTTGCGTCGTGGTCAGCGCCGCCGTCTGGGCGGCGGTAAGGCCCCTGAGCTGCGTGGTGGTCAGCACCGCGAGATCCGCGGTTTCCAGCGCCCGGGCCTGCGCCGTGGTCAGCGCCCCGACCTGCGTGCTGGTCAGCCCGCCGACCTGCGTCGTCGTGAGCGCGGCCAAGTCCGTTGTCTCGAGGGCAGCCGCCTGGATGGCCGTCAGGGCGCCGACCTGGATGGAAGTGAGCGCGCCCAACTGCGTCGTGGACAGCGCCGCCACTTGCGCCGTGGTCAGGCCGCGAATCTCGGACGAGCCGATCACCGCGACCTGGGTCGAGGCAAGCGCGCCAACCTGCGTCGTCGTCAGCGCCGCAAGCTGGCTCGTCGCCATCGCGGCGACCTGGGTGGTGGTCAGCACGGCCACCTGGGTGCTGCTCAGCCCGCCGATCTGAGTCGTGGTCAGGGCGGCGACATCCGTGGTCTCCAGCGCCGCCACCTGCGAGATCGCCAGCGCGCCGATCTGCGTCGTGCTCAGCGCGCCGAGCTGCGTCGTGCTCAGCGCCGCGACCTGCGCCGTGGCGAGGCCGCGCAGCTGCGCGGTCGTCAGCGCGGCGACCTGCGTCGTCGTCAGCGCCCCCGTCTGCGTCGTGGTCAGGGCGCCGATCTGGGCACTGGACAGGCCGCCGAGCTGCGTCGTGGTCAGCACCGCGAGATCCGTCGTCTCCAGTCCGCGCACCTGCGCGGTTGCCAGTGCCGTGACCTGGGTGGAGGCCAGCGCCCCCACCTGCGTCGTGGTCAGGGCCGCGACGTCGGCCGATTCCAGGGCCGCCACCTGGCTGGTGGAGAGGCCCGCCACCTGCGTCGTCGTCAGCGCGCCCACCTGGGTGGTGGTCAGCGCCGCGACCTGCGTGGCCACCAGCCCACGCAGCTCCGCTGTCCCGATTGCGCCCAGCTGGGTCGTGCTCAGCGCGCCGACCTGCGCCGTGGTCAGCCCGCCGAGCTGCGTCGAGGTCAGCGCCCCGGCCTGGGTGCTCGTCAGCACGCCGATCTGGGTCGTCGTCAGCGCCACCATCTGGGGAACGGTCAGGCCGCGGACCTGCGTGGTGGTCAGCACGGCAAGGTCGGTGGTCTCCAGCGCGCGAACCTGCGCCGTCGTGAGCGCCGCAACCTGGCTGGACGCGAGCGCGCCGACCTGCGTCGTGCTCAGCGCCGCGACGTCCGCCGTCTCCAGCCCGGCCAGCTGCGTGGTGCCAAGAGCGGCGACCTGCGTCGTCGTCAGGGCGCCGACCTGGGTGGTGGTCAGCGCCGCCA
>ERZ1066123.1993-NODE-1993-length-11169-cov-8.025643_pt1 | contig 11169 bp, 12 predicted proteins | sample MGYA00382770_ERZ1066123 | MGnify/ENA primary metagenome ERZ1066123 (study PRJEB33369, sample SAMEA5778353) | biofilm metagenome | biome: Industrial cooling water; feature: Water cooling tower basin; material: Biofilm | place: United Arab Emirates | collected...
TCGCCGATATTGCTGACCGAGCCGACCGCCACATAGAGCCGCTCGCCATCGGGCGAGAGCGCGAGGTTGCGCATCCAGTGCCCGCCGCCCGGTGCGAGGTCCATGAGCTTGCGCCCCGGCCCGCTCACTGCGTCGGCCCCGAGCGCGTAGGGGAAGGCGAGCACCGCGTCGTGATTGGCGATGAACAGTGTCCCGTCCTTCCAAGCGAGGCCCGAGGGCGAATCGAGGCCCTCGCTGGCAATCACCTTGCGGGTCTCGGCGGTCCCGTTGCCGTCGGCATCGCGCAGCAGGACGATCTGGTTGGGAGATTCGCCGGTGGCCCCCGCCTTGCTCAGCAGCATGTCGGCGATCCAGCCCTTGATGCGGTCCATGATCCCGCCGCCCGCATTGTCCACCTTGGGCGCGCGGGTCAGGGCGACGAGGATGTCGCCATTGGGCAGCGCGTGGAGCGTGCGCGGGTGATCGAGCCCCTCGGCAAAGCGCGCGACCTCCAGCCCCTCGGCCGCTGTCGGTGTCTCGCCGGCTTGCCAGCCCACCGGCTCGGCGATCTGCACCGTCGGAAAGGTCTGGGCGTTGCCTTCCTGCAGGACAGGATCGGTTCCGGTCACCTCCTCGACCGACAGCGCGGCGGTGTCGCCCCGGGTGAGAAAGAACAGCGCGATCCCCGCGGCGACGACGGCGACGAGAAGAGCGATTGCGATTTTGCGGAAAATGGCCATATGGCTCGGGATAAGGCCCGCCTGCCCCGGCGGCAACCTTTCAAGCGACGAAAGACGCCCCGCCCTGCCATGTACGACTTCAAGCCCGACGCCCCCCTCGCCCCCGATGCGCTCTACCGCGAGCTGCTCGCAGCGGCTGACGCGCTGACAGGGGACGAGCCTGACGCGGTCGCCAACATGGCGAATGTGGCGGCGCTGCTGTGGGAGTTTCTGCCCGATCTCAACTGGGCGGGGTTCTACCGCGTCGGTCCGGCCAGGAACGGCGCGGCGGAGGAACTGGTGCTCGGTCCCTTCGTCGGTCGTCCGGCCTGCATCCGCATCCCCTTCGGCAGGGGCGTGTGCGGCGCGGCCGCGCAAAGTCGCGCGACGCAACTTGTGGCCGATGTCCACGCCTTCCCCGGCCACATCGCCTGCGACGCCGCCAGCGCCAGCGAGCTGGTGGTGCCGGTGCTGCGCGAGGGCGCGGTGGTGGCGGTGATCGACCTCGACAGCCCCATCCCGGAACGCTTCACCGCCGAGGATGCCGCAGGCATCGAGGCGCTCGCGGCGCTGCTGGCGGACCGGGTCTGATCCTTCCCGAAACGGGACAGGGGTGACGCGCGGCTTGGGCGCGGATGGGCGGCGGTGTTAGGCTTTTGCTAACCATCAGCGCATCCGGCTGATTCAGGGGGATTGCCCATGCCCAAGTCCGTGCCCGCATTGCCGCTTCTCGCCCTTGCGCTCGCCCTCCCTGCGGCTGCCGAGGCGCAGAACTATTCAGACCTCCCGCCGCTCGCCCCGATGGGCGAGGCCGAGGTGCGCAGTCTCCCCGCCGACATGCGCAGCGCGCCGACGACGGTCGTCCGCACCGACGAGACCGTCGCCACTGTCGACGGCGTGGAGACCATCACCCGCACCCGCCGGATCGAGGCACCCAGGCCTCTGCCAGCCTCGCCCGTGACCCGCCCCGCCCCCATGCCGATGCCGATGCCGGCGCAGGGCTATCCCGGCTATGGCTACGCCGCGCCGATGGGCTTTGCCGCGGCTCCTGTGGTGTTCGAACGCGAACAGTGGATCGAGGAATGCCGCCGCCGCACCCGCGGGCGCAATCGCAATGACACAGGCCTCATCATCGGCGGCCTGCTCGGCGCGATTGCAGGGGGATTTGCAGGCTACGAGATCGCCGGCGCCGGCGACCGCCTGCTGGGCACCGTGCTCGGCGTGGGCGGCGGCGGCCTGATCGGCGGGCTGATCGGCAGCCTGTTCGACGGCGGGCGCAAGAAGAACCTCTACAACTGCGAGGCCGCGCTCGACAGCTACCTGTCCACCTACGGCGCGCCCGGCACCCGCATCGCCAGCCGCGAGATCGCCTATCCGGCCTACGATTACGGCTACGGCTACCCGGCGAGCTACTCCTACGGTTACACCTACGCCCCGCCGCCGCAGATGGTGATGGTGCCGGTGCGCAGCGAAGTGCAGCAGCAGGTGGTGGTGCGCGAGACCGTGCGCGAGGAAAGCTACACCGTCCCCGGCGCTGCGCGGGTGATCCCGCCGCCCGCGCCGAGCCCCTCGCCGAAGATGATCAAGCAACGCTGACCGCCGTCCCTCGTCACTGAACAGCTTGCGAAAAGCCCCGCAGGTCCCAGCCGGACCGGCGGGGATTTTTCATGACTGCACGGCCAGGGCGCAGCGTTTCAGAAGTCGCCGCCGGTCAGCCGCTGACAGACCAGGTCGAGCTGGTCGAGCGTGGTGTAGCGGATCGTGATCGTGCCCTTGCGCGGATCCGCCTCCGGCTTGATCCGGACAGACAGGCCGAGGAACTCCTCGAGATGCTGCTGCACGGCGAGGATATCGGCATCCTCGCCGATCTGGTAGGCCGGTTGCGCCGTCGTCGGTTCGGCGCGCTTGCCGGGCTTCTTGGTGAGCGTTTCGATATCGCGCACCGAAAGCCCCTCGGCCACCGCGATGGCGGCGATCTCGCGCGCATCATCGCGGCCGATCAGTGCCCGGGCATGGCCGATCGACAGCTTGCCCTCCTCAATCAGGTCAAGGACGGGATCGGGCAGGGTCATCAGCCGCATCATGTTGGCGACATGGCTGCGCGACTTTTCGACCATCTTGGCGATCTCGACCTGGATCATGCCCTCGTCCTCCGAGAGGCGATGGTAGGCCCGCGCCTCTTCGACGGGGTTGAGATCCTCGCGCTGCAGGTTCTCGATCAGGGCGAGCGCCATGACCTCGCGGTCCGACAGGTTGCGCACCAGCGCGGGGATCTCGTGCAGCCGCGCCTTCTGCGCAGCGCGCCACCGGCGTTCGCCCGCAACCAGTTGAAAGCCTTCGCCATTCGGGTGCGGCCGGACGATGATCGGCTGAATCACCCCGCGACTGGCGATCGAAGCCGCCAGCTCGTCCAGCGCCGCCTCGTCGAAGTGCTTGCGGGGATTGCCGGGGAGCGGCTTGATCGCGGAAAGCGCCAGATTGCGCAGGGGCGAGCCACCGGTCGCGGGAACCTCTGCGGGCGCATCCTCGCGTCGCACCACCGGCTCCTCGCGCCGGGTCTCACCCAGCAACGCGCCCAGCCCCCGGCCAAGCCGCCGCGGCTTATCGTCGGAACGAGATGCCATTGTCATTTCAACGGGTTGTGCGACATTATCACTCATGCGGCCTGTCTTTCTGCAGGGAAACGCCCGATCAACTCGCGCGCCAGCGACATATAGGCACGGCTGCCGGTGCAGTGCTGGTCATAGATCAGCGCGGGAAGACCGTGACTGGGCGCCTCGGACAGGCGCACGTTGCGCGGGATCACCGTCTCGAACACCAGCTTGCCGAGACAGTCGCGCACGTCATCGGAGACCTGGTCGGTCAGCCGGTTGCGCCGGTCATACATGGTCAGCGCCACGCCGATGATACCGAGATCGGGGTTGAACCGCTGCTGCACCTGATCGACGGTCTGAAGCAGCTGGCTCAGCCCTTCGAGCGCAAAGAACTCGCATTGCAGCGGCACCAGCAGCGTATCGGCGGCGCACAGGGCATTCAGCGTCAGCAGCCCGAGCGATGGCGGGCAATCGATGAAGCAGATGTCGTGACCCGTGTGCCCGGCCAGCGCATTGTCGAGCCGGTGGGTGCGGCCTTCCACGGCCACCAGCTCGACCTCTGCCCCCGACAGGTCGACCGTGGCGGGAACGAGATCGAGGCGTGGGATCGTGGTGCCGACGAGCGCCGATTCCAGCGTGACCTCATCGACCAGCAGATCATAGCTGGACACCTCGCGCGCGGCCGCCTGCACGCCGAGCCCGGTCGAAGCATTGCCCTGCGGATCGAGGTCGATCAGCAGCGTCCGCCACCCGGTCGCGGCCATCGCCGTGGCGATGTTGATTGCGGTGGTGGTCTTGCCCACCCCACCCTTCTGATTGGCAATCGCGATCGTCAGCATGGCAGAATCCTGTCCTTTCGCGCCGATCCGCGCTGAAACCCGCATCACGCCCTTACGATGATCCCCGCCTCGGGATCGGTCAAGGAATGTTTCACGTGAAACATTGCCCGAATCGATGGCTTCATGCTCTCCAACTCCTGCGCCGCCGAGCGTCCCTTGGGCAAGACATAGGCCGTGGCCCTTGTGGAGAAGGGTGCGGATAGTTCGAGAAGCTTGTCGAGAGGCGCAAAGGCGCGGGCCGAAATGGCGCGGGCGGCGAAGGGGGTGACGCGTTCCAGACGCTGGCCCTCGATACGGCATTTCGTCAGATCGAGCGCCGCCGCAGCGCGCGTCAGGAAATCCGCCCGGCGCGCGCGGGATTCCACCAGGACAACCGGCATGTTCGGGCGAAGCGCCGCTATGACAAGCCCCGGAAAGCCCGGACCGCTCCCCAGATCCAGCCACGGCCCCCCCGCATTCGGCCCCAATGTTTCACGTGAAACATTTTCGATCAGCTGCGCGGAATCGGCAATGTGCCGCTGCCACAAGTGAGGCTCGGTCGCCTTGGCGATCAGGTTCTGCCGCTGGTTCTCTTCCAGCACCAGAGCCGCAAAGCTCTCCAGCCGGGCCATCCCGGCGGCGTCCGTCAGCCCGGCGACATAGGCCCGGGCTTCGTCCTCGGTGACGATCACGCCGCAATCCGCCGCCGCGCATGGACCAGCAGCGCGGAGAGCGCCGCCGGCGTGACCCCCGGCACCCGCCCTGCCGCCGCCAGAGTCCCCGGCGCGGCCTTGGTGAGGCGCTCGACCATCTCGTTGGAGAGCCCGGGCACCTCGGCATAGGGGAAGTCCGCTGGCAGAGGCAGAGCCTCGCTGGCGCGCAGGTCCTTCAGCTCGGCGTCCTGCCGCGCAAGATAAGGGGCATAGGCCGCATCTTCGGCCATCTCCTCGGCCAGCGATGGATCAAGCGCCGTGAGCGCCTCCAACCACGGCGCGAGCGCATCAGGCGAGACGCCGTCATATCGCAGCCACTCGGCAATGGTCTTCTCGCCATGATCGCGGCGAACGGGCAGGCCGAGATCGGCCAGGGCGCGGGCGTGAACCTTCTCGGAATGTTTCACGTGAAACATTGTCCGGGTTTCTTCGCGGCGCTGCCACCACGCCCGGCGCTCGGCACCGATGCACCCGGCATCGATGCCCAGCCCCGTCAACCGCGTCGCCGCGTTGTTGGCGCGCAACCGCAGGCGGTATTCGGCGCGGGCGGTGAGCATCCGGTAGGGCTCCGACACGCCCTGCAAGGTGAGGTCGTCAACCATCACCGCGATATAGGAATTCGCCCGATCGAGACGCGGCGCCTGTTTGCCCAATGCGGCCGCAGCTGCCTCCAGCCCGGCGACCAGCCCCTGGGCGGCGGCCTCCTCGTATCCGGTCGTGCCATTGATCTGCCCGGCGCAATAGAGGCCGGGGATCGCGCGCACCTGAAGGTCCGCAGTCAGGGCGCGCGGGTCGATGTGGTCATACTCGACGGCGTAGCCCGGCTGCACGATCACCGCGCGCGCACAGCCCGGCATGGTGCGCACCACCTCCTCCTGCACATCGACAGGGAGCGAAGTGCTGATGCCATTGGGGTAGACGAGGGTGCTGTCCAACCCCTCGGGCTCAAGGAACACCTGGTGCCCCTCACGGTCGCCAAAGCGGTGGATCTTGTCCTCGATCGACGGGCAATAGCGCGGCCCGGCCGCCGCAATCGCTCCGGAGAACAGCGGCGAACGGTGGAGATTGGCGCGGATCGCATCGTGCCCCGCCTGCGTCGTGCGGGTAATGGCGCAGAACACTTGCGGGTTGATGCGCGCCGGCGTGAGCGGGGACATGGTCCATGCCTCGCCATCCGAAGGCTGCTCTTCCAGCACCGCCCAGTCGATCGTCCGGCCATCGAGCCGCGGCGGCGTGCCGGTCTTGAGCCGCGCCATCGGCAGATCGGCCCCGCGCAGCTGCTGCGCCAGACGGTGTGCGGCGTTCTCGCCGATGCGCCCGCCCTCGAACCGCTCTTCACCCCGGAACAGCACACCGCCGAGGAAGGTGCCGGTGCACAGCACCAAATGTTTCACGTGAAACATTGTGCCGTCAGCCAGCTCCAGCCCGGCGACGTGCCCACCCTTGAGCACCAGCGCAGCAGCCTCGCCCTGCACCAGCGCCAGATTGGATTGAGAGCGCACTGCCGCCTGAACCGCTGCCCTGAAGCGCACCCGGTCTGCCTGCACGCGCGGGCCCCACACGGCGCTGCCCTTTGAGCGGTTGAGCATCCGGTAATGGATCGCCCCCGCATCGGCCGCGCGGGCCAGCACGCCGTCGAGCGCATCGACCTCGCGCACCAGGTGCCCCTTGCCGAGGCCCCCGATCGCCGGGTTGCAGCTCATTGCGCCGATCGCATCGAGATCGAAGCTCACGAGCGCGGTGCGCGCACCCATCCGCGCCGCAGCGCAGGCCGCCTCGACCCCGGCGTGACCGCCGCCAATGACCAGAACATCGAAGGATTGCATGGACGCGCAGATAAGGGGCGCAGCGGTGAAGGTCAAAGACGATTCGCGCGCCGCCTTTGCACCGCCAATGTTTCACGTGAAACATTTCGCACCGCGCAGCACCAATGTTTCACGTGAAACATTGAAGCTCATTTTCCGATGCAGAACCGGCCGAAGAGGGTGTCGAGCATGTCCTCGGTCGTCGCGCGGCCGATCAAGCGGTCGAAGGCAAGGCGAGCGCGGCGCAGCTCCTCGGCCACAAGCAGCGGGTCCGCGATCTCGGTCGCGGAGTGCAGTGCCTCGAATGCTTCGGCAAGGCGAGCGTGCTGGCGGGCGTTGAGGGCAGCTTCGCCGGGCTTCGGCAGCGCAGCCCGGGCGGTCTCGACCAGGGCTTGCTTGAGAGCCGCCACACCGGCACCAGTCACAGCTGACACCGTGAACCGCGCGGCGGGATCGGGCTCGAACCCTGCCCGGTCGGCCTGCGCCGCGATCTCCCATGCCGCTGCTGGTCCCTCACCCGAGGCGCCCAGCCACAGAACCACGTCGGCACGGGCCACGGCACCGCGCGCGCGGTCAATGCCTATCGCCTCCACGGCATCCGCTTCGCTCTCGTCCCGCAGACCCGCCGTGTCGACAAAGGTGAAGGGCACGCCTTCGATCGCCACCGACCGTTCAATCACGTCGCGGGTGGTCCCGGCGATGGGCGAAGTGATCGCTGCCTCGCTTTCGACCAGTGCGTTGAACAGCGTCGACTTGCCCGCGTTGGGCGGTCCGGCGAGCACGACCCGGAAGCCCTCCCCCAGACGCTCCGAACGCGGGCGGGCGAGCCAAGTCTCCAGCACCCCCGCCAGCGCCGCAATGTTCCACGTGAAACATTCCGGCAGCTCCTCCGCGTCTTCTTCATCCGAAAAGTCGAGCACGCCTTCAATCTCGGCAGAAAGCGCCAGCACCCGCTCGCGCCAACCCTCCACCTGCCGCGACAGGGCTCCGCCGAGATTGGCGACCGCGGCGGCCCGGGCCAGTTCGGTCTCGGCGGCAAGCAGGTCGCCCAGCCCTTCGGCCTCGGCGAGGTCGAGGCGGCCATTGATGAAGGCGCGGCGGGTGAACTCTCCCGGTTCGGCACGCCGGACACCGCGAAGCGAAGCGAGCGCGCTCTCCACGGCCGCAATCACCGCTCGCCCCCCGTGGCAGTGGAACTCGGCAAGGTCCTCCCCCGTTGCCGTCGCCGGTCCGGGGAACCATAGCACCAGCGCCTCGTCGAGCAGCGCGCCGTCCGCCCCGCGCAGCCGCGCCAGCGATGCGCGCCGCGGCGTCGGCACCCGGCCTGCAAGTGCCCCCAACGCCGCGCGCGCCGCCGGGCCCGAGACCCGGATCACCCCCACGCCCGCGGGCGGTGCGCCGCTGGAGAGCGCGAAGATCGTCGCCGCGTCGATCACCAGGTCAATCGGAGGCCTTGGTCCCCGCACCGCCCGTGGCTGCCTTCATCCCGCTTTCGACAAAACTCTGGAACAGCTTCAGCCCGATCTGCCCCATCGGCGCGAGGGCACTGGCATATTGCTGGAGCTGGTCCGGGTTCGACACGCCTTGCATCGCCTTGGTCAGGTTCTCGACATAGACAGTGTTGGCCGCGCTCACGTCGGGAAGGCCCATGAAGCTGCGCGCCTCCTCCGGCGTGCAGTCGATTTCGATGGTGATCTTCATGGGCACCGCCCTCCTCTCGTCATTCCCCTTTCATTTGCGCTTGGCACGCCTGCAACGCAAGAGATAGACCTCTGGGCCCCAGTCAGGAGAGAGACCCCATGAGCCTCAACGACAGCATTCCCACGCTTGAAGGTGACGCGAGCTTCGGCGCCTATGTCGCCAAGCCGGAAGGCACCCCGCGCGCCGCGATCATCGTGATCCAGGAGATCTTCGGGGTGAACCCCGGCATCCGCCAGAAGTGCGACAAGCTGGCCGCCGACGGCTACCTCGCCGTCGCACCCGACCTGTTCTGGCGGATCGAGCCCGGCATCGTGCTCGATCCCGACGTCGAAGCGGAGTTCCAGCGGGCGCTCGGCCTGTTCGGCGCGTTCGACCAGGACGCCGGCATCCGCGATATCGAGGCGACCATCCACCACATCCGCCGCACCCACGGTGTCGCCAGGGTCGGCTGCGTCGGCTACTGCCTCGGCGGGCGGCTCGCCTATATGACCGCGGCACGCACCGACATCGACGCTTCGGTCGGATACTACGGCGTGGGCATCGACAGGCTGCTGAACGAGAAGCACGCGATCGCCCATCCGCTGATGCTGCACATCCCGACCAACGACGGCTTTGTTCCACGTGAAACACAGGAAGCGATGCACGCCGGCCTCGACGATCACCCCAAGGTTACGCTCCACGATTACGAGGGGCTAGACCACGGCTTTGCCACCGAGCACGGCAAGCGCCGCAACGAAGAGGCCGCGAACCTCGCCGACAGCCGCACCGCCGCCTTTTTCGCGGAGCACCTCGGGTGAGCGGCGGGGTGGCGCACGAGGGCCTCGCCCGCTGGCACGCCTACATGGAAGGCGGGAGCGATCCCGCCGTCCTCGACGCCTTGCTGGCCGATGATGCCGTGTTCCATTCCCCCGTGGTGCACACGCCGCAGGTGGGAAAGACAGTGGTGATGGCCTATCTCGTCGCCGCCTCTCATGTGCTCGGCAACGATTCCTTCCGCTACGTCCGGGAGCTGGTCGACGGGGAAGAGATGATGCTCGAATTCGTCACCGAATGCGACGGGATCGCCATAAACGGGGTCGATATCATCCGCTTCGATGAGGCCGGATTGATCCGTGATTTCAAGGTGATGGTTCGCCCCCTCAAGGCGATCAACAAGGTCTGGGAAATGATGGCGGCACAGCTTCAAGCAGGACAGGCCGCGCTGCCGCGCTGACCGGGCGGAGAAGTTCGGGCCCGAGGAACTCGATCAGCGATTCCCGCACCGCGCGCGGCACCTGCCCGCCAGTCACCTCCGCGATCTGGTTCATCATCCGCCGGACATCGCGGCCATCGAAGTAACGCATCCGCCAACTCGCGAAACACGGCTCCGGGATCGACCGCTCGTCGATCACTTCGACATTGGTGTGGCGGCCATCGCGGCGGATCGTGTCGAATGTGGCGACCAGCTTCCACGTGGGACCTTCGAGCACCTGGTAGAAGTGGTCCTCGATATGCACGAGAAAGCCGCTCAACCCGCGGGCCTCATTGGCCATGCGGGCCTGGAAGACGAGCCGGAATGTCTCGACCCTGTCGATGCCGGGCGCGGCAAGGCTGCGGTAGATGATTCGGCGCATGGCGATCCCCCTGCTGAGCGGACCGCAGCGATAGCGAAAGGGGACCTGAATAGGGTTTGCCGAGGCTTAGGCAACAACCCGTAGCGGGCTTTAATTCAGCACCGCGAAGTTGACGATCATCTTGCGGACCTCCGGGTCGAGCGCGGCAGGAAGATCGTGCTCGAGCATGTCGCGGCGCGCGTCGATACTCTCGGCAATCATCACCCGCTTCATCGCCCAGTCGGGGCAGGCGCGCTCGCCGATCCCGCGCCGGTCGAGCACCGAGACGCCGCTGTGGCGCGGATCGGCGGTGATGGTCTCCATCAGCGCGGCGACCTCACTGTCCTCACCTTCGAGCAGCTGGAGGAAGTTGCGGCCGTTGAACAGCAGCAACCCCGTGATTCCCCGCGCCGGATTGTTGCGCGCGCTGGCGGCGAGGATCGACTCGACCTCATCGCGCCCCAGGGTCGGCGCGGTGCTGATGTAGAGATACTGGCTGAGCACTGTTTCCCGTCCTTCAGACCTGTTCCCCGGGCCGACCCCATGGCCCGAATGGCAGGGTATCCTATTGATTCATCGTCGCGAAGAAATCTTCGTTGGTCTTGGAATCCTTCATCTTGTCGAGCAGGAATTCCATCGCGTCTACGGTGCCCATCTGCATCAGGATGCGGCGCAGGACCCACATCTTGCTGAGATTGTCCTTCTGGACGAGCAGTTCTTCCTTGCGGGTGCCGGACTTGCCGACATCCAATGCGGGGAAGATGCGCTTGTCGGAGACCTTGCGGTCGAGCACGATTTCCGAGTTGCCGGTGCCCTTGAACTCTTCGAAGATGACTTCGTCCATGCGGCTGCCGGTGTCGATCAGCGCGGTGGCGATGATCGAGAGGCTGCCGCCTTCCTCGATGTTGCGCGCCGCGCCGAAGAACCGCTTGGGCCGCTGGAGGGCGTTCGCGTCCACACCACCGGTCAGCACCTTGCCCGAGGACGGCACCACGGTGTTGTAGGCGCGGCCGAGGCGCGTGATCGAATCGAGCAGGATCACCACGTCGTGCTTGTGCTCGACCAGGCGCTTGGCCTTTTCGATCACCATTTCAGCGACTTGCACGTGGCGGTTGGCGGGCTCGTCAAAGGTCGAGGAGATCACCTCGCCTTTCACGCTGCGCTGCATGTCGGTAACTTCCTCGGGCCGCTCGTCGACCAGCAGGACGATCAGGAACACCTCGGGGTGATTGTCGGTGATCGCCTTGG
>ERZ1066123.1997-NODE-1997-length-11150-cov-8.393871_pt1 | contig 11150 bp, 9 predicted proteins | sample MGYA00382770_ERZ1066123 | MGnify/ENA primary metagenome ERZ1066123 (study PRJEB33369, sample SAMEA5778353) | biofilm metagenome | biome: Industrial cooling water; feature: Water cooling tower basin; material: Biofilm | place: United Arab Emirates | collected...
GGCGGCATGGCCCCGGCGATCATCGTCGAGCGGGTCGACGGCTTTGTCGACTGAGATCGCGGATAACACCCCGGTCATTATCGGGGTCGGCCAATATTCGGAGAGGGTGGGCGAGCCGGGCTACGCAGCCCTCTCCTATATGGATTTGGCCGGACGGGCACTGGCCGGGGCGATTGCCGACAGCGGGGCGGTGGGTTCGGTGGCAAGCGCCATCGACACCCTCGCCGCGATCCGCGCCTTCGAAATGTCGCGGCCCGACCGCAAGCCGCCCTTCGGCGCGGCCAGCAATGTGCCGCGCGCGATTGCGGGGCGGGTGGGTGCGAACCCGGCGCGCGCGATCCTCACCACCACCGGCGGGCAGACCAACCAGCAATTGGTGGGCGAGTTCGCCTCCGCCATCGCTTCCGGCGACAGCCGGTGCGCGGTGATCGTCGGCTCCGAGGCGATCTCGACCGTGCTGGCGCTCTCGGCAAAGGGCGAAATTCCCGACTGGTCGGAGGACGTGCCGGGCGATTTCGAGGATCAGGGCTTCGGGGTCGAGGACCTGCTGGAGCCGGCGCTGTTCATGCACGGCGCGAGCGGGGCGATCCCGCTTTACGCGCTGGCGGAGAACGCACGGCGGCACCGGCTGGGGCTGGGGCTGGAGGCATACCGGCTGGAGATTGGGCGATTGTTCGCGCCGTTCACGAAGGTGGCGGCGGCGAACCCGCACGCCGCCGCGCCGGTCGAGCGCAGCGCCGAAGAGTTGGCGACCGTCACCGACCGCAACCGCATCGTCGCCGAACCCTATCCGCGCATGACCGTGGCGCGCGATCAGGTGAACCAGGCGGCGGCGGTCATCCTTGCTTCGGCGGGGCTGGCGCGCGAACTGGGCGTCCCTGAGGACAAGTGGGTGCACATCCACGCGGTCACCGCCGCGACCGAGCTGAAGCTCTCGCAGCGGCCCGATCTCGCGGGCAATCCCGCCTCGCTGGCGAGCGTCGATGCGGCCTTGTCGCGGGCGGGGAAGGGGATCGAGGCGATGCGCTACATCGACTTCTATTCCTGCTTCGCGATCCCCGTGTTCAACCAGTGCGACCATTTCGGCCTCGCGGTCGACGACCCGAGGGGGTTGACGCTGACGGGCGGTCTCCCGTTCTTCGGCGGGGCAGGGAACAACTACTCGGCCCACGCCATCGCCGAGGCGGTGCAGCGGGTGCGGGGCGACCGGGGCGCGTTCGCCTTGGTCGGCGCGAATGGCGGCTGGATGAGCAAATATGCGACCGGCATCTATTCGACCGAGCCTGCCGACTGGAGCGCGAACGACCGCTTCGCCGTGCTGCCCAAGGCAACCGACAAGGTGCCGCTGGCGAAGGGCCTGGTGGAAAGCGCCCTCGTCGAAACCTACACCATCAACCGCGGCCCCAAGGGGGCGGAGGCGATTGTCATCGGCCGCAGCGATGCAGGCGAACGTGTGGTGGGCAATGCCGACCTCACCGATCCGGCGACCGCCGAGGCTTTCGAAAGCGGCGAGCCTTTCGGCAAGCGCCTTGCCCTGACGCAGGACGAGCGCGGGCGGACTGTGGGGCGGGTGGCCTGATCTCCCCTCCCGCAAGCGGGAGGGGAGCGAGACTTGGCGGCTTGCCGCCTAGTCGCAGCGGGGTGGGACTGCGCGACGGTTCACTTGCCCACCCCCGGCCCCTCCCGCAAGCGGGAGGGGAGATGCTAGCGCCTCGCACCGCCCAGAAAATCGAGCGCGTCGAAGCCCTCGGGCGCTGGCACTTCCACCACCGGATCGTCGCGGTCGTCGAACTCGGTCCTGAGCGCGCGGCTCATGATGGCGTGCATGTGGTAGAGGCACGTGATGTAGGTCAGCTCCAGAATCTCCTCGTCGCTGAAGCCGGCCTTGACCTCCGCGAACAGCGCCTCCGGCACGCGGCCCGCGTGGCACACCAGCCGGTCGGCATAGGCGAGCACCAGCCGCTCCCTCGGGTCGAACACGTCCGAGGTCTGCCATACGGGCAGGGCCGCGATTTTCGCCTCGCTCACCCCCAGCCCGCGCAGGCTCTTGCAGTGCTGCGAGAACACGAACTGCGATCCGCAAGCCCACCCCGCCCAGGTCTGGCCCAGCTCGCGCAGCACCGGATCGAGCTTCCTCTCTGGCGAGCGGTAATAGGCAAAGCCCTGCGCGGCGTGGCGCAGCGTGTCGGGCGAATTGGCGAACACCGTCCACCAGTCGCCGCGCGTGCCTGTGGCGGTGCCGGGCTCGGCGACAGGGTCGCGCTCCCCGAACAGCTGGGCATAGAGCGGCTGGGCAACCTTCGCATCGGCCTCCGAACGGGGCACTTCACGCAAACGCGGCATCAGGCGTCCTCGGCCATTGTGGCAGGCGCGTGCCGGACATCCTCCGGCCCGAAGCTGCGGGTGGTCGCGGCGAATTCGAGCATGATCCCGTTCGGGTCGGTGAAATAGACCGAGCGCACGAACACCCCCTCGTGCATTGCCTTCGCATAGCCCGAGGGACTGTCGTCGTGGTTGAAGACCATGTGGGTGTGCGGCACCCCCGCCTCGGCCAGACGATCGAGCGCCGCCTCCAGCTCCGCCTCCTCCATGGTGAATGCCAGGTGGTTCATCGAGCCCACCGCGGTCTTCGCATCGAAGGGAAACTTCCTCACCGAGGCGATCCCCGGGGCGGCAGGCGGCGCGTCCTGCCACCAGAAGAACGCCACCGCATTGCCCCCGCCGCAATCGAAGAAGAAGTGCTGCCCGCCGTCCGGCAATTGCACCGTCTTGAACAGCGGCATCCCCAGCACTTCGGTGTAGAACCGCACCGTCTCCGCCATGTCGCGGCACACCAGCGCGATATGGTTGATGCCTGTCGTCCTGATCATGCGCCGCTCTCCTTGCGGCTGCGAGACTGCCGGAGGCGGCCCATCACCGCAAGTCATGTCGGCAGCATGACCCGGCGCTTGCGCGACTCGAACCGTTCGGGTAGATGGTTTCAATTGAAACTATCCAGGCAGGCAGGGAGCAATCCGCGATGAACGTGCAGAGCAAGGACCTTTTCGACAACCCTGTCGGGCTCGACGGCTTCGAGTTTGTCGAGTTCTGCGCTCCCGAGAAGGGCGTGCTCGAGCCGGTGTTCGAGGCGATGGGCTTCACCCGCGTCGCGCAGCACCGTTCCAAGGACGTGCACCTGTGGCGCCAGGGCGGCATCAACCTCATCGCCAATTACGAGCCGAGGAGCGCCGCATGGTACTTCGCGCGCGAGCACGGCCCTTCGGCCTGCGGCATGGCCTTCCGCGTGCGCGACGCCGCCAAGGCCTATGACCACCTCATCGCCAAGGGCGCAGAGCCGGTCGCCAACGATCCAGGCGTCATGGAACTGCGCATCCCCGCGATCCGCGGCATCGGCGGGGCGATCCTCTATCTCGTCGACCGCTATGCCGGGGCCCAGAACGGCAAGAGCCTCACCATCTACGACATCGATTTCGACTACCTGCCCGGGGTCGACCCCTATCCGGTGGGCGCGGGCTTCCACACCATCGATCACCTCACCCACAACGTCTACACCGGGCGCATGAAGTATTGGGCCGATTACTACGAGACGCTGTTCAACTTCCGCGAGATCCGCTTCTTCGACATCAAGGGCGAATATACCGGCCTAACCTCGAAGGCGCTGACTGCGCCCGACGGCAAGATCCGCATCCCGCTCAATGAAGAGGGCGAGGGCGGCAAGGGCCAGATCGACGAGTTCCTTAAGGCCTTCAATGGCGAGGGCATCCAGCACATTGCCCTCATCTGCGACGATCTCCCGGCCTGCTGGGACCGCCTGCAAAAGCTCGGCGTGCCCTTCATGACCGCGCCGCCTGCGACCTATTACGCGATGCTGGACGAGCGTCTGCCGGGCCACGGCGAGGATGTCGAGGCGCTGAAGATGCGCGGCATCCTTCTGGACGGGACGACGGAAGGCGGCTCGCCCCGCCTGCTGCTCCAGATCTTCGCGCAGGCGCAGGTTGGGCCGGTGTTCTTCGAATTCATCCAGAGAAAGGGCGACGAGGGCTTCGGCGAGGGCAACTTCAAGGCCCTGTTCGAGAGCCTCGAGCGCGACCAGATCGAGCGCGGGGTGTTGAATGTCGAGGAACCGGCGGAGTAAACCAGCTTCGTCATTGCAAGGAGCCGAAGGCGACGCGGCAATCCATCACCCGACGTTCCGGCATCGGCCAGACCTGTCCATGGATTGCTTCGCCTCCGGCTCGCAATGACGAGAGGAGAGGAATGAGCATGACCGACCACCCCGTAAACCTCGCTGGCATCCACCACGCCGCCTATCGCTGCAAGGACGCGAAGGAGACGGTGGAGTGGTACGCCCGCGTGCTCGGCATGACCTACACCACCGCCTTTGCCGAGGATCACGTGCCCTCGACCGGCGAGTATGATCCCTACATGCACATCTTCCTCGATGCGGGGAACGGCAACATCCTCGCCTTTTTCGAGCTGCCGAACCAGCCGGAGATGGGCAAGGACCCGAACACGCCCGCTTGGGTGCAGCATCTGGCGCTGAAGGTGCCTTCGGAAGCGGCGCTGCTGGCGGCCAAGGCGCATATCGAAGCGCAGGGGATCGACGTGCTCGGCCCCACGCATCACGGCATCTTCAAGTCGATCTACTTCTTCGATCCCAACGGCCACCGCGTGGAACTCGCCGCGGATATCGGCACGGCGGAGCAATACGAAGAACTCGCCCGCGTCGCCCCGGTGATGCTGGAGGAATGGTCGCAGACGAAGAAGGCCCCGCGCCATGCGGACTGGCTCCATGAGATCGCGCGGGCCGAGCACGCGGCGAAGGGCTGACCCTTCTTCTCCCCTCCCCTCGGGGAGGGGCCGGGGGTGGGGGCTCCACGGCGACGGCGAAGAGCTACCAATCGGGCGTCGCACATCCATCCCCAACCCCTTCCCTCAAGGGAAGGGGCTATGTCTTTTGATCCAGCGCAAAGCGCCCGCGCGCCTGCTCCCCCACCTTGAGCGCACTCAAGAGGGGGGATTCGGCCCATGCGCATTCTGTTCGTTCATCCCAATTACCGTTCCGGCGGGGCCGAGATTGCCGGGACATGGCCGCCTGCCTGGGTCGCCTATCTCACCGGGCCGCTGAAGCGCGCCGGGTTCGACGACATCACCTTCATCGACGCCATGACCGAGGGCCTGTCGGACGATGAGCTGCGCCAGCGCATGACCGCGCTTCAGCCCGACGTGGTCGGCACCACCGCGATCACCCCATCGATCTATGCGGCCGAGCGGGTGCTGGAGATCGCCGCGCTGCATGTGCCGCAGGCGGTGCGGGTTCTGGGGGGGATCCATGCGACCTTCATGTACCAGCAGGTCCTCGCCGAAGCCCCGCATATCGACGTGATCGTGCGGGGGGAGGGCGAGGAGATCGCGGTGGAGCTGTTCACGGCAATCAAGGAAGGCCGCTTCCCCGCCGAGGCGCGCGCGATCAAGGGCCTCGCCTTTCGCGAGGGGGATCAGGTCATCGCCACCGAGGCCGCCGACACCATCAAGGACATGGCCTCGATCAAGCCCGACTGGGATGTGCTCGACTGGAGCCAGTACACCTACATCCCTCTGGGCACCCGCGTCGCCATCCCCAACCTCGCGCGCGGGTGCCCGTTTACCTGTTCCTTCTGCTCGCAATGGAAATTCTGGCGCGATTACCGCGTGCGCGACCCGAAGGACGTCGTCGACGAGATCGAGGAGCTGCACGAAAAGCACGGTGTCGGCTTCTTCATCCTCGCCGACGAGGAACCGACCATCAACCGCAAGGCCTTCGTCAAGTTCTGTCAGGAGCTGATCGACCGCGGCCTGCCCGACAAGGTCAAGTGGGGCATCAACACCCGCGTCACCGACATCTACCGCGACAAGGACTTGCTGCCCTTCTACCGCAGGGCCGGGCTGGTCCATGTCAGCCTCGGCACCGAGGCGGCGGCGCAGATGAAGCTCGACCGGTTCAACAAGGAAACCAAGGTCGAGGAGAACAAGGAGGCGATCCGCCTGCTGCGCGAGGCAGACATCTTCGTCGAGGCGCAGTTCATCGTCGGCCTCGACAACGAGACGCCAGAGCTGCTGGAGGAGACCTTCCAGATGGCGTGGGACTGGCAGCCCGATCTCGCCAACTGGGCGATGTACACGCCCTGGCCCTACACGCCGCTGTTCGAGACGCTGAAGGATCAGGTCGAGGTCCACGATTTCAGCAAGTACAATTTCGTTACCCCGATCATGAAGCCCGCCGCGATGGAGCGCGGGGAACTGCTCGACGGGGTGATGAAGAACTACCGCCGCTTTTACAGCCGCAAGGCGCTGTTCCATTATCCGTGGCGCGGGACGGGGTTCCGGCGGCGTTACCTGCTGGGGTGCCTGTGGGCCTTCCTGCGCGCGGGGTTCAAGCGGACGTTCTACGATCTCGGCAAGGCGGGATACTGGGGGCCGCAGACCAAGACACAGCTCGACTGGCACTTCGACGAAAGCCGCCTCGCCGCTGCCGATGCCGCGACCGACTGGCAAACCAATGCCGACAAGGCCGCGCAGGCGGCCGAGCGCCGCGAGGCGGTGCGCGCGCAGATGAAACAGCGGGGTGAAGCGAGAGGAAAGGAACGCCGCAACCGGGATCGGATCGATGTCGATTGAGGCTCGGCTTCATGGGCGGCGCCGGTCGGACGCGCTGATCGGGCCCAATGCGGTGCTGCAAGCGGCGGCGGTGATGGAGGAGCGGCTGGGCCACGCCGAGACCGCCGCCATCCTCGCCGATGCGCAGATCGCGCGGCTCCCCTCGGGCGAGCACATGATCCCCGAGATCGACGCCTTGCGGGCTCCACCGCTGGCTGGCGCTCCACCATCCGATCGGGGCCTTCGCCATCGCCGAGGAGGCAGGCGCACGCACCGCGGATTACATCATCGCCAACCGCATCCCCGTGGCGGCGGCATGGCTGCTGCGGCATCTGCCCGCCGCCTTGGCCGCGCCGCTGCTGATGGCGGCGATCAGCAAGCACGCCTGGACCTTCGTGGGCGCGGGCGTCTTCACCCCTGCGGGTGCATGGCGCTTCACCATCGATCGTTCCGCCGCCGATGACCGCATCCCGCCGCCCGACAGCCTGTTCCACTGGTACGCGGCGGTTTTCACCCGGCTCTACCGGGCGCTGGTGGCAGGAGATTGCGCGTGCCGCGTGATCGAACCGGAGCAGGACTTTCCCCCAAGGCGCGACTTTACCATCAATCGGAAACCGCTCCAGCGCAACTGAGGCGGATCTCGCGCGCGGCGAAATCGTAGGTCAGGCGGGAACAATGGGCGATCTGATCGCGGCCGATGCGGGTGAGGAGGTCCGGCCGCCCGCGGCCCTTGCGGCGGCTGACGAGGATGCGGTCCTTCTCGAAGCGCGGATCGCCCTCGCCGATCTCGCCCACGTCGCGCGCCTCGCCGTAATCCTCGAATCGCACCGCAAAGCGATCGACCGCCAGCGGCCCGAGCATGATCGGTTCGGCCAGGCGCATGACGCGGGTCGGGCGCTCGACCCCGAAGTTCATGACCGCAATGCCGTCCGATCCCGGGGCGAAGCCGCCCTCGTGGTGGGTGGCGATGAAATCGGCGGTCGGGGCGGTGACGAGATTCTCCGCACGCTCGGTGACGAAGATCATCAGCAGCCGGCGTTTGCCGACCGTTATCTCGGTGCCGAGCCGGGCGTTGCCGCGCCCGCCCGCGCGGCGCATGGGGAAGGCAAGGACCGTTTCGTCCCCGGCAGGAGCGCCCAGCACAAAGGTGACCCGTTCATGGGGGAGATCGTGGACGCCGATCACCCCGTCGGCCTTGTCCGAGGCGATGCGGGCGGTCCATGACACCCGCATCGGCACCGCCCCTGCACCGAAATCCGCCACTGCATCGGCCGCTGCGCCCTCGACGGTGACCGGGCCGAATTGCCATCCCCGCCGCATCTCTGGGCGCAGCATCAGCCGCGCGGCGACGTCGGGATTGACCACGGGCGAGCCGAAGGCGTCGGCGCTGACCTGAAACCTGAGCGGCACGCCATTGATGGCGAGGGTGACGACATTGTCCCCTGCAAGCACCAGGTCCGCCACAGGCGGCGCGCTCTCAGTCCCGGAAGGGGTCCCGGCCGCGCCTGCCGCCTGCGGTATCAGGGCGACGGCAAGCAGGCACGGCGCAATCAGCGGGCGAGCGATCATGGCGGATCGTTACTCTCCTTGCGGCGGCGTTCCAAGCGTTCGCGCTGCCTCTCCCGCTGCCGATCACGCCGCAGAACGGGAACATCGACCACCGTGGCCCGCACGCTCATCCACCAGATTCCGCCCAGCAGCCAGAACAGAATGCCGAAGACGAGCAGCAGCTGTCCATTGGCCAGGTCAGGGCCTTCATGGACCTTGCTGTGGTCCATGAACCAGAGAGCCATGGGAACCAGCAGTGCCAGCCAGATGAGAAACTGCATCCATCCAACCAGCCCCTTTGGGACGATCATGTAGTCGATCCACCCGCCGCGATAAATGACGAATGGCTTGTCGCGTTTCGGCATCGTCCTCTCCGGATGCCCGCGCCGTCATCGGGCGCTTGGCCAAGTTTGTTAGTCTGTTACGTCGAACACGCCTAACCGGAAAGAACGAATTTGTCACCAAATCATATGCTTGCCCTTACCGATCTTCCACAGGCGGGCGTCCGCGCCGTGGTGTCTCGCTGCGGTCGGGCCGAATGCCCCGACGCGCCAGCGCCTCGCGCAGCAGCACCTCGATCTCGGCGTTGACGCTGCGCAGCTCGGCATCGGCGAGCCGCCGGATCGCGTCGTGCAGCGCCGGATCGAGGCGCAGGGGAAAGGCTTTCTTCGCGTTCATCGCCGGATCGTCAGTAGAGCGATCCTGCATTGACCACAGGCGTGGTGTCGCGCTCCGAACACAGCACGACCATCAGGTTGGAGACCATCGCCGCGCGGCGTTCGTCGTCGAGTTGCACCACGTCCTTTTCCGAAAGCTGGGTCAGCGCCAGTTCGACCATCGAAACCGCACCCTCCACCAGCTTGGCGCGCGCGGCGATCACCGCCTCGGCCTGCTGGCGGCGCAGCATCGCCCCGGCGATCTCGGGGGCGTAGGCAAGGTGGGTGAGGCCGCATTCGTCGACCGTGATCCCTGCCACCGACAAGCGTTCGATCAGCGCAAGGCGCAATTCGGCGCCGACCTCCTCGTGATTGCCGCGCAATGTGACTTCGAGATGCTCGATATCGTCGTAGGGGTAGCGTGAACCGATGGCGCGCACCGCCGCTTCCATCTGCGCGGTGACGAATTCGCGGTAGTCGTCGACATCGTAGAGCGCCTGCGCCGTGTCGGTCACGCGCCACACCACCTGGGCGGCCATTTCGATCGGGTTGCCGCGCGCGTCGTTGACCTTGATCTTTTCCGAAATGACGTTGTTGGCGCGCACCGCGATCTTGCTGCGGGTCAGCCATGGCAGCACCCAGCGCAGCCCCTCGTTGCGATCGGTTCCCTTGTAGGCACCGAACAGCTGGATGGCGGCGGCCTCGTTGGGGTTGATCATGTAGAAGCCGGTGAGGATGAACAGCCCGACAAGGCCGGTGAGGATCGCACCGGTCAGCGCGAGGCCCGCAGGCGTGTCCGCTTCCATCGCTCCGAAGAACAGCCAGGCCGCCATGGCGATGAGCACGAGACTGACCAGCAGCATCACGTATCCGCTCTGGGTCGAGGCCGGGATCTCCCGGCTGCGGTTGAGAGCTGGGGTATCGGCAGGGGACATGACGAATCTCCGCATTTGATTTAATTATGATATTATATTTATATAAGATGCAGCCAAGGTCAAGAACCTTCTCGGCGAGGGAAAGTAGGGGCTGCAATGCTCCCCCCCCCCGCCGGCGCGCCGCGGGGGCGGTTGGTCAGACAGGAAAAAGGCCCCCGGTGTCGCCACCGGAGGCCTTTCCCATGCAAGTCAGGCGGCGCGGATCAGCCGTGATACTTGGCCCAGGTCACGTCGAAGCGGTCGGCGTTCATCACCTTTGTCCAGGCCGAGATGAAGTCGCACACGAACTTGCCCTCGTTCCCGCTCTCGGCATAGACCTCGGCCTGCGCGCGCAGGATCGAGTTGGAGCCGAAGACGAGATCGGTGCGGGTCGCGCGCCACTTCTCCTCGCCCGTCGCACGGTCGACGCCGACATATTCCTCGTCCCCGCTGTCATCGACCGGCGACCACTTGGTCCCCATGTCGAGCAGGTTGCGGAAGAAGTCGGGCGTGAGCTTGCCCGGGGTCTCGGTCAGCACGCCGATGCGGTGGCCGTGGTGGGCATGATCGCTCACCGCGCCGAGCGCCCGCATCCCGCCGACCAGCACGGTCATCTCGGGCACCGACAGGCCGAGCAGGTGCGCCCGGTCGATCAGCATTTCCTCGGTGCGGACCTGCGCCTTGGTTTTGAGGTAGTTGCGGAAGCCGTCGGCAAACGGCTCGAGCGGCTCGAAGCTTGCCGCGTCGGTGTGCTCCTCCGTCGCATCGCCGCGCCCGCCGAGGAAGGGCACGGTCACGTCGAAGCCCGCGTCCCTGGCCGCCTTCTCGACCGCTGCCGAGCCTGCCAGCACGATCGCGTCGGCCATCGAGAGGCTGCCTCGGTGGGCGTCGATGGCATCGAGCACCTTGCCGAGTTCCTCCGGGTCGTTGACCGCCCACGACCGCTGCGGCTCAAGCCGGATGCGCGCGCCGTTGGCGCCGCCGCGGTGATCCGAATTGCGGTAGGTCGAGGCCGAAGCCCAGGCCGCCTTGACCAGCTCGCGCACGCCGAGGCCGCTGCCGAGGATCGCTTCCTTGAAGCGCGCGACCTCCGCATCCGAAGGCGCGGTGCCGGCGGGCACCGGGTCCTGCCAGATCAGCGTCTCTTCCGGCACTTCCGGCCCGAGGTAGCGGACCTTGGGGCCCATGTCGCGATGGCACAGCTTGAACCAGGCGCGGGCGAAGGCATCGTCGAGCGCCGCCTGATCGTTCAGGAACCGCTCGGAAATCTTGCGATATTCCGGATCGTTCTTGAGCGCCATGTCGGCGGTGGTCATCATCGTCGGCACCTTCTTCGACGGGTCGCGCGCGTCGGGGGCCATGTCTTCGGGATCGGGGTTGATCGGCTGCCACTGGT
>ERZ1066123.2000-NODE-2000-length-11147-cov-7.438604_pt1 | contig 11147 bp, 7 predicted proteins | sample MGYA00382770_ERZ1066123 | MGnify/ENA primary metagenome ERZ1066123 (study PRJEB33369, sample SAMEA5778353) | biofilm metagenome | biome: Industrial cooling water; feature: Water cooling tower basin; material: Biofilm | place: United Arab Emirates | collected...
CTTCGCGCGGTGTTCCGGGGAGGGGTTCTGGATCAGCAGCGTGCCCCAGCCTGACTCGTCCGAACTGCGGCTCCAGTCGAAGCGGAACTGCCACGGCACCCAGCTCGGGGCGAGCCGCGTGAGGAGCTGGAACCGCAGCGCGAACGCGGGGATCGCCACGGACTTGAGGTGCCCTTCGCGGACCGACCCGGCGGGGAACTGGTGGCGGACGAGCGTGTCGTATTCGCGAAACGTGATGCGATCCGGGTAGAACCACAGCCGTTCGAGCGGCCCGCCGGGGACTTCCGCCAGCATGGACGGCAGCACTTCGACGAGCAACAGGTCGGGCACGACGCCGGACTTCAGCATCCGGTTCAGGTACAGCAGGTGCGTGACCGGCCCCGACGCGGGGGTTCCGTAGTTAAACGCGACGCACCTTCGAGGCTCGTCCGCGAACGCCGCTTCAACGCGAGACCCGTGGAATGCCAGCCCCGTGCGGGAACTGCCGAGCATCACGACGGTCGTAGGCTTCGGCGTCGCCGCGAGCTTGCGTTCGAGCTTCACGAACTTGTCGCCGTACAGCGGGTCGCGGATGCGGGGGTACAGTTCCGACGCGACCCCGAGGGACAGTTGCACGCCGAGAAAGGCCGCCACTCCCCACCCGAGGGCACGCCCCGCCTTCCGCCGGGCGGCGAAGCGGGGCCGGCTCGCGGCTGGCAGTCTCAGACGAAGTTGGGGGAGGCGGAGTGGCATGAAGCCTTCAAGCCCGGAGTTTAGACGGGATGACAGGATGAACGATATCCTGCATGTATCCCGTCGATCCTGTCAGAATATTTCCCATGCATTTAGAACGTGAAGTAGATGAACGACTGCCCCTGTTCCGGGGCCAGGATCATGGCGGCGGTCAAACACACCGCGTAACCGAATCCCACGGCCGGGGACGGGAGGCGGTCCCACACCCACTGCCAGAGTCCCTTCGCCACGACGACGTGGCAGGCGAGCACGAACAGCACCGTGTACCACAGGCTGCGGTTGTGCAGCGGCAGGCCGACGCCGTCGGTGTGGATGACGAACATCCGCTCCAGCATCGTGAGGGCACCGTGCAAATCAGGGCGGAAGAACACCCAGCAGACCATCACGCAGAAGAACGTCACGAACACCCGCAGGACGGTGCCGGCCGGGGATTGTAACGCGGCATCCAACCGCGGCCGGGGCTTCACCCAATCTTTGAACTGCTTGTGAGCAATCAGCATCAATCCATGCAGGCCGCCCCAGATGATGTAACTCCAGTTGGAACCGTGCCACAACCCGCCCAGTAACATAGTCACCATCTGATTGCGGTTGCGTGCCCACGCCGAGCCGCGGCTGCCGCCCATCGGGATGTACAAGTAATCGCGCAGCCACGTCGACAGCGAGATGTGCCACCGCCGCCAGAACTCGGTCACGTTCGGCGACAGGTACGGCATGTTGAAGTTCTGCGTCAGCTTGAAGCCGAGCAGGTGGGCGGTGCCGACGGCCATGTCCGAGTAGCCGCTGAAGTCCGCGTAGATCCGCAGCGCATAGGCGAGCACCGCGAGCCACACGGCGGACGAGTTGTAGTTCTCCGGGTGGGCGATCACCGGGTCGCAGAAGATGGCCATGCGGTCGGCGATGGCGAGCTTCTTGAACAGCCCGAGCAGGAAGAACTGCACCCCCACCTGCACCCGAAGCCAGTTCCACCGCTTCACGCGGTGCGCCTGCCGGAGGAAGTCCCCGGCCCGCACGATCGGCCCGGCGACGAGGTGCGGGAAGAACAGGATGAACAGCAGGAAGTGCGGCAGGCTGCGTTCCGCCTTCACCTTCCGCTGGAACACGTCCACCGCGTAGCTGATCGCTTCAAAGGTGTAGAACGAGATCCCGAACGGGATCAGGATGTCGAGCGGCGAAAACTTCTGGAACCCCGGCGCACCCGTGACGCCGTTGAGGAGGTCGTGCAGCTCGTTGACGAAGAACCCGCGGTACTTGAAGTAGCACAGCAGGCCGAGGTTCATGCCGATGCTCGCCCACATGATCGCCCGGCGGAGCGGCCGGCGGTCGGTCGCGTCCATCCAGCGGGCGAGCAAATAGTCCAGCGTGGCCGTGCCCGTGACCAGGAACGCGAGGGTGGCGTTCCACGCGGCGTAGAAGTGGAAGCTCGCGACCACCAGCAGGTAGACGCGGGCCGTGTTGTACCTCCGCGGGATGAGCCAGTAGACCGCGGCGACCGCGAGGAAGAAGAGCAGAAAGCCCTGCGTCTGGAAGAACGGCTCCGGCAGCAAGTCGTGGAGCCAGCGGAAGTACTCGGGCTGCGCGTCCCACCGGGCCTTTTCGAGGATTTGAGCGGCCTTCCCGAGTTGATCCCCCTTCAACGCGGCGATTTGATCCGACGGCGTTTCCCGGATCTGGGTCGCGAGGGCGGCAATCTGGTCGGCCGGCAAGTGGGCCGGGTCCAGGAGTGGCGACGGCAGTGGCATCGGCAACCATCCTTGGTTCGCGGGGCAACGCCCCGGCTGGCGGGCGGAATCTAACCCGAGCGGGAAAACGCGGTCAACCCCGGACTGGTCGCGGTCGGTCGCCCGGCTTAGCTTGACCCCGACACGTCGCCCTCCCCCTTCCCGCGAGCCGCCCCATGCCTCCGACGCTGTCTGCCGGAATCGAGCCGGTCACAAAACAGTTCCTCGACACGGTCAACTCAGCGACCGGCCCCGCACTGTACGAGTTGTCGCCCTCGGAAGCCCGCAAGGTGTTCGACGGGTTGCAGGCGAACCCCGGCCCGATGCCGGCGGTGGACGTCGAAGACCGCACCGTCCCCGGCGGGCCGACGGGCTCGGTTCCCGTGAAAATTCTGCGACCAGTCGGCAGCACCGGGGTGCTCCCCGTCGTGGTCTACATCCACGGTGCCGGCTGGGTCTGCGGGGGGTTCGCGTCGCACGAACGGCTCGTCCGCGAACTCTGCGTCGGCACCGGGGCGGCGGTCGTGTTCGTGGACTTCACGCTGTCCCCCGAAGCCAGGTACCCCGTCGCGATCGAGCAGTCGTACGCCGCGACGAAATGGGTGGCCGAGAACGCGGCGACGATCAAGGTCGATCCGAAGCGCCTCGCGGTGGCCGGCGACAGCGTCGGCGGGAACATGGCGATCGCCGTCACGCTGCTGGCGAAGGAGCGCGGCGGGCCGGCCCTCGCGTTCCAACTTCTCTTCTACCCCGTGACGGACGCGGCGTTCGACACGCCCTCGTACCGCGAGTTCGCGACGAACCACTTCCTCACGCGGGAAGCGATGAAGTGGTTCTGGAACCAGTACACGACGAACGAATCCGACCGCACTCAGATCACGGCGTCGCGGCTGCGGGCGACCGTCGAGCAGTTGAAGGGCCTGCCGCCGGCACTCGTGATGTGCGGGGAGTTCGACGTGCTCCGCGACGAGGGCGAAGCCTACGCCCACAAGCTCATCGCGGCCGGGGTGCGGACGACCGCGCTGCGGTTCCACGGGACGATCCACGACTTCGTGCTGCTGCACGCGGTCAAGGACACGCCGGCCACGCGGGGAGCCATGACGCACGCGATTGCGACGCTGAGGGCGGAGCTCGGAACGTGACGGGCGAGCGTCCGTGGACGGTCGGGCGCGTTTCCGTGAAGATACCTTCGCGCGACTGTGGCCGGGTTCCGCGTCTCTCTCCCCGCGGCCCCGGCACCCGGCACCCCGTTCCCACCCGGAGAGGACATGCAATCTGAGGCCCAACACGCGCTCGGGGCGGACATCCGCCTGCTCGGCGACCTGCTCGGGCGGACCATCCGCCGGCTCGCCGGGGAAGACGCTTTTCGGCTCGAAGAGGAAGTCCGGACCGCGGCGAAGGAACTCCGCGCCAACCCGTCCCCGGACGCCGCCCGCCGGCTCCGCGACCGGCTCGCCACCCTGGACGTGCCCGCGCTGCGCGGCCTCATCCGCGCGTTCTCCGTGTACTTCGACCTCATCAACCTCGCGGAGCAGCAGGCCCGCGTCCGCGCCCTCCGGAAGCGGGCCGGGACCAAGGCCGACGGCCCCACCGCCGAGACGCCCGAGGCCGCGTTGAAGCACCTCCGCGACCGCGGCGTCGGCGCGGCCGAGGTCGCCGCCCACCTGGGCCGGTCCGCGGTGATTCCCGTCTTCACCGCCCACCCGAGCGAGGCCCGCCGGCGGACCATCCTGGAGAAGCTCGCCGCCGTCGCGGGGCAGCTCGACCGGATCGAGTACACCAAGCTGTCGGTTCACGAACAGGCCGCGGCGGTCGGCGAAATCGCGGAGGAGGTCGAGGCCCTGTGGCTGTCCGACACCGCCCGCGCCACCCGGCCGAGCGTGCTGGACGAGGTCCGGCAGGTGCTCGGCGTCGTCGAGGGCCGGCTGTTCGACGTGGTCCCGCGGGTGTACCGGGAAGTCGAAGACGCCCTCGCCCGCACCTACCCGACGGTCGCCCGGGACGTGCCCGCGTTCCTGCGGTTCGGGTCGTGGATCGGCGGCGACCGGGACGGCCACCCGAACGTGACCGCGGCGGTCACCGCGGCGGCCGTCAAGCTCCAGCGGGAAACCGTCCTCCGCCAGCACCTGACCCGGGTCGAAGACTTGTGGCGGCGGCTCAGCTACTCGGACCGGTTCGTCACCCCCGGCCCGGCGTTCCGCGAGTCGCTGGCGAGGGACGCCGAGCTGTTCCCGGACCTGGCCCCGCCGGGTCACGAGCCGTACCGCGCGAAGTGCCGGTACATCGAGGCGAAGCTGAAGCGGACGCTCGACCACGTCCGCGACAACCCGCCGGACTGGGCGAAGGGCGCGGCCGCGGTGCCGCCCGGCGTCTACCTCCGCCGGGAAGACTTGCTGGCAGACCTGCGGGTGATCCGCGACGACCTCCATCGTGTCGGGGCGACCGCCGCCGCGGACGGCGCGATCCGCGACGCGGTCCGGCTCGCCGAAGTCTTCGGCGTCCACCTGCTGGACCTGGACCTCCGCCAGCACAGTGCCCGCCACGCCTCCGCCACGGCGGAAGCCCTGGCCTGGGCGGGCGTCTGCCCGAACTACCTGGAATTGACGCCGGACGGCCGGTTCGACGTGCTCGCGAAGGAACTCGCCGGCTCCCGCCCGCTGCTGCCGACGCACCTGCCGTTCTCGGACGACACCGTCGAGGTCATCCAGACGTTCCGCACCCTCGCGGCGATTGCCGAGCAGCAGTGCCCGGAAGCGGTCGGGACGTACATCATCTCGTCCACGACCGAGCCCGCCCACCTGCTGGAAGTCCTGCTGTTCGCGCGGGAGGCCCGGCTGTTCCGCCCGAACGACGGGGTCAGCCGCATCGACGTCGTCCCGCTGTTCGAGGCCCTCGAACCGCTGCGGGACGGCACGAAGATCATGGCGAAACTCTTCGCCCTGCCGGTCTACCGCAAGCAGATCGAACTGCGGTCGAACCGGCAGGAGGTGATGATCGGCTACTCGGACAGCAACAAGGAATCGGGCTTCCTGCAATCCGCGTGGGCGCTGTACCGGGCCCAAGTGGACCTCACGAAGCTCGGCGCGGCCGAGGGCATCTCCGTGCAGTTCTTCCACGGCCGCGGCGGCGCGATCGGCCGCGGCGGCGGCCCGGCGAACCACGCGATCCTCGCCCAGCCGCGCGGCACCGTCGCCGGCCGGCTCCGGATGACCGAGCAGGGGGAGATGATCGCCGACCGGTACGGCCACCCGGCCATCGCGGAACGCCACCTGGAGCAAGTCCTGAACGCGGTCCTGCGGACGAGCTTCCCCGGCGAGGGCGAGGAGCCCGACGCCGGCTGGCTGGCCGCCCTCGACGCCCTCGCCGACGCCGCCCGCCGGCACTACCGCACGCTCGTGTACGAGAACCCGGACTTCCTGCCGTACTTCGAGCAGGCCACCTGCATCGGCGAGATCTCCGGGCTGAAGATCGGCTCCCGCCCCGCCCGCCGCAGCGCCGCCAAGAGCATCGACCAGCTCCGCGCGATCCCGTGGGTCTTCTCCTGGATGCAGTCCCGCCACACCCTGCCCGGCTGGTTCGGCCTCGGCAGCGCCGTGAAGGAGTACCTCGCCGGCGACCCCGCCCGGCTGCCGATGCTGCAGGAGATGTACCGCCGCTGGCCGTTCTGGAGCACGCTGATCGACAACGCCCAGATGATCCTCGCGAAGGCCGACCTGTCCATCGCCCGGCTGTACGCGGACCTCGTCGACGACAAGGCCCTCGCCGACCGCGTCTACGGCCGCATCTCGGACGAGCACCGCGCCTCCGTCGCCGCGGTGTGCCAGATCACGGGGCAATCGGGGCTCCTCGACCGCAGCCCGATCCTGAAGACCTCCATCGAACGGCGGAACCCCTACGTCGACCCGTTGAGCTTCGTGCAACTGGTGCTGCTGAAGCGGCTGCGATCCGGCGAGGGCACCCGCGAGGAACTCGAGACCGCCGTACTGGAAAGCATCAACGGCATCGCCGCAGGGCTGAAGAACACGGGGTGAGGCCCGGCCGTCACTTCCCCTTCGGCGTCCACCACCCGTCGAGCCGCTTTCGCAGGTCGGCCACCCTGTCCGGGTGGTCGGCCGCGAGGTTGCGTTCCTCGTCCGGGTCTTTGGCGAGGTCGTAGAGTTCGACCGCGCCCTTGGGCACGCGGGCCGCCACCGGGACGATCAGCTTCCAGTTCCCGACGATCACCCACCGGTACATCAGGTTGGCGGCGGGGTCGTGGATGTCCACGGCGGTGTGCTCGTGGATCTCGCCGAACACGGCGTCCCGTGCCGCCACCGCGGCAGGGTCGAGGAGGTTCACCCCCGGCATGTCGGCGGTCGGCTTCAGCCCGCACGCGGCGAGGATCGTCGGGGCGAGGTCGACGGACGACGCCAGCGCCTGGGACTTCGCCGGCGCGACCTTCCCCGGCCACCGGACGAGGATCGGCGTGCGGGTGCCGCCGTCGTACTGGGACTTCTTCGACTTGGCCGCGAACGTGTCCTTCTCCGGCTCTTGAATCCAGCCGTTGTCGTGGAGGTAAACGACGACGGTATTTTTCGCCACGCCCTGGTCGTCGAGCACTTTCAAAACGTCGCCGACGGTTTCGTCGAACCACTCGCACATGGCCCAGTACTTGGCCACGTGCAGGGACTTCGTCTTGTCCTTGTACTTGGCCAGCAGCCGGTCGGGCGGGGTGTGCGGCTGGTGGGGCATCATCGGGGCGTACCACACGAAGAACGGCTTGCCGGCCTTCTTCGCGGCCGAGACGAACTGCTCGACCGGTTCGATCCCCTTGCGGCCGATTGTGAGCCCCGCGTCCCCGTGGCGGCCACCCTTCGCGGGGTCGCCGTGGGTCATCCCCTCCGTGAAGCCGCCACACCGGCAGGCGTTCCCCTCCCACCACTTGCCCGCCTGGTACGTCTGGTAGCCGGCTTTGCCGAGCAGAGTGGCCAGGTTCGGGTGCCTCTCGAACTCCGCGACCATGTCCGCCCGCAGTTTCAGGTATTTTTCGGACTTCTTCCCTTCGGGCACGTCCGGCGGGTCGTTGGACGTGATGCCGTTCTGGTGGGGGAAGAGCCCCGTCGCCATCGTCGCGAGGCTCGCCCGGCAGAGGCTGGTCGGAACGTACCCCCGCGGGAAGGCGAGGCTCTCCGCCGCGAGTTTGTCGAGGTGCGGCGTCTTCACGACTGGACTGCCCATGAACCCGTAGTCCTTCCAGCCCTGGTCGTCGCCGAGGATCATGACCACGTTCGGCGGCGGGTCGGCGGCCCGCACGGCCGCGGCCGACCCGAGTGACAGGGCAACGACACAGGCCACGGCCAGACGAACCATCGGCGGGAACTCCCAGGAGAAGCAGCGGGACCGGCCCGAAGCGGATAACGTATCAACCCGCCCCGACGCCGAAGGTTTCGGTGGCGTCGCGACTCGTCATTCTCTGCCGGTTGCAGCCGCCGGACGTGTTCGAGGTCGCTGGACGGAGTTCGATCTTTAGGAGCCGGACGGTATCGACACTGTGTTTTCCGTCGGGACTGTTTGATTTGTGGCACCGGCCTCTGGCCGGTGGACCCTGCACCGGCCAGAGGCCGGTGCCACAAGTCAAAACACGATGTTGCAACTGGATCGTTCCTTACTTTACGACCTGCTTGCCCCCGTCGTAGCTGATCGCCTTGTGCCGCTCGATGACGGTGTCCCAGTCGAGGCGGTGCGGCGGATCGAGGTAGTGCCGGTACGCCGCGGCCATCTGGCGGGCGGCCTCGTCGAACGGAACGCCGCCGAACCCGCTGCCCATGGCCGGGAACGCGACCGTCTCGATTCGATCCGGCGAAGTCGCGTTGTGCGCTTGCACCGCCAGGAACGCGGCCCACGTCGCGACGTAGACCTTGTCCGTGCCGTCGATGCTGCCGGGCACCCGCATGGTCGGGGCGTGGGCGACGAACGGCAGCCGGGGGTCGCCGGTGGAGATGACGAACGCCGTGCCGACGGGTTGTTCGCCCATGTATGCGTCCTGAATGTGGTCCTGGACCCGCTTCATGAACCCCGCGCCGAAGCGGTCGATGACGGCCGCGTCGATGCCGGCGGTCATCAGGCCGAACGAGTTCCCGGCGGTGACGAAGCAGTCGTGCGGTTCGAGTTGCTGGAACCTGGCCTGCACCACGCGGACGCCGGGGAGCCCGAGGAACCGTCGTCGGAAGGCGTCGCACGCCGCGGCGTCGGGGTGGACCAGCCACAGGTTCTCGATCATGGGTGTTCCGGTGAGGTGTACCGAACCGGACGCGGGTAACCGGTCGGAGGTTCGCGCGTCTCGACTGAAGGCGTTCGGCGAGTTGTCACGCCCCGCCTGCCGGGCTGCCGCTCTCGTCGTCCTCGTGGGTTTCGAGCCGCAGGGGTTGCCAAACGTGGGGGCGAGCGAGGGGTTCGATGTGGAGTTTGACCTCGCCGTCCTGGAAGACGCGGACCGTGCCGGACGACTGGCTGACGCAGAACGCGATCGCCTTCGTGTGCCGGGTGATGCCCGCGGCCGAGCGGTGGCGGCTGCCGAACCCCTTGCTCAGCTCGACGCCGTCGCTCGGCCCGCCCAGGTGCACGCACGCGGCCTCGGCGATGCCGTCCTTGCTGATGAGGATCGCCCCGTCCAGCTTCGCGATCTCCTTGATCTGCTCCCGCACGTCCCGCTTCCGCACGTCCCGCTCGTCCTTCGTGTAGCCCCGGAACGGGTTGAAGTTCAGGAACTCGGACACGGCCTGCACGCGCTTCGTGTCGCCGACGACGAGGATGGTGCCGATGGGTTGCCCCTCGCGGCCCTCCCGGCCGACCTCGGTGGCGAGGTCCACGACGGCGCGGAGCACGTCCTGCGGGACGGCGTTGCCCAGGATGCGGAGGTCCTGCGGCGTCATCCGCTCCAAGTGCTCGCCGAGGTGCAGCACGCTCAGGCTGTCGATCGGCTCCGGGGCGTCTTCCAGGGTCGCGATGCCGTTGTAGACCACGACGACGTGCGCGCCGGGGTTCAACTGCCCGGACGCGACCGCCTTCAGCAGCGCGTTGCTCATCCGCTCCTGCGTCGGCAGCGGCTCGGGGTCGAGGTCGATGACGGTCCAGTCCGGCTTGTCGCGGAGGCCCCGCGTCTGGGCGGGGTTTTCCGCGGCGACGAACCGCCGACACCCCGCGAGGATGCGGCCGACCTCCTCCCAGTCGAGGGCGGTTTCCGTGAGCACGAGGACGGCGTCCGCCGGCAACCCCTTCACGAGGTCGCGGGCGGACTGCAATAGCGCGACGGACTGGAGCGGCAAGCTCATGGGGTTCAACGGCTCGCGTTCGGGCGGACGGTTCGCGACAGTGTAGACGCGCCCCGACCCTCGGCCAACCGTTGAATCCGTGAAACGGGGCTAAAATCTCGGGATTTCGCGAGGTGGTAAGCTGGGCGACTTCACGCCGTGATCGTCCGGAACGTCCGGACCGTCTGCACCGCGGCCGCGTCCGGGTCGGGGTACGGGAACGCCTCCGCGGACAGGTAGCCGGCGTAGCCGATGTCGCGCAAAGCGGCGACGATCGGGGCGTAGTCGATGTGCCCGAGCCCGGCCGGTCGGCGGTTCGAGTCGACGAAGTGAACGTGCCCGACGGCCGGCCCCGCGGTTCGCAACGCCGTGGCGAGGTTGGCTTCCTCGATGTTCATGTGGAAGAGGTCGCACAGTAACTTCACGTTGCGGGTGCTCAGCTTGCCGAACACGGCCAGCGACTGCTCAATGGTGGTGAGCAGGTTCGTCTCGTAGCGGTTGAGGGGTTCGTACAGCAGCGGCACGCCGTAGTTCGCCGCGTGGGAACCGAGTTCTTCCAGGGCTTCGCACAGGTAGCCGAGGGCGGCGTCGCGGGACACGCCGTCGCCGTGTCGCCCCTGCATCGAGCCGATGATCGCGGGCGCGCCGAGGCCGCCGGCCACGTCGATGATGCTCTTCACGAAGTCGCGGGCCTTCGCACGAATGGCCGGGTCGCCGGAGGTGAGCGTGAGCTTGTGCTTCACCCACCCCGCCCCGCTGCCGACGGCCGCGAGCTTCAGATTGTGCTCGGAAAGCAGCGATTTCAGCGGCGAATCCGCGACGGCCTCCGCCGACGGCGGGAAGACCTCGACCGCGTCGAACCCGAGTTCCGCAGCCCGCCGACACGCCGCCGGCAGGTCGTGCCAGAACACGAACGGCCCCCCGCGGGCTTCTTCGACGAGACTGATCGTGACGGCGGAACGGATCATGGTGTAACGGGGTGGAAAGGGTTAGGCGGGAGGCACAGGTGGCTGGTTCACAGCAAGGACGAGCCGCGCGTGAGGCCGTCCACTCGTGGGGTCGTTGTAGGGCTTACCGTGCTCGGCAAAGTTAAAGACCCGCTTGTACCATTCCAGACACGGGTTTTCGGTGTCCACATAGAACACGATCGCAGGACGGAGGTGAGCGACTTTCTTGGCCTCGTCCAGGACGCTTTCGACGATGAGTTTGCCGTATCCGTTGCCACGACAGTTCAGATCGACACCCAACGCCGGCGACGTGCTGGTCGGCGTCCGGGCTTTCTTGATCGGCCAATCCCGAATCGAGGCTTCGCCGAACGACGAGACGCCGACGACACGTCCCTGAAGCGGTCCTGGTGCCGTTTCGATGTGAAACCAAACGCGACCGCCGCAGGCCAAGCAACCTGCGG
>ERZ1066123.2003-NODE-2003-length-11142-cov-9.765311_pt1 | contig 11142 bp, 9 predicted proteins | sample MGYA00382770_ERZ1066123 | MGnify/ENA primary metagenome ERZ1066123 (study PRJEB33369, sample SAMEA5778353) | biofilm metagenome | biome: Industrial cooling water; feature: Water cooling tower basin; material: Biofilm | place: United Arab Emirates | collected...
ACAAGGCGTTGGCGGAGATCGCGCGCACCCGCTTCGTCCCCGCCGCCGGGCGCAACCGCCTGCACGCGATGATCGCCGGCAAGCCGGACTGGTGCATCAGCCGCCAGCGCGCCTGGGGCGTGCCGATCCCGGTCTTCGTCTCCAGGCAGTCCGGCGAGCCGCTGCGCGACTCTGCGGTGATGCAGCGCATCGTGGAGGCATTCCGTACGGAGGGCGCCGATGCCTGGTTCCGCCCGGGCGCGGCCGCCCGCTTCCTCGGCCGGGATCGAAACCTCGCGGACTACGAGCAGGTGAAGGACATCGTGGACGTGTGGTTCGAGAGCGGCTCGACCCATGCCTTCGTGCTGCGGCGGCGCGGGCTGCCCTTCCCGGCGGATCTCTACCTGGAGGGATCGGACCAGCATCGCGGCTGGTTCAATTCCTCCCTGCTGGAGAGCGTCGGCACCAACGGCGTGGCCCCCTTCAAGGCGGTGCTGACGCACGGCTTCACGCTCGACGAGCAGGGCCGGAAGATGTCGAAGTCGGTCGGCAACGTCACCGCGCCGCAGGCGGTGATGCAGCAGTACGGCGCCGACATCCTGCGCCTCTGGGTGATGAACACCGACATCACCGAGGACCAGCGCATCGGCCCCGAGATCCTGAAGCAGCAGGCGGAGCTGTACCGCCGCATCCGCAACACGCTGCGCTGGCTGCTCGGCAGCCTGGACGGCTTTGCCGAGGAGGAGACCGTCCCCTACGCCGCGCTGCCGGAGCTGGAGCGCTGGGTGCTGCACCGGCTGACCGAGCTGGATGCGCGCATCCGCCGCGCGGTGGAGGACTACGACTGGGCCGGCGTGGTGCCGGACATCCACAATTTCTGCGCCACCGACCTCAGCGCCTTCTACTTCGACATCAGGAAGGACGCGCTGTACTGCGATGCGGCGGACAGCCACCGCCGGCGCAGCGCGCGCACGGTGCTGGACGTGCTGCACCGGTGCCTGTGTGCCTGGCTGGCGCCGGTGCTGGTGTTCACGGCGGAGGAGGCCTGGCTGGCGCGGTTCCCGAGCGAGGACGGCAGCGTGCACCTGATCGACTTCCCCTTCGTGCCGGAGGGGTGGAAGGACGCGGCGCTGGCGGACAAGTGGGTGCGGGTGCGGGAGATCCGCCGGGAGGTCACGAAGGTGCTGGAGACGCAGCGCGCCGCCGGCGTCATCGGCGCCTCGCTGCAGGCCGCGCCGGTGCTGCACCTGCCGGCTGCGGAGAGGGGGCTGCTCTCGGCCGAGGACTGGACCGAGCTCTGCATCGTTTCCGGCCTGGCCCTGGCGGAGGGCGAGGAGGTGTCGGTGGCGTTCCACCCTGCCCCCGGCAGCAAGTGCGACCGCTGCTGGCGCGTGCTGCCCGAGGTCGGCGCCTCCCCCGCCCACCCCACCCTCTGCCGCCGCTGCGAGGCCGTGGTGGAGGCGCAGCGTGGCTGACCCGAATCCCCCTCCCCCGCTGGCGGGGGAGGGCAGGGGTGGGGGCGCCGCCGCCGCCCGAGACTCCCCGGCTGCCACCCCCCTCCTGACCTCCCCCCCCAAGCGGGGGGAGGAACGCGGTGTCCACGGCCTCCGCCTCGGCCTGCCCATCGCTGCGCTGCTGCTCGTGCTGGACCAGTTCAGCAAGTGGTGGATCCTGGAGGTCGCCCGGCTGCCCGAGGTGCGGCACATCCCGCTTCTCTCGACCGGCCCCTTCGGCCTCGACCTGACGATGGTCTGGAACCGCGGGGTGACCTTCGGCCTGCTGTCGGGCGACGGGCCGATGAACCACCTGATCCTGGCCCTGCTCGCCGCGGTCATCGCCGGGCTGCTGCTGCGCTGGATGGCGCGGGCGGAGACGCGCCCGGTGGCCGGTGCGCTGGGGGCGGTGGTCGGCGGCGCGGTCGGCAACGTGATCGACCGCCTGCGCTTCGGCGCGGTGGCGGATTTCGTCGATGCGCATGCCTGGGACTGGCACTGGTACGTGTTCAACCTCGCCGATGCCGCCATCGTCTGCGGCGTCGCCGTGCTGCTGGCCGATGCGCTGTTCCGTCGCCCGCCCGCGGGCGCGTGATGGCTCTCCCCGCTTGCGGGTGTTTGATCGCCGTCCAGCGGCAGCGGCGGCCCCTGACCGGCCGCTCCGCCTTGTTCCCGGCACCGCCGCGGCCTAATCACGCGGCATGACGATCCGCCGCGCCCCCGCCGCTGCGCCCCGGCTTGCCGCCCTCGCGGCGGTCACCCTGCTCGGCGCCTGCGGGCCCGATACGGCGCGCAATTTCGGCTTCACCCGCGATCCGCCCGACGAGTTCCAGGTCACCACCCGGGCGCCGCTCTCGATGCCGCCGTCGCTGACCGAGTTGCCGACGCCGCGGCCCGGCGCCTCCCGCCCGCAGGAACTGAGCCAGCGCCAGGCCGCGGAGGCCGCGCTGGCCCCGAGCGCGGCGCTCGGCGTCGGCCGCGCCGGGCGGCAGACCAGCGGCGAGACGGCGCTGCTCTCCCAGGCCGGGCGGCCGGTGGGGGACGACATCCGCCGCCGCGTGGATGAGGAAAGCCTGCGGCTGGAGCGCACCGACCGCGGCCTGGTGGACCGGCTGATGTTCTGGCGGGAGCCGCCGCCGCCCGGCATCCCCGTCGATGCCACGCGCGAATCGCGCCGGCTGCGGGAGAACGCCGCGCTTGGCCGCGACCCGACCGAGGGCGAGACCCCGGTCGTGCAGCCGACCCGCAGCGGCAACCCCATCACGCGCCTGCTGGAAAGCCTGTTCTGAAGAACCTGTTCCGATCCGGGTCAGCGCCCCATGTTGAGGGCATGGCCCCGATCCCCCGCCGCACCGCGCTCCGCGCAGCCGGTGCCCTTCCCGCTGCGCTCGCCCTGCCGGGCGCGCCGCTCGCCGCGCCGGCGGCCCTCTCGCCCTCGACCGACCTGCCGGTGACCGACCGGCCGCTGTTCGGCGCGCGGTCCTGGACGCTGCCGAACGGGCTGCGCGTGGTGCTGGCCGAGAGCCGGCGCGTTCCCGTGGTGGCGCACTACCTGTTCTACGGCGCCGGGGGCGGGGAGGACCCGCACCTCCGCTCCGGGGTTGCCCACTTCCTCGAGCACATGATGTTCAAGGGCAGCCCCAACGTGCCGCCCGGCGCCTTCAGCCAGGTGGTGGCGCGGGAGGGCGGGCAGGACAATGCGTTCACGTCGCGCGACGTCACCGCCTATCACCAGCACGTGGAAGCCTCGCGGCTGGCGCTGGTGATGCGCATGGAGGCCGACCGCTTCGCCCGGCCGCTGATCCCGCCCGAAACGGTGGAGCCGGAGCGCGCCGTGGTGCTGGAGGAGCGCCGCCAGCGGACCGACAGCAACCCGCGCGCCCGCTTCATCGAGGCCTTCGACGCCGCCCTCTGGGGCCCGCAGCACTGGCGCGGCCGGCCGATCATCGGCTGGGAGGACGAGATCCGCGCCATCACGCGCGACGACCTGCTCGACTTCCAGGCCCGCCGCTATGCCCCGGCGAATGCCGTGCTGGTCATCGCCGGCGATGCCCGGGAGGGGGAGGTGCGGCGCCTCTCCGAGGAGCTCTACGGCGTCGTCCCGGCGCGGCCCTTCGCCGCGCGTGACCGCGCCCCGCCGCCGCCCGCCGCGCATGAGCCGCGCCTGGTGCGCCGCGACCCGGCGGTGCGCGAGGCACTGGTGGTCCGCAGCTTCATGGCGCCCAGCCTGACCCATGGCGACGCGGATCGGGCCTGGGCGCTGGAGCTGGTGGCGCACCTGCTTGGCAGCGGCCCCGGCAGCCGGCTGTTCCGCGCCCTGGTGGAGACCGGTCTCGCCACCTCAGCCGGCGCCTCCTACGACGGCGAGGTGGCCGGTGCCGCAGCCTTCAGCGTCTCCGCCACGCTGCGCCCCGGGATCACGCCGGAGCGGCTGGAGGCGGCGATCGATGCGGCGATCGCGGCGCTGCTGCAGGACGGCCCGACCGAGGTGGAGCGCGCCCGCTCGCTTCGGCAGATCACCGCCGGCGCGGTGCTGACGCTTGATTCCATCGGCGGCGTGCCGCGCATGCTGGGGGGCGCGCTGGCCATCGGCCTGCCGCTCGACCTGGTGGAGTTCTGGCCCCGCCGGCTGCACGCGGTGACCCTGCCGCAGATGGCGGAGGCCGCGCGCGCCGTGCTCGGCGAGGCGCCGCACTGCACCGGCTGGCTGCTGCCGGGTGGTGCCGCATGAGCGGCGCCTCCCCCCCGCGCCCCGGCTTCGCCCTGCCCATCCAGGAGGTGCGCGCCGCCGGCCTCACCGCCTGGCTGGTCGAGGACCACGCCATCCCGGTGATGGCGTTGAGCTGGTCCTGGCGCGGCGGTGCGGCGCTCGATCCCGCCGGGGCCGAGGGCACGGTGGCCATGGCTGCGGCGCTGCTCACCGAAGGCGCCGGGCCGCTCGCCGCCACGGCCTTCGCCGATGCGCTGCGCGACCAAGCGATCGGGCTGAACTTCGGCGCGGACCGCGACGGGTTCGAGGGCGGCTTCCGCGCCCTCTCGGACGCCCTGCCGGATGCCGTGCGCCTTGCCCGCCTGGCGATGGCCGAACCCCGCCTGGACCCGGAGGCGGTGGAGCGGGTGCGGGCGCGCGCCATCGCCGCGGCGAAGCGCAGCCTGGAGACCCCGCGTGGCCAGGCCGGGCGCGCCTTCTGGGCCTCGGCCTATCCAGGCCACCCGGCGAGCCGGCAATCAGGGGGCACGCCGGAGAGCCTTGCCGACATCGGCATCCCGGCGCTGCGCACGGCGCTGGAGCGGCAGATCCACCGCCACGGGCTGCTGGTCGCCGCCGCCGGCGCGATCACCCCGGCCCGGCTGGCCGAGGCGATGGAGGAGCTGTTCGCCGGCCTGCCCGCCGGCGCGCCGCCGGTGCTGCCGCCGCTGCCGTCGTTCCGCGACTTCGGCCGCGTCGTGGTGCCGGTGGCCTCGCCGCAGTCGAGCGTGGTGTTCGGCCAGGATGGCCTGGCCGCCGAGGACCCGGACTGGGAGGCGGCGCAGGTGGCCCTGCGCATCCTCGCCGGCGGCGGCTTCACCTCCCGCCTCATGCAGGCGGTGCGGGAGCAGCGTGGGCTCGCCTACGGGATTGGCGCCGGCCTGTCCGTGCTGTTCCGCCATGGGGTGATCCTCGGCACCGTGGCGACGGAGAATGCCCGGGTCGCGGAGACGCTGGCGGTCACGCGCGAGGAATGGGCGCGCATGGCCGCGACCGGCGCGACCGCGGCCGAGTTGGCGGATGCGGTTGCTTTCCTCACCGGCTCGCTGCCGCTGCAATTCGCCGACACACGGCGCACCGCCGAGGGGCTGCTGGCGATGCGCCAGAACGGCCGGCCGATCGGCTGGCTGGCGGGCCGGCCGGAGCGGCTGCGGGCGCTGACGACGGCGCGCATCGCCGCGGTGTCGGCGCGGCTGCTGAAGCCGGAGGCGCTGGCCACGGTGGTGGCGGGAGAGCCGGTCGGACTATAGGGCGGCGGCACCGCCCGATGGCGTGATCTGCCTTGCCGGCACGGTGCCCGGCAAGGTCCCCGATGCCGCAGGGAGCGAACGCGCGCCCGCTCCGGTGTCCGGCGGGCCGGCTTCGTTCCCCTTGCGGGCGCTGCGCCGGTTGGGCGTGATACTGGACGGCCCCGAGGAGATCCCCATGCTGCACTCCCTGCTCCACCGCCTTGCGGTGCTCGCCGCGCTGCTGGCGCCGCTGCCGGCCGCGGCGGCGCCCTCCGCCCTCTACGTCTTCGGCGACAGCCTGTCGGACCGCGGCAACATCGCCGTCCTTACGGGCGGTGCCATCCCGGCGCCGCCCTATGCCGGCGGGCGGTTCAGCAACGGCCCGATCTGGGTGGAGGCGCTGTCGGCGGGGCTCGGGCTCGGGCCGGTCGTCGCCTCGTTGAATGGCGGCACCGACTACGCCTATGGCGGCGCGACGGCAACGGGGAACACCCCGATCGACCTGCAGAACCAGGTGGCCGCCTATGTCTTCGGCGGGCCACCGGCGCCGGCGGGCGCGCTGTTCACGTTGTGGGCCGGCGCGAACGACATCCTGAACGCCTTGGCGACCAACCCCGCGACCCTGCCGGCGGCGGCGCTGGCGGCGGCGCAGGCCGTGGTCGATGCCGCCTCCGCGCTGGTTGCGCAGGGCGGCGCGCGCGAGCTGCTGGTGCTGACGCTGCCGGATCTCGGCGACACGCCGCGGCTGAACGTCAATCCCCTGGGCGCCGCGGCGGCAAGTGCCGCATCGATGGCCTTCAACGCGGCCCTGCTCGGCGGGCTGGCCGCCGCGCCGGCGCTGGCGGCGGCGGAGGTGCACGTGCTCGATACCTTCGGCCTGCTGGAGGCGGCCATCGCCGATCCGGCCGGCTTCGGCTTCAGCAACGTGACCGGTGCCTGCGTCACCGGGCCGCTGAACAGCCCTGAGCCGCCCTGTGCGCCCGACCTGGCCGGACAGAATGCCTACCTGTTCTGGGACGGCATCCACCCGACCTCGGCGGCGCACGCGATCATCGGCAGGGAAGCGCTGGCGGCGGTGCCGGAGCCGGCAACGGTCGCGCTGTTCGGCCTGGCGCTGTTCGGACTGGTGCCGGCGCTGCTGCTGGCGGGTCGGACCCGCCCGACCGCGACGGCCTCGGGTGCCTCCGACACGCACGGACATCGTCCCATCGGCACTTGACAGGCATCATGGCACGCATGGCTGGTTCAGGCCGTGCGCGGTCCGCTTCACGCGCGGATGGGGCGGCGGTGCCGCCCCATCCGTCGCTCCGCGATTCCCCGGTGCGGTCAGCGCCGGTCGCGCGGCGTGGCCTTGCGGTCGTCCTCGACCTCGACCTCGGTGCGGCGCACGGTATCGGAGATGGTCTCGGTGCGGTCGTCGGCCTCCTTGCGCACCACGACCTCCTCCACGACGCGCGCCTGCTTGCCAACCACCGCCTCCTCGGCGGTCTCGGTGGCCTCGATGGTGCGCTCGCGGAAGGCGCCCTCGTCGGCCGCGCCGAGCGGCCGGTCGACGGACCGGCGCTCCACATGCACGCGCTCCTCGTGCAGCGTCACCTGCTCCTGCACCGGGGTCTCGACGACGTAGCTGCGGACGCGGATGCGGCCGTGCTCGGTCTCGCGCTTGCCGACGGTGAGGCGCTCCTCGACGATCGGAATGTGCTCCTCGGTGCCGGTGGGCATCGGTCGCGCCGCCGTGCCCGTCGTCGCCGCGCCCATGGCGCTGGCGGCGGTCGCGGTGCCGCCCGCCGCCGAATGATCGGCGTTCCAGCCCTCGGTGCGCCACTGCGCTTCCTGCGCTTCGAAATCCTGCGCGCCGGCCGTCTCGAGCACGTCGCAGACCGCGCCGAATTTCTCGTCCGGCACCTCGGCGTGGAACACGGCGCCGCCATGCCGCGTATGCTCCCGCAGGCCGGCCATGTCCTGCTGCGGCACGCGCAGCCTGGACAGGCCGTCGGCATCATGCGTGCCGATGATCGTGCCGCGGACGCCACCCACCTTGGCGGCAAGTTCGTGGGCGGCGCGTTCGGCCGTGGCGGCGCTGTCGAACAGCGCGGTAACGGTGCGGGTCATCGGGATGTCTCTTTCTCGGGATCGGGTTGGGAGGCGGCGGGCCGCGAGGCGGACGCCAGGCGCTCCACGGTCGCCGTCTCGCGGCGCAGCGTGACCTGGTCGCGGAACGGCACCTGCTCCGTCACGAAGCGCAGCCGGACCTCCTCGCGCAGGACAAGACGCTTCACCACGACCGCCGTTTCTTCGAGGATCGGGATGATCAGCATGTCGCCCTCCTCGCGCGCGGCGGGCGGCGCCTCGTTCTCCGCCAGCACGCGGCCGATGGCGACGCGCTCCACCTCGACATGGCGGCTGCGCAGCGTCTCATGCAGCGCCGTGGGCACCTCCTCGGTCGCAACCGCGACGCGTACGCGCCCCGTCTCGACGGTGCGTTTCGTGATGTGCGGGGTTTCCTCGACCATGGGTATCGTCATGGCGGGCGATGCTGTCTCTTCCGGCATGGCGTCCCCGCGCGGTGGTCACCCCGGCAACGCGGGGGTGCGGTACGGGTTCGGCGCGCGTGCTGGACGTCCGGGCGTCCGGCAGGGCAGGGTCGCGCGCCGGGGTGCAGCGGCATGTCTGCCCGGTGCGAGCGTCGGCGCTGCCGAGCACCTCCACGGCAGGACACGAGCGAGGAGCCGCATCATGACGGGATCGATCGGCGAGGCCTGGGCCCGCATCGCCGCGCTGGCCGCATCGGCACGGCCGGACGGCACTGCGCCGGGGTCGATCCGGCCGCTCTTCGCGGCGGACCCGGATCGCTTCGCGCGCTGGTCCTGGAGCGCCGACGGGCTGCTGCTGGACCTGTCCAAGACGTCGTTGAGCGACGTGGTGCTGGCGGCGCTGCTCGAACTGGTGCGCGCCGTCGACCTGGAAGGCCGTCGCGCGGCGATGGTGGCGGGCGAGGCGGTGAACGCCACCGAGGGCCGTGCCGTGCTGCACATGGCGTTGCGCGCGCCGCGCGATGCCGGCTACCGCGTCGCGCCGATGCGTGCGGGGGAGGCGGCGGGGGGCGACGCCTCGGCCGAGGTGCATGCGACGCTGGACCGCATGCGGGCCTTCGCCGAGGCGGTGCATGCCGGCACGATCCGGACCGCGGAGGGCGGGCGCTTCACCGATGTGCTGAACATCGGCATCGGCGGCTCCGACCTCGGCCCGGCGATGGTAGCGCGCGCGCTGTGGACGCCGGCCTCGCCGATGCGCGCGCACTACCTGGCCAATGTCGATGCCCATGCCTGGGAGGAGATCCGGACGCGGCTCGACCCCGCGCGCACGCTCGTGCTGGTGGCGTCGAAGACCTTCACCACGCAGGAGACCATGACCAATGCCGCGCTGGCGCGGGCCTGGTTGTCCGCGGCGGTGGGCGAGAAGCATGTCGGCGCGCATCTCGCGGCGCTGTCCACCAACATGGCGGCCACCGCCGCCTTCGGCATCCCGTCGGAGCGCGTCTTCCCGTTCCGCGACTGGGTCGGCGGGCGGTTCTCGCTGTGGTCCTCGATCGGGCTGAGCCTGGCGCTGGCGCTGGGCTGGGATGGCTTCGCGCGGCTGCTCGCCGGGGCGCACGCCATGGACCGCCATTTCCTCGCGGCGCCGCCCGAGCGCAACCTGCCGGTGCTGCTGGCGCTGGCCGAGGTCTGGCACGTGAACGGGCTGCGGCTGCCGGCGCGCGCCGTGCTGCCCTATGACGAGCGGCTGGCGCGGCTGCCGGCGCACCTGCAGCAGGTGGAGATGGAGAGCCTCGGCAAGCGCGTGACCCTGGCGGGCGGGCCGGTGGGGGGGGCGACCGGGCCAGTGGTGTTCGGCGAGCCGGGCACCAATGCGCAGCACAGCTTCATGCAGCACATCCACCAGGGCACCATGCCGGTGCCCTGCGACATCATCCTCGTGGCCCGGCCCGACCACGCGCATGCCGACAGCCACCGCAAGCTGCTGGCCAACGGCCTCGCGCAGGCCGAGGCGCTGATGCGCGGCAAGGATGCGGACCAGGCGCGGGCGGAGATGCAGGCGGCGGGCATGGCCGAGGCGGAGATCGCGCTGCTGCTGCCGCACCGCGTCTTCCCCGGCGACCGGCCGAGCGCGACCATCCTGCTGCCGCGCCTGGATGCCTTCACCCTGGGGCAGCTCGTCGCACTCTACGAGCACAAGGTGTTCTGCCTCGGCGCGCTCTGGGGGATCAACGCCTTCGACCAGTGGGGCGTGGAACTCGGCAAGCAGCTTGCCGGTGCGATTCTGCCGGAGCTGGAGGCGAGGGCGCCGCGGGCGGGAGCGCATGACGGCTCGACGGAGGGGCTGATGCAGGCGGTGCTGGCGGCGCAGCGGGGCGGCTGAGCCGCGCGTGCCGGTGCCGCCAGGGTTGGCGGGCCACGCAGCGCCTCTGCACAGCGGTGGCCCTGGGCATGACTTGGCGACGTGCAGCGGCACGTTCCTTCAAGGCGGGCCTACCCCCAATGCTGTTCACTTCATGAGGCGGATGGCAGCGGTGAAATCGGCACGTGTGATCGGCTGCGGTGCGCGGGGCCGCGGCGGATAGCGGCTCCTCTTGCGTTTGGCGCCGCGCGGCACCCGGCGGCCGCGGCCGCTCGCCGCGCGCTCTTCCAGGATCTCCGCCAGCACCGTCGCATGCGGGGCGCGCCTGGCCCGAGGGGGGAAGCGCCGCGAACGGCGGCACCTTCCGCCGGACCGCGCGCACCGCGTGCGGGAAGGAGAGGCGATCGGGGTCCTCGCCGGCCCTCGACGCCGCTTCGTGCATGAGCCCGCGGACGGCGACATGCGCCAGCGGCAGGCCCCAGACCGCCTGGCGGACCAGCTCGGGGGCCCTGCGGCGCAGCGCCACCCGCGCCCCGCGCAGCTGCGTCTTCAGCTCGGCGCGCGCGACCTCGATCTCCCGGCGCTCGTGGGGGGGCGCGGCCAGCTCCACGGCGGGGGCCTGCGCCGGGTCGAGGAGCGTGGTGAGCAGCCGATGGAGCGGCTCGGCCCCGGCGACGCCCTCCAGCCGGTACTCCACCAGGGCGACGAAACGCAGTGGCGGGAAGGCGCTCTCGCCACGGCTCGCGCCGGGCATGCCGAACTCGGCACGGTTCGCCTCGGTGTCGGCCAGGTCGAGGCAGGACCCGTCCGGGCTGACCAGCCGCCAGTCCCGACACCACGCCCCCTTGCTGGCGCGGGTGGCGACCGGCTGGACCAGTTCCTCGTACAGCCGGCGCAGCGGCGCCTCGCCCAACCGGCTGCGGGCCTGCGAGATACCGCTCCTGCCCGCCACCTTGACCGCCTCGGCCCCACAGAGCCAGCGCAGACCCTCCAGCAGACAGCGCAGCACCTCGCGCGTGCCCGATCCCATGTCGAGCGCCAGGGCACAATGGCGTAGTAGACCATCACCTGCGCCGGCAGGTCGCGCTCGCGCTCACTCGCCCGGCCAGTCTCCGCCAGCACCTGGCGCACCCGGTCGGGCGGCACCGCCCGGGCGATCACCCCGAGGCTGATGTGGTCGCTCAGACGGATTCCGGCCGGAAGGCCGGCAGGAACACCGGCCATCGCTGCCGATCCCGCATCACCAAGCCAGCAGGCCACACCCCATCGGCATCCAAAGTGAACGGTATTGGGG
>ERZ1066123.2008-NODE-2008-length-11110-cov-9.428042_pt1 | contig 11110 bp, 7 predicted proteins | sample MGYA00382770_ERZ1066123 | MGnify/ENA primary metagenome ERZ1066123 (study PRJEB33369, sample SAMEA5778353) | biofilm metagenome | biome: Industrial cooling water; feature: Water cooling tower basin; material: Biofilm | place: United Arab Emirates | collected...
TATTGTCCATCTGGCTCGCCCGACTGTCGGTCGATCGCTGGCGGCGCGCGTCCACCCCTGAGGCGGACGCTGCGCCGACCGCGCTGATCCTCGATACCGCGCACGGACCCCGTATCACCGCCGCCAATGATGCAGGCGCGGCGGCGGGCGCGCGTGGGGGAATGCTGCTCGCCGATGCGCGCGCCTTGTGCCCGGAACTCGTCGCCGTCCCCGCCGACCCGGCGGGCGATCTCGCGGCGCTCGAGAAGCTTGCTCTGTGGGCACAGCGTTGGGGGCCGTGGAGCGCGCTCGATCCGCCCGATGGGCTGCTGGTCGACGTCACGGGTGCAGCGCACCTGTTCGGGGGCGAGGGGCGGCTGCTCGCCGATGTCGCCGCCGCCTTTGCTGCGCGCGGCCTCAACGCCCGTCCTGCGCTCGCCCCGACGGCGGGGGCGGCTTGGGCGCTTGCGCATTACGGCCAGGGGCCTGCGATCCTGACGCCGGAGGATGATCCGCTGCGGCTCCTTGCCGATCTGCCGGTCGCCGCGCTGCGGCTCGACGACGACGTGCTCACCGCGCTGCGCCGTCTCGGGATCAAGCACCTTGGCGAACTTGCCGGAGCGAGCGGGGCTGGCGAGGAAGACGCGGCGCGCGAGGCGGCTGCGCGCGACGGCTTGCGCCGCCGCTTCCGGAGCCGCCATTCGCCCGCCGCCAATCCGCTGCTGCGCCTCGATCAGTTGCTCGGGAAAGTCCCCGAACCGCTGCTGCCGGTGATCGGCCGTCCCATGCCGCTGGTCCAGCGCTGCCTGATGGAGCCGCTGCGCCACCGCACCCCGCTCGACCGGGTGGTGGAGGACCTCGCCGCCGACATGGTCCGCACGCTCGAGGCGCGGGGAGAGGGCGCGCGGCGACTTGAACTGGCATTGTGGCGGGTCGATGGCGAGGTCCTCACGCGCCGCATCGAACTCGCCGCCGCGACCCGCGAGGCGGCGCACATCACGCGCCTGTTCGCCGCGCGGCTCGACGATGTCGACGCCGGGTTCGGGATCGAGATGGTGCAGCTGCGCGCCAGCTGGAGCGAGCCGCTCCGCCTCGCCCAGGCCGATCTCGATGCGGCGGCCGAGGACCACGGCACCGCGCTTGCCGCCTGCATCGACCGGCTCAGCGTGCGGCTCGGCCCCAAGGCCGTGACCCGGCCCGTCGCGCGCGCCAGCCACATCCCCGAACGCGCGCAGGGCTGGCAGCCGCCGATGGAGCCGGTTCCCGCAATCCAGCAGGCGCTCGCATTCCATACCCGCCCCCTGAAGCTGCTCGACCGCCCGGAGCCGATCGCGGTGCTCTATGCCTCGCCCGATGGCGTCCCCCAGCGTTTCCGCTGGCGGGGCGAGGTGCGCGAGGTTGCGCGGGTCGAGGGGCCGGAGCGGATCGCCCCCGAGTGGTGGCGCGAACGCTCCACGGTGCGGCTACGCGACTATTACCGCATCGAGGACGCAGCCGGGCGGCGCTACTGGATCTACCGCCAGGGGATTGCCGGCGACGGACGGGGCGGGGTGCCCGACTGGTTCCTCCAAGGGCTCTACGCCTGACCGCGCTCAGCATTCCTTTACCGACGTGTGCGAGGCTCCAGCCATGCATCTCGATTCGATCCCCCGCGCATCGGAACGTCGGCCCATGCACCTGACGGTGAAGAGCCGGGTGCGTTCGCGCGTGGTGTTCGTCGACCTCATCGATCTGTCGGAAGGCGGCTGCAAGATCCGCGCAAAACCGGGCTTTGCCGAGGTCGGTGACCGGGTGACGATGAAGGTGGGCGCAATCCATGCCCCGCTCGGGTCGATTGCCTGGGTCGAAGGGAGCATCGCCGGGGTCGCCTTCGAAGGCGCGATGCATCCGGCAGTGATCGATTATCTGTGCGAAGGCGGCGCGGTGCGCAACGATGCCCCGCGGCTGCGCCGGCTCTACTGATCGCACAACCGCACCGCTTGCAAGCTTTGCATTTGGCAGCGGGGTGATGGGAACATATAAAGAACACTGAAAGGTGTTCCGCAACTTCCATGCCCCAGCAATCTCTCCGCCAGAAGCTCGAAATCCTCGCCGATGCGGCGAAATACGATGCCTCCTGCGCCTCGTCCGGCACGGCGAAAAAGAATTCGCTGGGCGGGAAGGGCGTGGGCTCCACGGAGGGCATGGGCATCTGTCACGCCTATGCGCCGGACGGGCGCTGCATCTCGCTCCTGAAGATCCTGCTGACCAACCACTGCATCTTCGATTGTCACTACTGCATCAACCGCAAGAGCTCGAACGTCGCGCGCGCGCGGTTCACCCCGCAGGAGGTGGTGGACCTGACGCTCAATTTCTACCGCCGCAACTATATCGAAGGCCTGTTCCTGTCCTCCGGGATCGTGAAGAGCGCCAATCACACGATGGAGCAGCTGGTCGAGGTCGCGCGCATCCTGCGGGAGGAGCATGATTTTCGCGGCTATATCCACCTCAAGACCATCCCTGAGGCGGATGCCGAAATCATCCACAAGGCGGGCCTCTATGCCGACCGCGTCTCGATCAATGTCGAACTGCCGACCGACAGCGGACTGACCCGGCTCGCGCCCGACAAGAATGCAGGGCAGATCGAGGGCGCGATGGGGAGGACGAAGGAGCAGATCGTCGAAGCCAAGGACGAGCGCAGGAAGTTTCGTCACGCCCCCCGCTTCGCGCCCGCAGGCCAGTCGACCCAGATGATCGTCGGCGCGGACGATGCCAATGATGCGGCGATCATCGGCAAGGCAAGCCGGCTCTACGACAATTTCGGGCTGAGGCGCGTCTATTACAGCGCCTTCTCGCCGATCCCCGATGCATCGGCGGTGCTGCCGCTGAAGCGCCCGCCGCTGCTGCGCGAACACCGGCTCTACCAGTCCGACTGGCTGATGCGCTTCTACGGTTTCGCTCCGCAGGAGGTGGCGAATGCGGCCGAGGCCGATGGCAACCTCCCGCTCGATATCGATCCCAAGCTGGCCTGGGCGCTCAAGTTCCGCGAGAGCTTTCCGGTCGACGTCAACCGCGCCCCCAGGGAGCTGCTGCTGCGGGTGCCGGGGCTTGGCACCAAGGCGGTGGCGCGCATCCTCGCCTCGCGCAGGCACCGGACATTGCGATTGGACGATGTCGCCCGCCTCACTGCCTCGCTCGCCAAGGTGCGGCCCTTCATCTGCACCGTCGACTGGTGCCCGACCCTCCTCACGGATCGCGCGGATCTCAAGGTGCTGGTTGCGCCAAAGTCGGAACAGCAGTTGGAGCTGTTCTGATGAAGAACAGCACCCTCATCCGTTCGCCTCGAGCCAAGTCGAGAGGCTTTGGTTCAGCGTGTCTCGACTTCGCTCGACACGAACGGAGGCGGGCATGACAGCGATGCAGAATGTCAGCCTCGGCGCGCACTATGCCGTGCACCTGCCCGCGCCCGACGATTTCGCCTTTTGGCGCGAGCGGGCGCGGGGGCTGGTGCAGTGCGATGTGCCGCCTGACCGCGTCTCGTGGATCGAGCCAGGCGGGACGGGCGATCTGTTCGCCGCTGAAAGCCCCTCCCGCGGCGAGAAGCGTCTGCCCGTGCCGCCTGCCGACGCGCCGCCGGTGCGCGCCAGCCAGCGATTTCTCACGGTCGCCCGTAGCGCCGCTCTACACTCCGATGCGGCGCGCTTCGGTTTGCTCTACCGGGTGCTATGGCGATTGCAGCGCAACCCGCGGCTGATGGAAGACAAGGCTGATCTCGAGGTCCGCGGCCTCGAGGAACTCGCCAAGTCGGTGCGACGTGACGCGCACAAGATGCACGCCTTCGTGCGCTTCCGCGAGGTGGAAGAGGAAGACGGCACCCCGCACTTCGTTGCCTGGTTCGAGCCCGATCATCACATCGTCCGTGCCGAAGCCGGCTTTTTCATGCGCCGCTTCGCCAACATGCGCTGGTCGATCCTCACCCCGCGCGGCAGCATCCACTGGGACGGCGAGACGATGCGCGAAGGCCCGCCCGCCCGGCGCTCCGATGCGCCTGCGGGTGACCCGGTCGAAGACCTGTGGCGCTCCTACTACGCCTCGATCTTCAATCCCGCGCGGCTGAAGGTCGGCGCGATGTTGTCTGAGATGCCCAAGAAATACTGGAAGAACCTGCCCGAGGCCGAGCTCATCCCGCAGCTCATTGCCGGGGCGCAGGCGCGGGAGGCGCGGATGGTCGCGGCGGGTGCACGCGAAGAGCGGGCGCGGCTCGCCTCGCTCGCCGAGGTCGCCCAAGGGGCCGCGGCCTGCCGCGATTGCCCCATTGCCGACTGCGGCACCCGCGCCGTGGCAGGGGAGGGCGCGCCGGGCGCTGCCCTGATGATCGTCGGCGAACAGCCGGGGGATCAGGAAGATATCGCCGGGCGACCCTTCGTCGGCCCGGCGGGTCAATTGCTCGACGACTGCCTGCAAGCCGCCGGGATCGACCGCAGCGCCGCTTACGTCACCAACGCGGTCAAGCACTTCAAGTTCACCTGGAAAGGCAAGCACCGCCTCCACCAGTCACCCACCGCCAAGGAGATCGACACCTGCCGCTGGTGGCTCGAGGCCGAGCGGGACCTCGTGAAACCCCGCCTCGTATTGGCGCTGGGGGCGAGCGCCGCGCGCGGTCTTATCGGCAAGACGGTGAGCATCTCCAAGGCGCGTGGGGCACCCATGCAGCTCGAGGACGGCACCGAGCTGTGGGTCACCGCGCACCCCTCCTACCTCCTGCGGTTGGATGGTGAGGCACGCGAGGCGCAGGCGGGGATGTTCGCGGCCGATCTCGCGGCGGTGCGGGAGCGGCTCGCGGAACTGACGGGCTGACATGCTTAGCTTCGCTTCGTCATCGCGAGGAGCGCAGCGGAGTCGGAGACGGCCCGCAGGGCCACCCGGCGATCCATGGTGCCGGTCCATGGATTGCTTCGCTGCGCTCGCAATGACGCGCAAGGGGTAGAGGCCGGCGCCATGCCCGACGCCCCGCTCACCCCCGACAAGCGCACGCTCCAGATCGACCCCGCCGACATCGCGGCCCCGCCACGCGCGCCCTTTGTCGAGCTGGGCCTTGCAAGCTGCTTCAGTTTCCTGCGCGGGGCATCGGACGCGGTCGACCTGGTGCTCGCCGCGCACGCATTGGGCTACGACGCGATTGCGATCGCGGACGTCAATTCGATGGCCGGTGTGGTGCGCATTCATACCGAGGCCAAGACGCTCAAGCTGCGCCCGGTGATCGGCTGCCGGATCGAGACGGTGGAGGGCCTCGCCTTCCTCGCCTACCCCGAGGATCGCGCCGCCTATGGCCGCCTGTGCCGGCTCATCAGCGCGGGGCGGATGCAGACGCTTTCCGGCGAATGGCAGGACAAGGGTGTCTGCGAGATCGACCTGGCGATGCTGGCGGCGCATTCGGAGGGCATGCAGCTGATCCTGCTTCCGCCGGATCATCTCGAAGCGGTGTTTACGGTCAAGGTGCCGAGCAACGTCGTCGCCTTTGCGGATTTTGTTTCACGCAGAGACCGCAGAGGAAAGGAGATCGCAGAGGGTGCGTCCGTGCCGCAGGCACCTTCATCTTCCGCAACAGCGCCGCCCGCCGCACTGTCCGAGGAGGAGCGCGGCTTCGCCGCAAGCACTCCATCTCTGCGTCTCTCTGCTCCTCTGCGCTCTCTGCGTGAACCCACTTCCTTCACCGCCCCGTTCCCCGACCTCCTCCCCCACCTCGTCCGCCAACTCCCGACCCTGCGCCACATCGCCGCCAGCTACCTTTACCGCGGCGACGACATCGCGCGGATCGAACGGCTCGATGCGCTGGCCCGCGTGCACGGCCTCAGTCTGCTCGCCACCAACGACGTCCACTACCACGCGCCCGAACGCCGCGCGCTCCAGGACGTGATGACCGCGATCCGGCACAAGACCACCGTGGCCAAGGCCGGCCACTTGCTGCACCCCAATGCCGAGCGACACCTCAAGAGCGCCGCGCAGATGCAGCGCCTCTTTGCCCGCTGGCCCCACGCGATCCGCGCCGCGCGGGAAGTGGCCGATGCCTGCCGCTTCAGCCTCGACGAGCTGCGCTACGAATACCCCGAGGAAATCTACCCCGATAACCAGACCCCGCAGGCCTTTCTGGAGAGCGAGGTGTGGGCAGGGGCAGGGCGCCGCTACCCCCACGGCCTGCCCGATACCGTCCGCGCCACGCTGGAGCGCGAGCTGGCGCTGATCGCCCGGCTCGATCTCGCGCGCTATTTCCTCACCATCAAGGACATCGTCGATTTCGCGCGCGGGTGCGATCCGCCGATATTGTGTCAGGGGCGGGGGAGCGCGGCCAACTCGGCGGTGTGTTACGTGCTCGGCATCACCAGCGTCGATCCGGCCAAGCACCAGCTGCTGTTCGACCGCTTCATCTCGGAAGAGCGCAAGGAGCCGCCCGATATCGACGTCGATTTCGAGCACGAGCGGCGCGAGGAGGTGATCCAGTACATCTACCGCAAATACGGCCGCCACCGTGCCGGCCTGTGCGCGACCGTGATCCACTACCGCCCGCGCATGGCGATCCGCGAGGTGGGCAAGGCGATGGGCCTGTCCGAGGACGTAACCTCGGCGCTCGCGAGGACCGTGTGGGGCGGGTGGGGGCGCGAGATCAGCGAGAAGCACGCCGCGGAGACAGGCCTCGACGTGACCGACCCGCACCTGCGGCGGGTGCTCAAGCTCACCGAGCAGATGATCGGCATGCCGCGCCATCTCGGCCAGCATGTCGGCGGCTTCATCCTCACCGAGGGCGCACTGACCGAGACCGTCCCGATCGGCAACGGCGCCATGCCCGAACGCAGTTTCATCGAGTGGGACAAGGACGACATCGACGCATTGGGCATCCTCAAGGTCGACGTGCTGGCGCTGGGAATGTTGACCTGCATCCGCAAGTGCCTCGATCTGCTAACCGCTCACCACGACCGCGCGCTGACCCTCGCCACGGTCCCGCGCGAGGACCCGGAGACCTACGCCATGCTGCGCAAGGGCGATTCGCTCGGGGTGTTCCAGGTCGAGAGCCGGGCGCAGATGAACATGCTCCCCCGCCTGCGCCCGCGCGAGTTCTACGATCTCGTCATCCAGGTCGCGATCGTACGTCCCGGCCCGATCCAGGGCGACATGGTGCACCCCTACCTGAAGCGCCGCCGGGGTGCCGAGCAGGTCGCAATCCCCGCGCCTGCGCCCGAACACGGGCCGCCGGACGAGCTCACCAGCATCCTCGGGCGCACCCTCGGCGTGCCGATCTTTCAGGAGCAGGCGATGAAGATCGCGCTGGATGCGGCGAAGTTTTCCAGCCTCGAGGCCAACCGGTTGAGAAAGGCGATGGCGACCTTCCGCAGCCGGGGGATGGTCGACGAACTTCAGGACATGATGGTCGAACGCATGGTCGCGCGCGGATATGATCGCGACTTTGCGCAGCGATGTTTCAATCAGATCAGGGGCTTCGGCGAATATGGCTTCCCCGAAAGCCACGCGGCGAGCTTTGCGCAGCTGGTCTATGTGTCGAGCTGGCTCAAGTGCCACTACCCGGCCGCCTTCGCCTGCGCCTTGCTCAATTCCCAGCCGATGGGCTTCTATGCGCCCGCGCAGATCGTGCGCGATGCGGTGGAGCACGGGGTGGCGGTGCTGCCGGTCGATGTCAACGCGAGCGGGTGGGACTGCACCTTGGAGCCGCTGGAGGAAGAGGGGGTTTCACGCGGAGAGGCGCAGACGCGGAGAGGTCGGGTTTTTCGCGCAGAGAGCGCAAAGGACGCAGAGAGAGTTTGTGTTGCAGACAGACATTCCCTTTCGCGAAGCGATGATAATGGCGGCTTTGCCGCATCCTCTTCTCCGCGCCCTTTGCGCTCTCTGCGCAAACCCAATCTCCGCGTCTGCGCGTCTCCGCGTGAGTCGTGCCACGCCCTGCGCCTCGGCCTGCGCCAGATCGACGGGCTGCCCGAGCACGTCGCCGCTACGCTGGTGAGCGTACGCGAGAGCGGGGGGCCTTTCCGCGATATCGCCGATTTGCGCGCGCGGGCGGGGCTCTCGCCGGCGCATATCGAGCGGCTCGCCAGCGCCGATGCTTTTACCTCGCTTGGCCTTACCCGCAGGCAGGCCTTGTGGGATGCGCGGAGCCTCATCCCCGCGCCCGATCTCCCGCTGTTCCGCGCTGCCGGCGTGCGGGACGAGGGTGCGGAGCGCGGGGCGATCCGCTTGCCCGCCATGCCGCTCTGCGAGGAGGTGGTGGCCGATTACCAGACCACCCGGCTCAGTCTGAAGGCGCACCCCATGGCCTTCCTGCGCGCCAATCTCGCCGCGCGCGGCTTCGTGCGGGCCTGCGACCTGCGCGCCTGCAAGTTCCGCAGCATGGTGCAGGTCGCGGGCGTGGTGCTGATCCGCCAGCGGCCCGGCAGCGCCAAGGGTGTGACCTTCATCACCCTCGAGGACGAGACCGGGGTCATCAACCTCGTGGTCTGGCCCGATCTCAAGGAAAAGCAGCGCAAGGTGGTGATGGGCGCGCGGCTGATGGAGGTGCGGGGCCGGGTCGAGTATGATGACGAGGTGATCCACGTCATCGCTGCGCACATGACCGACGCGACAGGGGCGCTCCATGCCCTGTCCGATGACCTGCTCGACGCGCCGCTCGCCCGCGCCGACGAGGTCAACCGGCCCATGCCGGATCGCGGTCCGCCGCTGCCCCGCGATCTGATCGACGAACTTGCGCCACGGCCCAACGTGACAGGGCATCCGCGCGATCATAGGATTTTGCCCAGGTCACGGGATTTCCACTAGAACCGGGCCATGCGCCGACCCAACACCCATCACCGCGCCGCCCGACGCGCCCTGTTCGCCCTGATCCCACTGGTGCTGGGAATTGCCGGGTGGCAGTGGCTCCAGAACCACCCCGAGCACAATCCTTGGGCCCCGCTGGATCTCAACCATCCGCCGGGCTGGGCGACGCGGGCGAAGCTCACCGCGCTGCGCGATGACGTCGCCGAATGCCGCGCGGTGCTGGAGCGCAGCGCGGTGGCCTTCACCGCGCTCGACCCGGCAGGGGAGGGGGAGTGCGCCCGGCCCGACCGAACCCGGCTAGGCGACTATCCGCTTGCGCCCGACACCCCGCCTGTCACCTGCCCGGTAGCCATCGCGCTTGAGCTGTGGCGCCGCGACAGCGTGGTGCCTGCTGCGCGCTCGATACTCGGCAGCGACATCGCCCGGATCGAACACCTCGGCGCCTTCTCCTGCCGCCGGATGTATGGCGCCAGCGAAGGACGGTGGAGCGAACACGCCACCGGCAATGCCATCGACATAGCCGCCTTCGTGCTCGAGAGCGGACGCCGGATCAGCGTGTTACGCGATTGGGAGGGCGACGATGACGAAGCGTTGTTCCTGCGCACGGTGCGCGATGGCGCCTGCGACAGCTTCGCGACCGTGCTCTCGCCCGAATACAACGCGGCACATGCGGACCACTTTCACCTCGACCAGGACAGCCGCTGGACCGGGGTGTGCCGCTGACCCTCAGACCGCTTCGAGCGCGTAGCCTGCGGAGCGGACGGTGCGGATCGGGTCCTTGGCGCTTTCGACCGTGATGGCCTTTCTCAGGCGACGGATGTGGACGTCGACCGTTCGCAGTTCGATGTCCGAGCCGGTGCCCCAGACGCCGTCGAGCAATTGGCCACGGCTGAATACCCGGCCGGGACTTTCCATGAAGAATTTCAAAAGCCGGTATTCGGTCGGCCCCAACTGGAGAGGCCTCCCGCGCCGTTGCACCTTGTGGGCGACGGGATCGAGCTTGAGGTCGCCCACCTCGATGGTCTCACCCGCCAGGGCAGGGCGGATGCGGCGCATCACGGCCGCAACGCGCGCGAGCAGCTCACGAGGGGAAAAGGGTTTCGTGAGATAATCATCGGCCCCCGTCTCAAGCCCTCGGACCCGATCATCCTCGGCCTCGCGGGCCGTCAGCATGATGATCGGGACGTGCGCCGTCTCCTTGTCGCGGCGCAACCGCCGGCAGACCTCGATCCCGCTGGTGCCCTCGATCATCCAGTCGAGAATGATGAGATCGGGCGTCTCCTCGGCGGCAAGCACCAGGGCCTCGTCCCCGTCGCCGGTGCAGCGCACGGAATATCCTTCGTTCTGGAAGCGATATTCTAGCAACTCCGACAAGGCCGGATCGTCTTCGACCAGCAGAAGTTTGGCAGCGGACATGCGCGTGATGCCTCCTTGCGTCCCCTCGGGAGATCGCCTCTGCGACCTCATGTTTCATTTCTGCTACAGTTTGATGAAACGCGCCCGGAATTCGACCGAGCCGCACCAGCCGCGAATGTTCACGCGAAAGGTTGATCCGGGGCCCTTCCGGCAGGAAATCTCGGAGGGTCTGGCAGGGTCCTGGCGCGGTCACCCGGCGCCCTGCCGGGCAGCCCTCAGCGATCGCCCTCCGGCGGGTAGGACCCGGTCGCGGCAAAGTGCACCATTTCGGCCACATTGGTGGCATGATCGCCGATGCGTTCGATGTTCCGCGCCACGAACAGGAGCTGCGCCGCGCTCGAGATGGTCGACGGGTTTTCGACCATGTAGCTCACGAGATTGCGGAAGATCGAATTGTAGAAGCCGTCCACCTTGGCATCGGTCGCGATCACCTCGCGCGCGAGGTCGGGGTCGCGGGCGGCGTATGCGGTGAGAACATCGTGCACCATTTCGCCCGCCAGCTCGCCCATCACCGGGAGCAGGGTCAACGGCTCGAACCGGGCACGGCCCTCGATCATGCCGGTGCGCTTGGCGATGTTCTTGGAATAGTCGCCGATCCGCTCCAGCACGCCGCCGATCTTGAGCGCCGCGATCACTTCGCGCAGGTCGTCGGCCATCGGCGCGCGCAGGGCGATGATCCTGACCGCCAGCTTGTCGACCTCGGTTTCCAGCGCGTCGATGCGCTTGTCGCGGGCGACCACCTGATCGGCCAGCACCTCGTCGCCGCGAACAAGCGCGTCGAGTGATTCGGCAATCGCCACCTCGGCCAGCCCGCCCATCTCGGCGATCAACCCGCGCAGCCGGGTAATGTCCTCGTCAAAGGCCTTGACGGTATGTTCAGCCATCAGCCGTAACGTCCTGTAATATAATCCTTCGT
>ERZ1066123.2009-NODE-2009-length-11106-cov-10.193919_pt1 | contig 11106 bp, 5 predicted proteins | sample MGYA00382770_ERZ1066123 | MGnify/ENA primary metagenome ERZ1066123 (study PRJEB33369, sample SAMEA5778353) | biofilm metagenome | biome: Industrial cooling water; feature: Water cooling tower basin; material: Biofilm | place: United Arab Emirates | collected...
ATCGCCCCGGCCTCGCCCAAGCACTGGCCGCGGTGCGTGCCGGCGAAACTCTGGTGGTGCCGAAGCTTGATCGTCTCGCCCGTTCGGTGCCAGACGCGCGCGCGATCGCCGATGAGCTGGAAAAGCGCGGGGTGAGCCTGGCGCTGGGCAAGCAGGTCTATGACCCCAATGATCCAATGGGCCGAATGTTCTTCAACATCCTCGCCACCTTCGCCGAGTTCGAGAGCGACCTCATCCGCCTGCGCACCCGCGAGGGCATGAAGATCGCCCGGGACAAGGGCAAGCTCCGCGGCAAGCCGCCCAAGCTATCCGACCTCCAGCAGCGCGAGCTCCTCAAGATGCACGCCACCGGCGAATACTCGATCAGTGACCTCGGCAGGCTATTCAAGGTCTCTCGGCCGACTGTTTATCGGACTATCCGGCGTGGTGAAGCGGTTGAGGCGAACAAGATGGCTAGGAAGTGTAGCTGAACTTGTCCTGGTACCAAGCAAGTTGGCGTCGATGTGCGTCATCGAGCGGATGCGGTAGGGCGCGTTCCGATGCGAGCAGGGCTAAAGCTGCGTCGCTCAGTGGCTGCTTAACCAGCGCCCGCCCCAATAGTCCAGCAATGCTAGGCGGAAAGAGCCCTGCCCTAGCCAACTCCCGCCAGCAAAGTTGACCGCTGGGGCAAAAATCTGGACGAAAAGCATCGGGGAGGCGTCGCAGAACTCGACGCAGGACGCGCCTCGATATAGTTTGTGCACGCGACGCCGGTATCCGTGAAGTTGCCAAGGGGCAGGACCAAGTTGGAGATCTACTTAGACAATCTCGCGTCGACGCCGATCGACCCAAGGGTGCTGGATCACCAGTGCATGGTCTCGGCTTCGCTACCCGCGAATCCGAACGGCGCCGTTCACGCGAGTGGTGTGCAGGCCGCTAACGTGCTGACAAAGGCGCGTGTGGGTGTAGGGGACTTTCTCGGCGTAGAAGAACACGATATCCATTTCATGCCCAGCGCATCGTCGGCGCTATGGCTGGCGGTAGAAGATGCGATCGCTCGAAAGGGCGACGGCGTGCGCGTGCTGGCGTCCGCGATCGAGCATCCCTCGCTCCTCCGTCATCTGGAAAGGGCTCAGAGCATGGGCAGAATCCGGCTCGAACTGTTCCCCGTCACGACAATCGGCCAGCCCGATCTGAATGCTCTGGCGGAGATGGTCGCCTCGGCCCCTGCCGGATTGGTCTGCTCCATGGCCGCCAACAACGAGATAGGCACCATCGCGCCGACGACCGAGATACTCGAGATTGCCAATCAGCATGGCGCGCTGACGCTCGTGGACGCAAGCCAGGCGGCCGGCCGGTTCCGGATCAACCACATCGTCGAGACCGCCGACTATGTCATCTTGAGTGGCGCCAAGATAAACGGCCCCCGCCGGGTGGGTGTCCTCGCCGGCGCCTTGACGAACTCGGCCGCTAGCCTGATCGAGCCGATGTTCGGCACACCGGACGCCGCAGCCGCGTCCGCAATGGCTATGGCCTGCAGCCTGGTGGCGGCGGAGATGGAGACTGACGGCTTGCGGATCGCCACGCTGCGCGACAGGCTAGAGGCCCTCCTCGTTCAGCAGGTGCCCGGTCTCGTGGTGAATGGCGACACGAGCGCACGTTTGGCCGGAGCGCTCCACGTATCCGCGCCGAGCGTGCCGGCGGAGGTCCTCGTCTCGCGGCTGTGGGGAAAGGTCGCGATTTCCACGGGTGCGGCCTGTCAGTCGGGCGTACCGGGTCCTTCGCACGTGCTCAGCGCCATGTCATTGGAAGACTGGGTGTTGGAAGGTGGAGTCCGCATGTGCGTCGGCAAGTTCAACGATGCCGCTGAGATCGAGGTAGCCGGCTCGCTTCTCGCCGACGCAATGCGCGGGCATATGAATCTGGACAGGAAGCAAGCATGAACACGAGCCTCGCGATCAGGCCGCGCTTCAGCGGTCACGAAACTTTCGCCTGCCGCTTTAGTTGGCTACCCAAGGCAGTCCGGCTCATCGAAGCCGACCCACTCGCCTTGTCCTTCGATGAGCAAGCGATCCTCTCGCTCGGGCTCGGGAAAAATATGGTGCGGTCGCTGAGGTTCTGGCTGGATGCTTTTGACGTGGCTTCGCCGGGGGCGGAGGGATGGGCGCTGAGGCCGTTCGGTAAGGCGCTGCTCGGTTCAGACGGCACCGACCGCTTCATCGAGCGCATGGAGACCCAGTGGCTGCTGCACTGGTCCGTCACGTCCCGTGTCCAGTCGCCACTGCTTGCTTGGCGGCATGTCTTCCACCGACGGATGCGGGCCGATTTCACCCGGAGCGAGCTCTTCGCCGAGATGCGACGCGAGAGCGCACGCGAGGGCTACGATCATTCCGAGATCACGCTCATGCAGCATATCGATGCCCTTCTTCACACCTACGTCCCCACACACGCGATGAAGGCCCCCGAAGACGTGCTCGATGGCCCGCTGATCGACCTGAAGCTGATCCGGCGTGCCGGCCGGCGGCGGGGGGCCAACGGCCGCGAGGAGCAGGTCTATTCGCTGAGCAGGACACCGTTGGCCAAGATCGGGGCGGGAGTGATCGACTACGCAATCGAGAGCTTCTGGTCCGAACGACGCGCTGGTGAGCGGGTCATCAGCTTCCGCGACCTCGCCTATGGGGAGGGCTCTCCGGGCGCCACCTTCCGCATCGCGGAGGACGAACTGCGCAGCCACCTAGAGCACGAGGGGGCAAGCTACGTCTTCCGCGCATCGGGAGACGCCGGTGTAATCAGCCGGACGGCCGATCCCGATCCTGCGACGCACCTCAGGAGCATCTATAAATGAAAAGTTCCGGATCCAGGCGGATCGCAGCTTACCTCGGCAACCCAGGGCCCTTCTACCGGTCCGTCGCGATCGCGCGTGACCGCGAGGACGCGGCCGCTATGCGCGGATACGTGCTCACGCCGTGGCTGCAGCGAGTCGCCACCGAAATCCTCGAAGGGTTGCTGCCGGGGTCGAAGCGTCGGGCATGGCGCATCACGGGAGACTTCGGGGTTGGCAAATCGGCGCTCGCGCTCGCATTGCTCCGAACACTTGACCCCCGCTCGGCCGATCCAGAAGCGCCGATGGATCGCCACGCCGAAACAGTCTGCGGCCAGCTCCCCCGCATGTATCCGCTCATCCTGTCAGGCAACGCCTCCGGGCTCAACGATGGTATGGCTTCGGCGATCGCTGAGGCGGCGGATCGGGACGGTAGCCTGCTGGACGCCAAGGCGCGGAAGGCTCTCGCGAGCGCAGACCCGTTTTCGAGCATCCCGATTCTTCGTGACGCTTTGGTTCGCAGCGGCCGCTACGACGGGCTGCTGATCGTCATCGATGAGATGGGCAAATACCTCGAGGCGGCAACCATCGACCCCGCTCAGGCAGACATCTTCCGCCTGCAGGAAATGGCCGAACTGGCCGCGCGGTCGGGGGATCACCCGCTGGCGGTGTTGTTGATCCTGCATCAGGGTCTCCAATCGTATCATCGCGAAGGCGCCGTCTCGACGCGCTCTGAGTGGGCGAAGGTGGCGGAACGCTACGACGAGCTCGTTTTCGACCACCCGCTATCGCACACGTCCGCACTGCTCTCAGCAGCGCTCTCGCCTGACATGGCAAGTCTGCCGCCCAAGGTTAGGCGCGCCTACGCGAAGAGCGAACAGTCGGTCGGGAGCCTAGGTTGGTTGGGACCGCGGGGCAGCGAACGCGAAGCCTGCTATCCGCTTCATCCCGCGGCGGTACCGGTCATCGCTCGCTTCTTCGCGACCTACGGACAGAATGAACGCTCGCTGTTCGGCTTCGCAGCATCGGAGGAGGCGAACAGTGTGAGGGCGTTCGCAGACCGGTGCAACACGGACGACGGCTTCTACGGCGTCGATGACTTCTTCGACTACGTCACCACGTCGTTCGGCCACCGGCTTATCGCCCGTGGCGGAGCGGGAGACTGGGAGCGCATCCGCTCGGTGCTCGATGGCGCGGCAGGTTCCGACGGCGTCGAACTGGCGATCCTGAAAACCATCGGCGTCCTGAATCTTCTGGACACCCCCGACATGGTCGCGGACACAGCCTCTATACAGGCATGTTTGTCGCCATCCTTCGATGCGGCCGAAGTCGAACGAGCGATCGCGCGCCTTCGCACCGGCGGCGTCGTTTTCGAGCGGGTCGGCCGAATGGGCCTCCGCCTTTGGACAAGCCACCGCGTTGACCTCTCCGCGCTTTGGATCGAGGCAGACTCCGCGCTGACGCAAGCGTCGGTCGGGACCGAGCTCGCAAAGTCCCTTAGCCGGTTGCCGGTGCGTCCCTTTCTGCTCGCGCGCAGGCACTCCATCGAGACTGGGGTCACCAGAAGGTTCCCGATCAGGATGGTGCCGGCTTCCTCCCTCGCCAACACTTCGCCATCCGTCGACGCCGACGGAGGCATTCTAGTGGTACTGTGCGACGACAGCGACGAAACCCGACACGCCGCCGCATGGGCGGCTGAAGCGACGCTCGACGACCCAGCACTGCTTGTCTTGACCCTCCCGCCGCAGCCGGAACTCAGGACACAAATGGTCGATCTGCTCCGACACAGGTGGATCGAAACGAACGCTGCGATCCTGCGCGAGGATGCCTTCGCGTCAGCCGAGATTGAGCGCCGCATCGCCGACCTGGAGACGCGGCTTGTCGACAGGCTGGAGACGTGCCTCGGCCTAGCCGGTGACAAGCCGGCGTCCTTCGTGCGTGTTTTCCGAAGCGGCGCTGCTGTCGCGGAGGCCGAACCGCTGCATCTCCTCGTCTCTAAAACCTGCGACGACCTGTACGGACAAAGCCCGATTGTCCACAATGAGCTGATCAACCGCCATGCTCTCACGAGCGCGGGCGCCGCGGCGCGGCAGCGCCTGATCGAGGCGCTGTTCGACAACGCCCACGATCCCGAGCTGGGGTTCAAGGGAACTAAGAACCCACCCGAACGCTCGCTCTACCTTTCCGTCATCAGGCTCGGGCGCCTGCATCGCGAGCACGACGGCGTGTTCGTCGTCGACCTGCCAGAGAGCGACGACGATCCTCTGCGGCTCCGGCCAACGCTCGAAAGAATCAGGGACGGCATAAGGGAAGCGGAAGGTCGCGTCCTGGTCAGCGACATCTACCGCGAGATCGCGACGCGTCCCTTCGGTGTGCGCGCAGCGCTGGCACCGTTACTCTTGGCTGTCGTCCTGGTGGCGGACCGACACCGCATGGCGCTGTTCGAGCGCGGGACCTACTGCCCAAAGCTGGATGCCCAGGCCTTCATGCGGATCCTGAAGTCGCCCGAGAACTTCGCCATCCAGTGGATCTCGCTCGAAGGTATCCGCGCTGAGGTCTACCAGCGCCTGTCGGCAGTGCTCGGTGGCTCACACGCCGAGCAGGGGCTGCTGGCGGTGGTCGGCCCTCTGGTCAGATTCGGTGCAAACCTGAGCCTACACGCTCAGCGCTCGTCTTCGCTGAGCGAGACGGCGGTAAAGGTTCGTGACGCCATCATGCGTGCCCGAAGTCCTTTGGACTTGGTCTTCGGCGATTTGCCGCAGGCCTGCGGCATGAAGCCTTTCGACGGCCGTCGCCCAGAGGGGAAAGCACGCGCATCGGACTTCGTGGACAAGCTGGCCGGAGCAATCGCTGAATTGGAGGCGTGCTACCCGTCGCTGCTCGAAAGCATGAGGGGCGAAGTGGCACGCGCCCTAGGTATAACCGGCGACCTACGCGACGAAGCCGCTAGCAGGGCCGTGCCGCTAGTGTTCCGCGTGAAAGAGCAATCGCTTAGAACATTCGTGCAGAGACTCGCCGACCGCGTCCTTTCGGACGACGCCTGGATCGAAGCCCTCGGCGGCGCGCTCGTCGGCAAGCCCCCATCCCGCTGGCTCGCGCAGGACGTCGCAGTCTGGCAGGCAAGGCTCGAGGACATCTCGGGGACCTTTCTAAGGCTGGAGGCGACTGCGTTCGGATCGCAGCCGCACCAGCAGCGGGCGGTCCGTCTCGCGCTTACCCATATCGACGGGCGCGAGCACGTGAGCATCGTCGGCATCGACGAACCGACGGTCGAAGAGGAGCTCTTCACCAGGTCAATAATTAGTCTCATCGAGAAGAATGGAGCGCCGGCGGCGCAGGTCCTTGCCCGACTTGCTAACCACCTTCTAGAGGCCAGCAAGGCTGACGAGCAACCACCGGCGGAGGCCGAAGCCTCATGAGCGAAGCGAAGGCCCACTGCTGCGGGTCACCCACAGGCGACCCGCAGCTTGTCCCAGCCATCACAACCGAAAGCAGCCTCAAAAGATGACCCATGTTCGCCACATTCTCAGCCTCTCGGGTGGCAAGGACAGTGCAGCTCTGGCTGTGTATCTTCGCGACCGAGTCGAGGACATGGAATACATCTTCCACGATACGGGGAAAGAGCTTCCCGAGACCTACGACTACATGGCTCGCCTCGAAAGCATCCTAGGCCGGCCGGTGGTGCGGACGACGCCGGACGACTCCTTCGAGCATTGGCTGTCGGTCTACGGCGACATGCTGCCGTCCAACCACCGGCGCTGGTGCACCAGGATGCTGAAACTACGGCCCTTCGAAGCGTACGTTGGCACGGATCCGGTGATCAATTACGTCGGACTGCGCGCGGACGAGGCGCGCACAGGCTACATCAGCACGAAGCCGAACATCACTGCGGTCTACCCCTTCCAGGAGGATGGGCTGGTCCGGGCTGACATCATCCGCATCCTCGAGGACTCTGGGCTGGGGCTGCCACCCTACATGGAATGGGGTAGGACGCGTTCGGGCTGCTTCTTTTGCTTCTACCAGCAGAAGATCGAATGGGTGCGGTTGAAGCGCACCCATCCCGACCTCTACGAGCAGGCAAAGGAATACGAGACCCGCTCCGCCGCAGTCAGCGCCAATTTCACTTGGTCCTCGAGCGAGTCGCTCACCGAACTGGAGCGCCCCGAGAGGATGGAAGCGATCGAGCGAAATTGGGAGGCCGCACGGGCCCGAAAGGCTGCGAAGCGTCAAGACATGCCCCTTGTTGCCGTTCTGGCCGGAGCGGAGCACGAGGAGGAGGAGCCGGAGGGGTGCCTCATCTGCTCGATCTAAATCGGACTGGATTATCGATCTTGCCCAGACGGTCGATAGGTCTGAAGGTCTCCCCGTCGTGGTGTCCACAGGATCCGGGAAAGGTCGAAGCCTTGTTCACACCGACCAAGTCCGGATGCCCGCGTCGCCCTTTCATGCCGGTGTAGTCACGACGAGAGTAGACGTGGCCCTTTACCGCGATCAAGGTCAACGATCCGGCGCGCTGGACGGTATGCGAGCCGATCGAGGGCTCAGAGCAAGCCGTTGGCGCATCAGGATGCTGAGATGTGCCGGCCCGGCGGGCATGGTTGAACGCGCCAAGCCAAGCGTACTCGCTCACGGGCGTTTGGTCGGCGCAGTCTCGGTGACACTTCTTCCACTTGACACCTGACCCGCACCAACAAGGCGCATTGGGCGGCATCGTCGCGTGGGGCTCAAGTGGCACGTGGGCCGGGGATAGGTCAGGACTATTGAGCATCCCGTTCAGTGCCGCGGACTGTGGCCAGAAAACAGCCCCACTGCAGTTGCACACACGGAACGTTACCGGAAGGCGCTCATCCGGTTGCCATTCGCTCAGTCGGCCGCGCTCACTGCTCCCTTCTCAGTGGTGTCCGTATGCGCCATAGCGCTTTCCATCTCGGGTTTAGACTTGCGTCGCCGGGGGCCAGCCTCCTCGGTGATCTCCAGGATCACACGCATCTTGTTGTCCGACCATTCGCACCCCACCACGAAACCCAGCGGCCCCACCGTCTTGATGCTTCCGGGCGCATTGAGTTCGACGCCGTCCAAAAGCCCCATCCAGAGGTCGTCGTTGTTGACGTCACGCGAAAGGGCATCGATCTTCTTCTGCCAGTCGCCCTTTTTCTTCTCCGTTTCGGAGCCATCACGCTGCTCCTCCATCCGTTCGAGAACTGCTTGCACCTGATCGCGCAGAGCTCCCGCTATCTTGGTGGTGACTCTCAACCAGACTGTCTGCTTAACCCTGGTGACCATGAGCTCGCTCGGGGTAAAGTCACCGACCATTTCCCGGTCAGTGGCGGAGATGTAGATCCTGCCTACAGCCCCGGTCGTCGTCGGCGGAAGTATGGGCGGACCAACCCGCATCAGGTGGGCACCGAACTCCTGCTGGAGCTTGAGCCCGAAGAGCGGGCGAAGGCGATCCCGGCTCGAGACATCGAACCCCTCGCCCTTTAGCCATCCCTGCAACTCGCCTAGCGGCACCGACCTGTATTTCGCGAAGTTCCAGACGATCCGATAGACCTCCTCTCGATGTAGCAGGCCATCGGTGTTGGGGTCATTCCCCTCTTTCGCGTCCTTCAGCTTTACCGGGCGGCCTGGAACCAGCATCACCGGTGTCTCAGCGTCTGGCTCGCGGCCTGCAACCGGCGAGAACGCTAGGTCGCAATCGGCGCTCATGACCACCACAGCTTTGGTCCTGTTTGTGTCCAGAAACACGTCGCCAAGTTGGACCAGGGGGAATGAAGCGTAGGCTGTCCCCTCCTCGGCGCGCGGATGACCCGCAAGGGGCCCTATGTTCCGTGACACCAGCGCGCTATGGAGGAGGTTCGCCACGACTGTAGAAGGCTCGGTCGCCGCGAAGGGAGCGCCGACGAACTCGAGCCGGTCGAGCACCCGCTGACGCTCGCGCATCTCGTCACGCTCGAACGCGAATGCCATCAGCTGCGACGAGAGGAGCCAGAACACGTAATCGCCCAGCGGGTGACCGTCCTTCATGAGCGCCCGGCTCTGGAGAAAGGCGTAGTCGCCGATATCCAGGTCGTCGACCAGTTTGAGCAGGTCCACGCGCGCGCTTGCGAGCGCAGTGTCCAACTCCATGCGGTAACCGGTAAAGGCGGGAGCATATGGACGCGCTCGCTCAAGCATCCCCAGATGCGCCTTCACTTTCCAGGGCTCGTTCAGATCCGACTTGCCGATGAAGGCGAAGGCCGAACCTGTGAGGTCGGTGTCCGAGCGGAACTCGCCACGGGCGTCACGAACCGTCTCAAGCGACGACATCAGGACGATCTGTTGGTCTGCCAGGCGGCCAGCCTGCCCCCGGATAGCCGTTGCGACATCGACGGAAAGCGCTCGCCCGCCAGCTGGCCCCTCCAGATAATAGTCGAGCAGGATCAGGTTGATAGTCGAGAGGTCGGGCAATGCCGTGAAGGGATCGCAAACGATGACGTCCTGCACCTCCTCCTCGAGTAAGGCACGCAGCCGACGGAACGAGCGGTGCTCCTCGACCATGCGCGCCGCATCTCCCGACACTGCGCTGATCTCCGCAAGCGTAACAGATGGCCCGGTGCTCTCCGCCAGGGCCTGCAAGCGGTCGTCGGCATTCGCGTCCGCTGCGCAGCCCAATGCCTCCAACTGCGCGAGTATTTCCGGCTTAGTAGTGAGCAGGTCGCTGACCGCTTTCGCCTCTTCGGCTTGGAGACGGTCGAGCCGAGGCAGATGCATCGCGTCGTCGATGATGGCCACGCTCAGCCCTCGCCAGGGCGGTGGGGCCGTGCCCGCCACGTCCTCGGCCGCCGGAGCCTGCCCGCTGGCCATAGCCGCCATTTGCTCCGTCGCCGGGGCAGCACCTGTCTGCATAGCCCGCGGCGACGATCCGACGTCTCCGCTTTCCTTCGCACCGCCTTTCGACTGCGCAATGCTCGAAGATGCAGCCGCTGGACGTGCCGTTGGCTGATTCGTTGGCTCGTCACCATCACCGACAACTGATTTAGGCATCGACGTTCCCAATCTCGAAGATAACGGAGTGGATCTGGCCGTGGTCATCCGCCTCACCAAGCGTCAGGCTCCCCCCATGGTACTCGGCAACCTCGCGGGCGATATAAAGTCCAAGACCCTTCCCTTGCTTCTGGCGCTTCGTACTGAAGAAGGGCTCGAACACAGTCTCGCGGCGCTCGACTGGAATTCCTGGGCCATCGTCTGTCACGACGATGCGCCGGCTTGGCAGATCGATGACGACGTCAACCCGACCGATCGGAGCGCCATCGTCGTCGCGCACCAGCTTCAGGCGAAGCCGCTCCTTGTGCTGCTCAGCTATCCAGAAAACGGAGTTCGTGAGCAAGTTCTCCAAGATTTGCACGAACATACCCTTGACCGCCTTGACGTCTAACTCGCCGTCGTCAGGCACGACGGTAGTTGTGATCTCAATGCCCCTGCCTTCGTTTCGGCTGGCGAAGCCGCCGACAATATCCTCGATCCAGCCTACTAGTTCGAACTCCTCCTTGGTTTGCCGCGCGTTGGTGCTGAGCGGATCAAGGACCTTCAGTCGCTTCTGAAGCGTGCGGAGCTGTGAATCGAGCACGCGCAACGAAGCGCCGGCAGTCACCGTGTCACGCGATCTACGCGCCTGAGCTATCGTATCGAGACCTGCGGAGGTGGCACGATACAGCTCGTGCGCTAGGCTCTCGATCATGAGGCCGACGCTCGCCAAATGCAGGACGCGACTGCGCTCCTTCTCCTGCGCACCCGCGGCGCGTTGGACCAATTCGGCCGCCTCGCGAAGCTCCCCGAGCGTATTTCGGAGCTTCCTGGTCAGATCCCGGCCGGCGTCGCTTCCTCGAAGCGCTTCCTCCAACGCCGGCATGAGCGACGCCAGGCGCTCATCCTCGTCACGGAAGCGCTCCAGTGCCTCCGCCGCCGTGACGCGGCGCGCGCGATCGACATCGCGGTCGATCTCGTTCAGAAACTGTCGGTAGATTTCCACGATGGCGGAAAGCACCTTAACGAAGGCCTGCTTCTCCGGGTTCTCCTTTAAGCCCTCGCGGTTGGTCTGGTCTATCAGGTAGGGGTTTCCCCTCTGCGTGATGCTGACTCGGCCGACGATCTGACCACGGTTGAGCTTGAAGCCACTCGTGGAAAAGGCGTCGCGGTCCAAGTCGAGCCAGTCATCGTTAGGGCCGCCATATGGGTTGACCCGGTAGCCGTCGCGGTAGACCGAGACGCCACCCGCCCACTCCGCGAGGATGCGGCGCACCACAGTCAGGTTTCCAATACCCTCGATC
>ERZ1066123.2012-NODE-2012-length-11094-cov-15.259987_pt1 | contig 11094 bp, 15 predicted proteins | sample MGYA00382770_ERZ1066123 | MGnify/ENA primary metagenome ERZ1066123 (study PRJEB33369, sample SAMEA5778353) | biofilm metagenome | biome: Industrial cooling water; feature: Water cooling tower basin; material: Biofilm | place: United Arab Emirates | collected...
GCACATTGCGCGCGTGGCCGGCCACCGCCCGCGCGCCCGAATGGCTGAAGATCACAGGTGCGCGCGCCACGTCGAGCGCATCGTGCATCACCTTCTCGCTGACATGGCTGAGATCCACCAGCATGCCGATGCGGTTCATCTCGCGCACCACGTCCTTGCCGAAATCGGTCAGACCATTGTGCTTGGGGGCATCGGTCGCGGCATCGGCCCAGAGGGTGTTGCTGTTGTGGGTGAGCGTCATGTAGCGTGCGCCCATCGCGTAGAACTGGCGCAGCACGCCAAGGTTCGAGCCGATCGAATAGCCCCCCTCCATGCCGATGAGCGAAGCGATCCGCCCTTCTGCCATCGCGCCCTCAACCTGCTCGGCGGTTTCGGCATAGCGCATGTCGGCGGGATAGCGCGCGATCAGGCGCTTGGTGACATCGATCTGCTCAATGGTCTGCTGCACGGCCGCGGCTTCGTCATTATTGTGCGGCACATAGACCGACCAGAACTGCGCCCCGACCTTGCCGGCTTTCAGCCGGGTGAGATCGGTGTGCATCGCGCCGCCCCCGGTCGCCGGATCAGCGGTGTTGAGCGTGTTGGTGAAATCGACATCATTGATCTGGTTGTTGAAGCGCGAGCGCAGCTGGCCGGGGGCATCATTGTGCCCGTCGAACACCGGGGCAGCTTCCAGCGCGGCGCGCGCGGTGGCGGCAGCCTGTTCCTCGCTGATGCGCTGCGCCCCGGCGGGGGCTGCCAGCACTAGCGCGAGAGTGAAGGCCAGGGCGGCGCGCGGGCGGATGGCTTGCATGACGATCGAAACTCCCGGTAAGGCGGCACAAACGCCGCGGAAAGGCACGAATTGCGATGAAACCGAGCGATAGCGCGCAAACCCTCATCGAACAATTGGGCCTTTCGCCCCACCCGGAAGGCGGGTGGTACCGCGAGACATGGCGCGCCCCTGCCGCAGACGGGACGCGCGCGGGCGGCACCGCGATCCTGTTCCTGCTCAAGGCGAGCGAAGCCTCGCATTGGCACCGTGTTGACGCCGGTGAATTGTGGCTGTGGCAGGGCGGCGATCCGCTCGCCTTGCGGATTGCGCTGCGCGATGCCGGGCCTGCCGAGACGATCCTGTTGGGCGGCGATGTCGCGGCGGGCGAGCGTTTGCAGGGTCTTGTCCCCACGGGCGCATGGCAGGCCGCCCGGCCTGCGGGCACCGGTGATGCGGGCTATTCGCTGGTGTCGTGCGTCGTCGTGCCCGGCTTCGAATTTGCCGGCTTCACACTGGCCCCGGCCGGTTGGGAACCGGGGGCGGCACTGTGATGCGCGCCGTAGCCCGCCCTATCCTGCGCTGGGTGCTTGCGCTGTTCTACGCGCTGGCGGGGGTGATCCACCTCGTCCGGCCGGCGCCCTTCCTCACGATCATGCCGTCTTTCGTGCCCGCGCCCGAGGCAGTGGTGCTGCTGACCGGAGTAGCGGAAATCGCGGGTGCGCTGGGACTGATCCAGCCGTTTTCCGCGCGTTTGCGGCGCTGGGCGGGTTGGGGCCTTGCGCTCTATGCCCTGTGTGTCTGGCCCGCCAATATCAATCATTTCATCATCGATATGGCCCGCGCGGACGGCGGGCTGGGGCTTGGCTATCACATCCCGCGGATGTTCGCCCAGCCTGTAATCATTGGGCTTGCGTTGTGGGTGGGGGATTGCCTGCCGCTGCGCCGCCGCGCGCCTGCGGCATGAACGCCGAGGACGCGATCCTCGCTGTCCTTGCCCGGCGCGCGGCGGGCGCAACCGCCTGCCCGAGCGAGGCAGCCCGCTATCTCACGGGCCCGCAAGGGGATTGGCGCGCGCAGAGGGATACCGTCCATAGCGCTGTGGATGCGCTCGTCCAAGCGGGCGCCATCACGCTTAGCTGGAAGGGCGTTCCTATGCAAAAGCGGCGCGGACCCTACCGGATCGCGCGCCGCTGATGCGTGCAGAACGGCACGGGCGCCTTGCAGCGCCCGTCACGCTCAGCTCAGATGCTTGGAGACGGCGGCCGTCATCTTGAACATCGAGATCTGATCCTTGCCGATCACCGCGCCGAGCTTGGCATCGGGATTGATCTGGCGCTTGTCCTTGGTGTCCTGCAGGCCATTCGCCTTGATGTATTCCCACACCTTCGAGGTCACTTCGGCGCGGGTCATCGGACCCTTGCCAATCACCGCCTCGAGGTCGGCAGACAGTTGCACTGGCTTTTGCAGTGCATTGGTTTTCGTAGCCATGGTATTCTCCCTACTTGTACGAAATCTTATAGCAAATCCTCATCATCCTCCCAGTCATCCTCGGATGAGCCGGTGAAAGGTGCATAGAGCAACGCGCAGGCGGTGACATTCCCCTCCAGCGCGGCGATGAGATCGGCGCGGCTTGCTCCCGGCATTAGAATAAGCGGGAGTTCGCTTGCAAAAATCTGGAACACAAAATGCTTCTGCTCGCCCGCGGCTGGCGCAGGCAGGAGCCAGTCGGAATTGCCGCGCGCGTTCTTGCCGGTGCGCGGCGGAACTTCGCCTTCGAGCAGTTTGCCGCGTTGTCCGGCGAGCCCCCACACCAACCAGTGGCAGGCCGGTTCGGCCGCGGTGGTCGAAGCTTCCTCGACAATGACGATGAGCTCTTGCGCGCCAGCGGGCGGTGCGCTCCATTCGAGCGGCGGGGCAACCGCGTCCTCTTCCTCGGCGGTAAAGCTGGGATCGAGTTCTTCGCCCGCCCGGAAAGCCGGGCTGGTGAGTGCAAATCCGCCGCGCGCGAAAGTGGCGGCCGAACCCAACCGCGCAATCGCCAATCCGGCATGACGCGCAACGGGCGGCAAGGCGGCGGCGAGAAACGCCGGAAAATCAGGCATGATTCTTTCCGTTCATCCCTACAGTGCTAGTCCCAAGCCGCGCCCGAGACGAGAGAGGAGAGGCGCTTTTGCGCCGGTTTCTGCGGAAAACTGCGCAGTTCGGCACAAAAAATGCCTTGGAGAGAAGAATTTTTCTTCTCTCTGCTGCATGATACGCTTGCGCCCGGCATTGCTCTTGGGCATCATCAAGATATTGGAAACACGCAATTTCCAACCCCCGTCCTCCTGTATGAATCACTTTCCCCCGGAGCTGGCAAAAACATGAAGATTGCACGCCTTTCTGATCCCCGGGCGCTGGTTTCCGCGCTCGCCCTTGCTTTGGTCGCCTGCGGCGGTGGCGATGGTTCGGGTTCCAGCAGTACGCCGCCGATCGCTACACCCAGCCCCAGCCCCAGCCCCACTCCGACACCCAGCCCGACCCCGACTTCGACGGCCTGTTCGCTGCGCTCGCAGCAGGATGCCGTCAACGCCCTGCTCAACGAATGGTATCTCTTCCCCAATCTGCTGGCCAATGTGAACCCAGCGGACTTCACCACGCTGCAAAGCTTCATTGATGCGCGTGTGGCCCCGGCGCGCGCCCAGAACCGCGACCGCGGCTTCACCTTTGCGACCTCGATCGCCGAAGAAACCGCTCTCATCCAAAGCGGATCGAGCGCCGGTTTCGGCGTGCGGCTTGGCTTTGATTCCTCGGCCGGACGGCTGTTTGTGGTCGAAGGCTATGAAGGCTCGCCGGGCTTTGCGGCCGGGCTTGATCGCGGGACCGAAATCCTTGGGATCGGCACCACCTCGGCCAATCTGCAAACCGTCGCCAGCCTGTTTGCCTCGGGCGGCGCACAAGCGGTCTCGAACGCCTTGGGGCCGAATGATGCGGGCGTCACCCGCGTGCTGCAATTCCGGCCGCGCGGCGGCACCGTGACCGAGCGCAGCATCACCAAGGCCGATTTCGCGCTTGATCCGGTCTCGGATCGTTATGGCGCGCTCGTGCTCAACAATGGCGGCACGCGCGTCGGCTATCTCAACCTGCGCACCTTCATTGTCGAGGATGCCCAGCGCCAGATGCGCGAAGCCTTTGGCCAGTTCCGCAGCCAGGGCGTGACCCAGATCATCGTCGACCTGCGCTATAATGGCGGGGGTCTGACATCGAGCGCGGATATCCTTGGCGACCTGCTCAGCGCTGGGCGGGTCGGGCAATTGTGGGCCCGGGTCGTGTGGCGTCCGGAAAAGGAAGCGCAGAACCGTTCGCGCAACACCCTGGCTGAACCCAATGCCATCAATCCTACCCGCATCGCCTTCATCACCACCGGCGCTTCGGCCTCGGCCAGCGAAATCGTGATCAACTCGCTGCTTCCCTACGTGGGCAACAACATCGCGCTGATCGGCACCAACACCTTCGGCAAGCCGGTGGGTCAGGCCGCTTTCGATTTCGCGCAATGCGATCTGCGGGTGCGCCCGGTCAGCTTCCAGACGGTCGATGCCAATGGCCGCGGCGATTACTTCAATGGCCTCGCCAGCATCATGCCCAACACCTGCCGCGCCAATGATGATATCAGCGCGCCGCTGGGCGATCCGAACGAGGCTTCGATCCGCACCGCGCTCGATTTCCTTGCCGGGCGGACCTGTACCCCGATTGTCAGCAGCACGGGTGCGATGTGGGAAATGCAGCAGAGCCGCGACATGCTGATGTCACGCGCGCCGAGCGCGGCCCAGATCGAACTGCCCGGTCTGTTCTGATCCAACGGCCCGAAGGGGTGGCTTCACATCCCTTCGGGCACCGTGGCGAAGGCAGGGATATTGCCCAGTTCCACCCAGTCCTGCTTGCTTTTGGTATAGCAGTGGCAAGCGGGGTTGAGCCCGGTGGTGTCATCCAGCGTGCCCGCTTTGATGAAGAGCATGCCCGGCGGGCTTTCGATCCGCGAGAACACCGGCGAACCGCAGGTGTTGCAGAACTGGCGCTGCACCGTCGCGCCGCTATCGCCCTTGTCGAGATAGGTCGTCAGCGCGCCGGTCACTTCCACCGCGCCTTCAGGCGCACCAATGATGATCGACAGCGCGCTACCCGCCTGCCGCTAGCAATTCTTGCAGTGGCAGGTGACGCATAACAGCGGCTCGGCGTGGAAGGCGTTGCGGATCTTGCCGCACAGGCAGCCCCCGGTGTGACTCATGATCTTTCCCCCCCTTCCCTTCGCGCGTCTCAGGGTGCGGCGTCGCCGGTGAAACCCTGCTTGTCGGTATAGCCGCACCCGTTGAGGTTATCTTCGCCCAGCTTGACTGTGGCGGTGAAGGGATAGCTGCGATCGCTCATCCCGTCGCTGCATGCGCCCGGGGTGACGGTGATGGCGACATCGGCCCCCGCCAGCTTGCCGGAAAAGCCCAGCCCGCTGTTGCCGGCAAAGCGGCTGACCTCGAACACGCTGCCATCAGGATTATCCGGGGTGGTGTAGGTGGCGACGCTTTTGTCGATCGTCATGCCCCAGAAGGGTTCGGTGCCCGACAGGGTGATGATCTCATCGGCAGCAATGCCATCGAACGGCTTGGTTTGTCCGGTCGTCGCGCCGTCATCGGCCTGCGGCGCGCAGGCGGCCAGCAAGGTCGCGCTCGCAAGCGCTGCGGTAAGAGCATGGATGGGCCGCGCTGGCAGTGGCATGGTAATGTCTCCCCTTCAGTCAGGGCGCCAATCTAGCGCCCCGCCAAGCGCTGTCACCCCCTTACAAGCGACGCTGGAACCACTCGCCATGGCAGCGGTTTCAAGCCCCATGCACTGCGAACCGACCCGCGCCGCCGGTCTTGCCCGGCTTGCCGAATTCCTGCCTCGTGCCGGCCGCTTCTACAGCGAGCATCGCAACAGCGATGAAGGGGGCGGGGATACGCCGCGGCGCCATGTCTCGCACTTATCGCCGTGGCTCCATGCCGGGCTGCTGGGCGAAGCCGAGGTGGTGGATGCGGTGCTCGGCCAGCATTCGCCGCGTGCTGCCGAAAAGTTCATCGCCGAGGTGTTCTGGCGGGTCTATTTCAAGGGCTATCTCGAACAGCGCCCTTCGATCTGGGCGAGCTATCGCGCCGGGCGTGACCGCGCGCTGGCCGCGCTCGAAGCCAATGCCGGGCTGCGTACCGCCTATACGCAGGCGACCGAGGGACGCACCGGGATTGCAGCCTTTGATCACTGGGCGCACGAGTTGGTCGAAACCGGCTATCTGCACAACCATGCGCGGATGTGGTTTGCCAGCATCTGGATCTTCACCTTGCGGCTTGATTGGCACCTCGGCGCTGATTTCTTCCTGAAGCATCTGATCGATGGAGATGCCGCCTCGAACACCTTGTCGTGGCGCTGGGTCGGCGGGCTGCACACCAAGGGCAAGCACTACCTTGCACGGGCCGACAATATTGCGCGCTACACCGCGCAGCACCCGCAAGGGCCGCTGGCCGCGCCGGGCTTGGCCGACGATGCCGCACCGCTCGAAGAGCCGGCCGATCATCCGCGGGTGGCGCTCGATTTGCCGGGGCCGATCAGCGCTGCCGATCTGAGCGAGCCTTTCGCCCTGCTGCTGCATGACGAGGCCGCCCATGCCGCGCCGCTCGACCTGCCGGGCGTGCCCGCGCTGGTGATCGGGGCGACGCGATCGGGTGCGCGATCGCCAGATGGCGCCGCGCCCCGCGCACAGGCCTTTGCCCATGGCGCGGTGGCAAGCGGGGTTGCTGAGGCAAGCACCCGATACGGCTGCGCCGCGGCGACCTGGCCGACCGGCATGCATCTTGCGGATGTGCTGGCGTGCCAGAACATCGCGCGGATCGCGGTGCCCTATCTGCCGCAAGGCTGGACGCGCGACCAGTTGTGGCCGGAACTGGCCGCCTTCGCCGCGCAGGGCCGGATCGTCACCGTCCTGCCCGCGCTGTCGCGGGCGACCTGGCCGCATGCCCGCGCCGGATTCTTCGGCGTGAGCAAGCAGATCGAGACCGTGCTCGGCACTTGCGGGATCACCGGCAGCGTGCTCGCCGCCGGCTAGCCCGCCCGCGCGATCAGATCACCTTGTCAGGCGAGGGATCGTGGCGGTGGCGCTCGGCCTTGCCGAACACCCGTTCGAGCCGTTCCGCCATGGTGCCCGCTGCAATCCGCGCCGCGGCATCGACATCAGCCGCCTTGCCGGTGACGCTGATCGGCCTGCCGCCACGCGGCCGGGCCTCGATCATGCAATGCTTGTCATCCGCACCGTGCTTGCGCCCGTTGACATCGGTGACGTGGACTTCGACCCGAGTCAGCCGGTCTTCGAACCGCGCAAGGCGGTGACGCACCTGATTTTCGATGCGGGCAGCGACCTCCTCGGTTCCCATCACCGAAGAATCGGTGTTGAACTGGAATTGCAGCATGCTCATGGGCGTGTCTCCTCTCTTATGATTTTCTGTTGCCCACGAGGAATATGGGCAGCCCGCCCTCCGGTTTCCAGCGAAATCGGATGAGCCGGATGGCACGCAGGCTGAAGCTAGACAGCAGCCTCGGCGGCGCGGCGTTCGGCGCGTTCGCGATCCGCCTTGACGCGCCCTTCGGCAGCGTTGCGCGCCAGTTCGGCCAGCCCGCGCCAGCTCTTTTCCGAGCGCAATTCGCGCTGGCGGACATTATCGAGCGTCGCGGCATGCGCCAGCGCCTGCGCTTCGTCGGCCCGCTCGCTGCAAAATTCATAGGTGTGAAGCATGATGCGCGGGCCTTTGGATGGGAGAGAGAGGAAAATCCGGGTGAGGCAGTATTCTCGTCACAACAGGCGGGAAGCGCGCGGCCCGAGGCGCACGCGCTTCCCATCCCGACGCGGAATTACCCTGCCGAAGACAGGTTGATCGCGCTTTCCTTGCCATTACGACCCTTTTCGAGATCGTAATTGAGGCGCTGATCCTTATCGAGCGAGTGCATGCCCGCTGCCTGCACGGCAGTGATGTGCACGAAGCTATCGGGCGAGCCATCATCCGGCTGGATGAAGCCATAGCCCTTGTCGGAATTGAAGAATTTGACGGTGCCAGTCTTGGCCATGATGCGTTCCTTTCAAGAACGAGTGGGTTGCCCACCAACGACATGCGGGTGGGACGTGCGTCGTATCGTCCGATGAAAGGAAGTCGTCGTCTGGTTAACGCCGGGGCCGGGTGGCACGGAAGCCAAGGGGCAAGCGGCGAGGCGCAAATTTCGAAGTCCGTCGCAAATTTCGACGTCAGCGGCACAGTATGTAGCACAGCTTTGCCCGATAACCTAATCGTATCCGCAAGGCCCGGTTTGCGGGGCGGTGGGGGAGCGGGCGCCGAACGCCTGTCTTGCCCCTTTGGCGCGGTTCGGACGCGGCGGTTGCGCGCGAGTCGTCCAAAGCGCTGATGCCGAGCGCGTTCAGCCAAGCCGCCTCCAGGCTTGCTGTTGGAGACAATTGAGACACTGTCTTAGACAGAAAAACCTGCCTTCCGACAGGATCGGCGGGCGCGCCGGACGCGGTGCGGGGCGAGCGAGGGGTCTGGGCGCGGGTCATCGCGGGAGGATGACGCAGGGTGGGGGGAGTAGGAAAGGGGGATTAAGGCTCAAGCTCGAGAGGGTATTCGTCGTAGGTTTTGCCGTGCAATTCCCGCCCCGTCGCCTTCTTGTTGCGACCGCCCCACTGCTTGAAAAAGAATGCAACATCATCGCGACGGCAGATTTCAAAAAGGCGTTCGACCCATGCCGCTTCCATAAATCGGGCACGAGGCCCGGATTCTCCCCCAACAATCGCCCAATGAATGCCGCGCAAGTCGACCTCGTTAATCGGACCGATCAAGGGTTCGAAGGAAACGAAAAGCGTAGACTGCTTGATTGCCCGCAAGTGGGCAATCCGTTCGACAACTTCATCACTCTCAACTGATGTTCCGACCCATATGTGGGTTTGCGGCTGGATCAGGCCAAGCGCGAAAATATCGGCCATGCGATCCGGTCGTTTGGTCAAAACTTGAAAATGGTGCTGCGGACAGGCCAGCATCACATCCCAGACGCGTTTGATGAATGCATCCGGCACATCGGCATGGAACAGGTCCGACATGGAGTTGACGAAAATGCGCTTCGGCTTCCGCCATTCAAGCGGCGCGGAAAGGCTGCCCTCGTCTAAGTTCACCTTGCCGGTCCAAACGTATCGAACGCCGCTTTTGCGGGTAGTGCCTAGATATTTGGGATGGCTCATAGCTTCGAGACGCGCTGCCATCCGCATGGCGTAACAATTTGTGCAGCCAGCGGACGCGACGCTACACCCCGCAACCGGGTTCCAGGTGACGTCCGTCCATTCGATGTCTGATTGGCTGCCCATTACTTGAGAACCGCCTTGGCAAGCTTGGCTGCCAACTCCGCTTTCGGTTCGGGGTTCGCCCAAGCAAACATAAGAGAAAAATAATGAACCCCGTTCTTACCGAGAGGCAAGGTTTTGTCCAATACACGCCCACCGAACGCACTCGCGAGCCTCTCTTTCGCGAACATCTCAAAGGCGTGGATATCCATGGCCCGCTTGGTCTTGAAACGCTCAGCTTCGAAGAGGTCGTTTGCCACAGGCTCAACCTTTACAGCACCGTCGCGCCACGCCGTTGTACCCAACGCTGCATCAACCCTAGGTCCACCATCCGGGTTTATCTCGCCGTCGCCAGACACTTGACGGTACATGGCGAAAACGGGAACCAGATACCACAGATCGATCGCGCGAGTTTGAGCCAGAATCTCCAGGGTCTCGAATCTAATCTGCAAGCCGAAGGGATCGAGGAAAACCACAGCTCGGGTTTCTCTCCAATCGTAGGACGCAGCCATCTGTCGAAGCATGTCGTTCGCATCAAGGTTCGTCGTCGTGATGCGGTCTTTTAGGTGTGCAAACCGGCCGTCAATTGCCTCCATTAATGACTGTACGTTCTTGCGATCCAGATCGTTGAAAAGGTATCGATGAAATGGCGGATTGATGGATAGGGCCCTAAGGGCTGACCCAATCACGATCTGATCGCTATCAAGAACGGGTCTGCCGAATCCTTCCAGCGCCTGCTGTGCATCCTCTGCCTCTGCCTTCGTGGCGGACTTCGGAATAGATGCACCAGAGCCAGCACATGCATCGACATAAAGCAGCTTGAACTTGTCGTTCAGAGCTGTGGCATAGGGTTTCAAGTATCGCTCAACCGTCTGAAGCTTCTGCTTCGTGTACTCGTCTCCAAATGACTGCGCGACCATAGCCCACCCCCTTCGAACAGAGGGACAACGATACTGAAAAATGCAATAAATTCAATTCTTTTTGGATCAAGCGCGCGTACCCCGTCACCTGCGGGTGGTTCTTCCTTCGTCCAGCTCAAGACATGCCTCCCTTGGGGAGGATTGACAATAGCCCCTTCCCCGAGGGGGCAGCGAAGCTGACGCGCAGCGTCAACGGGTTGGGGATGGGGGTTCGGCCTCCAATCCCTTGCTCTCCCCACTCGGCGTGGAGCCCCCAACCCCCTACCCCTCCTCACGGGGAGGGGAAAAAAGGGGCGCGACCCGGCGCTGCGGCTTGGCCTCTTGGCGGCTTGGCGCGAAACTTGCCAAAGCACGGCTCACGCAGCGGGCACGCGCCCCTCTGCGTCTGCCTTGCTTCTCTGCGTCTCTGCGTGAACCCGCCCCGGCGCGGGTAAGCGCCAGCGCCTCGCATCAGCCGCGCCTGCCCAGAAGCGTGGAGCCCCCACCCCTACCCCTCCCCGCGGGGAGGGGAGAAAGAACAGCATCGCCCCTCCCCCACCTCAGCCCTTCCCGCACGAGGGAGGGGGGGAGCAGGTCGCGGCCTTACGGCGTGCAACCACCCCCAACCCTCTCCTTTGAAAAGGAGGGGGCTAGAGGTGCGCCTCAATCGTGCTCGCGGTCGCCCGCACCGACATAGAGCTGGTTGCCGACTTCGCGGAACTTGGCGCTCATTTCCGCCATGCCCTTCTCAGCCTCGGCCTCGCTGGCGACGAAGGTTTCGATCCCGGCGTTCTGCTTGGCGGCGAAGTCGCGCACTTCCTGCGTGATCTTCATCGAGCAGAACTTCGGCCCGCACATCGAGCAGAAATGGGCCGACTTCGCGCCTTCCGCCGGGAGGGTCTGGTCGTGGTATTGCTCGGCGGTTTCGGGATCGAGGCTGAGGTTGAACTGGTCGCGCCAGCGGAACTCGAAGCGGGCCTTGGAGAGCGCATCGTCGCGCACCTGCGCGGCGGGGTGGCCCTTGGCGAGGTCGGCGGCGTGGGCGGCGAGCTTGTAGGTGACCACGC
>ERZ1066123.2017-NODE-2017-length-11072-cov-6.091313_pt1 | contig 11072 bp, 8 predicted proteins | sample MGYA00382770_ERZ1066123 | MGnify/ENA primary metagenome ERZ1066123 (study PRJEB33369, sample SAMEA5778353) | biofilm metagenome | biome: Industrial cooling water; feature: Water cooling tower basin; material: Biofilm | place: United Arab Emirates | collected...
GGCCGCGAGATGGGCCGCGAGAAGGACGTCGCCGCCGGGGTCGGCGCGGGCCGCCGGGCAGCGGCTGCGCCACCCGTCGCCCGCCGGCGCCGCCGCGCACGGCCGGCCCGTTCCCCCGCCCCTCTTCGGAACGCGGGGCGCTGCCCATTCAGGCCGGTGACCGCCCGTGGGTTGTCCCGCCAACGGCCTGTTCGTCCTGATGTCATCACGGTTGCGCGAACCGGGAACGGAGCGCGCATCCGTGATTATCCCAGGGCAGAGATTCAGAGGCACTCCTTGCAGGTGGGGTGGAGGGGTAGCGCGGGACCGTGCAGTTCGTGAACTCGCGCCCGGCGGCCGAACCCGGCACAGGCCTCCCGCCCGGCGCCGAGGGCAACGGCGCCGGCCGTCCCCGCCCGGCGCGCGGCGCCGCCGTCCTGCTGCTCCCCGCCGCCATCCTGCTGCCGCTGCTCATGGTGGTCGCGGCCGGCTGGCTCGCCTGGCGCGACGCCTGGCGCGACGCGGAGGTCGAGATGGCGGGCCTGGCCGAGGCCGGGGCCGAATATGCGCGCCGCCGCATCGAGGGCATGCTGCTGCACGCCGACATGGCGAACACCCTGCTGCACGGCCTTTCCGATGCCGAGATCCGAACGAACGAAGCGGCGCTGCACGCGCGGCTGCAGGCGCTTCCCGAATGGTCGGCCGATACCGGCGCCGTGCACCTCTTCGTGCATGACAGGGACGGGCGCTCGCTGGTCAGCGGCAGGCTCTATCCCGCCCCGGCGGACCGGGACTTCATGCATCGCGAGTTCAACCAGGCGCTGCGCGCCCCGGACGCGCCGCGGGCGCATGTCAGCCCCACCTATCTCGGCGAGGGGACCGGGCGCAGGTACTTCGCCGTCAGCCGGCGCCGCGAGGGGGCAGCCAATGGCCTGCCGCCGGGCGCCAATGACGGCGTGGTGGTCGCCGCCGTGGACGTCGCGGGAATGGCGGAGGGGCTGCGGCACATCAAGGCGCAGGCGCGAGGCGGCGATGCCGTCGCCCTCATCCGCCTGGATGGGGAGGTGCTGGTGCGCGAGCCGGACCCCGGCCACGCCCCCGCGCGGCTGACCCTGCGCAGCGACGTCGCCCGCGCCGCGGCGGAGGGCAACCCGGTCCCGCGCGGGGTCACCTACGGCCCCTCCGGCGTGGATGGCGTTGTCCGCCTCGCGGTCTCGCGCCGTGTCGAGGGCTGGCCGCTCCTCGTCGCCGCCGCGCGACCGCGCAGCGCCATCCTGGCGCAATGGCGCGAGGCCCTGGCGCTGCCGCTCGCGGTCGGCGCCGCGGCGACCTTCGCCCTCGCCGTGCTTGCGCTGCTGGTCCGGCGCGGCCAGGCCCGGCTCGCCGCCGCCAATGCGCGGCTCGAGCACCACGTCGCCGAACGCACGGTAGCGCTGGCGGAGAGCGAGGCGCGGCTGCACCGCACGCAGCGCATCGGCCGCGTCGGCGGATTCGAGATCGACCTGCGCAGCGGGGCGAACCGCCGCTCGCCCGAGTACATGGACCTGCAGGGCCGGACGCCCGAGGAAACCATCGAATCCCATGCCGACTGGGTTGCCCGCCTGCATCCGGAGGACCGCGCGCGCGCCGAGCGCCGCTTCCTCGACGCCATCGCCGACGATGCGCCCGATGTCGAGTACGCGCAGGAGTACCGCATCGTCACCCCTGAGGGCGAGATCCGCTGGATCGCGGCGCGCGCGGAAATCGAGCGCGATCCGCACACCGGCCGCGCCCTGCGCATGCTGGGCGCGCACCTCGATGTCACCGCGCTGAAGGCGGCCGAGGCGCAGCTCGGCGAGAGCCAGCGTCGTGGCCGCGAGGTGCTGGAGAGCCTGGGCGAGATCCTCTATGCGCTCGATGCGCGCGGCCGCATCGAATTCGCCAGCCGCTGCGCGCTGGAGAGGTGGAAGCGCCGCGCCGAGGCGGTGCTCGGCTGGCATCTCCTCGATGCCTTCCCCGAGGTGCGCGATAGCGTCGCCTGGGCCGCCATCCAGGAGGTGATGCGCACCGGCACGGCGCTGCATCTCTGCGCGCGCTCAACGCTGTTCGGGCGATGGTTCGAATACGGCATCCACCCGGCCGCGGGCGGGGGGGTGACCGTCGCCGCGCGCGACGTGCACGACTGGCGCGAGTCCGAGATCGAGCGCCGCCGGGCCGCGGCGGCGCAGCGCAACGACGCCGAGCGGCTCCGCCTCGCCCGCCGCGCCGCCGGCATCGGCGTGTTCGAATGGCACGTGCCGAGCGGCCGGCTGTCCTGGTGCGAGGAGACCTGCCGCATGTTCGGCGTCCCGCCGGAGCGCCGCGAAACCACCATCGACACCTGGCGGGGCCAGGTGCTGACGGAGGACCTGCCGCGGCTGTGGCGGGAGACGCGGGCGGCAATCGCGGCGCGGGCGCCGAGCTTCGAATTCGCCTACCGGATCCGGCGCGGCGACGGGACCATTGCCCATGTCGAGGGCGCCTCCGCCTTCTTCTACGACGGGGGCGGCAGGCTGCTGCGCGTGGTCGGCGTCAACCAGGATGTGACCGAACGGCGGCTGGCCGAGGCGCGCCGCGTGCTGCTGACCTACGAGGTGGACCACCGCGCGAAGAACGCGCTGGCGGTGGTGGACGCGATGCTCCGCCTGACCCCGCGCGACAGCGTGCAGCGGTTCGCCGAGGCGGTCGGCGGCCGCGTCCGCGCGCTGGCCCGCACGCACGGCCTGCTCGCCACGCATGGCTGGGCCGGCGTGCCGCTGGAGGCGCTGGCGCGCGCCGAGTTCAACGACATGGCGCACGAGCCGCTCGAGCCCGTGGCACCCGGGTCCGGGCCGCCCGGCTCCGCGGCGCCGGATCGCCACATCCTGTCCGGGCCTGCGGTGATGCTGGCGCCGGCGGCGGTGCATGCGCTGGCCATGGTGCTGCACGAGATGGCGGCGGAGTCGCGTCGGCACGGCGCCCTGGCCGGGCCGGCCGGCGGCGTCGCGCTGTGCTGGGACCTGGCGGAGCCGGCGCTGCTGCGCCTGCGCTGGAAGGAGCGCGGCGCCGCTCCCCACGACGCGGCGGATGCGCATACCGGCTTCGGCTGGCGCCTGATCGAGGGCGCGGTGCGCCACCAGCTCGGCGGGCGCATCGAGCGCAGCGAGGATGCCTCCGGCATGGCCTATGTCATCGAGATGCCGCTGGAGCGCGCGCTGGCGGAGCCGGGCAGCCTGCCCGCGCCGCTGCACCCGCGCGCGGCGTGACCGCACCCGACCCGCTGGCGCGGCGCGGCGGCGGGTGGAACCTCGGGTCCTGCTGCAGGCCGCTGCCCGATCACCAGGACGCATCCTGCCCACCGGACCGCCCGAGCCCATGCCCACCGCCTTCGCCCTCGCCCTCGCCCTCCGCCAACTGCCCGACCCGGCTTTCCTCGGCGCCCTGGCCAAGGGGCTGCTCGCCGCGCTGGCGGTCTTCCTCGGCCTTGCCGCGCTGTCCGCCTGGGGACTCGGCGCGCTGGCGGGCGGCACGGGCTGGCTGGGCGGCATCGCCGCGGCGGCGGGCGGGCTGGCCGCGATCGGGCTGGCGGTCTGGCTGTTCGTGCCGGTGATGATCGGCCTGTCCGGCCTGTTCCTGGATGGGGTGGCGGCGGCGGTGGAGCGGCGCTTCTACCCGCACCTGCCGCAAGCCGCCGGCGGCGCCAGCCTGGCCGCCCAGGCGCGGTTCAACATCGGGCTGGCGCTGCGCATGGGCGCGCTGACCGTGCTGGCGCTGCCGCTGGCCATCGTCGCGCCGCCCTTCGGCGCCGTCGCGCTCTGGGCGATCTCCACCATCGCGCTCGGCCATGGGCTGTTCGAGGGCGTGGCGCAGCGCCGCATGCCGGTGCCGGCGGCGCGTGCGGCCCGGCGGGCGCGCCGCGGCCGCGTGCTCGCCGCGGGGGCCGTGCTGGCGGCGATGTCGCTGGTGCCGGGGCTGAACCTGATCGTGCCCGTGTTCGGCACGGCGGTGATGACGCACCTGCTGCACCGCGAATGATCCGGGGCTCCATCGGGCCGTCCGCGAACCTCTGCACAGCCGCGGAATGTCCGGTGATTCGCGGGGAAAACTGCCGCCTGGCCGTTGTGCCGGCGCGCGCCGCCATGGTAGCCCGGACGCGGCGCAGGCGGGGCCCGGGGGGCGCGACCGCCGGCGCCGGGGCCACAGCGTTGCCACGCGCGCCGCCGCGCGCCTTTCCGCAGGGGGGGACCAGCATGGCCATCTTCGGCCGCACCAAGCCGCGCGAGGGAGACGGGCCATCGCTGCCCGCCCCGGAGACGCCGCCGCTCGCCATCACCCCGCACCCGCGCGACACCTCCGGTGATCTCGGCGTGCCGCCGATCCGCCCCCCGCAGCAGCACGAGGCGCCCACCATGACCCTGGCCCCGAAGCCGTCCGCCCTGCCCGCCGCGCCCGGCCAGACCCTCCGGCCGTCGGCGGCGCCGATCGGCGTGCCGGCGCGCCCCGCCCCCCGCCCCGAGCCCGGCGAGCGGCGCACCCTGGTCGTCGGCCGCGGCATCAGCCTGCAGGGCACCGTCTCCGACGCCGAGCGCCTCGTCGTCGAGGGCACGGTGGAATCGCAGATGATCCACGCGCAGGAGCTCTTCGTCGCCCAGGCCGGCGTGTTCCGCGGCGAGGTCCAGGTCGAGGACGCCGAGATCGCCGGCCTGTTCGACGGCACCCTGACCGTGCGCGGCAGCCTGGTGATCCGCGGCACCGGCCGCGTCACCGGCGAGGCGCGCTACCGCAGGCTCTCCGTCGAGGAGGGCGGGCAGGTCTCCGGCCGCATGGAGATGCTGAGCGAGTCCGGCAACGGCGCCGCGCCGGCGATGCCGCGGGCCGCGATGCCGCACGACCCCGCCGCGGCGGAGGCCTGATCCCGCCCGGGGCCGCCGGCCCCGGACGCCTCTCCCCGCCCGTCCAGCCGCGGAAGCCGCGATGCCGCTCCGCCTGCCGAGTCCGCTGCTGATGCTGCTTGCCGGCCTGCTGACGACCCATGCCGGCGGGCTTTGGCGCGAGGCGCGGGCGGAGGCCGCCCGCATCGCCGCGCCGCGCAGCGCGTCCCAGCTGCTGGGTGGGACGCCGGAGCTGCTGCGGGCCTGGCTCGGCGAGCCGTCGCTGCGCCGGCCGGAGGGCAGCGGCGCGGAGGTCTGGCTCTACGCGGCGGAGGCCTGCGCGCTCGATCTGGTGCTGTATCGCGACGCGGCGGGCCGGCTGCGCGTTGCCTTCGCCGCGGCGCGGGCCGCCGGCGAGGCCGCGCCGACGGCAACCGAAGCCGAGTGCCTTGTCCGCATCGCCGCCCGGCACGCGCGCTATTCGACGGTCGCGCCGGAGAGGCGCACGGCCTCCGCCCACTTCGCCACCTCGGCATAGAGGAAGCCCCGCATCTCCCGTGGCGAGAGCGGCCGCGGCAGCGCGCCGATGCGGCGGATCGCGGCCCTGCCCTCCTCCGCCGCCAGCGCGGCGCGGATGGCCGCCGCCATGGCCTCCACGATCTCCGGCGGGGTGCCGGCAGGGGCCAGCAGCGACTGCCAGGCGGTCACCTCGAAGCGCGGCAGCGGCACCGCCTCGGCCACGGTGGGCAGGTCGGGCCAGTCCGGATGGCGCTGCGCGGTGGAGATGCCGAGCGCCCGCACGCCGCCCGAGCGCATCTGGCCGGCGAGCGGCGGCAGGTTCTCGAACAGCGCCTGGATGCGCCCCGCCACCAGGTCGGTCACCGCCGGCGCGGAGCCGCGGTAGGGCACGTGCACGCCCTCCGCCCCCACGGCACGCAGGAACAGCGCCATGGCCAGGTGGGGGATGGTGCCGATGCCGGCCGAGCCATAGGTGATGCCGCCCTGTGCGGCGCGCGCGAAGGCGACGAAGTCGTCGACGTCCTGCACCGGCAGGGACGGATGGACGGCCAGCACGTTGGCGACGACGCCGAGCAGCGTGACCGGCGCGAAGTCGCGCAGCAGGTCGAAGGTGAGGCCGCGATGGAGCGTCTGGTTCACCGCCGCGGCGCCGGCGGCGACCACCAGGGTGCGGCCATCGGGCGCGGCGCGCGCCACCAGCTCCATTGCCGGGTTGCCGCCGGCGCCGGGCCGGTTCTCCACCACGAAGGGCACGCCGAAAGCGCTGCCGAGGACGGCGGCGGCGAAGCGGCCGAGCAGGTCGTTGGCACCACCGGGCGTGAAGGGCGAGACGATGCGCACGCTGCCGCCCGGCCAGCGCTGCGCCCGGGCGACGCGGGCCGGCAGGGCGAGCAGCGGCGCGGCGAGCAGCAGGCGGCGCCGCAGGACTCCCTTCCCGGCCTGCAGGGAAGGGAGGCTTGTAGCCCTTCCCCGCTGGCGGGGGAGGGTTGGGTGGAGGCGATGCCGGCGTGGCGCTGCTGCCGAGTCCACTGCGAGAGGCTGTTCCACCTCCACCCCGCCCCTCCCCCGCAAGCCGGAGAGGGGGAAAAGTGGCTCAGCCACGGCCCCCGGCCCCCCGCACCATGTCCCGCGCGATCAGCATCTGCTGGATCTGGCTGGCGCCCTCGAAGATGCGGAACAGCCGGACGTCGCGGTAGAGCTGCTCCACCGCCGTGCCGCGCATGTAGCCGGCGCCGCCATGGATCTGCACGGCCCGGTCGGCGACGCGCGACACCATCTCGGACGCGAACAACTTGCAGCAGGCGATGTCGGCGATGATCGGCCCCTGCGCCTCGCCCGCCGCGTCGAAGGCGCGCGCGGTCTCCAGGATCATGCTGCGCGCCGCCAGCGCTTCCGCCCGGCTGTCCGCCAGCATGGCCTGCACGAGCTGGAATTCGGCGAGCGGCTGGCCGAACTGGCGGCGGTTCACGGCATGGGCGAGCGCTTCCTCGATCAGCCGCTCGGCCTGGCCGACGCAGGTGACGGCCACGTGCAGCCGGGCGTGGTTGATGCCGCGCATGGCGGTCTTGAAGCCGCCGCCCTCGCGCCCGCCGATCAGGTTGGCGGCGGGAATGCGCGCGCCGTCGAAGAACACCTCGCTCGTCGCGCTGCCATCCTGGCCCATCTTGCGGTCGGCCGGGCCGCAGCGGATCCCGGGCGTGTCGGCCGGCACGATGAAGGCGGAGATGCCGGCGGCATCGCGGCTCTCGAGGTCGGTGCGCGCCATGACGATGAAGACCTGCGCCTGCCGGGCATTGGTGATGTAGCGCTTCACGCCGTCGATCACGTAGTGCCCGCCGTCGCGCCGCGCGGCGGTGGTGAGCCCGCCGGCGTCGGAGCCGTGCTCCGGCTCGGTCAGGCAGAAGGCGGCGGTGACCGCGCCGCTCGCCATGCGCGGCAGCCAATCCTGCCGCTGCGCCTCGGTGCCGTTGAACAGGATGGGCTGGCTGCCGAGGCCGATGGTGGTGGAGAAGCGCGCGCGGTAGACCGATGACGCGCGCGTCACCGCGAACATCACGCGCACCTGCTGTTCCATGGTCAGGCCGCCGCCGCCATAGCGCGCGGGGATGGAGATGCCGAACAGGCCTGCCTCGCGCAGCAGCGCGGTCAGGTCCTCGGGCAGGGTCTCCTGGCCTTCCAGGCGGGGCTCGGCCGGGATCAGCCGCTCCGCGACCAGGCGGTGGATGGAGTCGAGATAGGCGGCGAATTCGGCCGCAGTCGGCGCGGCATCCTCCCGGAGCGGCGAGCCGTCCATCATGGCTGAGCGCCCTCCCTGCTTCTGCCGCAGGATCGGCCCGCCGGCGCGCCGGGGTCAAGCTGGCGGCGGATCGCCGGCTGCAGGACGCCGGGGCGGCGCCGGGGCCGCACCGACCCTTTTCCCGCCGCACGCGCGGCCGTCTCGGCGTGCCAGATCAGTGCGGCCGCTCCCAACATCGCGATTGCACGGTGCTTGTCGCCGTTCCGGTGCTGTAGCACGATTCGTTGCCGCCTTCGGCGTCACGCAGGTCCGCGCCGCCACGGCCGCGCCCCTGCCGTGCCGGGGGTACGGCAGGGGAAGAGAAGGGACCTTCATGACACGCAAGCTCACCGCCGAGTTCCTCGGCACGCTCTGGCTCGTGCTCGGCGGCTGCGGCAGTGCCGTATTGGCCGCAGTCTTTGTCGCCAACGGGATGAATCTCGGCATCGCCTTCGCCGGTGTCGCGCTGGCCTTCGGCCTGACCGTGCTGACCATGGCCTATGCGATCGGCCACATCTCCGGCTGCCACCTGAACCCGGCGGTCACCGTCGGCCTCGTCGTCGGCGGGCGCTTCCCCGCCAGCGAGGCGATCCCCTACATCATCGCGCAGGTGATCGGCGCGCTCGCCGGCGCGGCGATCCTCTACGTCATCGCCAGCGGCAAGACGGGTTTCACGCTCGGCGGCTTCGCGGCGAACGGCTATGGCGAGCTGTCGCCCGGCAAGTACTCCATGGTCGCCGCCTTCGTCTGCGAGGTGGCGATGACGGCCTTCTTCCTGATCGTCATCCTCGGCGCCACCGCGAAGCGCGCGCCGGCTGGCTTCGCCGGGATCCCGATCGGCCTGGCGCTGACGCTCATCCACCTGATCAGCATCCCGGTCACCAACACCAGCGTGAACCCGGCGCGCAGCACCAGCCAGGCGCTGTTCGCCGGCGGCGACTACATCGGCCAGCTCTGGCTGTTCTGGGTGGCGCCGATCATCGGCGCGGTGATCGCCGGCGCGATCAGCAAATTCCTCGAAAGCGACGAGGGCTGATGCCGGGCGCCTAAGCAAACCTCTGGAGGTTTGCGCTCGAACAGGAGCCTAAGCAGGCTTGCATGTCAGGAGCTTGGACCGCACGACGTGTGGGCCAAGCCACGAAAGCCTGCTTAGCCCGCGCCGCCCATCCTGGCGGCGCGGGCCGGCGACGGCGCGTCACCGATTCGGGGGATTCAACCCGCGGGCGAACCGGCCTAGGCTTCGATCGGGGAAGCAGGCCGCACGAGCATGACCAGGACCGCCGCATCACTGCACCGCCGCCTGCGGTGCGCACTGCCAGGGATGCTGGCCGCGCTGCTCGCCGGCTGCTCGGCGGGCTGGGAGGCGCCCAGGCCGCAACGCGCCAACGGCCCCGCGCCCTGGCCCCTGCCGTCCGAGGCGACGGCGCCCGCCCTAGGCGGCCAGAATTGGGACGCGCGGCTGGCAGCGCTGTTCCACTTCACCCCGCAGGGCTCGCGCCTCATGCCGCGGGCGTGGTTCGTCGCGCTGGAGCGCGCGGAGGGGAGCGCGCTGGAGCGCGCGGAGGGAGGCGGGTTCTTTGCCGCGCCGGAGAACCTGCTGCGCTACGGGCTGATCTACGCGACCGATGCCGGCACCGGGCTGAACCCGGACAATCTGCCCGTGGGTTTCGCGGTGGAGCCGGAGGAGCGCCCCGGCACCGGCGGCCCCTGGGTCGGGCTGACCTGCGCCGCCTGCCACACGGGCCAAGTAAGCTATCGCGGCCAGCGGCTGCGGGTGGATGGCGCGCCCGCCAGCTTCGACTTCGACCGCTTCGCCGCCGATCTCGATGCCGCGGTGCAGGCGACGGCGCGCGATCCGGCGCGGCTGGCCCGGCTGGCCGCGCGCAGCGGCACGACGGCGGCGGCGCTGCGCCAGCCCTTCGCCGACTACGCCGCCTGGAGCGCGCGGCACGCCGCGGTGCAGCACCCGGCCGCGGTCTCCGGCTTCTCGCGCGTGGATGCGTTGGCGCAGATCCTGAACGCGCTCTCGGCCATGCACCTGGATGCGCCGCGGGCGGTGCAGGATGCCAACCGCCGCGCGCCCTCGGCGCCGGTATCCTATCCGTTCCTCTGGACGACGCCGCGGCAGGACTGGGTGCAGTGGGTGCCGATCGCCTCCTCGCCGATCGGGCGGAACACGGGCGAGGTGCTGGGCGTCTTCGGCGAGGCGCGGCTCTCGGCGTCCGGCGATCCGCGGCGCTTCACCTCCTCCGTGCGCTTCCGCGACCTGGTGGCGATGGAGGAGTGGCTGCGCCGCCTGCGCCCGCCGCCCTGGCCGGAGCAGGCTTTCGGCGCCATCGACCGCGGGCGCTGGGAGGAGGGCCGGCGCCTGGTGCAGGCCAATTGCACGGGCTGCCACAACCTGCCGCCCTTCCGCCTGACCGATGCGCGGCAATCCGTGGACGGCAGCCGCTTCATCCGCGTCAGCGCCGTGCCGATCACGGTCGTGGACACGGACCCGACCTATCTGCGCGCGATCAACGACTGGCGCATGGAGGCCGGGCCGCTGCGCGACATCATGGGCGCCGAGACGGTGCCGGCCGCCGCTTTCTTCACCCTGGGCGTGCGCGCGGTGGTGGAGCGCGGCACGGCGGAGGCCGGGCTGACGCGGCGCATGCTGCTCGACACCGGCGAGGCGCGGGCCTGCCCGGGCGGCGCCTCGCCGCGCATGGCGGCGCAGGTGCCTGGCGGCACGGCGCGGTTCGAGGCGGGGAATGTCTGCGCCATCACCGACGGGCGCTGGCGGCTGGCGCCGGCGCGCTGGACCATGCCGCCACGCTTCCTGGAGAGCATGAAGGCGGGGCCGCTGCTGGGCATCTGGGCGACCGGGCCCTTCCTGCACAACGGCTCGGTGCCGAGCGTCTATGACCTGCTGTCGCCGCCGGAGGAGCGGCCGCTTGTGTTCTGGGTGGGCGGGCGCGAGATCGACCCGGAGCGGCTGGGCTTCGTCTCGGCGGAGGCGCCCGGGCTGTTCCGCTACGACACCGCGCTGCCGGGGAATTCCAACCGGGGCCATGCCTTCCCCCGCGGCGGGATGCTGGCCCCGCCGCAGCGGCTGGCGGTCATCGAGTACCTGAAGGACCCGCTGCGCTTCGACGCGGCGGCGCGCGCGGCGCTGGAGGAGTAGGCGGTCACCGCCGCCAGTCGAAGCCGCGGCGTTCCGCCTGGCGCATCAGGCCCTGCCATTCCGGCACGCCGTATTCCGGCATGGTGCGGCGCTTCCGCATGCGCTCCGTGGCCTTCCGCACGATGGTGTCCTCGATGAAGACCGGCGGTTCGTCGAGCTGGCGGGCGATCAGCTCCAGCTCGCAGGCGCGCTCCAGCATGTAGAGGCGCATCACGGCGCCGGCGATGGTCGGGCCGAGGGTCAGCAGCCCGTGGTTCAGCAGCAC
>ERZ1066123.2023-NODE-2023-length-11061-cov-6.150100_pt1 | contig 11061 bp, 11 predicted proteins | sample MGYA00382770_ERZ1066123 | MGnify/ENA primary metagenome ERZ1066123 (study PRJEB33369, sample SAMEA5778353) | biofilm metagenome | biome: Industrial cooling water; feature: Water cooling tower basin; material: Biofilm | place: United Arab Emirates | collected...
ATCTCCGCTAGCGACCGCGAAGCGGATGGGACACCAGCGTTCAACGGGCCGGCGCGCCTGCCGCAGGGTGCCGACATGAGACTGTTCATGCGTGCCATCGACGGCTTCAGCCGCGCCTGCGGCGTGGTGGCGGCCTGCCTGATCGTGCTGCTGATCACGCTGATGATGTACGACGTGGTGATGCGCTACGTCTTTGGTGCGCCCACGCTCTGGGGCTACGACGTCAACACCTTCCTGATGGGCTCGGCCTTCATCCTCTCGATCGCCTATGCCCTGGCCATGGATTCGCATGTGCGGGTGGATCTGCTGCACGGGCCGGGCCGACCTTGGCTCCGGACCTGGGTGGACCTGATCGGCTTCACCGTCCTGCTGCTGCCGATCGCGGCCTGGATCGCGTCCGGCCTGTTGAAGTACTGGCTGGAGGCCTGGCGCAGCGGCGAGACCTCGGGCTCCTCCGCCTGGAATCCGGTGATCTGGCCGTTTCGCCTCATTCTGTTCGTCGGCTTCCTGGCCTTCACCCTGCAGATCCTGGCCGAGGTCATCAAGTGCTTCCGGGCAGTCAGGCGCGGCGCCGCTGAGGCGCCGGCGCCGGCGGGGCACGACATCACCTGAGGCCCGTGCCGCCCCACGCTTGCGCCGATCCGCGGACGCGCCCCTGACCGCCGGGCGCAGGAGAGACCATGTCCTCGCTCTGGATGTTTCCGGCCCTCATCGCGGGCATTCTCACGGGCTTCCCCGTCGCCTTCGCCATGCTCTCCCTGGCGGTGCTGTTCGGCTGGTCCACCTTCGGCGCGGAAGGACTGCTGCACCAGTCGGTGCTGAAGATCGAGGAGGTGGCGACGGCGCAGGTGCTGGCCGCGGTGCCGCTGTTCATCTTCATGGGCGCGATGTTCGAGGCCTCGGGCATCGCCTCGCGGCTGTTCGAGGCGATCCACCTCTGGACCCGCCGCCTGCCTGGCGGGCTCGCGGTCGGCACCGTCATCATGTGCGTGATCTTCGCGGCGACCAGCGGCGTGGTCGGGGCGACGGAGACGGTGGTCGGGCTGCTCGCCATCCCGGCGATGCTGCGGCACAACTACAACAAGTCGCTGATCTGCGGCACGATCTGCGCCGGCGGGTCGCTCGGCACCATCATCCCGCCATCGGTGCTCGCGGTGGTGATCGGGCCGGTCGCCAGCGCCTCGGTCGGCACGATCCTGATCGGGATGATCATCCCCGGCCTGATGCTGGCGGCGAGCTACATCGTCTACATCGTCCTGCGCTGCGCGCTGCGGCCGCAGGACGGCCCCCAGGTGGAGGACGGCACGCCGGTGCCGGGTATGCTGGAGCGGCTGCGCATCACCGGCGCGGTGCTGGTGCCGCCGGTGATCGTCATCCTCTGCGTGCTGGGCTCGATGATGGCGGGGATCGCCACGCCGACGGAGGCCTCGGCCACCGGGGCGGTCGGCACGGTGCTGCTGGCCGCGAGCTACGGGCGGCTGACCTGGCCGGTGCTGGTGGACTCGGCCATGCGGACGGTCCGCATCACCGCGATGATCCTGTTCATCGTGACCTGCGGCTCGATCTTCGCGGCCGTGTTCGTGGGCTCGGGCGGGCTGATGGCGATCACCGACCGGCTGGAAGCCGTCGATCTCGGCCGCTGGGGGCTGCTGGCGATCGTGATGGGGATCACCTTCCTCGCCGGCTTCATGCTGGAGCCGCTGGTGATCATCCTGATCATCGTGCCGATCTCGGCGCCGCTCATCACCGCGGCGGGGTTCGACCTCACCTGGTTCTGCGTGCTGTTCCTGGTGATGCTGCAGACCGCCTATCTGACGCCGCCGATGGCACCCTCGATCTTCTACCTGCGCGGCATCGCGCCGCCGTCGATCACGCTGCGCGACATGTACATCGGGATATGGCCCTTCATCGGGCTGCAGCTCTGCGTCATCCTGCTGCTGATCGTCTTCCCGGAATGCGTGACCTGGCTGCCGGAGGCCCTGTCGCGCCGGTGACGGTGCCGACCGCTGGGTGCCGACAGGGCCGCGGCACAGCATCCTGGTGCGTCCAGGCCGCGTCGGAATTCCTTACAGTTCCGCTGTGATTTTCGATGCGCGGGGAAAAGAATCGACGTCTTTCATGCACTTCCCGAAACGGCACACGGTTTGCGTGTCCCAATCCAGGTCATGATCTTGGGCTGACCGGTGCGGAGATGGAAAAAATGCATCCTCATGCAATTCGTTGCCTCGCCGGGGCCGCGGTGGCCGGCATCATGACGGCCCAGCCCGCGGCGGCGGCGGTCAGTTTCTACCAGAACAACCTGGCCGGCTTCCTCGGCGCGCTGCAGGGTGTCCAGGTCGAGAATTTCAACGACAACGTGTTGAACCCAGGTCTCAGCATCGCGGGCGGATCGGTCCAGATCGATGCAGGCAACAGCAACCGCATGTTCGACGTCATCAATGATGGCGCGAACACCTCGACCACCTTCGCCTTCGAGGCGCCGATCAATGGCTTCGGCGGCAACTTCAACCTGGCCGTGCCGGGTGGCCCGGGCACCGGCATCCGCATCACCATAGACCTGGTGCTTGGCGGCTTGACGCTGCTGTCGCAGGAGATCCCGAACAGCATCGCCAACCAGTTCTGGGGCTTCGTCAGCGACATGGCCTTTGACGAGGTGCGCTTCGCCGAAGGCACGCAGGCCAGCGGCGTGGAGCGGTATTGGCTCGACAACCTGCGCTACGGCGTCGCGATCCCGGAGCCGGCCAGCATGGCGCTGCTCGGCGCGGGCCTGCTCGGCCTTGCGGCGCTGGGCCGCCGGCGCCGCGCGGTGCGGGTCTGACGAGCAGGGCGCGGGGCGCCGTCGCTACAGGCTGACGCCCCCGTCCACGGACAGCTCTGCCCCCGTCATGTAGCCGCTCTCCTCCGAGAGCAGGAACAGCACGGCCCGCGCCACATCCTCCGCCGTCCCGACGCGGCCCAAGGGAATCGAGGCCAGCCGCTTCGCCCGCACCTCGTTCGTCCAGACACGGATCATGTCGGTCTCGATGGGGCCGGGATGGATGCTGTTCACCCGGATGCCGCGCGGCGCCAGGTCGATCGCCGCCGCCTTCGTCATGCCGCGCAGCGCCCATTTGGTGCTGCTGTAGGCGATGGCGTTCGGCGAGCCGCGCAGCCCCGCCGTCGAGGAGATGTTCACGATGGAGCCGCCGCCGGCCCGCTCCATCGCCGGCACCACCGCCTTCATGCCGAGGAAGCAGCCGGTCTGGTTCACCGCCAGGTGCCGCTCGAACAGCGCCTTGCTGGTGTCCATCAGGGGTTTCGGGTCGAAGATGCCGGCGTTGTTGACCAGCCCGTGCAGCCCGCCGCCAAGCCGCTCCGCCGCGGCAACGGCGGCGTCCCAGTCGGCCTCCTCGGTCACGTCGTGGCGGAGGAAGAGGCAGGCGGCGCCGAGCTCGGCCGCCAGGGCGCGGCCCTCGACCTCGAGCACGTCGCCGATCACCACCCTGCCGCCCTCGGCGACGATCATCCGCGCCTCCGCCGCGCCCTGCCCGCGCGCGCCGCCGGAAATCAGCACGGTCCGCCCCGTGAACCTGGCCATGGCGTTTCCTTCCCTGGATCGCGGCCGGATGTAAGCATGCGCGGGCGGATTGGTGAACGGCGCGGCGCGCGGCTAGGCTGGACGGCACGAGGGAAGGGAGAGGTCCATGCGCGCCGCCGTGTTCCGCCAGGGCGAGTTCGTCGTCGATACCGTGCCCGACCCGGTGCTGGCCGAGGGGCAGGTGCTGGTGCGGACGCGCGCCTGCGGCATCTGCGGCACCGACCTGCACGCCGCGTGCTATCCGCAGGCGTTCTTCGCGCTGGCCCAGCGCGCCGGCGGCCGCTGGAACTTCACCCCCGACCGCGACGTGGTCTTCGGCCATGAATACGTGGCCGAGGTGGTGGCGAACGGCCCGGGCACGGAGGGGCGGTTCCGCCCCGGCCAGCTCGTCACCTCCATGCCGCTGACCCTGGCCGGCACCACGGTGCACGGCATCGGCTACAACCCCGACATCCCCGGCGCCTATGCCGAGTACATGCCGCTCGCCGAGTGCATGCTGCTGCCGGTGCCTGATGGCATGGACCCCGACCACGCGGCGCTAGTGGAGCCCATGGCGGTCGGCGTGCACGCGGTGAACCACGCCCGCCTGGCGAAGGGGGACGTGCCGCTGGTGGTCGGCTGCGGGCCGATCGGCCTGGCGGTCATCGCCGCGCTCAGGCTGCACGAGGTCGGGCCGATCATCGCCGCGGACTTCTCGCCGGCGCGGCGGGCCTTGGCACAACGGATGGGCGCCGACATCGTGGTCGATCCCGCCGCGGCCTCGCCCTATGCGGCACTCGATCGGGCGGTCACGCCGGAAGGGCACGACGCCAGCCGCTATGCCGCGCTGTTCGGCCTGGGCACGCCGAAGCGCCCCGCGGTGCTGTTCGAATGCGTCGGCGTGCCCGGCGTGATCCACGCCATGATGGAGGGCGCGCCGGCCGGCGCCCGCATCGTCGTGGTCGGCGTCTCCATGGAGACCGACCGCTTCGAGCCCTTCTTCGGCATCGTGAAGCACCTGAACCTGCAATTCGTCCTGGCCTACACGGCAGCCGAATTCGCCGAGACGCTGGACCACATCGCCGCGGGCCGCATCGACGTGGCGCCGCTGATCACCGGCCGGGTCGGGCTGGACAGCGTGGCGGGGGCCTTCCGCGACCTCGCCAGCCCGGAGCGGCACGCCAAGGTGCTGATCGAGCCCTGGCGCTGAGCCCAGGGGCCCGACCCGCGCCGCCTCGGGCGGTCTCGCCGGGGCGCACCCGGCGCGTCGAGGCGTCTTCGTCGCGCATCCGGTGCAGGCCGCCGCGCGGGCGGTGACCGGCGCGGTGCCGCTGTCGCGCACGCCGGCGAGCATCGACCAGGCGCTCTACGTCAAGCGCCGGGAAATCGCGGCGCCGCTGCTTCGCGCCGGCGGAGCGCACGCGCTGCCGTCGCCAGGTCGGCGCGGACATGGCGCGGCGGCCGGCGCTTGGTACATCACGTCCCCATCAGCGTGATGCCACGGGCCGGCGCAGCGCCCAGAAGGCCACCGATCCCGCCAGGTAGGCCGCGATCGAAAGCCAGAAGGCCACGCGGTAGCTGCCCGTCAGGTCGAACACCACGCCCGCCCCCCAGGAACCCAGCCCCGCACCCAGCCCCGAGCCGATGGTGATGACGCCGAGGATCGTGCCCAGCCGCGGCCCGGGGAAGAGATCGGCGGTCTTTGCCGTGATGGCGGGGCCCCGCGCCCCCCAGGTGATGCCGAACAGGCACGCATGCAGCCAGAGCAGCACATGGTCGCGCGGCCCCTCGATGAGCAGCGCGCAGGCGACGCCGGCGATGGAGATGGCGTAGGCGAGCAGCGCCGCGCGCTCGCGCCCGATATGGTCGGAGATGGTGCCGGTCAGGATCACGCCCGGCAGCGCCAGCACCGCGCCGGTGCCCAGCACGAAGGCGGCGTAGAGCGGCTCGAACCCCATGTGCACGGCGAAGGCGAGCTGGTGCAGCGAGACCAGGAAGCTGCCGAGCCCGGTGCACATGTAGACGAACCAGAGCAGCCAGAAATGCCGCGTTCCCGCCGCCTCGCCCAGCGTCCAGGCGTGCAGCGGCGCGGCGGATGCCGACGGCCCGGCATTTCCGCCGGGCTCCTCCGCGCGGCGCGGGAACATGGCGGCGAGCGGCAGCACCAGCAGCGCCATGGCGCCGAACTGCACGAGGTAGGCCATGCGCCAGCCGATGCCATCGACCATCAGCTGCGCCACCGGGGCGGAGATGGCGCGGCCGAAGCCGTTGGCCGACTGCAGGATGGCGATGGCCATGCCGCGCTGCGCGGTGAACAGGCGCGAGACGAGAGGTACGAAGACGACGAGGCCGATGCAGGAGGACCCGAAGGTCATCACCACGCCGTAGAGCAGCACCACCTGCCACAGCGTGGTGGCGAAGGCGCTGCCGAGCAGCCCCGCCGCCAGCAGGCAGCCGCCCAGCAGCACCATGCGCCGCGAGCCGAGCCGGTCCACCATGCCGCCGACCAGCGGGGAGGCGACGCCGCCGACCACCTGGCCCACCGAATAGGCGATGGAGGCCTCGCCGCGGCCCCAGGCGAAGTCGGCGATGAAGGCCAGCAGGAACACGGTGTAGGCGTGCATCAGGCTGGCGCTGACGGTGAAGGCAATGAAGCCGGCGATGACGATGAGCCAGGCCTTGCGCGACGGGCGCGGGGCGTTCATCGGCGAAGGGACCTCCCGGCCAGGGCAACATGCAATTGGCGACATGCAGTCGGCGACACGCAACTCCGGCCCGGTCGGACCAGCCACGGCCCGCGACGGCGGGCTTCTGGCGAGCATGAGACGCCGGCCATGGCGCTGGCGCCAGTCCCCCCGACCACCGGTCTGCGATGCAGGCGACGCGACGGTTGACGGCCGGCGCTCGGGGCGCGTATAGTTAACCGAATGGTTAATCTTGAGCCCGCACCCCTCGATCGAGTCTTCGCCGCGCTCTCGGATGCGACGCGGCGCGGCATGATTGCACGATTGCATGGCTCCCCTGGCGCGACGGTGAGCGAACTGGCGCGGCCGCTGGCGATGTCGCTGCCGGCGGTGATGAAGCATCTGAACGTGCTGGAAAGCGCGGGGCTGATCGCCCGCAGCAAGACCGGGCGCAGCGTGCATGTGCGCCTGACGCCGGCGCCGCTGGAGGATGCGGCGGCCTGGCTGGAGCGGCACCGGCGCTTCTGGGGTGAGAGCCTGGATCGATTGGCCGACATCGTGGAGGACAAGGCATGAGCACGGCTTCGAGCAGGACTCTGGCCAGCGACGCCCCCAAGGGCCCGAGCCTCACGCTGGACCGCACGCTGCGCGCCCCGCCGGCGCGCGTCTGGGCCGCCTGGACGCAGCCCGAGGTGATGGCGACCTGGTTCGGCCCGCACCATGTGCGCGTCGAGCAGGCCGAGGCCGATGTGCGCGTCGGCGGACGCTTCCGCGTGGTGATGCGCGAGGACAATGGCGAGCGCCATGAGGTCGCCGGCGACTATGCCGTGGTGGAGCCGGAGCGGCGGCTGGTCTTCTCCTGGGCCTGGGTGAGCATGCCGGAGCGCGTCTCCCGCGTCACGGTCACGCTGCGCGCGGTGCCGGAGGGCACGGCGCTGACCCTGGCGCATGACCGCTTCGCCGACCCGGACACCGCGACGCGGCATGCTCGCGGCTGGACGGAATCGTTGGAACGCCTGGCGGCGCAGCTTGACGCCGGCTGAACCACACCGACTGGAGGATAAGCCATGGACACGCATATCGCAGCGATGGGCGGCCAGGATGCCGCGTTGGACCTTGCCGTGACCCGGCTGTTGCCGGCCTCGCCCGCGGCGGTCTTCGCCGCCTGGACCGAGGCGGAGCAGGCGAAGAATTGGTGGGGCCCCTACGGCATGACCGTGCCGGTGTGCGAGATCGACCTTCGCCCGGCCGGCACCCACCGCACCCTGATGCGCGACGCCGCCGGTGCCGAGTACCCGTCCACGCTGGTGTTCGAGGAGATTGCCGCGCCGTCGCGCCTCGTCCTGCGCGCGGATGCGGGGCAATGCGGCTTGCCGGACGCGGCTGTCGGAACGATCACCTTTGCTCCCGATCCCGTCGGCACGCGACTGACGGCGCACTGGCGGCATGCTTCGCCCGCGGGACGGCAGGCGCATGTGGACATGGGCTTCGTCACCGGCTGGGGCCAGACGCTGGATCGGCTGGCGGCGCACCTGATGCGGCCGCCGCCGGGCACGCCCTCCGCAGTCCAGCCGGCGGAGCAGCATGGCTGGTTGACCCGCATCCTCGGCACCTGGCGCTACGAGGCCGAGTGCGAGGGCCCGCCCGGCCAGCCGCCGATGAAGGGAACGGGCATCGAGCGCGTACGCTTGCTCGGCGGCTACTGGGCGATCGGCGAGAGCGAGGGGGAGTGCCCCGGCGGCGGCGGCCAGGCGCGCATGGTGGTCACCATGGGCTTCGACCCCGCGGCGCGGCGCTTCCGCGGCACCTTCGTCGGTTCGATGATGCCCTTCATGTTCGTCTATGACGGCGCGCTGGACGAGGGCGCGACCACGCTGGTGCTGGACACCGAGGGACCGGCGATGAAGGGCGAGGGGACGGCGCGCTACCGCGACAGCGTGACGATGCAGGGCGATGCGCTGCGCATCGTCGGCTCGGAGGTGCAGCAGCCGGACGGCACCTGGCACCGCTTCATGACCGGCCGCTACGAGCGGATCGGCTGAGCCATGCCGGGACGGATCCTGCTGCTGCTCGGCACCAAGAAGGGCGCCTTCATCCTGGAGGGCGACGCGGCGACGCGCGGCGACTGGTCGCTGCGCGGGCCGTTCTGCGACGCCTGGCCGGTCATGCACGCCGTCGGCGACGCCGCGGACGGCACGATATGGGCCGGCGGCGGCAACGAGTGGTTCGGCCCGGCGGTGTGGCGCAGCACCGACCGCGGCACGCGCTGGACGCATTCCAGCGCCGGCCTTTCCTACGGGGAGGGCGAGCCGCCGATCCGGGCGGTGTGGAGTCTGGCCAGGGCCGCCGACGGCGCGCTGTGGGCGGGCGTCGAGCCGGCAGGACTGTTCCGCAGCATCGATGGCGGCATGAGCTGGCATCACGTGGAGGGGCTGCGCGCGCATCCCTCCCGCCCGCACTGGGTGCCCGGCGGCGGCGGGCTGATCCTGCACTCCCTGGTGCCGCACCCGACCGATTCGCGGCAGCTCTGGGTCGGCATCTCCACCGCCGGCGTGTTCCACACGGCGGATGGGGGCGCCACCTGGCAGCCGCGCAACAGCGGCACGCGCTGCGACTTCCTGCCGGAGGACCAGCGCTACCCGGAATACGGGCAATGCGTGCACTGCCTCGTCATGGCGCCAGGCATGCCGGAGCGGCTGTACCAGCAGAACCACTGCGGCATGTACCGCAGCGACGATGGCGGGCGGAGCTGGACCAGCATCGAGGATGGGCTGCCCTCCTCCTTCGGCTTCCCCGCCGCGGTCCACCCGCGCGATCCGGAGACGCTGTTCCTGCTGCCGCTGAACGGCGACACGCTCGGGCGTCATGTGCCGGATGCGAAGGCGGCCGTGTGGCGCACGCGCGACCGCGGCCGGGGCTGGCAGGCGATGCGCCACGGCCTGCCGCAGCGGGACGCCTATTTCGGCGTTCTGCGACAGGCCATGGCGACGGACCCGCTGACGCCGGCCGGGGTCTACTTCGGCACCGGCAGCGGCGCCGTCTTCGCCAGCGCGGACGAGGGCGAGACCTGGCGCTGCATCGCCGAGCACCTGCCGGCGATCTCCTCGGTGGAGACGCTGGTGGTGCCGGGATGACGCCGGTGCTGCTGCCGGAGGCGCTGGTGCGGCTGTTTCCCGGCGCGCCGCGGCGGGTGGAGTTGCCCGATGCGGCGACCGTCGCGGCGGCGATCGCGGCGCTGGATGCGCGCTGGCCCGGCATGCGCGACCGGCTCTGCGACGGCACGCCGGCGATCCGGCGGCACATCAACGTCTTCGTCGCGGGCGAGCGGGCGCGGCTGGACACGACCCTGCCGCCGGGGGCGGAGATGATCGTGATGACCGCCGTCAGCGGTGGCTGAGCGCTACGCCGGCTCGCGCTCCCGCTCCGCCATCATGCGCTTGAAGGCCGGCCGGTCGTGGCAGGCGGCGAGCCAGCGCGCCACCCGCGGCGCCGCCTCGAACAGCTCGGGCGCCGGCTGGGCGTAGCGGATCACCTCCGCGACGTTGATGTCGGCCACGGTGAAGCGGCCGCCGACCAGCCAGCCCGTCGCGGCCAGCGCCGCGTCGAGCGCCGCGAAGGGCATGCGCAGCGCCTCCACCGCCGCCGCGGCGACCTGCGGATCGCGCTCCGCGGGCGGGCGGGCGACGCGGTGGTAGAGGATGTCGATGGCGTGCGGCTCGGCCTCCGCGGCGGCCCAGAGCGCCCACATGCCCATCAGCCCGTCCTCGGCGATGTCCTGCGGCCCCAGCGCACCGCCATAGCGCTTCGCCAGATAGAGGTTGATCGCCAGGGATTCATGCAGCACCAGCCCGTCATCCACCAGCGTCGGCACATGGCCGTTCGGGTTCACCTTCAGGAAATCCGGGTGGCGGGTGTGCAGCGGCGCGTCCGGAGCGTCGGGGTTGGGCAGGCGATAGGCCTGGATGACCGCCACCTGGCGGAAGGCCAGCCCGGCTTCGAAGGCCAGCCAGACATTGCGGGAAGCGCGCGAGCGCAGGACGCCGTAGATGGTCAGCATGGCCTGGATCTCCTGGGGGGCGCAGCGTCGGCGCGTCGGCGCCCGTGCGTCAAGCCGGCTTGGAGCGGCCGCCGGGTCGTGGGCATACTCCGGGCAACCGGCAGCAGAGGGAGCAGGCGATGTTCGAGGTGCACTACTGGCCGACGCCGAACGGCAAGAAGGTGACGATCCTGCTGGAGGAGCTGGGCGTGCCCTACAAGGTCACGCCGGTGCATATCGGCCGCGGCGACCAGTTCAGCGACGCCTTCCTGGCGATGAACCCGAACCACCGCATGCCCGTGCTGGTGGACCACGCGCCGGCCGATGGCGCCGGGCCGCTGAGTGTCTTCGAATCCGGCGCCATCATGATCTACGTCGCCGAGAAGCTCGGGCACTTCCTGCCGACGGCGCCGCGCGCCCGTGCCGAGGTGATGCAGTGGGTGATCTGGCAGATGGCGAACCAGGGGCCGAAGCTGGGGGAGTGCGGGCATTTCCGCCGCCTGGGCGACACGAAGGGCGACCAGTCCTATGCGGTGACGCGCTTCACCGACGAGGCGAACCGGCTCTATGGCGTGCTGAACAACCGTCTCCATGACCGGCGCTACATCGCCGGCGACGCTTACACGATCGCCGACATGATCTGCTACCCCTGGACGGTGAACTGGAAGGCGCAGGGCCAGGACATCGAGGAGTTCCCGTACTTCAAGCGCTGGCAGGCGGAGCTTGCGGCGCGGCCGGCGGTGCAGAAGGGCATGGCGGTGGGCGCCGAGCTTTCGGAGGATCCG
>ERZ1066123.2027-NODE-2027-length-11031-cov-41.718386_pt1 | contig 11031 bp, 10 predicted proteins | sample MGYA00382770_ERZ1066123 | MGnify/ENA primary metagenome ERZ1066123 (study PRJEB33369, sample SAMEA5778353) | biofilm metagenome | biome: Industrial cooling water; feature: Water cooling tower basin; material: Biofilm | place: United Arab Emirates | collected...
GGTGCGCCTCGGCCGCTACGGGCCGTTCGCGCAGATCGGCACCGCCGAGGACGAGGACAAGCCGAAGTTCGCCTCGCTGCGCGGCGGCCAGAGCATGCACACCATCACGCTCGAGGAGGCGATCAAGCTCTTCGACCTGCCGCGCACGCTGGGCGTGTCGAACGGCGAGACGGTGACCGTGGCCGTGGGCCGCTTCGGGCCCTTCGCGAAGCGCGGCGCGACCTACGCTTCGCTGGGCAAGGAGGACGACCCCTACACGATCACCTTCGAGCAGGCCGTGGCGCTCATCGACGCGCGCGAACTCGCCATCGCCAACCGCATCATCAAGAAGTGGGAGGACGCCGGCATCGAGGTGCTCAACGGCCGCTACGGCCCGTACATCACCGACGGCGCGAAGAACGGCAAGATCCCGAAAGACCGCGAGCCCGCCTCGCTGACGCTCGAGGAGTGCAAGGCGATCCTCGAGGCCGCGCCGGAGGCCAAGGGCCGCTTCGGCAAGAAGCCGGCGGCGAAGAAGGCGGCTGACCGGACCCCGTCGGCCGCGGCGGTGCCCAAGAAAGCCCCAGCGAAGAAAGTCGCAGTGAAGAAAGCCGCCACGAAGACGACAGGCCGATCGGCGGCAGCACCGCCGCGCGACGGCACGTCGGCGGCGGGGAAGGGGGCGGCGCCCGCCAAAGCCGCGGCCCAGCAATCATCCGCCGGCAAGCCTGCGGCCAAGAAAGCCGCCCTCCCCAAGACCGCCGCCAAGAAACCCGCCGCCAAGAAACCCGCGGCCAAGAAGGCGGCGGGCAAGCGCCCCGCGACCCGGACCGCCCCGGCATCGAAGGGCGCCACCAAGAAGACGGCGGCACGCGCGCCGTCGGCCTGACGGCAACCGCGGCAGGACGGCCGCGCGGCCCGCCGGAAGGCGGACGGGCGCTTCAGCAACGTCCACGCGGGCTGAACGGCGCGCGGGCCAACCGTCGCGCGGGCGCGCGCCGTCGCTAGCATCGGGGCTCCCTGGCCAGCGGACGGCCGCATCCAGAGGAAGATCCCGTGCCCAGCGTCCACGCCCGTCGCGCCGCGGTCCTTGCCGCCGCCCTTGCCACCGGCCTCGCCGCCCTCCTCGTCGCGGGCGGCGCCGCGGCCCAGAGCGTTCGCGGCGAGCCGCTGCGCGAAACCGCCGTCAAGCGCGCGGCCGACGACTTCAGGGCCGCCCACGTCGCGCCCTTCGCGACGCTGCGGCTTCAACCGCTGGGCGCCGAACGACTGGGCGCGCTCCAGCGCCACAACGCCCTCCACGCCGGCAAGCGCCTGCAGATCGGCATCTCGCGCGGCGTGGCCGACGAGGCGGAATCCACGTGGCCCGCGCAGGCGGCGTGGCGCGCGGTGCCCGGCGGCCACGTGCTGCGCTTCGACGTCGTCTCGCCGGGCGCCGCCGCGCTGCGCAGCGCGCTGGACGTGTCCGCGCTGCCGGAGGGCGCCGAACTGCGCGTGGCGAGTGCGACCGGCGGTCCGGTCGAGCGCATCGACCGCGCGTCGCTGGCGGCCGGCGTCGACGGCAGCGGCCTGTACTGGACGCCGGTGACCGACGGCGAGGCCCAGCGTCTCGAGCTGTTCGTGCCCGGCGACGCGCCGCGCACCGGCGCGGGCCTGCAGCGCGTCTCGCACCTCGTGACCTCGCCGTTCCGCCCGCTCGACCTCGGCAAGGCGCTGGGCTCGTCGGGCAGCTGCAACGTCGACGTCGCCTGCCGCACGGGCGCCCTCGGCCCGGCGTTCGTCAACGCCAAGAACGCCGTGGCGCGCATGGTGTTCGAGGACGGCGGGTCGTTCACCTGCACCGGCACGCTCCTCAACGACAGCACGCCGGCGACCCAGGTGCCGTACTTCTTCTCGGCCGCGCACTGCTTCGACAGCCAGGCGGCGGCCAACACGCTGGTGACGTTCTGGGGCTACGAGGCACCGACCTGCGGACAGCGCAGCGGCGGCGCGAACACGCAGGTCGCGGGCGGCGCCGACCTGCTGTTCGCCACGCTGTCCAGCGATGCGTCGTTCATGCGGCTGCGCGCGACGCCACCGCCGGGGGCGTTCTTCGCCGGCTGGAATGCCGCCACGCTGTCGCCGTCGACGCCGGTCGTCGCCATCCACCATCCGCGCGGCGACAACAAGAAGGTCAGCGAAGGCACGCACAGCGGCTTCCAGTCGGGCGTATTGATCGGCGGCCAGTCGGTCACGAGCACGGCGCGGGCCAGCTGGTCGGCGGGCACCACCGAGGGCGGCAGCTCCGGCTCCGGGCTGTTCACGCTCGCGGGCGGCGAGTACCAGCTGCGCGGCGGCCTCGCCGGCGGCAGCGCCTCATGCGCCAACACCGGCCGCTCCGAAGCCGAGGGCAACGTCGACTTCTACTCGCGCTTCGACCAGGTGTACCCGTCGCTGCAGCAGTGGCTGGGCACGCCGGCGTCGGCCGGGCCGACGCGCGACCACACCGGCGCATGGTTCGTGCCCAGCGAATCGGGCTGGGGCCTGACCGTGTTCCAGTTCCCGGGACAGCTCTTCGCCCTCGTGTTCGTCTACGACGCGCAGGGGCGGCCGTCGTGGTACCGGCTGCAGGGCGCGTGGACCGGAACGGATACGGTGACCGCGCCGCTGGATCGCGCCAGCGGCCCGTCGTGGGGGCCGAGCTTCGATCCGGCGGCGGTTCGCTACACCCGCGTGGGTACCGGAACGCTGACCTTCACCTCGCCCACGGCCGCCACCTTCAGCTTCAACGACGGCACCGTGAACCGCACGGTGACGCTGCAGAAGCTGTGATCGTGGCGCTGGCACCGGCCATGCTCGGTGCCGCGCTGCACGCCGCGGCGCCGTCGGCCCAGGCGCCCGCGACGGTCATCCACCGCTGCGTCGGCCCGGACGGCGCGGTGGCGCTGCAGGATGCACCGTGTCCACGCGGGCATCGGCAGGACGTGCGCACGTTCCCCGCCTTCGCCGCCCCGGCGGGTACGACAGCGCGGGCTTCCGACACGCCCGCTGAGGCGCCTCAGGGGCCCGCGCCGCGCGTGGTGGAATCGCCGGGCGACGCCGCGGCGCCACCGCCGACGCCGACGCCGCCCCCGATCTGGCGCTGCACCCGCCCCGACGGCACCCAACGCCTTGCCGACCGCTTCGATCCGCAGCCGCGCTGCGTGCCGCTGTCGATGCTGGGCGCCGACTTGTCGCGCGCGCCGCCCGCTGCGGCGCTGCTGTGCCGCACCATCGAGGACGACTGCGTGGCGCTGGGTGGCGACGCGGCCTGCGCAGCGTGGCGCGAGCGGCTCGCGGCGGCGGAATCGGCGCTGCGGCGGGCCTTCAGCGACACCGCGGCCGAGCGGCGCAGCGAGCGCGACCGGGCCAAGGCGGTGGTCGAAGGCGACTGCCGACGATAGCCGCCCGCGGCGACCGCGCGTTCGGCGCACGGACCCTCAGAATCCGAAGTTCAGGAACCCGCCGTCCACGGCGACGCACTGCGCGGTGACGTAACCCGACGCCGGCAGGCACAGGAAGGCGATCGCGGCCGCCACCTCCTCGGGCTCGCCGATGCGCCCCATCGGCGTGCGCTCCAGCACCGCTTCCAGGTAGTCCGGATCGGCCAGCGCCGGCGAGGTGCGCCGGGTGCGGATGTACCACGGCAGCACCGCGTTGACGCGCACGCCGTCGGCGGCCCATTCGGCGGCGAGGTTGCGGGTGAGCTGGTGCAGGGCCGCCTTGCTCATGCCGTAGGGCGCACCGGTGCGGACGTGCGTCGCGCCCGAGACCGAGCCGACGTTGACGATGGCCGAGGCGGCGTGCTGGCGCAGCAGCGGATAGGCGGCGCGGCACAGCTCGAAGCTGGCGAACAGGTTGGTCTCGAAGATCGCGCGCCACTCGGCGTCGTCGTAGTCCACCGCGGCGCGCCGCTGGTTGGTGCCGACGTTGTTGACGAGGATCGACAGCCCGAGGCCAAGGCCCTCGATCCAGTCGAACAGCCGCTCGCGTCCGTCGGCGGAGGCCACGTCGCAGGCCAGCACGTGGACCGGACCGCCGTGCGCGCCGGCCTCGGCATCCTCGCGCCACTCGGCGGCGGCGGCCTCCAGCGTCGCGGCGTCGCGCGCGCAGGCCAGCACCGTGGCGCCAAGGCCGAGCAGTTCGGCCACGGTGGCGCGGCCGATGCCGGCGCTGGCGCCGGTGACGAGCGCGACCTGGCCGTCGAGTCGCCAGCGTTCGGGATTCGGCATCGCGGTCTCCAGCGCGCACGGGCGCCTAGGATAGCGGCTGGCCGGAGGCGTCCCGCCGGCGCTCGCGCTCAGGCGGCGCGCAGCCCCTGCGCGAGCATTCCGAAGGCCACCGCGACGATCAGCGCCGCGAGCACGCGATTGAGCGCGCCGCGCCGCTTCGCCAGCCGCGTCGCGAGCGCGGCGCCGCCCAGACCGCCAAGCAGCCCGCCGCCGACGAAGACCGCCGCGATGGGCAGGTCGACGAGGCCGGAGCGCGCGTAGTTCAGCGCCGTGGTGAGCCCGAAGGCGGTGACGGCGACCAGCGAGCTGCCGATCGCGTGCAGCAGCGGCATGCCGGTCGCGGCGACCAGCCCGGGCACCACGAGGAACCCGCCGCCGATGCCGAAAAAGCCCGACAGCGCGCCGGCGAGCCCGCCGAAGCCGAGCAGGCGCGGCGCGTTGCGCCGGTCGAGCCGAACGGGAGCCGCGCCGTCGCCGCCTCGGGCGCGGAGCATCAGCGCGCCCACGACGAGCATCAGCACCGCGAAGGCCAGCAGCAGCAGGCGGCCATCCACCGCCTTGCCCAGCGTCGAGCCGCCGAAGGCGCCCAGGACGCCGGCGGCGGCGAAGACCGCGGCGCAGCGCCAGCGAACGTTGCCCCGCCGCGCATGGTGGACGAGGTTGATCGCCGCGCTGGCGGCCACCGCGATCGCGCTTGTGCCGATGGCCACGTGCGGGTTGTCGACGCCCACGACATAGACCATCAGCGGCACGGCGAGGATCGAGCCGCCCCCGCCGACGAGGCCGAGGATGAACCCCACCAGCGCGCCGGACACCGCGCCGAGCACCAGCGGCAGCAGCTCCACGCCCTAGGCGTCCCGGGCCGCGGCGAAGCGGGCGGCCGCCGCATCGAGGCGGGGACGCAGCGCGGCCAGGTCGTAGCCGGCGCGGGCGGCGGCGCCCAGCAGGGCCTCGGCGGGGCGGCGCCCGGCCTCGGCCAGCGCCCACAGCGTCGCCGAGCGCGTACCGGTGCGGCAGAACGCCAGCGTCGGGCCCGCCGAACCCGCGAGCGCCGCGGCAAAGGCCGCGACGTCGGCATCGTCGATCGCGCTGGCGACAACGGGCAGATGGACAAACGCGAGCCCGAGGCGTCGCGCTTCGGCCGCGAGGGACGCCGCGTCCGGCTGGTCGATGGCCTCGCCGTCCGGCCGATTGCCGATGACCTGGCGGAAGCCCAGCGCGGCCACGCGCGCGAGATCGGCCACGCCGAGCTGCGCAGCCACCGAGAGTCGATCGTCGAGGGGAACGGGCGTCATGGTCACTCCCGGGTCAGGCGCGCGGCGCATGCAGCGCGCGGTGCGCCGCCATGCCCGTCAGCATCGCTGCGACGAACAGCAGGGCCGGCCACTGCAGCGTCAGCAGGGCCGTAATGGCGGGGCCCGGACACAGGCCCACCAGACCCCAACCGACGCCAAACAGCAGCGCGCCGGCCAGCAGCCGGCGATCGACGCCGCGGCGGTCGTCGGGCAGGTGGAACTGCGCGTCGCCGAGCGGGCGCTCGCGGCGGCGGCGCCACGCATAGGCCAGCGACGACGGCAGCAGCGCCGCGCCCATGACCAGCGCCAGCGACGCGTCCCACGCACCGGCCACGTCGAGGAAGGCCAGCACGCGGGCCGGATTCACCATGTCGGAGACCACGAGGCCCGCGCCGAACAGCAGGCCGCTGGCGAGCGCGGCGGCGGCGGGAAGGCGCGCGCTCATGCCGGGCCGCCGACGACGTGGCGCATGACGAACACGGTCAGCGCGGCGCTGCCCATGAACACCGCGGTGGCGACCAGCGAGCGCTTCGAGAGCCGCGCCATGCCGCAGACGCCGTGGCCGCTCGTGCAGCCGGCGCCGAGCCGCGTGCCGTAGCCGACGAGCAGGCCGCCGGCCAGCAGCAGGGGCCACGAAGCGGTGAGCTCGATCACCGGCGCGCGGAAGACGCTGGACGCCAGCCACGCGCCGCCGAGCAGGCCGACCAGGAACAGCGCGGCGGGCAGGCGCACAGCGCGCGTGCGTCCGTCGCGCGATTCCGCGTCGAGCCCCGCGGCGCGCGCGAGCAGGCCGGATACGCCCATCACGCGACCGGCGACGATCAGGTACAGCGCCGCGGCCGCCCCGATCAGCAGGCCGCCGGCAACCGGCCACCCCCAGAGCAGGTCGAGGCCGCTCACAGCGCGTCCACCGGAATCTTCAGGTAGCGCACGCCGTTCGCTTCCGGTTCCGGCAGACGGCCAGCGCGCATGTTCACCTGCACCGCCGGCAGCAGCAGCTTCGGCATCGCGAGCGTCGCGTCGCGGGACTCGCGCATGGCCACGAAGGTGGCTTCGTCGACGCCGTCGCGCACGTGGACGTTGCCCGTGCGCTGCGCGCCCACCGTCGTTTCCCACGCATAGACATCGCGGCCGGGCGCGAGGTAGTCGTGGCACAGGAACATCCGCGCCGCGTCGGGCAGCGACTGCAGTCGGCGGATCGACCGGAACAGCGTCGCCGCGTCGCCGCCCGGAAAGTCGCAGCGCGCCGTGCCGTAGTCGGGCATGAACAGCGTGTCGCCCGGGAACACCGCGTCGCCGACCACGTAGGCCATGCAGGCCGGCGTGTGGCCGGGCACGTGCAGGGCGACGGCATCGAGGCCACCGATGCGGAAGCGCTCGCCGTCGGCGAACAGGCGGTCGAACGGCGCGCCGTCGCGCGCGAAGTCGTCGCCGGCGTTGAAGAGCGCGCCGAACACGCGCTGCACGTGGGTGATGCCGGCACCGATCGCCAGCGTGCCGCCCACGCGCGCCTGCAGCAGGGGGGCTGCCGAAAGATGGTCGGCATGCGCGTGGGTCTCGAGCAGCCACTCGACGCGCAGGTCGTGGTCGCGCACGTACTCGAGCAGGCGCCGCGCCGAATGATCGGCGGTGCGGCCGCTGGCCGCGTCGAAGTCGAGCACGCTGTCGATGATCGCGCAGGCGGCGCTGTCCGGATCCCGCACCACGTGGCTCACGGTGAAGGTGGCCTCGTCGAAGAACGAGGCGACGAGGGGGCGCTTCGCCGGCTCGGCGAGCGCGGTCTCGACGACGGCGCGGGCGGCGGCGAGCGAGGGGTCGGACGGAAGGGCGGTCATGGCGGGCGCTGACGCGGAGACTGCCAAATAGTTACGTACTTGTATTAATTATGCAAGTATTGAATCACCGTCGACGCCCGCCCCGGTCGACGCTAGCGTTCAGCCCTGCCCCGCCGCCGACCTTCGATGCCTTCCCCGACCGCGCCCCACGCCCTCGCCCCCCCGCCCGCCGTCGACGCCGCGGCCCTCGACGCGATGAAGGCGCGCGCGCCCGAAGTGGCCGAGCTGCTGCGCAGCATCGCCACGCCGACGCGGCTGCTGCTGCTGTGCCAGATCGCCCGCGGCGAGCCCTCGGTGGCGGATCTCGAGCGCGATCTCGGCCTGCGCCAGCCGGCGCTCTCGCAGCAGCTCGCCGAGCTGCGGCGCAGCGGGCTCGTGCGAACGCGGCGCGCCTCGCGTTCGATCCACTATTCGATCGCCGACGCGCGCATCCACGCCATGCTCGGCGCCCTGCACGCCATCTTCTGCGACGCGGCGGAAACGACGAACCCCGGCATCGGCCGGGGTTCGGAATGACGCGCCGCACGCGGGCGAGGCCCGCGCCGGCCGGTTCCGCTTACAGGTCGCAGAAGCAGTGCGCGACGGCCTGGAACGGCTGGTCGCCGGCGTCGAGGATGAAGCGCAGATCGGCCTTGACGCGGGCGCCCTGCTCGTCGCCAAGCAGCGCCAGCGCCGGCGCGAGGCCCACGGCCAGCGACTGCAGGCGCGCGCTGCGGTTCAAGTCGGCCAGCGCCTGCTCGAACGGCGACAGCGGCGCCTCGATATAGCGCAGGCCCGCGTCGTCGCCCAGCTGCGCCAGCGAGCGCGCCTTGGCGAGCGCGTCGCGCAGGCCGCCCAGCTCGTCGACCAAGCCGCGCTCCTTCGCCTGCGCACCGCTCCAGACGCGGCCACGGGCCACCGCATCGATGGCGGCCACCTCGGTCTCGCGGGCGCTCGCCACCTTGCCGATGAAATTGCGATAGCCGTGGTCGATGTAGGACTGGATCAGCGCGCCCAGCTCCGGCACGAGCGGCCGAGTGGGGTCGAAGGCGCCTGCCAGCGGCGTGGTGCCGACGCCGTCGGTGCGGATGCCGATCTTCTCCAGCGCGCGCGGGGCGTTCATGAAGAGCCCGAAGATGCCGATCGAGCCGGTGATCGTCGACGGGTCGGCATAGATCGCATCGGCGTTCATCGAGATCCAGTAGCCGCCCGAGGCCGCGACGTTCGCCATCGAGACGACGACCGGCTTGCCCGCAGCCTGCAGCAGCTCGACCTCGCGGCGGATCTGCTCCGACGGATACACGCCGCCGCCGGGCGAATCGACGCGCAGCACGACCGCCTTGATGGCCTCGTCGTCGCGCGCCTCGCGGAGCAGCGCGGCGGTGCTGTCGCCGCCCACCATGCCCTGCGGCTGTTCGCCGTCGACGATGGCGCCCTGCGCGACGATGACGCCGACGCCCGGGGCGGCCTCGGTCGGCGCCTTGGCCGGGCCGAGGTGGGCGAGGAAACGGTCGAGGCGCACCTGCCGGAAGCCGGTCTCCTCGTCCTCGGCGCCGCGCTCGGCGAGCAGGGTTTCGAGCTGCTCGGCGGTCTTCGTGCCGTCGATCAGCTTCTCCTGCAGGGCCAGCGCGGCGAAGTCGCCCTCCACCGCGGCCAGGCGCGCGGGGAACGCGTTGATCAGGGCGGCCAGCTGTCCGTCGGCTAAGCCGCGCGCGGCCGAGACCTCGGCGAGGTAGCGCTGCCAGAGATCGCCCATCCAGAACAGGTCGGCCTCCTTGGCTTCGGCCGAGCTGCCGTCGAGGATGTAGGGCTCGGCCGCGCTCTTGTACTCGCCCACCCGGAACAGGGTCACGTCGACGCCGAGCTTGTCGGCCAGCAGCTCGCGGTAGTACGGGCGGTAGCGGCCGAGGCCTTCGATCAGCACGAGCCCCTCGGGGTCCATGTAGATCTCGTCGGCCTTGGCGGCGACGTAGTAGCCGACCTGGTCGAAGCCCGTGCCCCACGCCACCACCTGCTTGCCGGCGGCGCGGAAATCGGCGATCGCGTCGCCGAATTCGCGCAGCCCGGCAAAGCCGGAGGCGCGGAACCCGTCGGTCAGCAGCACGAGGCGCTGGATGCGGTCGTCGGCCTTCGCGCCCTCGACGGCGCGCAGCAGGTCGCGCAGCTGCAGTTCGGTCGGGGCATCCCCACCCGTGGCCTGGGTGATGAACCGGTCGGCGGGCGAGGTGGTGAACTGCTCCACGAGCACCCCGTCGAGATCGAGCACCAGGGCCGTCTCGTCCTGCACCGGCTTCACCGCGGGTCCGGCCAGCAGGGCGGCCAGCACGACGAACACGATCAGCAGGAAGACCAGGTTGAAGACCAGCTGGCGGGTGAAGTTCAGGCCGGACCAGAGCGCGCCGAGCAGGCGACGGATCGGGCCACGGGTATCGGTGGACGCAGTCATGGCAGGGTTTCCGCGGAGGACGCACCGACCTTAGCCGCTGGCGCGCCAGCGGTCACTGGTCGAAGGTCACGTGAGGAGAGCGCGAGGAATCGCCACGTCAGCAGCACGGCGGCCACGCTCAGCCCGACGATCAGGCCGATCCAGTAGCCGGTGGGCCCCCAGCCCAGCCCGATGAGCAGGCGCTGGCCGCCCTCGGCGCCGACGCCGCCCAGCACGATGCCGGTGGGCAGGCCGAGGCCCCAGTAGCTGAGCACGGTGATCCACGCCGGGATGCGGGTGTCCTTCAGGCCGCGCAGCGCGCCGGCCGAGATCGCCTGCAGGCCGTCGGTGTACTGGAACAGCGCCGCGAACAGCATCAGCGAGGCGGCCAGCGCGATGACCGCCGGGTCGTCGGTGATCAGCGCGGCGATCCACGCCCCGCCGAGCGCCAGGAGCACCGCCGAGGCCGTCTGCGTCGCCACGCCGATGATCCAGCCCGCCTTCGCGGCCCAGCGCACCCCTTCCGCGTCGCCGGCGCCCTTGGCCTGGCCCACGCGCACCGTGGTGCCCATCGCCACGCCCAGCGGCACCATGAAGGCCGCCGACGCCGCGAGGATGGCGACCTGGTGCGTGGCGATCAGCAGCGCGGTGGCGACGAACAGGCTGCCCTCCATGAAGATCGCGATGCCCATCGGCACGCCGAGGCGCAGCAGCTGGCCGATCTCGCGCGCGTCGGGCGCGTCGAAGCGCTCGAACAGCCGCAGGTCGGCGCAGCGCCGCGAGCGCGCCAGCGTCGCCGCCATCGCGACCACCTGGCCCCAAAGCACGATGGCGGTGGCAAGGCCAAGCCCGCCGGCGCCGAGTTCGGGCAGCGCGCCCCAGCCGTCCATCAGCGCCCAGCCGAGCGGCACGAGCAGCACCAGACCGGCCGCGCCGATCAGCATCGTCGGCACCGTCCACGCCACGCCTTCGGCGGCGTAGCGCAGGCAGAAGTACAGCGCCAGCGCCGGCGCGCCCCAGCTGATGCCGTGCAGGAAGCCCTCGACGCCGGGCATCACCTCCGGCGCGATGAAGCGGGCGAGGCCGGCGGGCGCCGCGCGCATGACCACGAACAGCGCGAGTCCGAGCGCCAGCGCCAGCCACAGCGCCTGCCGCACCACCGGTCCGATCTCGCCGCGGCGCCCGGCGCCGGCGAGCTGCGCCACGGTCGGCGGCACCGCCATCAGCACGCCGATGCACAGCAGGATCACCACCGACCAGGCCGGCGC
>ERZ1066123.2035-NODE-2035-length-10999-cov-6.442891_pt1 | contig 10999 bp, 8 predicted proteins | sample MGYA00382770_ERZ1066123 | MGnify/ENA primary metagenome ERZ1066123 (study PRJEB33369, sample SAMEA5778353) | biofilm metagenome | biome: Industrial cooling water; feature: Water cooling tower basin; material: Biofilm | place: United Arab Emirates | collected...
GTGGCCGAGCGCGATCCACACCCGCGCGCCGGAAGGGATCATCGCAGAGCCTTCAGCGCGGCGGCGACCAGGGACGGTGTTGCCGCGGCGAAGATGCTCAGCCGCTTGCCGCGTGGACGGTCGATGATCATCGCGGGGCGCTCGGCAGCGCTGGTAACGACCGCATCCTCTTCGATCACCGCTTCGGCGAACACCGGCGTCGGCAACGCGTCGGACACATCCGCCTCCTGCGCCACGCCTGCATCGAGCAACTTGCGCCGCCAAGTGTAGATCAGCGCCGAAGAAATATCGTGACGGCGGCACACATCGGCAACGCACGCGCCCGGCGCAAATGCCTCGGACAGGATCTGCAGCCGCTCTTCCCGGCTCCACCGACGCCGCCGCTCCGGCCCCGAAAATACCGTCACCTGACCCATCGACCACTCCTAAGCGCGCTCAAAAGAGCACGCACAGAGCGCTCGCCACCTCCCCACGCGAGGCGGCCCCGGCCGAATGGATACGCTCAGAAAGGCTTTGCCGTTTTCGGTGGGAATAGCGCCGCGCGTGCTGCGCCTGAAAAGATCAATTCCAAGCCGTTGCTCAAGGCCGGCCACACACCGACTGAGCGTGAATTGCTTGATATTTAGAGCCGAAGCAGCACGTGAGAAGCTCTGGGTGTCGCCAGTCAAGACGGCATAGCGGAGCTGGCGTATCTCGATCGTCATCAAGCGCGGATAACTGTCGATGACGGCAAGCTCCACTTTAGATGCCCCAAGCGCTTCAAGCTATCTGCGTACTTAACACGGCATCGATCAATCAAATCGGCAACACGTTCGATGTTCGTCAGCACTCCTATACCTTGGCCGCACCCCCGCACGTCACGCCAAGCCTTGGCGGTTTTCAAGTCGCCATTCGCCGGATTTATCGAGATCTGGTCGGTCGACAGCTTGTTTGGGTCGAGGCCACGTGCCATGATGCCAGGCTTCAGGTAGTTACCAAATACGCCTGTGAAGAACGCTGTGGTGACGATATCCGAAGCGGGCGACGCAACTATCATCTGCTTATATCAACTGTTGCCTAGCGCCATGGCGAGCGGCTCTAGATGTCGTGCATAGCGTTGCCAAGAGCCTATTCCCTCCGAATAGAGGGGACGCCGGACCTGGGCGGCGCTAGCCGTCGCGCAGGGTTGCGGATTACGCTCGAACGCAAGGCAGTTCGCATCCCATTCTAGACCGCAATAGTGCAGCAGATGTCTCACTTGTGGTTCGAAGTCCGCAACGAGATCTTCGTAGCGGACTTCATGTATTTTGTTGCCGAACACATGTAACCAGTGGCCCATGAGTTTGCGATAAGCTTGATAGTAGAGTCCGCACTCTGCCATATCGTAGCTGAATGGGTAAGCATCCCGAAACAGCGTGCGGTACATCGAAAAACATGTGTCCAGTCTGCCCCGGGAGACCAATATGATCCGCGCCTCGGGAAGCGCACGGCGGATGAGTCCTACATAAAGAAAATTGAGGGGCAGCTTGTCAGTAAAGCGGAGCTTCTGCCCGGCAAGCGGGCGTACCTGCTCCAGATATCTGCGTCCCAATGCTGCGTGATCGATTTCATTCGCGGCAGCCCAGACAAGCCCGGCGCGATCCTTCGGTGCAATGCTCAGCGCTTTCGCTGCGCGCATGACCTCTGTGGTCAGGGTATTGAGTTCGCCAAGGCCGGCCACGTCAGGATGGCTTGCTAGCACACGTTCGATGAGGGTCGTTCCGCTGCGTGGCAATCCTACGATGAAGATTGGGGCCTCGGCAGGAGCGGAGGCTGGCATGGGGCGCATTGCCCAATGCTTGCTGAATGCCCGTGCGATGGCGTCCATCGTCTCGACATCCTGCTCTATCGAATAAAGAGTGTGTCGACGCTTCAGGCGGGCGGCACGGTTAAGCTCTTCAAATGCCTCATCGTGCCGTGCCAGGTCATCGAGTTCCTTGAACAATGCGTATCGATAGCTGACCTCGGGCCGCCATGATGGAGCCCGACTTGCCAGCACGCGCAAAGCATCAATATGGTTCGATGACGGGGTTGCCTGTACGATCTGGGTCCGATGCAACCAGGCCTCATGGTCATCCGGAGTGATCGAAAGGATACGCCCATATTCTGCCGCTGCGGCGGTCAATTGCCCATTCGCCCACAAGGCGGTCGCATAATTGTACAGGGCCTTCGTCTCGCGAGGAGCGGCTTTCACTGCCCGCGAGCTTAACTCAAGCGCAAGCTGATGGTCGCCCAGTGCGGCGGCAGTTGCTGCAGCCGCGTCAAGGGCGGCCCAATCTTGGGCGCCTCCTGCATCCTTGCGAAGGTATACCAGTGCATCGGCCGTGTCCCCCTTTGCAATGGCGGCCAATGCACGATGATGAGTTTGGGTCACCAGAAAACCCTTGTTCAAGGGGCGGAGCGCCGATGCTGGTTGGAGCAGCATCGATGACCTGAGCAAGGTCAAATAAGCGACTAGAGCCGGTAGCCCACCCGAATTCCGATCGTGCGTGGCCGGTTCACCAAATCGAACTGGAATCGCTGGCCCCAGTTTTGCGATGTCCGTCCACCAAACACCACGCGATTGTCGAACAGGTTATCGACGAACAGACCAAGACTCCAATTTCGCGATTCATACGTCACCGAGCCGTCCCAGAGATTATAGGATGGGATTGGTATGAAGTTCGCACTCGTAGCATTGAACGCCGCCACCGATCGGCTCTGATAGTAGCCCCGAAGGTTGTAGACGAGCCGGGTGTCGTCAGTCAGCTCTTGCGTGTAGGTTGTCGAGGCACTCACGATATGCCTTGGTGTGGCCGGCAACGGATCGCCGTCCCTCACTTGCACCGGACCGAACGTGAAGGGTTCGGTCACTTCAGCGTTAACGAACGTGTAGCCGAGCGTGACGTTGAGGCCGGACGCGACCTCACCTGACGCCTCGAATTCGAAGCCGCGGCTGCGTGCCCCTGCACCGTTGAAGACCATCGGGAAGCTTCCGGCGGGCGAAAACGTATCGAATTGGAAATCGTCCCAATCGATGTAAAAGGCGGCACCGCTGAAGTTCATCCCCGACCAGCGACCCTTGATCCCGACCTCCCAGTTAGTCACCTTGTCTGGCCGGAATTCGAGAAAGGCCGCCGGGTTCGCGAAAGGACCCGTGAGCGGCAGAGCGTTGCCGCCGCCGTAGCGGAAGCCCTCCGACCAGGTTGCATAGAGCCTCAAATTGTCCCGCAATTCATAAGCCAGATTGACTTTGAAAATCTGGTCATCGAAACCTCGATCGATCACACCACGCGTCGTGCCAGCCGCATCGTCGCCGCAGAAAATGCCGCAGATTGGCAGCGTCTGCACGATTGTCTGACCAAAATTCTGCCAGAACTGTCGAGCCCCCAGCGTGATATCGAGCCGCGACGTTACATTGAAGGTAAGCTCGCCAAAGATCGCGCGATCCTCGAAATTGATATCGCGGTCGAGGGTGTAGGCGACATCGGTTGCAAGCCCCGGTTGGAAGCCTGAGGCGCCAGCCCATTCCGCGTAGCCGGGGATCACCTCACGAACGCCGAAGCGCGCATCGCGCTTGCTGTAATAAGCGCCGACGGTCCAATCGATCCAACCATCGCCATCTGAAACAAGCCGGAGCTCCTGAGTGAACCGCTCATCGTCCGTGCGATTGGGTTCCGGCACGGTGAGGCGAGGATATGGTCCGTAAAATGCCGCAAGCGCCGTCTGGAACAGGCCCGTGACGTCGCGCGTGAACCGCGAACGGCTGTGCGAGTAGGATGTTGCCGACGTCATTGTCGCAAAGCCGAAGTCGACCTCCGCGTCAACGCTCACAAGATCGACATCGCGAACCAGAGGTTCGCGCACAGCAAAATACTGCCTGAACGCCTCTCCAGAGCCAAAACCACGGGTGTCAGCCTGTTGATCACCCACATTGTCGTGCTGACGCATGTAGGCCGCCTCAATTCTCACTGAATCCGAGGGTTCCCAGCCAAGCGCTATGCGGCCGAAGATCGACTCAGCGAAGTTCACGTCCTCAACGCGGCGGGTAACCAGCGGGCTGGCCACGATGTCGCCAGGTACGGCAAGCGCCGGAACACCGTTCGCGTCAAGAACATGAAGCTGCTCGGCATCGATGAATCCAGCTTTGCGCTCGTAGCCGCCAAATGCGCGAATAGCGAGATTGCTCGTCAACGGAAGGTTGAGAAGCAGGTCGCCTGCGCCGTTGAAGGAATCAGAATGACGGGTGTGGGAGCCGGTGGCCGAGGTACTGATCTCCAACGCATCCGGGTCGGGCCGATTGAAAATAAACCTGATCGCCCCCCCCACGGAGCCAGCACCATAAAGAGTGCTCTGTGGACCCCGCAATACCTCGACCCGGTCGATGTCGCGCAGCCGGAGATTCACGAACAAGGGTGTCTCGCCAACATATGTCGAAACCGTCGGCGCCGCGACATAGGGCTGGTCACCCTGATCAGCGGGGTTGGAATTCAGGCCGCGGATGATGAGGGCGTTGTTCGTACCGCCGGCGCGCTCGCCACGATCAATAAAGCTTACGCCAGGCGCGAAGCGCGCCAGATCGGCGATGCTGTCGATACCGGACCGTTCGAGCTCCGCGCCGCCGAATGCCGAGATGTTATAAGGAACGTCAAGCACCGAGGTCGCGCGCCGCGAAGCAGTAACCTGGATTTCGCCAGTGGGGGCTTCGGGCTCCGTGCTGGCCTCCTGCTCTGCGCGAACCTCCTGTGCTGAAGCAGAATTGGCCAACATCGCCCATGACAGCACAGCAGCGCTGACCGAGACTCTAATGACATTCGAATAGCGCATCGTCCTGAAGCCCCTCCCAAGGCGCCGTTTGCGCTGCCGGTACATTGCCGCAGCGTCAGGACGCTATCGGTCATTGGCATAATTTTCAAGCCATTTAAATCGTGTAGCTTTGCTGAGTTTATGCCTTGTTTTCATTCGATAAGCTATTTGGGAGCAAAAAACGGTCGAGCACGTTGCGCGTCACTTGGGCGGTGTAAAAGTCCCCGTGCTGTAGGCCGACAACCCATTCGCAAGAGCCGGCGTTGAAAACCTCGCCTTGACCTTTGGCAAAATGAGCCATCATCCCGACACCTGATCCTGCCCGTCGTAGCGTTTCAGGCGAAGTGTCGCCGAACTTCGCGAGAGCCTTGAATGCGACGTCGGCCTTCGCAATAAACAGCACTGCGCCGGGGTTTTGGTGGTCATCCTCATAGCTCGTTGCCGGCCCCATTGCGAGGATGTCCAGGATTTCGGGCCCGTCGCCAGGCACCGGAAATGGCCTTCCGTCGCGCATTTCATAGTCGGCACCATCAACCTCGTAAGAGAATATTCTGGCATCCTGGCCGAACATGTCCCCATAATAGAGGTCGGTTTGTGCAAAGGCCCAATGTTCAGGCCTATAGACGACATATCCTCCGGGCCAGCGCGGATTGCAGCACCCGACGCGAACATAGCCGCCCTTTGAACTGGAAAGCCCCATCGTAGATACCGCCGGCCTCCCGACGAATGGGTCGTCCCATGAGGAAGTAAGGCGGCTGACGTCTTCCAGCGTCCTTACAGGATCGCAGTCATGCGCATCCCATTTATAGCAGATCTGACGACGGCCTTCATCTTCGAGACGGACTTGCCACAGGAAATTTCCAGCAAACCGGGCGAGCTTTCCGCCGTCTTCGACATAGCGCTCAACGGCGTCGCGCATCTCCCACGTCCAATACTCGTCATGACCGACGATGACGACCGCATCATAGCTTGCCAAGATTTCCGGCGTGTAGTGAAGGTCGTGCTGGGTCGCATAGTCGAGCTGGTAGCCATTTTGTTCGGCCCAGATGACGAAGTGTCGCTCGAACTGTGCCCACCCGGCGGCCGCAAAATATTTTGCGAAACCATTGGCGAAACCGTACTCGAAGCTAGGGTAGCGCGGCGTATCGCCGGGGCGCAATGGCCCATCTGCCGAAAAGCGCGGGGCACCAGCCGGTAGCCAAATGAGGCCGCGGGCGAAGGGCCGCTCGATACTGAGCACCGGCGAAAACCGGTCGCCGTTGTCGCCGGCAATCCCTTCGTAAGCATTTGCCCCACCCCAATCATTGTACGCAATCCATGTACTGGTGGCGCAGATGAGGAGCGTCCTCGACATAGCCTTGTCAGGCGCGGCCCGCACGACAAATCCGTGATGCTGCTCGATCGGCCGCCATGCGCCTTCGGAGCGGGCGATGACCAGGTAAAAGCCGCTCGGCAGATCGTCAGGGACCTGCCAGGTTGCTGCCACCGGCCAGCCGCACCCTACGGCATAGGCATCTGGCGGGGTTGGGTGACATTCAATCGCCAAATGGTCGATAACATGCACTTCGGTTGGGTCGGCACCGTCCCTCACTACAGTCAACGAGCAGGCAGAAACGCTTCCGCTTAGGTGAAAGCTGACAATGTCGCCGGGCGCATAGGAGAGCCGATCGGTGTAGCACCAGAGATCAGGTCTGCTGCTGTCGCCGGAAGGGGCTTCGTACCAGTGGGTGAAGGTTGCGGTGAAGTTCTGATTACGGCGAACCGCGCCCTCCTGGTGATGGTGGTCGAACTTGGCATATTCCCTCTTGAACCATTCGACGAATGGATTGTCGCTCATGTCTCGTTCCTCATTCACCAAGCTGATCCTGGCATGCGCAATCGCGCAGCTTTCGCTTGTCGATCTTGTTCTGCGCCGTCTTGGGCAGTCCGTCGGGCATCAGTTCGACGGTTCGTGGGACCTTGTAGGCTGCGAGACGTGAGCGCAGAAAACGAATGATTTCGGACTCGGACGGGCTGGTACCCGACCGCGGCACAACGATCGCGTGAACGCGCTCGCCCCACACGATATCGCAAAGCCCGATCACCGCGCATTCGGAGACATCCGGATGATCAGCAAGGGCCGCTTCCACCTCGACCGAATAGACATTCTCTCCGCCCGAGATGATCATGTCTTTCAGGCGGTCAACCAGATACAGATAGCCATCATCATCAAGAAACCCGACATCGCCGGTGTTCATTCGGCCGCCCCGGAGGGCGCTGGCCGAAAGCTCGGGTTGCTTCCAGTAACCAAGCATGACGGTCGGCCCGCGCACCGCGATTTCCCCTGGCGCGCCGCAGCGCACATGTTGCCCGTTGGCATCGAGGATCTCAATCTCGACGCCCGGCACCGGGCGGCCCACGGATCCAAGCTTTTGCGGCCAACGCCGATGGTCTGCCGGCGTAAAAGCCGTTGCCGTCGGCGAGAGTTCCGTCATCCCGTAGCCGTTGGCAAAACCGCAATCCGGCAGCGCAGCCATGAGCTCGCGCAGAAGCGCGGGCGGCATGGGTGCTGCGCCATAGGTAACTATGCGGAGCGAAGACAGATCGCGGCGTGCCCGGGCCTGCTCGTCTAGAAGCATGCGAACCATCGTCGGTACTAGTACGAGCGAAGTGACCTTCTCGCGCTCCACCGTTTCGAGCACGGCAGACGGCTCAAAACGCGGAAGGATCACCTGCCGCGCCGCTGCAAAGGTCGAGGTGTAAACCCGCGCTCCTGACGCCAGATGAAACAGCGGGCCGCAGTGCAGATGGACACTCGTGTCATCCAGACCGAGATACCAGAGCGTGTTCAGTGCATTGATGCAAAGATTGTTGTGACTGAGGACAGCACCTTTTAACCCCCCGGTGGTGCCTCCTGTATAGAAGATTGCCGCAGGATCGTCGCCGTCCGCGCAAAACGCCAAGAACTCCTCGCGTCCATTTAGACGATCGAGGGCACCAAGACCCCCATCCTCGGAAAGCCAGACGACGCGCGATGGCACATTTGCCATGGCAAGAGCGTGCTCGGCCGCTTCCACCTCTTGGCTGACGATGATGAGCGTCGGATCGCAGTCGTCAAGCGCTTGCGCGATCTCGTGCGCCGTCCAGCGCGTATTGAGAGGCACCAGCACAGCGCCAACCCAGGGAACAGCAAAATAGAGGGTGAGGTAGCTAAAGCCACTCGGGACGGCAATAGCCACTCGGTCCCCTGGTCGCACACCGCTTGCTCGCAGCCCGCTTGCAGCCGCTTGAACCTGTTGAAAGAAGGCAGCCCAACTCAGCCGCAGATCGCCATCAACTATGGCTGTCGCGGTGCCAGCTATGGCTGCGGCCCGACGCAGAGATTGGCAGACATGAAAACTCACCTGGGACTCCGCTATTGGGCTTTTTTATATACCAATAGCATTTTTGATGAGAGCGCAAGAGCCTCCTCAGCCGATCCTGCTTGAAAAGTCAGGTTAGAACTGGTGCCTCGGCAAACACAGCGGCGTCGAGAGCACCGCTCGGTCCAGCGATCAGCTCATCGCGGCTGTAGGCGATATGCGCTCGCATAGCCGCTTCAGCCTCATCCGGTGCCCGAGCCTCAATCGCCTTGGCTACTGCTGCATGTGCTTCGTAAGTGGTTTCGAGCACGACGTCGTCAAAATCGCCGACGAGGAGGAATACTCTTGCGCGCGTATCCGCAATCGCCCGCACGAAGAACGGGTTTCGACTGGCCTCGGCCACAGCGAGATGAAAGTCGCTGTCTGCCTTCTTGAATCGAAAGGGGTCTGCGCTCCTTTTGAGATCACGCAGCGCCGTCTTGATCTTTAGGATGTCACTGCGCGTGCGGTGCGCGGCGGCCGCGCGCGCCGACGCGCATTCAATGGCATCGCGGAAATCCATGAGATGATGATATTCTTCAATCCGGCGCTTCGCATCTTGCATGGCCTGCCGCGCCGGCATCTTCAGGGATGCAACCCTATGACCTCCATAAGCGCCACGTTCACTGACGAGATAACCCTCTGCGCGCAACAAACCGATCGCGCTGCGAACTGAGGTGCGGGAAACCGACAGCGAATCCGCCAGTTCGCGCTCACTGGGGAGGCGGTCCCCCGGGAGGAAGCGCCCGGTCAGGATGGCGTCACGGACCGCGTTCATCACCGTATCGGTTGCGGAAAGACGATTGAGCGGGGAAAACACCATTGGGGCTGGCCTCTTGTTGCGGCTATTGCTGCTATACCCGCCAGAGCCTGCCAACGTAAGCACGATAACCATAAGCTGAAAGCTTGCAAAGGTTCTTTGAATAGACCATTGTCGATAAGCATCAATGTGGGGGTTTATCGTGCTGACCAATCGCTTGCCAGACGACATCCAGCAGGCGGAGGTGGACACGGTGTGCTTTGCGCTTCCGGCCGCTTACGGTCGCCTCATGGGCAAACGGTATGACGCGGCCCATGTTCGCAGTCACCCCGATATGGAAATCCGCATCAGCGAACTCGTTCTCGCCTGCGACGCGCGCATGGGTCTGATCCCGGAGCTTTCGGGCACGCTTGCCTCTGGACACGGCGATATTCTCTTGATGCCCGATTGGGAAACCGCGCGGCAGTTGCCTTGGGCACGTAATGAAGCCATCGTCATCTGTGACGCGGCCTTAAGCGACCGTACGCTGATCGAGATTGCGCCGCGCACCATCCTAAAGACCCAAATTGCACGCTTGCACCATGTCGGCCTCAATGCGCGGATGGCATCCGAGCTTGAGTTCTATTTGCTCGAACCCGGCCCAGACGGCGGCCCCTCTTCGCACGAACGCCTCCGCATCAACGCCGCAGAGCACTGCCCGGACAATCACCTGCTGCGCGCCTCGCGCCACGAGCCGGTCATACGTCAGATGCGGCAAGCTCTCACGGACCTTAGCATTGATGTCGAGTACTCCAAATCTGAAGGGGGGCGCGGGCAATACGAGATTGTGATTGGACATGCCGAGCCGCTAGTGATGGCGGATCGGCATGCGCTTTACAAATACAGCGTCAAGGAGATTGCCCGCAGAAACGGGTTGGTCGCGACTTTCATACCCAAATTGTCCGAGTATGACGACGGAAGTGGCGGCCATGTTCACTGCTCGCTGCAGGACGCCGACGGCAAATCACGGGCGACGGGCACCGACCCGGCAAGTGGCCTGCCGCCAATGCTGGCCAGGTTTTTGGCAGGGCTTTGCACGACATCCGGCGACTTTTGCGCCTTCTTCACCCCCACGACGAACGCCTACAAGCGCTTGAACGGCGGCGCGCTGGCACCGACCGAGAGCAGTTGGAGTCTCGATGACCGCACCTCGGCGCTCCGCGTCATCGGGTCGGGACCAAATAGGCGGGTCGAGAACCGGATACCCGGCGCGGACATGAATCCGTATCTTGCCTTTGGTGCCATTCTCGCCGGTGGACTTACGGGAATCGAACGCGATTTGTCACTGCCTGAACCATCTTGGCGCGCGCCTCTGCCGCATGATTTGCGCAACGCGGTGGAACGGTTTGCGATGTCCGCCGACGCGCGGAAAGCTTTCGGCGAGACCGTTGTTGAATTCTATGCAAGGTTGATCGGCTGGGAGGTCGATCAGGCCTCTCGCAGTGTCAGTGACTGGGAGCGGTCGCGCTATCTGGTCGAGGTCTGACCTTGCCCACGCTCGTTTAGTGCCATCATCAAGCCCTTCGCCAGCCGGTCAGCCCAGAGCGATATCACTGCAGTGTCACATAACTGATCATTGCGGACCTCGATGAGTACGGCTGGCAGATTGCGCATGTACGCATGCTCAGGGACAGTATGATCATAGTCAGGATGAGGCCCGTAAGGCTGATTATCGCCCACGGCATCGCCGAGTTCGTCGCGAAGCGCGCCGAGAAGACGGAGCGACAGCTCATCTTCATCATGCAGTAGACCACACAGCCATGGGCGCGACTCGCGTCCGAAAGTCGGTGTAAACGAATGAACTGAGATCAGCGCCTTTGCCGACAGCCCGCGCGCTTCGAGCCATGACGCGATCGCGCGATGATAAGGTTGATGGAATGCGGCAAGCCGATGTGCCACCTCGGCAGCGTCGAGCGACGCGTTTCCCGGGATGGCCTGATCATCGGCAGAGAGCGGAATGAGATAGGGAGAGCTCGGAGAGCGGTTGCAGTCTATCAAGAGGCGCGACACCGGCGAG
>ERZ1066123.2039-NODE-2039-length-10996-cov-7.909606_pt1 | contig 10996 bp, 14 predicted proteins | sample MGYA00382770_ERZ1066123 | MGnify/ENA primary metagenome ERZ1066123 (study PRJEB33369, sample SAMEA5778353) | biofilm metagenome | biome: Industrial cooling water; feature: Water cooling tower basin; material: Biofilm | place: United Arab Emirates | collected...
CCGCAGCGTGCCGTCGCGGTCGCGGTAGCGGGCATAGACCGTCAGGTCGTCGCCGACCGAGCTGAACACCCCCTCCTGCAGCAGGATCGCCGCGAGCTGGTTCCGGATCTCGAACTGCCAGGCACGGAAGGCGGCCTGCGAGGCGGGCACCAGGGCAAGGTTCAGCCAGTAGCAGAGGCCGACGACGATCAGGCCCAGCCCCAGCGCCGGGCGCGCCAGCTGCCAGTTGGACAGGCCAGCGGTGCGCATCACCACCAGCTCGCGGTCCGTCGCCAGGCGGACATAGGTGAAGAGCGTCACGACGAAGGTGGTGATCGGCAGGATGACAGCAAAGAAGCTCGGCAGCAGCAGGCCGGTGAGCTCCAGGAAAACCAGGAAGGACAGGCCCCGGTCGAGCACCAGCTCGATGAAGCGCAACGACTGAGTCAGCCAGACGAGCGCTGCCAGCCCCACCGAAACGGCAAGCAGGGCGACCGCAAGCTGACGAAACACGTAACGATCGAGGCGGGTCATCAGGTCCCCGGCTGAGTGCCCCGCACCCTATCGAACGAGGGGGCGTCGGGAAAGCTCGGGTGGGTCGGGACGCGTGGTTGTTGCCCTATGGCCACGCGCGATGCGCCAAGACGTCGCGGCGAAGCCGAGCGCAACGACGCGGAACGGGCGGCGCCCGGCGCGTTTGTCTCGGCAGCACGAGCCAAGGCGGCGTGCCGGGTCTCCGGCAGACCATCGCTACGCCGCACCCACGAGCCGCACCCACGAAAGGAGCGCCGGATGAGCGACGCCACACGATCCGGTATGCAGGCCCAGGGGCTTCGAGCACCAGGCGGGCCGTCTGAAGGTACCACCGCCAGGGTCGGTGCCGGTGACCAGGCGCGCGAGGCGGTCGGCCATGTCGCGCAGCAGGCCAAGGATCAGGCCAGCGTCGCGACAGCCCGGATGGGTGACGAGGCATCGCGCGCTCTCGAAGATTTGCGGGCTGAGGGCGAAGGCGTTGCCGCTGCGGCGCAGGAACGCGCGCTGGGTCTGGCCGAGGAGGGAAAGCGCGCCGGCGCCACGCAGGCCGAGGGCTTCGCGCGCGCGCTGCACCGCGCTGCCGAGTCGCTGGAACGCGACACGCCGCAGCTGGCGCATTTCGTCCATGACGCCGCGGGGTCGGTGGACGTCTTGGCGCGCAGCCTGCGCGACCACAGCCCTGGCGAGCTGATGGGCCGGGTGCAGGACATGGCGCGGCGCCAGCCCGTGGCCTTCTTCGGCGCCGCGGTGCTGGCGGGCTTCGCCCTCGCCCGTTTTGCGCGCAGCTCGGCCGAGGACCATGCGGCGCCAAGTCGTTTGCGGGACGAGGCGCCCCGGGCCGCCGGCGGTGCCGGCATCGCCACGCCGCGGCCGGCAGGGCTCGGCGCGCCGGGTTGGGTGCCATCCGACGATCACGCCGGCGGAGCGCCGGCACGGCCGGCGACCATGGCCGGCGCCACGCTCGGCGGCGCCGCATCGCGCCCTGCAGGCACGGACCCCTCCGCGCCCATCCCGATGCCGGGGCCCACCGGGTCCGGCAGCGTGTAGGAGAAGCCCCGCATGTCCCCCGACAACATGCAACCCGTGCCGACCGGAACATCCGATCGGTCCCTGCCCGAGTTGGTCAGCAACCTGGTCGCCCAGATCTCCACGCTGTTCCGCAAGGAGGTCCAGCTTGCCCGGGCCGAGATGGGCGAGAAGCTGGGCAGCATGGCCGGCGCCGTGGTGCCGATGGCGGCGGGCGGTGGCCTGCTGCTCGGCGCGCTGGTCCTGCTCCTGCTCGCGCTGGCCTCGCTGCTCGTGCATCTGGGTGTGATCCGCGGCTGGGCGGAGCTGATCGTCGGGGTCCTCGCCGCGATCGGCGGTTACGTACTGATCCGCACCGGGATCTCGAAGCTGGGCAGCGCCAGCCTGGTGCCCAGCCGCACGATGGAACAGCTGTCCCGCGACGCCCAGGTGGCGAAGGAGCAGGTGCAATGAGCACGACAACGACGACGGATCCCGGCAGCCGCTCCGCAGCGGAGATCGAACGCGACGTGGAGCGCACGCGCGCGGGCCTGACCAACACGCTGGAGGAGCTGCGCGACAAGGCCTCGCCCGGCCAGCTCCTGGAGCAGGCGGTGGACTGGGCGCGCAGTTCCGGCGGTTCGGACATGATGCGCAACCTCGGCGCGCAGGTGCGGGACAATCCGCTGCCGCTGTTGCTTATCGGCGCCGGCATCGGTTGGCTGATGCTCTCTGGCGGCAATGAGCGGCGCGATGACGGCCGGCAGGCGGCACGCGTGCCGGCGCTGCCGCCGCCGGCACCCATGCATGGCAGTACGCGGGTGCCCGCCTATCCTGCGGACGCCATGCCGCAGCACGGCGGGCCGTCAGTCGGTGATTCGATCACCAGCGCCGCGCGCAACCTGGCCGACAGCATCGGCAGCGCTGCGGGCAGCGCGGCCGAGGCCGCCGGTTCGGCCTGGGATGGCGTGAAGGACGCCGCGACCTCCGCCATCGAAGGCGCGCGCGACACTGCCGCTGCCGCGGCGGGCACAGTCTCGGATACGGCCCGCGCCCTGCGCGACCGTGCGGGGCAGCACGCCGCCGGCGCCGGCGAGGGCGCGCGCTGGCTGGCCCAGGAGCAGCCGCTGATCCTGGGCGCTATCGGCGTGGCGCTCGGCGCCGCGGTGGGGGCGCTGCTACCCGGCACGGAGACCGAGGACCGGCTGATGGGCGAGGCGCGCGACAGCGTGGTGAATCGGGCCGGCGAGGTCGCCCAGCGCGGCTATGAGCGGCTGAAGGACACCGCGGGCGAGCATCTCGATCGCACCCGCGAAGCGATTGGCGAAACGGCGGGCGAGGTGGGCAGCGCCGGTGGCCTGTCGCGTGCCGGCGAGGCGCTGGGCGAGGCGGCGCGGGAGGTGCGGCACGCCGTGCGCGATGCGGCGCGCGACATCGCCGGCGAGGCGAAGTCGGCGATCGGTGCGCCGGATGACGGGAAGCCCGGCCCGGCGACGCAGCCCGGGCCGCAGCGCGCCTGACGCGACGCACTCAGCCGCCCCTGATGGCGGGCTGCACCAGCTTGCCACCGGTGTCGAGCCTGGCCGAGGAGGGCGACACGACCTCCACGAGAATCAGCGGGCCAGGCACCTCGAGCGCATCGCCGTCGATCACCGGACCACAGTGCAGGATGACGTCAGGCTGGTAGACGGTCGCGTTGTCCACTCGCACCGCCATCCCATCGGCAATGACGTCGCAGGGTCAGCCCGCGCGAGCGACCGCGCTGCCCGGAGCACGGAACGCTGCACCCTCAACCCGCGCATGGACGTGACGCTTGGCTGTCATGGAACGACCTCGCCCTGCGCAAGCTCCGCCCGGACATCCGCCTCGACCGCCCAGGCGATGAACGCGTCCGCGGTCATGCGCGGCGGGTGCGGCTGTGGAAAGGCGTGCACGGCCATGACCTCCTGTCCCGCAGCATAGCGCGCGCGGGATGGCTACGGCAGCACCTTCCCCGGGTTCATCAGCCCCATCGGGTCGAGGGCCGCCTTGATGCGCCGCATCACATCGAGCTCCGCGCCGCCGCGCCAGCTCTCCATCATGTCGGTCTTCAGCCGGCCGATGCCGTGTTCGGCCGAGAAGCTGCCACCGAGGTCGCGCACCACGGCGTTCACCGTCTCCATGATCTCGTGGCTGCGGGCGAGGAATGCCGCGCCATCCATGCCCGCCGGCTGCTGCAGGTTCATGTGGATGTTCCCGTCGCCCATGTGGCCGAAGGGCACGGGCCGGATGCCGGGCATCAGCACGCGGCAGGCTTCGGAGGCGCGGCGGATCAGCTCCGGCACGCGCGAGACGGGCACCGAGACGTCGTTCTTCACCGAGGCACCCTCGCGCTTCTGCGCCTCCGGATGCTCCTCGCGGATACGCCACAGCGCCGCGCGCTGCGCCTCGCTCTCCGGCACCACGGCGTCGAGCACCTCGCCGGCTTCCAGCGCCTCCTCCAGCACCGCCTCGATCAGGGCGCGCAGCCCCGAATCGGGGCGGGAGGAGGCGAGATCGACCAGCACCACGTGGTCGGCCCGGCTCGCCAGCGGCCAGGAGACCCCCCCGATATGCGTCACGGCGAAATCCACGCCGAGGCCGGACATGTACTCGAAGGCGCGAACCGCCGTCTCGTCACGGTCGCGGAAGCGGCGGAACAGTGCCAGCGCCGCGTCCTCGTCGTGCACGGCGCAGAAAGCCACGGCCGTGTCGCGCGGGCGGGCGAAGAGGCGCAGGACGGCAGCGGTGATGATGCCGAGCGTGCCTTCCGCACCCACGAACAGGTGGCGCAGCGCGTAGCCGGTGTTGTCCTTGCGCAGCCGGCGCAGCCCGTTCCACACCTGCCCGTCGGGCAGCACGACCTCCAGCCCCAGCATGAGTTCGCGCGCGTTGCCGTAGCGCACGGTGGTGTTGCCTCCTGCGTTGGTGGAGAGCACGCCGCCCACCATCGCCGTGCCCTCCCCACCGAAGGAGAGGGGAAACAGGCAGCCGGCCGCCTCCGCCGCGTCCTGCGCCGCCTTCACCACCACGCCCGCCTCGGCGATCATGGTCATGTCCAGCGGGTCGATGTCGCGGATGCGGTTCATGCGCGCAACCGACAGCACCACCTGCCGCCCGCCCTCGTCCGGCGTCGCGCCGCCGACCATCGAGGTGTTCCCGCCTTGGGGGACCAGCGGCACGCCCGCGCTGGCGCAGAGCCGCACCGCCAACGCGAGCTCCGCCGTCGATGTGGGCCGGATCACGCAGGGGGCGCGGCCGCGATAGAGCCCGCGCCAATCCGCGAGGTGAGGTTCCAGGTCGGCGGGGTCGGTCAGCAGGCCGCGCGGGCCGAGCAGGGCAGCGAGCCGGTCCAGCAGCGCGGCGGGCGGTGCGAGGTCGTCGGGCATGGCGGGACAGTGTCGCCAGGGCGCCTGGTGGTCAATCGGCGGCGCGTGGCGCCGGCAGGCCGAGGAACCGCTCCATGCAGTCGAAATCGTGGTCCTGGCGCAACAGGGACCAGCCCCGCTCGATGCAGAAGGTGCCGATGAGCAGGCCGATGGTACGGCGGATGTTCGCGCCGGCCGACTCGTCTGGCGGTGGTGGCCCGCCGCAGGCAGGGCATGCGCTGCGCGATCATCGGCAGGATTTCAACAGCGCCTCGGCGCGCGCTCGATACGGGCGTCGTGCAGGTCATCCCGAGAGCCTTGCAGCAGCTCGGCCAGGACGAGATCGCCGATCACCACGCGCCGCTCTTCCAGGAGGCGTTCGAGCAGGACGACCGGCCAGGAGGTCAGGCCGCGCCTGCGCGCGATCCAGACCGGATTGTCCACGACAATGCGTGCCGCGTGTCCGGCATATGGGTTGCAGCCCGACCGATCCACGGGGTCGGGCGCGGGGCCAGCTCCTCTCGCATGGCATCGAGATCGCCCTCCCAGCCGATCCCCTTCAGCTCGTCCCGCGCCTCGTGCTGGTCCCTGAACCGGCCAAAATGCACGCAGGCCCCTCTCCACGCCTTCCTTCTTGGCCGTCATGCCGCTCGCGCGCATGGCGTCGGCGGTCAGCGCAGCGTCGATGTCGAACGTCGTCCGCAGGGCCGCCCCGATGTGTAGAGGTCTTTGGTCCGATACACATCGCGCCCGGCCGCCGCCAACCCCGGCGTCCGAACCGCCATGCGACCCCGCCGAGGCGGCAAGGCTGCCCCCCTTGGGACCCTACAGCAACAGCAGCCCAAGCACGCCGCCGCCTGCCAGCACCCAAAGCGGGCTGTAGTCCGTCCGCCACACGATGGCGCCGGCCACCGCGACGATCGCCAGGGCCGGCCAACCGGCCTGCGCGGTGGAGGCCTCCGCCATGATCACCCCCGCCGCCAGCAGCAGCCCCACCGCAATCGGTACCAGTCCGCCCTGCGCCGGCTTCAGCCAGGGCGCGCCGCGCATCCGGAGGGCGAAGCCCGCGACGATCCAGGCGAGCGTCGCCGCCGGCAGCAGCATCCCCACCGTCGCCACCGCCATGCCCGCCGGGCCGGCGATCGCCCAGCCCATCACCGAGGCAACCAGGATGTTCGGTCCCGGCGCGGCCTGCGCCAGGGCATAGAGCTGGCTGAAGGTCGCATCGTCCAGCCAGCCATGCATCTCCACCAGCCGCCGGTGCATCTCCGGCAGCGCAGAATTGGCCCCGCCGATCGCCACCAGCGACAGGATCGAGAAGGTCCAGAGCAGTTGCAGCAGCAGGGTCACCGCGCCATCCCCCCCGCGCCATTGCCGCCAATCAGCCCCGCCCGCCACAACGACAGGGCGATCGAGACCGGCGCCAGCACCACCACGATCAGCGGCAGGGAGATGCGCAGCCAAGCCGCGGCAACGACCGCCACGGCGAGGATCGCCACCGCCTCCACCGTGAGTCTCAACCGCTCGGCCATCTTCAGCGCGGTGCCGATCACCATGCCCGCGGCACCCGCCGCGATGCCCTGCATCATTGGCACCACGCCAGGCTTCTGTCCGAAATTCTCGTAGAGCAGCGACAGCACGATCAGGATGCAGAGCGGCGCCAGGTACATCCCCCCCGTGGCCAGCAGCGCCCCTGGCAGGCCGTGGAAGCGTCGGCCGATCATCACCGCCGAATTTCCCACGTTCGGCCCGGGCAGGATCTGCCCCATGCCGAGGATCTCGGCGTACTCGCGTTCCGTCAGCCAGCGCCGCTCCTCGACGATGACGCGCCGCGCCCAGGCGGCGACGCCGCCGAAGCCGAGCAGGCCGATGCGCAGGAAGCCGAGGAAGAGGTCGGCCCGGCCTGGGGAAACCGTGGCCGGGCTGTCGAATGGCGTTGGCGGCAAGGGACGACTCCGGACTGGCAGCCCGATCGGCCGAGCCATGGCCCGGGCGGCGGTGCATGCATGCCGCCATGCTCGCCGCAAATCAGGGGGAGGTCCATCGTGCGGGACGTGCCCTCGCGCAGCGTGCGACGCGCCGGGGGCCTTCTCGAGCGGCATTGCGGCGTTGACGACGGCGAACCGCTGCCAGGGGCTGCCGCATGCCATCAGGCGACCGCGCGCTGCGCCGACGCCGGCGTTCGAACCAGCCGCTGCACCGCCGCGCTGTTCGAACCCGTGCGCCTTCCAGAGCAGGAAATCCGATCTGGCGATTCCACGACTCGGCTATTGCCGCTATCGCGGCGGCTTCACCGAGGGACGGCAGTTCGGCTGACGCACGGCCCTCGTCAGATCTTCGTCTGCCCGGGCTGGTGGTGCGGATCGTCGTGGATGCGCCGCAAACGCCAGCCAAGCCCGATCATGATCACGCCCATTGCGATCGCCTCCAGCGCGATCAGCCAGATCACCGCCAGCAGGCCGGGCCCGGGCCGGGCGATCAGCCAGGCGCCGATGAGGATGTTCAGCGCGCCGAGCAGACCGAGCAGCACGGAGGAGAGCCGGAAGGCCAGAAGCAGCCGGGTCACGCCCGCCATCAGAAGCCAGACGCCGGTCACGATCACCAGGCCAAGCGCCGAGAGCCCAGGGGCGAACAGCACGGCCGCGGCGGCGAGCAGCGCGATGATCCCGTCGATCCACAGCCAAGTGCGGCTGCGCTCACCCGGCGTCGCGCCTGGCCGCGTCGCCTGGTAGATCGAGCCCACGCCATCCACCACCATCCAGGCGGCAAGGAAGGCCAGGATGAACACCAGCCCAAGGCCCGGGAACAGGAATGCGAGCACGCCGAACAGGATGGCGGTGGCGCCGCGCAGCATGAAGACCCACCAGCCGCCGGCCAACATACGCACCATGGGGAACCCGGCAAGGCCGTGTGGCGCGCTCGCCGCCGGCGTGGACGGCGTGCCGGTCCCCGGCGGGGGCGGCGCGCCCGCGCCCGGAGGGGACGGGGTGGTATTTCCAGACATGGCGATGCGTCCTGGACGTGGTTGCCGCCTCGTTCGCAGCTGGAGCCGGCGAAGGCAAGGTTTCCACGCTGCGCCCGCCGGAGCCCGGAACGCCCGGCCCGGCGATGGAACGGCGGTCCTGCTGGCGCGGGTCAGCCCACCTTCAGGTGCGTGAGCAGCTTCTCCGTCGCCGTGCCCTTGTCCGTGCTGTCGATGGCGGCGAGCTCCGAGGCGAGGCGTTCCATCGCCTGCTCGTAGATCTGCCGTTCCGAGAAGGACTGGTCGGGCTGGCCGGCGTTGCGGTGCAGGTCGCGCACCACCTCGGCGATCTGCACGGGATCGCCCGAGTTGATCTTCTGCTCGTATTCCTGGGCGCGGCGCGACCACATGGTGCGTTTCACCCGTGCCTTGCCCTTGAGGACATCGAGCGCCTCCTGCATGGCATCGGAGGAGGTGAGCTTGCGCAGGCCGGAGGAGGCCGCCTTGTTCACCGGCACCTTCAGCGTCATGCGGTTCTCGTCGAAGGTGACGACGATCATCTGCAGCGCCATGCCGGCAGCGGTCATCGTCTCGATGCCCTGCACCGTGCCGACGCCGTGGGTGGGATAGACGACATGGTCGCCTGCCTTGAATTCCATGGGCTTGGATGGCATGCGCGGAGGCGGTGTCCCATCACGCTTCATCATGACGCCCGGCATGGCCGGGCGGATGGAGGAAAGTCCCGGGGGCGGGACGGGCGCCGGCGCCTGGACCTCGGAGAGGCCGGCAGGCGGGCGGGGTGGCTGGGCCATGGCGACCGGTGCCGGATTGAGGCGCGGCGGCGTCGGTTCCGTCACCGCGGCCGCGGTGCTCGCAGCGGCCGTTTTCGCCTTGGGCTCGGGCCGCGTGGGGGGCTTCGCCGCCGCGGGAGGTGCGGACCCCTTCGCCGTGGCGCCCGCCGATGCCGCTTCCGGCCGTACCGAGGGCGGCAGCGGCGTCTCCGCCGGCTGTGGGGCGGGGCGCGGCACTGTCGCTGCCTTCGCCGCAGGCCTTGCGGGCTGAGCGTCCGGCTTGGCGGCCTTGGGCAATGGCTGGGCCGCCGCGGCTGGCCTGGATGCGGACTTTCCCGGGGCCGACGGAGCCGCAGCGCGGCTGGCCGGCTTGGGCGCGGCGGCCTTGATTGCTGATTCAGCCCGCTTCGCCACCGCCACGGTTGCCTTCGCAGCCTTGCCGGCCTCCATCCGCGGCGGCTTGGCCGACGCGGCGGCCTTGGCCGCGATGCGGGCCGGCGCCGCCTTCGCGGCGGCACCGCGGGCGGGCTTCCGAGCTGATGCGGCTTTCGGCGGCTTGGTCGGCTTCGCGGGCGGGCCGGCTCGGCGGGCGGTGGCGCCCTTCTTCGGCGACGCCTTTGGCGCCTTGGCCGCAGATCCGGCCCGATTGGATCCAGCCTTGGCGCGAACAGGTGGCTTCATGGTGCAACAACCCTATTGCAGCGCGCATCGCCTGGATCGAGAGCCGGGACCCTCCTGCCCGGCCTGGCCTGGCCACGCGGCTTCCGGAGCATGGCCCATGAGGGGACCGAGCATCGGAAACCCGTGGCAGGTGGGGATGCGGACACCCACTTGCCAGTTCAGCCTCATGCCATCTCCCTGAATCAATAACATTCTTTCAGCACCGTGTCATCAGGTGCCGACCATGTCCGCACCCCGGCGCAATTTCATGCGCAGTCTCGCCCACCGGGGGCAGTCCCACGGGTGCAGCGCCGCATTGCGCCGTGCGCGCGGCTGCCGGGCGGCACCTGGCGCCGCAGCGAGCCACCGGGGGTACGGCGTGGTGCCCCTCTCAGGGCTTTCCGGGCGCAGGATCGAACAGGGCGAACTTGTCCGGCTTGCCCTTCCATTCGTCGGCGTCCGCCGGCGGCTCGCCCTTGCGGGTGATGTTCGGCCACTGCATCGCGTAGGTGCGGTTCATCTCCACCCAGGCCGCCGCGCGGTCATCGCTGTCCGGCAGGATCGCCTCGGCCGGGCATTCCGGCTCGCACACGCCACAGTCGATGCACTCGTCCGGATGGATCACCAGCATGTTCTCGCCGACGTAGAAGCAGTCAACCGGACACACCTCGACGCAGTCCATGTACTTGCACTTGATGCAGTTCTCGTTGACGATGTAGGTCACCTGCCGGATCCTCTGCGTGCGGCGCCCCGACGAAGACGCGAGTGGGCAATGGCATATCGGTGCCGCGGCTCACGTGCGGCGGCGTTACAGTTGGACCGGCAGCGCGGCGGCTGCAAGCCTGGGTACGCGGTATGCCGGCCATGCGCTGGGGCAGGGGTCCCGGACAAATCCCCCGCCCGGCGGCTCGGCCGCGTGGATCGGCCCTCTGCGACGCGGCGGGCGGCGCGGCGTGCCCGCCGGGCCGGGCCGACCCCGTGCCGCGGACCCGGCCCGATGCCGGTCCCGGACAAGCCTGCCGTTCGCGCGATGTGGGGTCGGGGCAAACCTCCCACCCTGCCCGCGCCGCGGCTCGCTGCCGCCCCGCCTCCGGGCGCCCGGGGGCGGGGCGGAAGCGGCAGGGCGAGGGAGGGAATCGGGCATGCGACCTCCGTCCGGGCGCGGCAGGACTGCGGACCATAGGGTTGCAGCGGATGGACGGTCAAGGTAAATAGTCCTATGCGCCCGCGCAGCGCCGCACCTCGGCAGCCCGGCCGCGCGTGCGGCGTTCCAGGCTGATGCCCGATCCCGCCGAAGAAGACCGCCGCGTCCTCTATGCCGCCGACCGCACCGTGCTGGCGGCGGAGCGCACCTATGCCGCCTGGGTGCGCACGGGCCTGGTTGCCCTGGCGGCCGGGGTGGGGGCGAAGACGACGCTCGGCGGCGTGCTGCCGGACTGGGCCATCCTGTTCAACGCGACGCTTCTGGTGCTGTTCAGCGCCTTCTGCTTCGCCTGCGCGGTGTGGCGCAACCTGCGGCCCGGGCATGATGCCCCCGCGCGGTCGGACGTGCGGCGGATCCCGCCGGCGCTGCTGGCGGTGGTGAATGGCGGGCTGCTGCTGGTGGCGCTCGGCGCGCTGCTCGGCGTGTGGTTCGGCCGCACCGGCAGCGCGGGTTGACTCGCCGCGGCGGCGCGGGG
>ERZ1066123.2044-NODE-2044-length-10984-cov-6.367097_pt1 | contig 10984 bp, 9 predicted proteins | sample MGYA00382770_ERZ1066123 | MGnify/ENA primary metagenome ERZ1066123 (study PRJEB33369, sample SAMEA5778353) | biofilm metagenome | biome: Industrial cooling water; feature: Water cooling tower basin; material: Biofilm | place: United Arab Emirates | collected...
CCCAAGGGGAGAGGGGAGAAGAACATTACGCCTTCGTTTCGGTCGTTTCTTCGCCCACGACGCGGGTCACGGTACTCCGCAGGATCCGCAGTTTCGCGTCCTCGGAGCGGATCGTGATCTCGTCCTCGCCGTCTTTCAACTTCACGACGGTGCCGACGATGCCGGACGAGGTGACGACCTTCGAGCCGAGTTTGAGGGCCGCCAGCATCGCGGCCTGTTCCTTCGCCTGCCGCCGCTGGGCGGGGAGCATCACGACGACGAAGAACAACCCCATCGCGACGATGAGGAACAGCGGGTTGGCGAAGAACGGGACATCACCGCCCGCGGGTTGCTGGGCCAAAAGAGTCAGCATTCGGGGTTCCTATCGCAGCGAGCCGCGGGACTCCTCCCCACGGCTCGTCAGGACCATCAAAACCGGAACCGCCATCTTAGGTTGCCGGGTTCCAGCGGGCAAGGCACGCTTCCCTGAACGCCGCGAAGGTGCCGGTTCGAATCGCGGAACGAGCGTCGTCCATCAGTTTCAGGTAGTAGGCGAGGTTGTGCAAACTCAGCAGCGTCGGCCCGAGCATCTCCTCCGCGGCGAACAGGTGGTGCAGGTACGCCCGGCTGAAGTTCGCACAACAGTAACAGCCGCAATCGGACGACACCGGGGCCGGATCTCGCCGGTGTTTCGCGTTTCGCAGCTTCAGCGTGCCGTCCGACGTGAACGCGAGTGCGTTCCGCCCCGACCGCGTCGGCATGACGCAGTCGAACATGTCGATGCCCGCCGCCACGCCCGCCAGCAAGTCTTCGGGCCGGCCGACGCCCATGAGGTAGCGCGGTTTCGTCTCGGGGAGCAGGGCCGCACACTCCGGCAACGCCGCGTGCATGGCTTCCGGAGCTTCCCCGACGCTGAACCCGCCGAGGGCGTAGCCGGGGAAGTCCATGCCGACGAGTTCCTTCGCGCAGTCCGCGCGGAAGCCGACGTTCGTGCCCCCCTGGACGATCGCGAACAGAGCCTGGTTCGCCCGCGAATGGTGGGTCTTGCATCGCTCCGCCCAGACGAGCGTCCGCCGGATGGCGTTCCGCATCACCGGCTCGGGCGCGTCCGCCGGCGGGCACTCGTCGAGGACCATTGCGATGTCCGAGCCGAGGTTCTGCTGGATGTCGACGGCGCGTTCCGGCGTCAGTTCCAGGGGCGAGCCGTCGAGGTGCGACTTGAACTTCACGCCGTCGTCGGTGACGGCCCGCGTCCCGGCGAGGGAGAACACCTGGAACCCGCCGGAATCGGTCAGAATGGGGCCGCCCCAGCCCATGAAGCGGTGCAGCCCGCCGAGCTCCGCGACCAGTTCGTCGCCGGGTCGCAGGGCGAGGTGGTAGGTGTTTCCGAGAACGATCCGCGCCCCGACCGCGGCGAGCTGGTCCGGCGTCAGCCCCTTCACGGTGGCGGCCGTGCCGACGGGCATGAACGCGGGCGTGTCGGCGGAGCCGTGCGGCGTCGTCAGGACGCCGACACGGGCGGCGGAATCGCGGTGGGTGACGGTGAAGGCGATGGGCATGGGGGAATGATACGGCCCGGCGTCGGGGTTCGACGCCGGGCCGCGAGATCGGTCGCTCACTGCTTCTTCGGCGGGAGCTTGATGATCGGCTTGCCGAGGTCGTCGTCGAGTTCCTTGTTCTTCTTCCGCATCTTCTCGTTTTCTTCGTCGATCTTCTTGTTCTCGGCCTCGATCTTGGCCTTCTCCTTGTCGTTCTCCAGCTTCAAGTGGATGGCGAATCCGAGGCCGCCGAGCAGGAGGAGCAGGACGACGCCGCGCATGATCCAGTAGCCGACGTTGCTGCCCTCGTCGTCTTCGCTGCGGCGGCGCTTCTTCTTCTTTTTCTTCTTCGGGCGGTCGTCGTCGTCCTCGTCGTCGTCGTCCACGGGACGCCGTTTCTTGCGGGGGCGGTCGTCGTCGTCGTCGTCGCTGACGACGGTCGGCTTCACCACGGTGGGCTTGACCACGGCCGGCTTCACGACGCTCGGCTTCGCCACGGGCTTGGCGGCCTTGGCGGCGGACCCGGCCGGCGGCGCGTCGGCGGTGAAGTCCAGGTCCGCGTCCGACTCGTCGGCGGCCGCGAACTTCGTCTTGCACTTCGGGCACGACAGCGCGGCCCCGGCGGTGAACCCGGACGGGCTGTTCGACCTCAGCCCAGCGCCGCACCCTGGGCAACTGACGCGAGTAATCGGCACGGCAATACACTCCCCAGACCGGTACAGTGGAGACTTGGGGGCGACGAGGCCGGCGAGTCGGCCGCAAAATAGTGTACCCGCCCGCGGCGCGGACCGGAACAGCGCTTCCGGACAGTTTGCCGGACGTCCCGGTGTCACGACCCGCCCGAATTCTCATCGACACTTCCCCGCCCGCCCGCGAAACTGTAGCTGTCCGCTTCCCGTGAGGACCGCACATGCGAACCACGTTGGCCCTGCTCCTCTTCGCAACTGCTGCTCCGGCCGCCGATCCGCCCGCGAACGTGGCGGACGCGCTGAAGGCGATCACGTCCGTCTCGAAGGAAGGCACCGGCAACGAAGCCGCGGCCGCCGGTTGGAAGGTCGTCACGTCGGCCGGGGGCGAGGCACTCATTCCCACGCTGACCGCCTTCGACGGGGCCAGCCCCACGGCCGCGAACTGGCTGCGGTCGGCAGTCGACGCGATTGTCGAGAAGGAGACGAAGGCGGGGAAGAAGTTGCCGGGAATCTGGGCGTTCGTGAAGGACACGAAGCGCAGCCCCGAAGCTCGCCGCATCGCATTCGAACTGGCCCGAGCCGAGGACAAAGCGGCGGCGGACAAGTTGCTTCCGGAAATGACCGACGACCCGAACCTGGAGATCCGCAAGGAGGCGATCGCGGCGAAGTTGCCGATTGTTTTCGGAACCGGGGAATCGGTCCCCGCTCGAAAGGCCGCGATTCGGCAACTTTTCGAGCAAGTTCGTGACAAAGAGCAAGCCGAATCCATCGCCAAGGTTCTGACCGAACTTGGCCAGAAACCCGACCTCACGCGGCACTTCGGCTACGTCACGGAATGGCAAATCGTCGGCCCGTTCGACAGCCCCAAGGGGGTCGGCTTCGCGCAGGCGTACCCGCCGGAAAAGGGCGTCGATCTGGCGGCCAAGTCCCCCGGCAAGGGGGGCGAGATCACCTGGAAGCCGACGCAAAGTGCGGACACTTACGGGAAAGTCGACCTCAACGCGGAGCTCGGCAAGCACATGGACTGCGTGGCGTACGCCCACGCCGTGATCGTGTCCGACAAGGAAATGCCGGTCGAAATCCGGGCCGCGTCGCCGAACTCGATCCACATCTACCTCAACGGCAAGAAACTCTTCCAGCGGGAAGAGTACCACCACGGCAGCGTGATGGATCAGCACACGGGCAAGGGGACGCTCAAGGCCGGCAAGAACGAGGTGCTCATCAAGCTGGTGCAGAACAACCAGACCGAGAAGTGGGCGCAATCCTGGGACTTTTCCGCCCGCGTCTGCGACTGGAGCGGCGGCGCTCTGCCGGTCAAGCAAGAAGTCGTGCGTGACGGGAAGACACAAGTCGTCGACCTGGGTGCGATCCGCGAGACGCCGAAGAAGGAGGGGAAGTGATGCGAGGATTCTTCGTTCTGACCCTATCCCTGTCCCTGTCACTCTCCCTCCGAGCCGCGGACTGGCCGCAGTTCCGCGGGCCGAACGGGGCGGGCACGTCCCCCGAAACGAACCTCCCCACCGGGTTCACCGCGGACGCCGGGCTTCGCTGGAAGGTGCCGCTCCCGGCCCGCGGGTTGTCGTGTCCCGTCGTCGTCGGCGGCCGGGTGTTCATCACGTGCAGCGGCGGGAACAAGGACTCCCGGCTGCACGTGCTCGCGTTCGACGCCGGCACCGGGGCGAAGCTCTGGCACCGGCAATTTGCGGCGACCGGGAACACGAACTGCCATCCGAAGACGTGCATGGCCGCCCCGACGCCCGTCGCGGACGCCAACGGCGTCTACGCCCTGTTCGCCACCGGCGACCTCGCGGCGATCGACAACGACGGCAACCTGCGGTGGTACCGCTCGCTCGTCGAGGACTACCCGGCGATCACGAATCAGGTCGGCATGGCCGCGTCCCCGGTGCTGGCGAACGGCAAGGTGATCGTGCCGATGGACAACAACGGCGACTCGTTCCTCGCCGCGATCGACGCCAAGACCGGCAAGAACGTCTGGAAGGTCGACCGCCCGCGGGACATCAACTGGACGACGCCCGTTATTCGCGGCACCGGCAAGGACGCGGAGGTGCTCTTCCAGGCGGGCAAGGAAGTGACCGTCTACGCCGCGGACACCGGCGAGAAGAAGGCCGGCATTCCCGGTTCCGGGACGATTCCTTCGCCGACGCTGGCGGACGACTTGCTCCTCGCCAGCGGCCGCGGCGGGCTGGTCGCATTCCGCTACAAGGACGGCAAACCCGAGGAGGCGTGGAAGTCCACCAAGCTTGCGGCAGGGACGGCGTCGCCGGTCGTGTACCAGGGTCGTGTGTACGCCGCCAATTCCAGCGGGCTCGTCGTCTGTGGCGATGCCAAGACCGGCAACACCCTCTGGCAAGAACGCATCGACGGCCCGTTCTCGGCCTCACCCGTTGCCGCCGACGGCAAGCTCTACGTCCTGAACGAGAAGGGCAAGCTCACCGTGCTGAAGCTCGACTCCAGTGAAGGAACCGAGGTGCTGGGCACCGGCGACATGAAGGAAGAGGGCCTCGCCACTCCGGCGATTTCCGGCGGCGCGATCTTCCTGCGCGGGGAGAAGTCGCTGTTCTGCGTCGGCCCGAAGTTGGACAAATGATGGAACGAGTGGTCCGGTCGTGCTATACTGTTGGTCACGACCGGATTCTCCGAGGTAAAGGGCATGACAACGGAACAAATCAAGAATGCCCGCGAAGCGAACCCCTTTCGACCATTTACGTTGATGGTCGCGGACGGGCGCTCGCACCGCATTCCCCACCGCGATTACATCTCGGTATCACCGAGCGGCCGAACCATTGTCGTTTATCACACTGATGATTCCTGTAGCATCGTCGATTTACTGCTCGTGACCGAGTTACTGATCGATGCCCCGCCGCAACCCGTCGAGCCGGCCGCATAATTCTTCTTCGCACGGACTGCATTCATGCCTCCGATTGAATTCCTCGTCGACCGCCAACAATCCGGGCACACGATCGCGTCCGTGCTGCGGGACCGCTACAGCCTGCCGTGGTCGCACGTGAAGCGGGTGATCGAGAACGGCCACGTCCGCGTGGCGGGGTTCGCGTGCAAGGATCCCGGCCACCGCGTCCGCGCCAAAAATCGTGTGTGGGTCCGCGAAGGCGTGCTCGACATCCCGCCGGACAAGCGCGACCCGAAGCCCGCCCCGCCGAAAGCCAAGCCGCCGGCCCAGAAGGCCTCGCCGCCGAAGGTGAAGGAGCCGGCCAAGCCGAAGCCGCTGCCGCCGATGCCGCTCACCGCGGCGGACCTGATCTACGCGGACGATTCCGTCGTCGTCGTGAACAAGCCGGCCGGGCTGACGACGATGCGGCACGAGGAGGAACTCGCCGAGTTCGGCGGCCGCGCCCGGAAGTTCCTGCCGCTCACGCTCGCCGACTTCGTCCCCCGCTTGATCGGCGTCCCGAACGCGCGGGTCATCCCCGTCCACCGGCTCGACCACGACACGACGGGGCTGATCGTCTTCGCCCGCACGCCCGCCGCCGCGGAGAGCCTGACGAAACAGTTCCGCAAGCACACGACCGACCGGCGTTACCTCGCCCTCACGCGCGGCACGCCGAAAGACGGCCGCATCGAGTCGGTCCTGGTCCGCAACCGGGGCGACGGCCGCCGCGGGTCGACGCCGGAAGTCGGTGCCCCGGATGGCAAGCGGGCGGTCACGTTCGTGAAGGTGCTGGAAACCTTCGGCGACTTCGCGCTCGTGGAATGCCGGCTCGAAACCGGGCGGACGCACCAGGTCCGCATCCACCTCGGCGAGGCGGGCACGCCCCTGTGCGGCGAGCCGGTCTACGACCGCGCCGTGAACGGCAAGCGCGTCCCGGACGCGAGCGCCGCCCACCGGCCGATGCTGCACGCCGCCCGGCTCGGGTTCGCGCACCCGGACACGGCCGAGCCGATGAAGTGGGAAGTCCCCCCGCCCGCCGACTTCGCGGCGCTGCTGGCGAAGTTCCGCGGCGGATAGCACGGTGTCGAGAGCCGCGACCGCGAGGGAGCGGCCGCCCCCTGGGTGGAGTCGCCTCATCCCGGTACGACACTCATGCCCGACAACACTCGTCCTCCACCGGTGGGGCGGCCGCTCCCTCGCGGTCGCGGCTCTCGAGGCCATTCGCCACCGCCTGGAGGTGTCGACTCGGGTCAATCGAAGACCACCGTCTTACGGTCGTAGACCAGTACCCGGTGCGCGAGGTGCCACCGGACGGCTCGCGACAGCACCACTTTTTCCAGGTCGCGGCCCATCTGGATCAGGTCGTCGAGCCCGTCCCGGTGCGAAATGCGAGCCACGTCCTGCTCGATGATCGGCCCCTCGTCGAGGTCCTCGGTCGCGTAGTGGGCCGTCGCCCCGATCAGTTTCACGCCGCGCTCGAACGCCCGGTGGTACGGCTTCGCCCCGCTGAACGCCGGCAGAAACGAGTGGTGGACGTTGATGACCCGCCGCGGGTACGCCTCCACGAACCGCGGGCTGAGGACCTGCATGTACCGCGCGAGTACGACGAGGTCCACGTCGTGCGCCCGCAGCAGTTCCAGTTGCTTCGCTTCGGCCGCGGCCTTGTCGCCCCCTTCCACGGGGATGACGTGGTACGGGATGCCGTAAAACCCCGCCCACTTCGCGGCGTCCGGGTGGTTGCTCACCACGAGGGGGATGTCGCACACGAGTTCGCCGCTGTGGTGGCGGTAGAGCAGGTCGACGAGGCAGTGGTCGAACTTCGACACGAACAGCGCGACCCGCTGCGGGCGGTTCGAGAGTTCGAGCCGCCACCGCATCTGGAACCGGTCCGCGATCGGTGCGAACTTCCGGGTGAAGTCCGCCGAGTCGAGCCCGAAGCCGGCCAGGTCCCACTCGACCCGCATCAGGAACAGGTTCCGCTCGGCGTCCTGGTGCTGGTCGGCGTGGAGGATGTTCGCCCCGTGCCGGTACAGGAACTCGCCGACGGCCGCGACGATCCCCTTCCGGTCCGGGCAGTCGATGAGCAGAATCGCGGTGGGCTTCACGGCATCCCTCGGGCGGTGGGCGGACGGGGATAGCCTACGGGCGGCGGCTACCGTTCGTAGACCACCCGGCCGCCGACGACCGTCACCTGAACCCGGGTCCGGCGGATGTCGGCGGCCGGGCAGGTCAGGACGTCCCGGTCGACGACGATCAGGTCGCCGAGCTTGCCGACTTCCAGGCTGCCCCGTTCCTTCTCTTCGCGGTGGAGGAAGGCGTTGTTGATCGTGTACAGCCGGACCGCCTGTTCGCGGGTGAGGGCCTCCCCCGGTTCGCGCGGGTCGCCCCGCTCGGTCGCGCGGGTGACGGCGACCGCCATCCCGAGCCACGGGCTGAACGGGTTGGTGGCGTCGAGCGGGTCGGACCGGAGCATGTGGTCGCTGCCGCCCCCGACCGTGGTGTGGTCGAGCCACGACTTGTACGGCTGGAACCACCGCATGCGGTCGGGGCCGAGCTCCCGGAGCAGCGTCGCGCCGTCCTTGAACAGCCAGGCGGGCTGGACGTCCGCGCACACCCCGAGGTCGCGGCACCGCTCGAGGTTGACGGCGGACGGAAAGTTGGCGTGGGTGATGCAGAACCGCTTGGCCTTGAGCGGGGTCGTGCGGTCGGCGAACTCGTAGGCGTCCAGCAGCACGTCCATGGCGGCCTCCCCGGCGGCGTGGGCGGTCACCTGCCAGCCGCGGCCGGCGGCCGCGGCGACGACCGCCTTCAACCGCTCCGGGTCGATGAACAGGAGCCCCCGGTAGTCGTCCTCCGTCACCTGATACGTCGCCCCTTTGGGCCACGGCTGCCGCATGTACGCCGTTCCGTTCAGCATCCCGCCGTCGAGGAACAGCTTGATCGGCCCGACCCGGACCCACTCGTCGCCGACCCCGGTCGGTCCGCCGTCCTTGTTCGGCCCGATCAGGTCGTCGAGTTTCCCGCCCAGTTCGCCGGCCGGGCCTCCGGGGTCGAACGACCGGGCGACGTTGACCCGGACGGTCAACTCCCCGGACTTCCGGAGGGCCAGGTAGGCGTCGAGCGCGTCCCGCGACCCGTTGCGATCCGCGACGGCGGTCAGCCCTTCGGCGTTGTACGCCGCGAACATCTTCTTGAGCGCGGCGAGTTTCTCGTTGCCGGACAGCCGGTCCCCCTCGCGGGGAACGCCCGTCAGCACCCCGTAGGCGTTGCGGAGCATTCCGGTCGGCTCGCCGGCCGCGTTCCGGACGATCCGCCCGTTGGCCGGGTCGGGCGTGTCTTTGGTCACCCCGGACGCCTTGAGCGCGGCCGAGTTGACGACCCCGGCCGGACCCGCGTGGTACAGGACGGGGTGGTCCGGCGCGGCCTGGTCGAGCTCCGCCCGGGTCGGAAACCGGGCCTCCTTCAGCCGCGTCGGGAAGGCGTAGCGGATCACGATCCACTTCCCCCTGGGCAGCCGGTCGGCCTCCCGGCGAACGTGCGCCAGAACCTCCTCGATCGACCGGAGCAGCGGCGGTTCGCCCGCGGCGTTGGCCAAGGCCGCCGCGTAGGGGTGCGTGTGACTGTCGCACAATCCCGGCAGGACCGTCTTGCCGGCCGCGTCGATGACGCGGGTCTTCGGCCCCTTCAGCCGGAGCACGTCCGCGTCCGACCCGACCGCGGCCACCTTCCCGTCCCGGACGGCGACCGCCTGCGCGACGGAGAACTTGGCGTCCACCGTGAGCACCTTGGCCCGGTGAACGATCAGGTCCGCCGGCGGGTCGGCCGACGCGGTCCCGGCGAACGCCGCGACGGTGAGCAGGGCCAGCGCGCGAGACATGGCAGCCTCCGGAGGTCCGGGCGGGGGAGTCGGCGACCGCTCGATTCTCCCCTATCCGTTCGCCTTCATCAACTCCGCGACGATCCCGTCCGCGACGCACCGGCCGGACCGCGTCAGCGCCACTGACAGCCCGGTGTCAGCGAGGAGTCCCTCGGCCGTCAGATTGCGGACCCTGTCGCCGACCAGTTCGTCGAGCGGGAAGCCGGTCTGGTCGCGGAACCGGGCGCGGTCGATCCCGTCCGACCGCCGGAGCTGGGTGCCGATGGTCTCGAAGGCGCGGTCGCGGGGGCCGAGTTCCTCGACCTGAAACGTCGCGGGTTCGCCGGACAGCACCCGCTTCACGTAATCCGCGGTGTTGCGGACGTTCAGCCCCCGGCGGCCGCCGACGTACCGCGCCGCCCCGACGCCGAACCCGTAGTACGCCTCGTTCGCCCAGTACCGCTGGTTGTGCCGCGACCGCTTGCCGGGCTTCGCGAAGTTGGAAATCTCGTAGTGCTCGAACCCCGCCGCCCCGAGCGCGTCGATCGCGTGGAGGTACATGGCCAACTCGGTGTCTTCCGGGGCGGCCGCCACCTGACCGCGTTCGCGGGCCTTCCAGAGCGGCGTGCCCTTCTCGTAGGTCAGCCCGTACGTCGACACGTGGTCCGGGGCGTGGGCGAGGGCGGCCGTCAGGTCGGCGGCCCACTCGGGGAGCGTCTGGCCGGGGCTCGCGAAGATCAGGTCGAAGGAGAGGTCCGGCACGAACCGGCGGACGGCCTCCACCGCCCGCGGGATGTGCCCGACGCCGTGCCGCCGGTCGAGCGCTTGCAGCAGGTGCGGGTGGAACGATTGCACGCCGATGCTGACGCGGTTGACGCCGTGCTCGGCCAGCACCCGGACCTTCTCCGCGTCGAGGCTTTCCGGCGTGGACTCGATCGACACTTCGCCGTCCGCACTCGTCCGCGGCAGCCAGCGGTTGACGGCCGCGAACAGCCGGGCGAGTTGCGGGGCGGACAGGTACGTCGGGGTGCCGCCGCCGACGAACAGCGTCTCGACGGGCCGCGGCTCCCCGAGCGTGCGGAGTTCGAGTTCGAGTGCGTCGAGGTAGAGTTCGATGAGGTGGTCTTGCCCGGCCGTCACCGCGAAGTCGCAGTAGCCGCAGTGGTGGCCGCAGAACGGGACGTGGATGTACGCGGTCCGCGGCACGAGCCACGGCGGACCGGGGAAAGGGGTCATGCCGGAATTCTACGGGTCGGGACGGTCACACGTCGCTCAGCACGCCGGTGCTGGCCCCGAAGGATTTCGCCTCGATGCCCATCTGGTGCAGCATCCGGACGAACAGGTTCGCCATGAGGGTGTTGTTCTTCCGGTCCCCGGCGACGTGCCCCTTGTGCTTGAACCCGCCGCCCGCGAGCAGGACCGGGAGGTTGTTGTTGTCGTGGTTCGACGAGTTTCCGAGGTTGCTGGCGTACAGCACCGCCGTGCGGTCGAGCAGCGTGCGGTCCCCTTCGGTACACTTGCGGAGCGTGTCGAGGAACTCGGCGAAGACTTTCAGCTCCGCTTCCTCGATCAGCGCCAGCTGTTCGAGCTTCGCCGGCTCCTGGCCGTGGTGGGAAGCGTCGTGGTGCGGGAGGTTCACGCCGTCGATCTCGGGCTTCTCCTGCGACCCCAGGTGGAGCGAGATCACCCGCGTCGAGTCGGTCTTGAAGGCGAGCTGGACGAGGTCGAACCACTGCTTCGACCGTTGCAGCAGTTGCGGGCCGCTGAAGTCGACGGTGGGGGTCGGGACGCCCGGCTTCGGCTTCGGCGTCTGGCTCCACTTTTCGTCCTGCTGCAGCCGCTGCTCCGCCTCGCGGACGGACGACAGGTACAGGTCGAGCTTCTCGCGGTCGGCCTCGCCGAGCTTCGCGTTCAGGGTTTTGACCTGCTCGCGGACGTCGTCCAGGATGCTCTGGCCGTCGCGGCTCCGGCGGCGTGCGCGGGCCTCTTCCTCCGGGGTGCCGCGGAGGCAGCG
>ERZ1066123.2046-NODE-2046-length-10975-cov-6.255952_pt1 | contig 10975 bp, 12 predicted proteins | sample MGYA00382770_ERZ1066123 | MGnify/ENA primary metagenome ERZ1066123 (study PRJEB33369, sample SAMEA5778353) | biofilm metagenome | biome: Industrial cooling water; feature: Water cooling tower basin; material: Biofilm | place: United Arab Emirates | collected...
AACGCTCGCCCCACGAACCAAGGAATGGGCACAAAAGCACATCCAGTCGTTCGTGACGTCGCTCGCGGATCGCGTTAACCTGAAGGTCGAGGACCTGAAGAAGTTCCACGTCAGCCAGTGGCTCGACTCGAAGCCGACCTGGGGACCGAACCACGCCCGTGGAGCGGCAACCGCGGTGATCGCCGCCTTCAACTGGGCGTCGACGGAAGGGTACATTCCGACGAACCCGCTGCGAGGGTTCCAGAAGCCGAAGGCAAAGCGTCGGGAGCAATTCCTCACGCTCGTTGAGTACGAGAGGCTGTTGTCCCTCGTGAAGGAACAGTCCTTCCGCGACGTGCTTGAATTCGTCTGGGAGACCGGGTGTCGCACGCAGGAGGTGCGGGTCATTGAGGCCCAACACGTCGACACCGAGAGCCGACAGGTCGTGCTTCCCAAGGAGATCGTCAAGGGGAAGGAGCGAGCCCGAGTCATCGTCCTTTCGGAGAAAGCGGCGGAAATCGTTCGGAGGCTTGCCGCCGAGCAGAACGACGGGCCGATCTTCCGGAACAAGAACGGAAGGCCGTGGACGGCGTGCGCGTTCAATTGCCGATTCGAAAAGATCAAGAAAAAGACCGGCACGAAGTACGCGATGACCTCCCTGAGGCACAGCTTCGTAACTCGGATGATCGAGGCTGGAGTGAGCGACATTGTGATTTCAGAACTGATGGGCCACAAGGATCGGACGATGGTCGCGAACAATTACCAGCACATTGGCAAGAAAGGCCGGTTCCTCGCCGAGACGATCGACCGGGTCACTCGAGCTTCAAGTGCCGAAGCCGCGGGGCCGACTTCGCCGCCTTCGGCTTCGTGAGGGGTTTCGGGGTGGTTATGGTCTGTCCCGCTACGCTCGCGATGAGATGGCGGGACAGGTAGTCATCGATCGCGGACTCCGGGATGACAATTTTGCCCGCCTTGGGTCCGATCCGGTAGTGAACGATTTCTTTGTTGTCGCAGAGTGCGTAAATCGCCTGGACGGACAGCGAAAGCCGTTTCGCGGCCTCGCCAACGCAGAGTAAGCGTGGCGAGGTCGCGTTTGAAGCGACAGGCGATTTCGCGATGGTTGGGGGAGTGGTCATGACAGCTCAACGGGTGCGAGACCCCTTTTGACAAGGGGGGAAAGCAAACCCGTCAAGCGGTCGTCAGCATGGGCCAAGCAGGGCAGCCCGGTGACGTGCTCGAACGCAGCTCACGAGATCAAACAGGACGCCATTGCTTATGGGGCGTGCTGATCTGTTCCGTCTCGCAGTCACTTTATTCCTACGCCTGGAATTTTTGGAAAGCAACTGGGAAACGGTCAGAAAATGCAAAACACCTCGTTCATCCGTCTTCGTGTCACATGATATAACGTGCTGTCGAAGCTTGTTGCTCAAGGTTTAGCGAAGATGGAATGGCCGACGTGGTGAGTTGTCGGATCAACTCCATCTGCATCGAAGCGGTCCAGTTTCATCTCTCGTCAGGCAGATTAGACGCAACTTTCACGATCTCGATTTCGATCACGATGTCGTGAGCCATCCGCTTGTTTGACACGTGCGGGTTCGGCTTCCACTCGGCACGCCGGATCGCCTTGATCCGGTACCAGATGTCGGCGTCAAACTCCTTCCTCGTCATGGCTTCCCGCCACCGTTTCGCTTCCGCCGGGTCCAGCTTCACGGTCCCCAAGAGGGCACACTCGTCCTGGACCGCCACCGGCACCGCCTGGCTCTTGTCGAACCGGGCGAGCCACAGGTGCAGGGTGACCGAGTAGACGCCCGACGGGAAGTCGTACTTCCCCGGTTCGAGGAGGCCGTTGCGGACGGACAGGAGGCCGACGCCGAGGAAGGCCGGGTTCGGGCGGGCGGAAGTGAACCGGGTCACGTAGACCTGGCCGTCCTGCTCCTTGAGCCGGAACTCGTCCGTAACGAGGTCGCGAATCTCGGCGGCGAACGGGCTGATGTCGCTTACCTTCCCCTTGCCGAGCTCGGGGGCTTCCAGACGTATGGCAGTAGCAATGGCCTGTTTGAGCTTTTCCTCTTCCGTTCGCGAGGGCTTGACGGGAACGGGTTGGCTCGGCCCGCGATCGACGACCGCCGGCGGCTCCGGGCTCCGTTGCGGAGTCGGCTTCGCGACGCTCGGCGGGGAACTCGAAGCGGGCTGCGATCCGACCTTCGGGGCGGCCGCTTGGTGCTGGTCCGACCGCGGTGGGTCCGCGAACAGAAGTCGCACGGCGACGGTTGCGGTCACGGCGGAGACGACACCGAGGCCGGCCACGGCAGCCAACAACACCCCGGTTCGACGCGACGGACTTTTGGCCGCGGGATGCCCCCTTCCGGTGGGTTCCGCGGGTCTGACGAGATGGCTCTCGGACACCCGGCGTGCGACCGGAATGCGGCCGGTCGTCACCTCGGCTCCGCAGCGGGGACATCTCGCCGTCCGTGCTGCGAACCCCTCGGGAACCCGGATACGGGCTTGGCAGCCGGGGCACACGATCACTCCAGCCATGACGGACTCCGGACGGGGAAACTTCGGAACGGAAGCGATGGTTCTGACGCGGTGCTCGGACGCATTCTCGCGGTTTCCGCTGCCAGCTCGGTGGGCAGCGGGGAGGGGCGAACGGTTACCCGACCCGAAACGCCGGTCGTAGCCGGGTGGTCTTCGTGCGGAGGTAGCGGTCGAGGCGGGCGGCGACCGGGTCGTGCAACCCCCGCGAGGTCAGCCGGTGCAGGTCTTCCCAGGCGATGTGAACGAACCGGTCCGTCGCGTCGGGGTTCAGCAGGCTGCGGAACTCGGCACAGCTGACGATCTCCTCGCCGGTCCGGGTGAGGTTGGCGTGGAAGGCCTGCGTCCGGCGGTCGTCGAGCTTGGCCATCCACTCGGCGAAGACCGTGTTCCGCCACAGCTGGTAGTGGACCCGGTAGGCTTCGACCGCCCGCGGTCTGTCGAGGATGGCGAGTCCGGGGTCGTGGTAGATGCGGAGGAGTTCGTCCTTGGTGAGGGACCGGGCGTCCTTCCGGGGGCCGGCAGCATAGCTCGGGTTCGGGCTGGTGAACTTCGCCTCGATCAGGACGAGGTACCGCCCCGGCAGGTGGAGGGCGATGTCGGGCTCGGTGAGCGGCCGGTCGACGGGGAGGTTCGACTCGAACCGCTCGCGGGCGGCGACGAGCAGGTCCCACGGGGCGACCGCGTCGTCGGTGAGTTTGAGTCCCCACAGGTAGAGGTCGGGCTCGGCGTCGGTGCGGATGCCGGTGACGAGTTCGCCGACGTGCTTGAGCAGATTGGCCCGCTGGAGGGAGCGGAAGACGTTCCAGGTGAGGGCGTCCTCCGAGTTTTCCAGGCCGAGCCGGTGCGACTCGAACTTGAACGGGTGGCCGACGACGCGGGTGGCGAGGAGTTCGGGGTCGATGATGACGTTGCGGCGGACGTCGCGGTAGGAGTAGGTCGGCGTGTGGGTCTTCGCCCCGTGGCAGCGGATGCCGTGGGTGGGACACACGTCGCCGGCAAAGGTCCGGGTCGGCGGGCGGAGTTGCTGGCGACAGCCGCGGACGTAGCAGGTGACCCGCTCGTTCGCCCACTTCACACTCGGGTCGAGGTCGGGGGTGCCGAAAGGCAATGGCGGTTCGAGGTCGGGCATCGGGGAACTCCGCGGGTCAGGGAGTCCTCACTACCCCGCGGTGGAAGATGAACCGCTGATCGCGTCAGTCGGTGCCGGCGTCGAAGGGCGGAGGACGACCACGAACGTCTCCGCGGAGTCTGGGGATGCCCAATACGTGACCCGGAATTTTGCCCGACTTGCCCAATACCTCGTCGCAGAAGTCAAACGGTTGCGACTCCAGAGCCGAGGTGGACATCTTTCTGCCCGAGCCATTCCCGAGATGCATCACGGGGTCAGGCCCAGCACCAGATCGATGACCCAGCACCCCCGCACATGAGATGAGGATTCACGACAATGATCGAGTATCGTTGCGTCCTCGCATCCAGCGTCTTGAAGGGCATCCGCCAGCACCGGCAGATTCCCGAACGTCCGCGATTCGTAGATCCCCCTCGCGATTCCGACGGCCGTTTCCGTCCTCCAGTCTTCGTGAAAGACGGGGACACGAAGCGGGCTCCCGAGAACGTCTCGGATCAGAGCCGCCTGACCGGGATCGTCGGTATCGCGGCCGTGACTGCCGTCGACGGCCGAGTGATGGATGGCGTTACCGAAAGCACGAATTTCAGGGTCTGCGGCGGAGATGATGGACCACGCTTCCGCCCATCGAATCGACAGTGTCGAGCGATTCAGGGAATAGGATGAAACGCCCGACATGGCTTCGACACGGGATTTGCCCAGAGATTCGGCCTCAGCATAGTGCTCCCGAAGCGTCGCGACACCGACGCGACCATCCGCGTACCGTTCGGCCGTTTCCAGTGCCTGTCGGAGCCGGTCATCCGAAAGATGTGGCCACTTTCGTCGACAGCACGAGCACGCCAACAACCGCTTCTGACGATCGGTCGGTTCGCCGCGGTAGTACTCCCACCACCGCAGCATGTGAAACGGGCGGGTCTCGAGCCGCCATCGGTCGTCGCTCACGAGTGCCGGTCCCGGTCCGAGCGACAGGACGGCATCCAGAGCCCAGCACCCGCGGAAGTGCGGACTCGGTAACTTCAAGTGGTCGAGGATCGCGTCATTGCGGCAGCCTTCCGCAAGGAGGAGGTCGGCGAGTCCGGGAAGTTCCTCGAACCGCATCTCGTTGTAGACGTGACGGGCCAAGCGGGTCGCCGATTCGCTCGGGGGACGAGATAGGGCAGGGGGCGGTTGGAACGGATTGCCGAGGACGTCTCGGATCACGCCTGCAGTATCGGTGGGAATCATCGCCACGGCCCGGGTCGCCGCGTTCCCAGCAAAGTCGTCGGTCACGGCATCTGCGATCGCGTTTGCGATCGGGTCGCCTTCGAGCCTGCCCCAACTGGCATCCCAGATGTCACCTTCAGCCCGAGCGAGTTCGGCGTCCGTTGCCGTTCCATCCGCGTGCCGCTCGGCAACTTCCACGGCGGTCCGGTAGACGTCCTCGGCCAGACCCGACCACCGTGAACGGGCACAAGCCGCGGCAAGAAGTCGAAGTTTCCGGGTCCCGCATCGAGCCCGAACCGAGTGCAACATGGCGGGACCGTCCTCGGAAGTCAGCCACTCGGTTTCGGTCATTCTTCGCCCTCGCCCGTGATCCCTGTGTCACTTTTCCACCACGGTGATCTGCTTCATCTCGTCGATCTCGATCCGGGACCCCGTCAACTTCCTTGACCATGCCCTTCGTTGTGGCCAGTTTCTTGGTATCAGTCGCCGAGGATCGTTATTGCCGCGATGACAGGTTGTCACGATCCCAGTTCGGCCGCTTCGGCCTGGGCTCTCATCGCTCGGTAGAGTTGCGTCATCGCCGAGATGAATTGATGGATCGCGAACTGGACGGGGATGACTGGCACTTCTGATTCGTCCCATGGCTCAGAACCTGTCAGCGGAACGGCCTCTCGCTCCAGGACGGATGCCGTGCCTGCGATCCACAGGGCGAGTTCAAAGTTGTCGTGGGCCACCTCGAACATCGCGTCGTCGAGGGCCCGGACGAGTCCGAGCCGCTGGACCTCCCGCTTGAACGACTCGTTCTGGGCCCGGAGGCACGCCTCGGTGACGACGGGCAGCTTCACGGCAGGCTCCTTTCGGGACGTTCCCCCGTTCGGCTCGCCGACTTCGGGGCCGACGCCCGCTTGAATTCCAGGTACTCGCACAGGTCGCCGGCGACTTGCCGCTCGGCCCGCGTGAGCTGACGACGCCGTTGCCGGAGGACGTCCACGAGGCCGGCGTACCCGAGTTCCCCTACGAACGGGGTTCGCGGGAGCGCGGGGATTCGGTCCGCGTGGGGGATCGCGGCCCGCAGCGTGGTCACGTCGCGGTACCGGGCCACGAGCGGGTGGCCGGCCGTGGGCGAAAGGACGATCACGGCCAGGTCGCGGGGCGGGGTGTCGAACAGGTCGGCGGACCGGTAGTAGCCGCACTCGTGGAGGCCGACGCGGATCGTTCGGATCAGCTGATCGGACGGAAACTCGTGACCCTTCCCGTTGGCGGTGGTGGGAGCAAGCTCGGCCCCGAACTTCATTTCGAGCAGGATCGTGGTCGGCGGGTTCTCCCACGCCAGCGTCACGTCGACCTGGGTTCCGCCCTCGGCCCACGGGAGCAGTTCCTTCGGGAAGTGGGGTCGGGTCTTCCACGGGTCGACGCGGAACCGACGGAAGACCTGCCGGCGGAACCGCCGGGATCCCACCGCCCGGTCGAGCAGGTCGGGCACCCAGTGCATCGGGTTGAGGACGCGGAACGCCCCGACGAGGTGGCCGGTGATCACGTCCTCGCTCGTCGGGCGGACGATCAGCGGGCAGCGGGTCCGACCCTCGCGGGCGGCCTCGCAGAGCCGTCCGCCCTTTCCCGCCAGTTCCGTCCACATGGCGAAGGCCCCAAAGTGCGGTGAACGCTGACTACCCCGGTGGGGGCCGCGGGGATTCGAGTTCCCGGCAGAGCCCGCGGAGCCGTTCGAGGAACGACTCGGTCTCGCGGAGCAATCGACGGGTTTGCCCGAGCAGGTCCCGACGCATCGGGTTCGCGGCGTTTTCGACGTCCACGGCGGCGGGCTCGATGCCGGTGAAACGGAACCCGTCCGGGACGCGGTAGGCCTGGACCGACTTGTCGAAGTAGATCGGGATGCCCGCGGCCGAGAGGACTTCCACGTCGCGGAAGATGGTCCGCTGCGAGCACTCGATCTCGCGGGCCAGGTCGTCCGGCCCCCACCGCCCGTTGCCCATCACGAGCCGGGCGATGCGGATCAAGCGGGCGAACTTCGCACACTGGCGGCTGCGTCGGTCGGCATCTCGTCTCGCCCTGGCCATCGCGGGTTCCCCGACTTCGTGTCGGGCATCACCATCCGCGAGGCGAGCGACAGCTTGGTGGTCAGTCTCGGAGAGTGACCCGCTGCGGTCGTCGGCCGCGGCCATCGTCTCGGGGTACGACTTTCCTCCCGAGCGAGGTCTCATTCATGTCCAGGCCTAATGATCCCGACCGCATTATCCCAGTGACTTCGTTGCGACAGCTTTATCACCTCATGCGATGGACTTCAGACGCCTTCCATCTCTCGCTGGCGAACGAGTTTCAACGCCGCCCCGACCGCCTCCAAGAGTTGATTGACGCGAGCTACGCACACTTCATTCGGTACGACAATCGGGCCGAACCCTTCAATCCCCGGTTCGGCACCTTGACCGAGGATCGGCATCTGAGTCGCGACCCGGCCGACCGAATTCTCGTTCCCATTTCTCGCGGAAGGACCTCGGTGCCGGAGTGCCCGGACCTCGAGTTCGACTTCGTCGACTACAACGTGAGCCCGATCCGAACGACGCTTTCCGAGTTCGAAACCGGCGTGCCCTCGACCCGATCGGGTCGAGGCGGGATCGACGTGTTGCTGGCAAGCCGAACGGATCGCATCCCGGTCGTCGGTGAACTCAAGGGCGGCACGGACCGCAACCTGTTCTTCGCGTTCGTCCAGGCGTTAACCTACGCCGTCGAACTGGCCACCCCGCCCCAGCAGGCTCGTCTGGAGAGGGCCTATCCCGGCCGATTCTGCCTGCCGACCCCCTGCACGCCCCTCGACATCGCTCTGATCGCGATCGACTACCCGGATTCCGAGAAGTCGGCCCGGTTCCTGGAAGTCTTGCGTGACCTCGTCGCGAAGCTGCTGCCCCACTCCCCGTTCTCGCGGATGGTTCGCCGCGTCACGTGCCTTCGGACGACCGAGGGTCAGATCGATGCCGCTTACGACGGCGGGACGCTTGACTTCCGGGTGGAGTTCAGTTCGACCTCGTCGCCCGCGGGCTGAGAGGCTTCTTGTCCTCTGGCTGAAGTCGCTTCTTTCTCTGCCCGGATTTCCGCGTTGCGTTGACGGGCCACGACGGCGTCCGGCCAGGGCGGGTCCGGCGGATCGCTCGTGCGACGGCCCCAGACCAGTTCCTCGACGGGCCGTCCCTGCTCGTCCAAGGCGGTTTCGAGGCGGGGCGGGTGTTCGCGTTCGTACGCCGTCAGCAGGTCCGTCACGTCGGGGTACTTCAAACCCCGAGCCCGGAACTTTTGCAGGGCCGGTCCCCGTTCGAGACGCATGGACTCGTACAGGTACGCGGCGAGGAACGCGGTTTCTTCGGGCGTCAGGGGCATGGGAGAAAACTCCGGGCGGGTGTCAAATCAGGTCGTGCGGCACGCCGTCCGCCAGTCGGGTGACGTTGGGAAAGTGGTCCTGGAACAGTTGCGGCTCGAAGGTGTGGATGGGAATCACCGTGCGGGCGTTGACGGCGGTCACGAACTTCAGGATGTCCTCCACGTACGCATGACCGCTGACGTGGGCGGGGATGAAGTCACCTCCCACCGTGGCAAGCTGTTCCCGCAGTGTCACCCAGTCGGGTCGGGTCAGGTAGCCCTCCCAGTACCCGTAAAGGCATCGACACCGGGACGGCAACTCGTCGCCGAAATCGAGCCGCGTCATCGAGGGCCGGAAGGCCATCACGTACCGCGTGGGGTCGGCGAGGATTTCGGACAACGCGATCCGATCGGCCTCGAACTGTTGACGGATCTTGGTCAGTCCCCGCCGCTCGAAGGCCCGGTTGAAGTAGACCCGGATGCCCGCGGCCCGTTGCGGCTTCGGCACCCGGACCCTTCGGCCGACGAGGTGGAGCACGAACGCGGCGTAGGCGTCGGCCACGAAGGTGCGACCCGCCGACCGCGTGGCCTTGTACGCCGTGACCAGCCGGTCGAGATCCAGCGGCGTGAACGACGCCAGCACGAGGGCCGGGGCGGTTCGGATCAATTCGGTCATGTCGGCTTCGAGATCGTGCTCCGTCTGGCCGGCCTCCCGGCCGCTGCCGAAGTGGGTGCCCTCGACGATCAGGGCGTCGATCGTGCGTCCCTTCACCGCGGCGAGCAGGTCGCGGGTCATCCCCGGCTTGCGGCCGTGATCGCGGAAGTCGCCGGAGTACAGGAGCGTCTTCCCTTCCGCTACGACCAGGAATGCCACGCTGCCGTACACCGAGTGGTCGACGGCATAGGGAGTAATCCTGAAGGCACCGACTTCGACGGCTCGGCCGCTGACGACTTCGCGAAATCGGTTCCTGTCCAGGGACGTCTGACCGGCAAACACCGCCGCGGCGAGCATCATCTGACTCGTCCCGGCGGTGGCAAAGACAGGGACTTCGGGCCGCGACCGGGAAATGAGTCCGGCATGATCGAGGTGGGCATGGCTCAGGAAGATGGCGTGCGGAGGGCTGTGCTCGGTATCGAACAATCCCGGCACCGCGGGGATCACCCGTTCGGCCAGGAGTTCTTCGTTCGATTTCTTGAGTGCCGTCCTGCCGTCGAACGGCTCGCGGTTCGGGTCGACGAGCGGGAGCCCGAGGTCGAGGACGATTCGGTCCGCACCCGCGGCCAGTTCGACACAGGAACCGCCGATCTCGTTGGTCCCGCGGTGGATGGTGACTCGCACGGGCATGGCTCCCGGTCTACTCGGGGTCGAACACGTTCAGCAGGTCGCCGATCCCCCACCCGATCATCGCCCCGCCCCCGACGGCCATCGCGAACAGGACGAGCCCGCCGAGCCAGACCCCGGCGTCCGACGTGGCGTACTTCGTGTTGTTGTCGGCGAGCCAGATTCCCGCGAATATCCCCGGCCCCATCCCGACGATCATGCAGGCTTGACACGTCGAGCGGTGCGAGTCTTTCACGGTCCACTCCTGGGAAGGTGCGGGCGGTACCCCGCTCACCCCCCAGTTTGCCGGCGACGGCTGCCGGCTCGGCGGTCAGTGGGCTCGTCGAGTTCCTGGGCCGCGACGGCCCGCCGGTGGTGGTCGATCACTTGTTCTCGGAGTTCGGCGGGTCGGATGACGCGAACCCGTTCTCCCCAGCCGACGATCCAGCGGATGATTTCGTTGAGCCCGTCGACCCGGAACGTGAGCGTGGCCGAGCCGTCGGCGTGCCGCCGGGATTGCTGCGTGGGGTGCCAGGTGGTTTCGAGGACGGGCTCGGCCGCCTCCGCGTTGAACCGGAGTTCGATCTCGTGAGTCGTCTCGCCGCGATAGACCGACCAGGCGTTGCCGAAGTAGGTCCGCAGGTCGAAGTCGGCCGGCACCTCGGCAGGTTGGCCCAGCGGTTTCAGGCTTCTGAAACGAACGATCCGATAAGTCCGCGGCTGAGGTTCACCGTCGGGACGGGCGATGAGGTACCAGGCTTGATGGACGAGTGCGAGCCGGTAGGGGTGGAGCGTCAGCGCGATCGGCCCCGGCTCGTAGGGGCTGCGGTACTCGCCCGTGAGCATCGTGCCGCGAACCAGGGCTCGCTGAACCGTCCGGATCGTTTCCCGCTGTCGGGCGTCGCCTGCAATCTTCAGGTCGAGGACTTCGACGAGTCGAGCCGCGTCTTCCATCTGGCGGCGGATCGGCTCACTCGCCGTGGCCGTCCCCTGGTCGAGGGCCTCGTCCGGGTCGAGGTGCAGGGTCGGGAAGCGGAAGTCGGCCCGGACGCGGTAAGCGTTCTCCCCTCGGGAGAAGTAGAGCGGCACGCCGGCGAGTTCGAGGGTCTCCCGCATCCGGTGGAGCGTCCGTTCCGAGCATTCGAGTTCGGCGGCCAGGGACTGGACGTTCCAGGCCCCGCGGCCGAGGACCCGTTCGAGGAATCGGAGCAGTCGGGCGAGCCGGTAGTTGTGCCGCAGCCGGCGTTCGGATTCGGGCGGCCGGGGTCGCTCGGGAGTGGGCACTCGGGTATCCCGGCAGGTGGTTCGATTGAGCGTGATACGCCCATCGCACCCGAGCCCACCGTCAGCAGTGGGTCGGTCGATTCGATGACCCGCAGATAGCGGTCGAGTGGAAAAGGTGCCCGGTCGCCGGGGATGGGTCGGATTCATCGCGTTGGTGTCGA
>ERZ1066123.2048-NODE-2048-length-10973-cov-50.465745_pt1 | contig 10973 bp, 10 predicted proteins | sample MGYA00382770_ERZ1066123 | MGnify/ENA primary metagenome ERZ1066123 (study PRJEB33369, sample SAMEA5778353) | biofilm metagenome | biome: Industrial cooling water; feature: Water cooling tower basin; material: Biofilm | place: United Arab Emirates | collected...
TCGTCGACGCGGTGAAGGTGCCGGTGCTGGCCAACATCACCGAGTTCGGCAAGACGCCGCTGTTCACGCGCGAGGAGCTGGCCTCGGTCGGCGTGGCGATCCAGCTGTATCCGCTGTCGGCGTTCCGTGCCATGAACAAGGCCGCGGAGGCCGTGTACACCGCGATCCGCCGCGACGGCCACCAGAAGGCCGTGCTCGATTCGATGCAGACCCGCGAGGAGCTGTACGAGCGCATCCACTACCACGCGTTCGAGCAGCAGCTCGACGCCCTGTTCGCGAAGAAGGGCCGCTGAGCCGGCGTCGCGCCGCGTGGTGCTGAACTGGCTCTGGCTCGGATTTTTCCTCGCGGCGGCCGCAGCGGGGCTGGCGCGCTGGCTGGTTGGCGGCGACGCCGAGGTGTTCTCGGCGATGGTGGCCGCGCTGTTCGACATGGCGCGGCTGTCGGTCGAAGTCATGGTGCTGCTGTTCGGCACCCTCACGCTGTGGCTCGGGCTGCTGCGGATCGGCGAGCGCGCCGGGCTCATCGAGGCCCTGGCGAGGATCCTGTCGCCGCTGTTCGCGCGGCTGATGCCGGAGGTGCCGAGGGGTCATCCGGCGCTCGGCCTGATCACGCTCAACTTCGCCGCCAATGGCCTGAGCATCGACAACGCCGCCACCCCGATCGGCCTGAAGGCCATGCGCGAGCTGCAGACGCTGAACCCGAATCCCGACACGGCCAGCAACGCGCAGATCCTGTTCCTTGTGCTGAACACGTCGGGCCTCACGGTGCTGCCGGTCACGATCTTCATGTACCGGATGCAGCAGGGCGCCCCCGACCCGACGCTCGTGTTCCTCCCCATCCTGCTTGCCACCTCCGCGTCGACGCTGGCGGGGCTGTTGGCGGTCGCGCTGGTGCAGCGCCTGCGGCTGTGGGATCCGGTCGTGCTGGCGTGGCTCGCGAGCGCCGCGCTGCTGCTCGCTGGCCTCGTGGGCCTGCTCGCCGGAATGGGCGCTGCCGCCATGGCGGCCACGTCGACGCTGGTCGGCAATCTCGTGCTGTTCGCCGTGGTGCTCGCCTTCCTCGTGGGTGGCGCGGTGCGCCGCGTGCCGGTCTACGAGGCCTTCGTCGATGGGGCGAAGCAGGGTTTCGAGGTCGCTCGCGACCTGCTGCCGTATCTCGTCGCGATGCTGTGTGCGATCGGCGTCCTGCGGGCCTCGGGGGCCCTTGATTTCGCCCTCGAAGGCGTGCGCGATGCCGTGGGGTGGCTCGGTGCGGACACGCGCTTCGTGGACGCGCTGCCGACCGCATTCGCCAAACCGTTTTCAGGGAGCGCCGCCCGCGCGCTGCTGATCGAAACCATGCAGACCCACGGGGTCGACAGCTTCCCCGCCCTCGTGGCGGCCACCGTCCAGGGCAGCACCGAAACGACGTTCTACGTGCTCGCCGTCTACTTCGGCGCGGTGGGCATCCGCCGGGCGCGGCACGCCGTCGGCTGCGCGCTGACGGCGGATGTGGCGGGTATTTCGGCGGCCATTGCGGTCTGCTACCTGTTTTTCGGGTGATCGGCCCGCGGCACTCGCGTCCCGCGCGCAAGCGGTCGCCTGTTCGGCCGATCCGGTCTTCGAGGTTCGCCGCGCTTCTATAATCACGCTTTCGTCGGAGGCCCCCATGTCTGAGCACGTGCTCCCCAAGCCCAAGAAGTCCGTCGCCCTCTCGGGCACCGCCGCCGGCAACACGGCGCTGTGCACGGTCGGCCGCAGCGGCAACGACCTGCACTACCGCGGCTACGACATCCACGACCTCGCGACGCACTCGACCTTCGAGGAAGTGGCCCACCTGCTGGTCCACGGCGCGCTGCCGACGGCCTCGCAGCTCAAGGCCTACAAGGCCAAGCTGAAGCGCCTGCGCGGCCTCCCGGCGATCGTCGCCGAGGCGCTGGAGCTGGTGCCGGCCGCCGCCCACCCGATGGACGTGCTGCGCACCGGCTGCTCGGTGCTGGGCACGGTGCTGCCCGAGCGCGAAGGCCACCCGGAGAACGAGGCCCGCGACATCGCCGACCGCCTGATCGCCAGCTTCGGCTCGATGCTGCTGTACTGGTGGCACTTCACCCGCAACGGCGACCGCATCGACACGCAGACCGACGACGACTCGGTCGCCGCGCATTTCCTGCACCTGCTGCACGGCGAGCCGCCCTCGGCGCTGCACGCCCGCTCGCTGGACCGCTCGCTGGTGCTGTATGCCGAGCACGAGTTCAACGCCAGTACGTTCACCGCCCGCGTCATCGCCGGCACCGGCTCCGACCTGTATTCGTGCATCACCGGCGCGATCGGCGCGCTGCGGGGCCCGAAGCACGGCGGTGCGAACGAGGTGGCGATGGACATCATCGCGCGCTACGGGAGTGCTGACGAGGCGGAAACCGACATCCGCGCCCGCGTCGAGCGCAAGGAGATCGTCATCGGCTTCGGCCACCCGGTGTACACCATCGGCGACCCGCGCAACCCGATCATCAAGGGCATCTCGCGCGAACTCTGCGCCGACGGCGGCAACCCGGTGCTGTTCGACGTCAGCGAGCGCATCGAGACGCTGATGATGGACCTGAAGAAGATGTTCCCGAACCTCGATTGGTACAGCGCCAGCGCGTACCACATGATGGGCATCCCGACCCCGATGTTCACGCCGCTGTTCGTGATCGCCCGCACCACGGGCTGGAGCGCGCACGTCATCGAGCAGCGCCAGGACGGCAAGATCATCCGCCCGAGCGCGAACTACACCGGTCCGGAAGACCGCGCCTACGTGCCGATCGAGCAACGCTGAGGTCGATCGAGAGGCCCCGCCTTCCCGCTGCTTACGCCGCGGTCGTCGCGCCGGGTAGGGTGAGGGCATGTACGCGCATTGGGACGCCAACCTGCTGATCGTCGCGGTGACGGCTCTGACCGTCGCCCTCGCGGTCCTCATCCACTACGAGGGCCTCGTGGTCCTTTCGCGATGGCTCTACCAGCGACGCGACGGCGAGCGCCGCCGAAAGGTGCTCTATGGCGTGTTCGGCGTCCTCGTGCTGCACATCGTCGAGATCTGGCTCTTCGGCGTCAGCACGTGGCTGCTGCTGATGGTCCCGAACGCCGGAACGATCGCCGGGGCGCATCCGCCGCACCTCTTCGACGCCGTGTACATGGCGGCGGTGACGTTCACGACGGTCGGCTTCGGCGACCTCGCGCCGGTGGGACCCATCCGCTTCCTGTCCGGGACGACCGCGCTGACCGGCTTCGTGCTGATCGCGTGGTCGGCGTCCTTCACCTACCTCGAGATGGAGCGGTTCTGGCGCCGCTAGGCGCTCAGCGCGATCCGCCCGCCGTGGCCACAGTGTCCCGGGGGGCGAGGCGCTTGACCCGGAAGAAGGTGTGGTCGTCGATGACGGCGACCTGCGGATAGCTCGCCCAGCTCGGATTCGCGATCCGCATGGCGGCGAAGTGGCTGGCGCCCGGCACGACCTCGCGGCGCTGCCCGCGCGGCCGCGCCCACTCCTTCTGTGCGGCGAAGGCCACGGCGACCGCCTTCTCCCACGCCTCGACGTTGCGAAGGCGGGTCGATGGCGGGACCAGGGTCGGCGCGAACTGCTTCGGGGCCTTCACGACCTCGCAGACGTCGTCGCCCCAGACGCCGGAGTCGCGCCGGCGCAGGGCGACCTCGGCGACGGCGCGCTGGCCCAGTTCGGACTGGTCGCGGGCTTCAAGATAAACGGTGGTGGCGAGGCACAGCGGTTCAGCCTGGGCCGAGGGCAGCAGCGACGCCAACCACATCAGAAACGACAGCTCCATGGCTTTCCTTGCTCCGTTGCGTCCAGAGCAGGCCCCGCGCACGCGTGCGCCGGTTGGGCTCTGGGACTTGGCGTAATGGGGACGAACGGGTCCAGGGGTTCTGGTCTGACCCGCCTTCCACTGATCCGCTGAAGCGGTGGGAAGCCCCCGAAGCGCCATGAGCCCGGGGGTCACGATCCACGCGGCCGCCGGCTGGCGATCGGGTGGGGCGGCGAACCGTAGCCCGGACTTCCGCAACCCGGGCTGAATAGGTTTTCCGTAAGTTTTTGAATCGCTTGGGCTTTTACTCTACGCGCGCGGCGTCTTCGCGTTGCGGGACGCCGTGCCGGGCCGCCGCGTAGCGCGTGACGGCGGTCTAGAGGGCCGCCGCCACCCGCATACCCTGCGCGATCGCCCGCTTGGCGTCGAGCTCGGCGGCGACGTCCGCGCCGCCGATCCGGGTCACCTTGCGGCCCATCGCCTGCAGCGGCGCCTCGAGCTCGCGCAGCGGCTCCTGCCCGGCACAGATCACGACGTGATCCACCGGCAACACGGTGTCTTTCCCGTCGATCCGCACGTGGAAGCCGGCGTCGTCGACCTTCAGGTATTCCACGCCGCCGTGCGCCTTCACGCCCTTCATCTTCAGCGCGGCGCGGTGGATCCAGCCGGTGGTCTTGCCGAGCTTGGCGCCCGGCCGTCCCGGCGAGCGCTGCAGCAGCCAGACCTCGCGGGACGGAGCTTCCGGGTGCGGCTTGGTGAGGCCACCCGGGCCCTCGAAGTCCGGCCGCACGCCCCATTCGGCCATCCAGGCCTTCGGGTCGAGGCTGGGCGATTCACCGGCGTGCATCAGGAACTCGCCGACGTCGAAGCCGATGCCGCCGGCGCCGACGATGGCGGCCTTCGCGCCGACCTGCACCTTGCCGGTCAGCACATCGATGTAGCGGACGACCTTCGGGTGGTCGTGGCCGGGGAAATCGACGTGACGCGGGCGGATGCCGGTGGCCAGCACGACTTCATCGAAGCCCTGGAGGTCCTCGGCGGCGACGCGGGTATTCAGCCGGACGTCCACGCCGTGCTTGGCCAGCAGGGTGCCGAAGTAGCGCAGCGTCTCGTGGAACTCCTCCTTGCCGGGGATCTTTTTCGCCAGGTTGAACTGGCCGCCGATCTCGGCGGCCGCATCGAACAGCGTCACCGCGTGGCCGCGCTCGGCGGCGGTCGTGGCCGCCGCGAGGCCCGCTGGACCGGCGCCGACCACCGCGACTTTCTTTTTCTGCGCGGCGGGTCTGATGACCAGCTCGGTTTCGGCGCAGGCGCGCGGGTTCACGAGGCACGAGGCCTTCTTGTTCTCGAACACGTGGTCGAGGCAGGCCTGGTTGCAGGCGATGCAGGTGTTGATCTCCGCCGTCCGGCCGGACCGGGCCTTGGCGACCCAGGCCGGATCGGCCAGCAGCGGGCGCGCCATCGAGACGAGGTCGACCTCACCCGTGGCCAGGATCCGCTCGGCCACGTCCGGCATGTTGATGCGGTTGGTGGCGACCAGCGGGAGCTTCACGTGCGGACGCAGCTTGGCCGTGACGCCCGCGAAGGCGCCGCGCGGCACCGAGGTGGCGATGGTGGGCACGCGGGCCTCGTGCCAGCCGATGCCGGTGTTGATGATCGTGGCGCCGGCGGCCTCGATCGCCTTGGCCTGCATCACGATCTCGTCCCAGGCCGCGCCGCCGTCCACGAGCTCCAGCATCGACAGGCGATAGATGACGATGAAGTCGGCGCCGACCGCCTCGCGGATGCGCCGCACGATTTCCACAGCGAAGCGCATGCGCTTCTCGGGCGTGCCGCCCCATTCGTCGGTGCGCTGGTTGGTGCGCGCCGACAGGAACTGGTTGATCAGGTAGCCCTCGGAGCCCATCACCTCCACGCCGTCGTAGCCGGCGTCGCGCGCGAGCTTGGCAGAGCGCACGAAGGCCTTGATCTGGCGCTCCACGCCCCAGCCGGTAAGCGCGCGCGGCTTGAACGGCGAGATCGGCGCCTGGATGGCCGAGGCCGATACCGATAGCGGGTGGTAGGCGTAGCGGCCGGCGTGCAGGATCTGCATGCAGATCTTGCCGCCCTCGGCGTGGACGGCCTTGGTCACGATGCGGTGCTTCTGGATCTCCCAGGGCCAGCTCAACTTGCCGGAGAAGGGCTTGAGCCAACCGACCACGTTCGGCGCGATGCCGCCCGTAACCATCAGGCCGACGCCGCCGCGGGCGCGCTCGGCGAAATAGGCGGCCAGCTTCGGGAAATCGCGCGAGCGGTCTTCGAGGCCGGTGTGCATCGAGCCCATCAGCACGCGGTTCGGCAGCGTGCAGAAGCCGAGGTCCAGGGGCTTGAACAGGTGCGGGAAGGTGGCGGCCGTCATCGTCAATACGGTGGCGTAGGGTGGCGCGAGCATGCCGTTGCGGTGCGCTGCGCACAAGCGCGTGCCGCGAGGCTGGCTGGAGTGTGAAGATATCGATGTGCCCTTACCGTGCGCCCCTTGTCCGCCCTTAGCGCGGTGTTAACATCCGTCACGCAAGGCCACCCAGGAGAGGGCGGGCCTGCAGGGCAGCCCTTCCCCATCAGGAGTCGATCATGAAAAAGAGTCTGCTGTGCCTGGCCGTCATGGCCGCCGCTACCGCGAACGTCGCGGTCGCGCAGGATTTCGATGACCGCTGGTACCTCACCGGTTCGGCGGCTGCCAACTTCCAGGATTCCGCCCGCGCGACCGAGACCGGCGCCGAGTTCGGCGTTGGCATCGGCCGTTTCTTCGACCCGAACTGGTCGCTGGATATCGGCGTGTATTCGACCAATCCGTCGTTCGAGAACGCCCCCAACCTCAACTTCAGCCAGTACGGCGCTGCGGCCGATCTGCGCTACCACTTCCGCGACGGCAGCGAGGCCTGGTGGCCGTATCTGAAGGCCGGCGTGGGCGTGCAGCGCGCCGAGGAAGAGTTCAACGCCTTCCCGAGCCCGAATTCGCCGGGCGAGCGCAAGGACAACAACCTGACCGTGGACTTCGGCGGCGGCCTGCAGGCGGCTTACGAGCATTTCGACATGCGCTTTGAGCTCGGCATCCGGACGAGCCTCGACGACCAGAGCCGCGTGGCGACGAATGCCGACTACTTCAACGACGGCTATGCCAAGGTCGCGCTGGTCGTGCCGCTCGGCGCGCGCGCCGCGGCGGCTCCGGCCCCCGCTCCCGCGCCGGCCCCCGCGCCGGCTCCGGCCAGCTGCGAGACGCAGGACGACGACGGCGACGGCGTCAACAACTGCATCGACAAGTGCCCCGGCTCGCAGGCTGGCCAGGCGATCGGTCCGGACGGCTGCGCCGTGCCGCTGACGATCGACCTGAAGGGCGTCAACTTCGACTTCGACCAGGCCACGCTGCGCCCGGACGCGATCACGATCCTCAACGAGGCCATCGAGATCCTGAAGAAGTATCCGCAGCTGCGCGTTGAAGTCGCTGGCCACACCGACGCCGTGGGTACGGATGCCTACAACCAGGGCCTGTCGGAGCGCCGTGCGCGCACCGTGTTCGACTACCTGACGAGCAACGGCATCGATGCGGGTCGCCTGGTGGGTCCGGTGGGTTACGGCGAGAGCCGTCCGATCGACACCAACGAAACGGCCGAAGGCCGCGCCAAGAACCGCCGCACCGAGCTCAACGTCCAGAACTGACGGACGCCACGCGCGACGAAGGGAAGCCCGGCTCCGGCCGGGCTTCTTTTTTCCCCGCGCGCTGCGTAAGCTCCGCGCGTTCACGGCTGTCGATCGAGGTTCGCCATGGCGCGTCATGTCCTCCTTCCGCTCGCGCTCGCGAGTGCGCTCGGGTCCGTCGCGATCGCTGCGCCGGCGCCGGAACTCGCGGGTCGCCTGCCCACCCTGCCTGCGCATGCGCCGGTCACGCTCGAGGCCTTCCTGCAGCGCGTGCGCACGCCCGTGGTGGCAACGCCGCCGCCGTCCGCGTCGACGGGCTACGTTCCCCGCACCGCGCACGACAACTCGCCGTATCGCTTCGACATGACGCAGAACGGTCGCCGCATGACCGCCGAGGAGTTCGACGCGTGGATGAAGGCGCGCGGTATCCGCGTGGCAACGGGTCGACCTGCGGGCGGCGAGCCTCCGGCGGCCGCCCCGGCTGCGTCGACGGCACAGGCCTGCCAGCCGACGACCACGACCGCCTGCTGACCGGAAATCGCGGCTTGAAATGAAGAACGGCGCCTTTCGGCGCCGTTTTTCGCTGGTCCGGCGGAGCGCTGCGTCCCGCGCCGGATCCGGCCTAGCGCCTGACGAAGCGATAGTGGGCCACGCCCCATTCGCTGCCGCCGGCATAGCCGAACAGTTCGGCGCAGGCCATCCAGAACATCCGCCAGCGCTGCGCCCAGATCGGCGCGTCGTTGGCCCCGTACGCCTCGCCCAGTACGCGCAGCACTTCGGTCGCATGCCGGTCCTGGTTTTCAAGCCAGTGGTTGGCGGTCTTCTCGTAGTGCTGGCCCGACAGCATCCAGCGCTGCTCGATGCGCAGCGCGCCTTGGAAGTGCAGCAGCGTGTCCGCCGCCGGCATCAGCCCGCCGGTGAAGAAGTAGCGTCCCATCCAGTTGTCCTCGCCCTGCGTCTCGAACGGATACAGCAGCGTGCGATGGCAGAAGATGTGGACGAACAGCTTGCCGCCGGGCTTCAGCCAGCGTCCGACGTTGCCGAGCAGGACGTCATAGTTGCGCATGTGTTCGAACATCTCGATCGACACGCAGCGGTCGAAGGACTCCGCGGCGAGGTCGAGCCGGTTCACGTCGGTGGTCAGGATCTCGATGTTGGCGAGCCCGCGCAGCGCGGCCTGGGCGAGGATGTGCTCGCGCTGGGTACGCGAGTTCGACACCGCCGTGATGCGCGAATTGGGGAACCTTTCGGCCATCCACAGCGTCAGCGAACCCCAGCCGCACCCCAATTCCAGGATTCGATGGCCGTCCTTCAGCTCGGCGCGCTCGCCGTACAGGGCGAGCATCTTTTCCTCGGCTTCGTCGAGGGTCTCGTTGCCGTCCGGGTAGTAGCAGCTCGAGTACTTGAGCCGCCGACCGAGGCAGAGTTCGAAGAACCGCGTCGGCACTTCGTAATGCTGCGCGTTGGCGGCCGCGGTCTCGATCGCGATGGGACTGCCGCGCAGCTCGGAGAGCAGCGTCCGGTAGCGCGCGTCGGCGCGCTCGAGGTCGGCCAGGTGCTCGTCGCGCAGTCGCTGGGCACAGAGCCTGCGGATGCCGCGGCGGGTGAGGACATCAGGGATGAGGCCGCGTTCGCACAGGTCGATCAACGCCATGGGATGCTCAGTCGGAGGAAGGGGGAGCCGCCTTCGGCGGCCATGGGAAGAATGCACTGACCTCGCGCTGGTAGCGCCGGTAGGCCTCGCCGCGGCTGCGCAGCGCCTGCGCCTCCGTCCACGGGATACCCGAGACGCGCCACAGGAACGCGAACATCACGACCGGGCCGACAAGGCTCCACAGCAGGTAGGGCCCGCAGGCGGCGAGCAGCACGTAGGCGAACCAGTGCACCCACTCGAAAAAATAGTTGGGATGGCGGGACCAGGCCCACAGGCCATCCCGGCAGATGCGCCCGCGATTGGCCGGATCGCGGCGGAACGCGTCGAGCTGGCGATCGGCCAGCGTCTCGCCGCCGATCGCCACCAGCCAGACCGCGACGGCCGCGAGCATCAGCGGCTCGATGCCGTCCGCATCGGCCCCGGCGGCGGCCGCGAACGGAATCGCGAAAAGGCCCACCACCAGCGCCTGCGCCTGGAAGAACAGGAACCAGCGGAACGGCGAGTCGCCGATGGCGGCGCGCATGGCCTGGTAGCGGCCATCCTCGGGTTCGCGAAGCACGCGGTGGAGCAGGTGCAGGCAGAGCCTTGCGCCCCAGATCCCGCCGAACAGCGCGACGAGCATCCGGGGAAGTTCGTCGCCCTCGCCGGCGAGGCCGGCGAACAGCGCCGCCAGCGCCATCAGGCCGGCCCAGGCGACGTCGACGTAGCCGACGTTGCGGACGCGCATCGCGAAGGCCCACACCGCGGCCATTCCGATCGCGGCGCCGACCCAGCTCAGCAGCACGATTCCCCAGAAGCTCACGCCGGCGCATCCGGCGCGCGGGGCGCAATGCGGCTGCCCCCTTGCAGGGCGTAAAGCGCCGGGAGCGCAATGCCCCAGACCACGGCGAGCGCGACCATTGCCGGAACCAGGCCCGCGTCGAAGCGCACCGCGTCCCAGCCGCGCGCGGCGCCCCAGTAGGCGAGCGGGCCGCCGACGATGCCGAATACGGCGGCCGCCGCCGGTCGGTGTCGCAGGAACGCCATCGAGTGGTTGAGCGTCAGCGCGAAGCCGGCCCACATGGCAAGGATCCACAGCGGCGCCAGCGACGGCCACGGCCACGGGCTAACGAAGGTCAGCAAGCCGCCCAGCACGAGGGCGCTGTCGGCGACGACGCCCATGGCCAGCGCGATGGCCAACAGGCGCGCATCGCCGGGGCGATCCGGGGTGAAGGCGAAGTGCGCCGCGGCGAAGACGAGCGCGGCGACCGGCCCGGCCCACGCGTACCCGCTGGAGGCGCCGATCACGGCGGCGAACCAGACCGCCTGGAAACCCAGCAGGTTGGCGATAGCGAAACCCCGCGACATCACGCCGCCTCGGGCGCCGGGATCCACGCCTCGCGGCGGTTGCGCGGTCGCGCGAACAGGAGCTGGGAGACGCCGATCGAGCGCTCGAGGAACCCGCCCTCGCAGTAGGCGAGGTAGAACTCCCACATGCGGATGAAGCGCTCGTCGTAGCCGAGCGCGCGCACCTCGGGCAGGCGGGCCATGAAGCGCTCTCGCCAGTGGCGCAGCGTCACCGCGTAGCTGGTGCCGAAGTCCTCCTGCGACACGAGGCGCAGGTCGGTGCTGCGGCCCATCGCGCCGGTGATCGCGCTGATGGACGGAATGAAGCTGCCCGGGAAGATGTGGCGCTTGATGAAGTCCACCGAGCGCAGCGCCTGCTCGTAGCGGTGGTCTTCGATGGTGATGGCCTGGACCATCGCGAGGCCGTCGGGCTTCAGCAGCGCCGCGCACTTCGCGAGGTAGGTGTCGAGGTACTGGTGGCCGATGGCTTCGATCATCTCGATCGACACCAGCTTGTCGTAGTGGCCGGTGAGGTCGCGGTAGT
>ERZ1066123.2049-NODE-2049-length-10972-cov-6.818265_pt1 | contig 10972 bp, 11 predicted proteins | sample MGYA00382770_ERZ1066123 | MGnify/ENA primary metagenome ERZ1066123 (study PRJEB33369, sample SAMEA5778353) | biofilm metagenome | biome: Industrial cooling water; feature: Water cooling tower basin; material: Biofilm | place: United Arab Emirates | collected...
CGCGGCATCGTCATCGACCCGCTGATCGACCGCGCCACCGGCGCCGAGACCGGGGCGACGCGGTCCATGGAATCCGTCATCGGCAGGCTGGTCCGCGAGCGCTACCCGGCGCTCGAGCTGAAGCCCTTCACCGTCGCATCGCTGGACGAGCAGCCGCTGATCCTGCTCGGCGCGATCACGCGGGTGCAGGCGCCGGGCAGCGTGGTGAACGCGCCGGGGCCGAGCGACACCTACCGGATCTGGGGCGTGGTCGGCGACATGCGCAGCGGGACGATCCTGGCCCGCCCCATGGCCTGGGTGCGGGCCGAGAGCGTCGATCCGACGCCCACCGCCTTCTTCCGCGACAGCCCGGCCTGGACGGACGACGTGATGCAGGCGGCCTACCTGCGCACCTGCTCCAGCCTGCCCGGCACGCGGATCGATCCTGCCTACCTGCGGGGCCTGCGTGCCCAGGCAATGGTGGCCGAGGCGGTGGGCGCCTACGAACGCGGCGAGATGGCGCGCGCCCGCGCGCTGTATGTCGCGGCCGAGGGCGAGCCGGGCGGCCAGCAGGCGCGGGTGCTGAACGGCCTCTACCTCACCAATTGGGCGCTCGGCCGGCGCGCGGAGGCGGAGGCGGCATTCGGGCGCCTCGTCGATTACGGCCTGTCGCGCAACCGGCTCGCGGTGAAGCTGCTGTTCCGCCCCGGGGGCACGGAGTTCGTGCGTGACCCGGGCGTCAGCGGCCCCTATCCCATGTGGCTGCGGCAGATCGCCGCGCAGGCCGCCGGGCGCGAGTCCTGCCTGGTTGTGGAGGGGCATGCCAGCGTGACCGGCAGCAGCGAGGCGAACGACCGGCTTTCCCTGGCGCGGGCCCAGGCGGTGCGGGCGCGGCTGCTGCGCGAGGCGCCGCCGCTGGAGCCGCGCAGCGCCGCCGCCGGGCGCGGGGCGCGGCAGCCGATCATCGGCCTCGGCACCGACGACATGCGCGACGCGCTCGATCGGCGGGTGGAATTCCTGCCCGGCGCCTGCCCGGCGCGGGTGGCGGGGCTAGCGGGGGGCGTGCCGGCCGGATGAGCGTGCAGGTGAAGATCTGCGGGCTGAACGATGCCGAGGGGTTCGATGCGGCAGTGGCGGCCGGGGCGGACATGGCCGGCTTCGTCTTCTGCCCGCCCTCGCCGCGTGCGGTGACGCCGGCGGCGGCGGCGGCGCTCTCGGCGCGGCATGCGGGCACGGGTCCGCTGCGCGTCGGGCTCTTCGTCGATGCCACCGATGAGGCCATCGCCGCCGTGCTGGCGGCGCTGCCGCTCGACATCCTGCAACTGCATGGCGAGGAGGAGCCGGCCCGTTGCGCCGCCATCCGCGCCCGCTTTGGGCTGCCGGTGATGAAGGCGCTCGGCGTCGCCACGCAGGACGACCTGGCGCGGCTGGAGGCCTATGCGCCGGCCGTGGACCGCTTCCTGTTGGACGCGCGGCCGCCTCCGGGGGCGAGCCTTCCGGGCGGCAATGCCGCCGCCTTCGACTGGCGAATCCTCGCCGGGCAGGCGGTGCCGCGGCCCTGGCTGCTGGCCGGCGGGCTGACGCCGGGCAACGTCGCGGAGGCGATCCGCGTTTCCGGCGCGCCGGGGGTGGATGTCTCCTCCGGCGTGGAGCGTGCGCGGGGGGTGAAGGACCCGGCGCTGATCGCAGGCTTCGTCGCCGCGGCGCGGGGCGGCTGATCCCCTACCCGCCTGGTGGCGCAGCGGCTATCTGACAGCGCCACCCTCCTCGGACTGTGCCACCCGTGAACCTTCCCCCGCCCAACTCCTTCCGCCAGGGCCCCGACGCCCGCGGCCGCTTCGGCGAATTCGGCGGGCGCTTCGTCGCCGAAACGCTGATGCCGCTGATCCTTGATGTCGAGAAGGCCTATGCCGCGGCGAAGCAGGACCCTGCCTTCGACGCTGAATGGCGCCGGCTGCTGACGCACTACGTCGGCCGCCCCAGCCCGCTCTGGCATGCGGAGCGGCTGACCGAGCACCTGCGGGCGGGGGCCGCGCCCGACTGCGGTGCCAGGATCTACTTCAAGCGCGACGAGCTGAACCACACCGGCGCGCACAAGATCAACGCCGTGCTCGGTCAGATCCTGCTGGCGCGGCGCATGGGCAAGACGCGCATCATCGCCGAGACGGGCGCCGGCCAGCACGGCGTCGCCACGGCCACGGCCTGCGCGCTGTTCAGCCTGCCCTGCACGGTGTTCATGGGCGCCACCGACGTGGAGCGGCAGCAGCCCAACGTGTTCCGCATGAAGCTGCTGGGTGCGGAGGTGCGGCCGGTGACCTCGGGCTCCGCCACGCTGAAGGACGCGATGAACGAGGCGCTGCGCTACTGGGTAGCGAACGTCGAGGACACCTACTACTGCATCGGCACGGTGGCCGGCCCGCACCCCTATCCGATGATGGTGCGCGACTTCCAGTCCGTGATCGGCGCCGAGGTGCGCGAGCAGATCATGGCCGCCGAGGGGCGCCTGCCCGACGCGCTGTTCGCCGCGATCGGCGGCGGGTCGAACGCTATGGGGCTGTTCCATCCCTTCCTCGACGAGCCCGCCGTGCGCATGGTGGGCGTGGAGGCCGCCGGGCGCGGCCTGCACACGGAGGAGCACGCCGCGAGCCTGGAGCGGGGCCGCCCCGGCGTGCTGCACGGCAACCGCATGTACCTGCTGCAGGACGACGACGGACAGGTGCAGGAGGCGCATTCGATCAGCGCCGGCCTCGACTATCCAGGCGTCGGGCCGGAGCATTCCTGGCTGCACGAGCTGGGCCGCGTGGAATATGTGGGCGCCACGGACGACGAGGCGCTGGCGGCCTTCCAGCTCTGCTCGCGGCTCGAGGGGATCATCCCCGCGCTGGAGCCGGCGCATGCGCTGGCCGCGGTGGCGCGCATGGCGCCCGGGATGCCGCGGGAGTCGCTGCTGGTGATGAATCTCTGCGGCCGCGGCGACAAGGACATCTTCACCGTGGCGAAGCACCTGGGAGTGGCGATGTGACACGCTGCACCCTCGCCGCCCGGGAAGGCGCAAACTTGCAGAAGAAGGAGTGGGGGGCCTGGGGGGCGAGTTCCCTCGCCCCCCAGCCTTCGCGCGTCGCGGAGCCACGGCCGTGAGCCGCATCGCCAACCGTTTCGCCGCGCTGAAGCGCGAGGGCCGCGGCGCCCTGGTGACCTACCTCCAGGCCTATGATCCCGACCCCGCCACCTCGCTGGCGATCCTGCGCGGCCTGCCCGGCGCCGGCGTCGATGTCATCGAGATCGGCGTGCCCTTCACCGACCCGATGGCCGACGGCCCCTCCATCCAGAAATCGGCGCTGCGCGCGCTGAAGGCCGGGGCCACGCTGTCCCGCGTGCTCGCGCTGGTGCGCGACCTGCGGCGCGAGGACGCGACCACGCCCGTGGTGCTGATGGGCTACCTCAACCCGATCCTCTCCTACGGCGTCGAACGCTTCTGCACCGATGCCGCGGCGTCGGGCGTGGATGGCCTGATCGTGGTCGATGTCCCGCCCGAGGAGGCCGACGAGATCGAGCCGCAGGCGCGCGCCGCGGGCCTCGACATGATCCGCCTGATCGCACCGACGACGGACGACGCGCGGCTGCCGCGCGTGCTCGCGGCGACGACGGGCTTCGTCTACTACGTCTCGATCACCGGCATCACGGGCACGCGCAGCGCCGATACCGCGGACCTGGCGGCGGCGATCCCGCGCATCCGCCGGCACACGGCGCTGCCGATCTGCATCGGCTTCGGCATCCGCAGCCCGGCGCAGGCGGCGGAGGCAGCGCGCCTCGCCGATGGCGCGGTGGTGGGCACGGCGCTGGTCGATACCCTGGCCGCCTCGCTGGACGAGGCGGGGCGGGCGCGGCCGGATACGGTGCGCATGGTGCTGGACGCGGTGCGCGCGCTGGCGGAGGCGGTGCGGGCGGGGCGCTGAGCGCCCCCACCCAACCCTCCCCCGCACGCGGGGGAGGAAGGGGCCCGCGCAGCGGAAGGGTGGGGGTGGTCAGCGCACCGGCGCTACGCCCACGGCCGTCAGAAGATCAGCCCCTTCCGCAGCATGCCGTGCACGCCCTTCTCGCCGTTCACGGTCTGCGTCACGTGGAAGTCCACGGCCAGCGAGCAGAGCTGGTAGGCATCGGCCGCCGAGAGGTTGGCGCGCGCGACGATGAAGCCGATCATCTCGCGCAGCGCCCCCTTCATCGCGAGATCCAGGTCCTCGTGCATGCCCATGGAGATGTAGTGGGTGCGCGTCTCGGCGCGGGGGAAGCGCAACGCGGGGTCCTTCGTGCCGCCGCCCTTCTCCACGGTGAGGCGGAAATGGCCGGTGAGGCACATCTCCAGGGCGTTGATGCAGACCTCGCCGTCGCCCTGCACGCCATGGCCATCGCCGGCGGAGAAATTCGCGCCGGCGACGTGCACGGGCAGGAACAGGGTCGCGCCCTCGCCGATCTCCTTGTTGTCGAGGTTGCCGCCATGCGCGCGCGGCTCCTTCGTGCTGATCTGCCCCCACTCCTCCGGCGGCGCCACGCCCATGACGCCGAAGAAGGGCGAGAGCGGGATGGTCACGCCCGGCCCCACCGGCACGCTGCAGGTCCGAGCCGTCCGGTCCACAGGGATGTGCAGCATGCGCCGGTAGGGAAAATCCTCCGGCAGGGTGCCGGCCAGCGGGCGGAAGCCGCAGAAGCCCCAATCGGCACCGAGCTCGATCCGCTCGATATCGACGCGCAGGCAATCGCCCGGCTCGGCGCCCCGCACCGCGACCGGGCCGGTGAGGATGTGCGGTCCGAGGCGCGGGAGGCCGGCGTCCTGGATGGCCAGCAGCCGCGGCGGGATGGTGAAGTCCGGGTGGTCGCGCGGCGGGCACTGCTCCGGCCCGCCGGAGACGCATTCCAGCACGACGAGGTCGCCGGAAGCGATGCAAGCGACGGGCGGAAAGGCTGCATCGAAAGCGCCCCAGCGGACGGTAGCGGGCGTGGCATCGACGCGATGGCTGGTGGGCATGGGGGTGTTTCCGCTGAAAGAACCGCGCCCTGGCTAGCAACCGGCGCGCCATCGGGCCAGACGGGCCGGCCGTCAGCCGCCGCGCAGCCGTTCCGCCAGCACGGCCTGGTCGTCCGGGCAGACCCGCGCCAGGCGGCGATACTCGGCCGGCGTGTCGATCGCCGCGTGGCCGCGTGCCTGGGCCTCGCGCATGCGGGTCATGGCCGGTTCGATGGCCCTGCGCAGGTCCTGCCGCAGCGCCTCCAGCGCCGCCTCGGGCGACGGGCCGCGTCCCTCGGCCGTGCGGGCCCAGGCCTCGGCGGCGACGCGCATCTGCCTGGCGGCGGTGCGCAGCGCATCGCGGTTCACCGCGACATGGCGGCGCTCATGCGTCTCCACCTCCGCGAAGAGGCAGCCGTCCTTCGGGATCTCGCTGGCGATGTGGATCCGGTGTTCCATCTGCGCCAGGGTCAGCGCCACCTCCGCGGGCACGGCGCAGTACGCGGCTCCGGCGGGCGCATCGGGCAGGCGCAGGGCGCGGGCGCGAATCGCGCTCCGCCATTCGATGCGCGAGGTGGTGAGGCCGAGATGCCGCGCCGTGCGGCTGCGCGCCACGCCGGTCAGCGCGTGCAGGGCCTCGATGCCCGCCTCGGCATCCAGCACCGGATCGGGGTCGGAGAGCTGCACGCGGACCTGGACCTGCGCGCGCGGGCAGGCGGCGCCGGCGGCCGCCGCTTCGTCGGGCGGCGCGGCCCATGCCGCGCCGCCGCACAGGCTGGCGGCCAGCAGCGCCGCGGCGGCCGCACGCCTCAGAGCCAGCCCTTGCGCTTGAAGTAGAGGATCGGCAGCACCGCCGAGACCACCATCAGCACCAGGGCGAAGGGATAGCCGAGGGTCCATTTCAGCTCGGGCATCACCTCGAAATTCATGCCGTAGATGCTGGCCACCAGCGTCGGCGCCATCAGCGCGACCGAGGCCACGGTGAAGGTCTTGATGATGTTGGTCTGCTCCACGTTGATGATGCCGAGCACGGCATCGAGCAGGAAGTTCGCCTTGTTGTTCAGGAAATTCGCGTGCTCCACCAGGGAGCGCACGTCGCGCACCAGCGACTTGATCAGCGCCTGGTTCTCCTTGCGCACGGCGGCGGTCTTCTCCGCGCCGACGAAGGTGAGGATGCGCGAGAGGCCGAGCAGCGTCTCGTTCGCCCGCGTCGTCACCTCGCCGACCTGGCCGAGCGTGATCAGCGTGTTCTTCAGGTCGGCGTCCTTGCGCGTGGCCTTGATCTCCGCGCGGGCGGTGCGGAAGGCGGCGCGGCTGGCGCGGTCCATGTCCGAGGCGATGCGCTCCAGGATGTCGGCCAGCCGGTCCACGATCTGCTCGAACAGGTGCAGCATCACCCCGTCCGCGCTGCCGAGCAGGGCCAGTGGCGCACGCTGGCAACGCGCGGCGAAGACCGGGAAGGCCTTCGGCGTCGCGTAGCGCACGGTGACAAGCTGCGCGCTGCCGAGCACGAAGGTGATGGCGGTGGAGCCGAACTCGTCGGTCTCGGCGCCGTAGAGGAAGGGCGCGGTCAGGAACAGGAAGTCGTCCTCCCGGTACAGGCGGGAGGAGCTTTCGATCTCCTGCATCTCCTCGCGCGTCGGGATCTCGACCCGTAGCGCCTGCTGGACGATGCGCTCCTCCTCCGGCGTGGGGTTCAGCAGGTCGATCCAGACCGCGGCGCGCAGCAACTCCGGCGGCTGCACGCCGTCGCGCACGAGCAGGCGCCCCCCCTCGACGGTGTAGCTGGTCATCATGCGCGGCAGCTCCCGTCGGCGGTCCGGACCCGGCGGTCCCTCCTACACCATATCGTGCCGGGCGAAGCCAGCCCCGGGATGCCTGGCCCGGCGCTTGCAACCCCGGCGACCGCCGGAACCGGAAGGGGGAGCGGGTGGCATGACGCAACGCTGGTTGCAGCTTTTTGGGGCGCTGCTCTGCCTCGCCTGGTGGCAGGCCGTGCCCGCCCTGGCGCAGACCGCACCATCCTGGCCGGCCCGGCCGGTGCGCATCGTCGTGGTCTTCCCGCCGGGCGGTTCCTCCGACATCGTCGCCCGCGTGCTGGCCGAGGCGCTGGGGCCGCGGCTCGGCCAGCGGGTGGTGGTGGACAACCGGCCCGGCGCCGGCGGCACGCTGGCGGCCGCGCATGTCGCGACCCAGCCGGCGGACGGCTACACCCTGCTGCTCTCCAACACGGCGCCGATCGCCACCTCGCCGCCGCTCTACGGCAATCCGGGCTACGACCCGCTGCGCTCCTTCACCCACGTCGCCTTTCTCGGCGCGACGACGATGGTGGTGGTGACCAACCTTTCCGTGCCGGCGCGCGACATGGCGGGGCTGATCGCCTGGATGCGGGCGCAGGCGCAGCCGGTGACCTTCGGCAGCTCGGGCGTGGGGTCGGTCGGGCACATCCTCGGCAGCATGTTCTCGGCGCAGACCGGGATCGCGCTGAACCACGCGCCCTATCGTGGCTCGGTGCCGATGCAGGCGGACCTGCTGGGCGGCTCCATCCTGCTCTCCTTCGACACGCTGCCGGAGAACGTGGAGAACCTGAAGGCCGGCCGGCTGCGCGCCTATGCGGTCAGCGCGCCGCAGCGGGCGCCCTCGGTGCCCGAGGTGCCGACGACGGCCGAGGTCGGCTTGCCCGGGCTGCTGGCGGAGAACTGGCTCGGCGTCTCGGCCCCCGCCGGGCTGCCGGAGGCGATCACCCAGCGACTGAGCGCGGAGACCACCGCCGTGGTGCGCAGCGACGCCTTCCGTGAGAGGATGGCCACCGTCGGCATCGTGCCGCGCAGCATGACGCCCGGCGAGTTCACCGCCTTCGCCGCGCGCGAGATCGAGGTCATGGGCGGCGCGGTGCGCAGCATGGGCATCCGCAACGACTAGAACGACCAGGAGGATCGCGTGAGCGACGACGAGAGGCTGCTGCGCCGGGCCATCGCCCTGTCCGAGGAGGCGGCGCGCGCCGGATGCGAGCCCTTCGGCGCCGTCGTCGCGCGGGCGGACGGCGCCATTGTCGGGGAGGGCTTCAACCGCTCCCGCCTGAAGCACGACCCCACCTCGCATGGCGAGACCGAGGCGATCCGCGATGCCTGCGCCCGGCTTGGCACGCTCGACCTCGCGGGCTGCACGGTGTTCACCTCCTGCGAGCCCTGTGCGCTGTGCGTGGCGGTGATGCAGATCACCCGCATCACCCGGGTGGTCTATGCGGCGGCGCTGGCCGACAGCGCGGCGGTGCTGGGCCGCCCGCCCGGAGCGACGGCGGCGCTGCGTGCGGAAGCCGGGCTGCCGGTCGGCCAGGGGCGAATCTCGGCCAGCCAGGCGCTGCGGGCAGAGGCGGTCGGCGTGCTGGAACGTGTCGCGGCAGCGGGAGGGGGCGGCGTGAAGCCGGCCTGACGCGCGCCGATCAGCCCGTCACCGCCGGCGCGCACCTGCGGCCTTCCAGCCGCCGCCCCACCGCAATTATGGCGGCGGCGTGGCTCAGGCCGCCGGGCGGCTGCTGGACTGCGCGGTGCCCGTGGTCTGGTGGGCCTGCGCACCGACTGGGCCAGGGATGCTGCCCGCAGGCCCCGTGCCGGGCGCGGGCGGCGCGCTCTCGGCCGCCATCGAGGCGTCCTTCTCATCTTCCTTGATGTTCTGCTTGAAGGACTTGATGCCCTTCGCGAGGTCGCCCATCAGCCCGCTGATCTTGCCGCTGCCGAACAGCAGCAGCACGACCAGCAGCACGACGAGCCAATGCCAGATGCTGAAGGAACCCATGGTGACGCCTCGATAGACTATGGTTCGGCCTCGCCGCGCGGCCGGTCTCCGGCCATGGACACTAGTGCCCCGCACCGGGCAGCGCAAACGGGCAAGGACCTCGGCTCCGCACTGCCTGCGGCAGGATGTGGCGTGCCGGATGACGGCCCACCGCCCCGCGCAGATGGTGCCGCCGCCACGCCGATGCAAACCCCCCGACGCAGCGTCCCGATATCGGCGTGCTCCGTTTCGCCGCATGCGGATGATGCATGGTTCTACTAGAACATTTCACGAACGTGATGTTTTCCACAGATTTCTGCGTGCCAAGTATCAACAGAACTTGTGTCTTGGGCACTCCTGCGCCTACCGTATGTTGTGGCTACTAGATGTGGTGGGTCCCAAACAGGGAGGGACACATGGACTGGACTGGCGAAGCGATCGACCGCCTGCGTGGTCTCTGGGCAGAAGGACACTCCACGGCCGAGATCGGCCGGCGGATGGGCATCTCGAAGAACGCCGTGGTCGGCAAGGCACACCGGCTCAGCCTGCCGGCACGGCCAAGCCCGATCCGGCGGGACGGCGCGGTGCCGCGGCCGGCACAGCCGCGCCGCAGCCCCGGCCCGGCACCGCGGCTGCCGATGATGACGCCGATGCGCCGCCTGGAGCACGGCATGGTGCCGGCGGCGCCGGCGCGGCCCGCCGCGCCGCTCCCGATGGCTGCCGCCAGGCCCGCCCGCGTCCCGGCGCCTCCACCCATGGCCCCGGCGCCCAACCCGGCGCCCAAGCCTGCGATGGCAGGCACGCCGGCGAGCACGGTGGTCCGCCCCTTTCCGCGTGCCAGCCAGCGCAGCTGCTGCTGGCCGATGGGAGAGCCCGGCACCGCCGAGTTCCGCTTCTGCGGCGGCGAGGCTATCCCGGCCAAGCCCTACTGCGCCGAGCACGCCGCCATCGCCTATGTGAAGGTGCGCGACCGCCGCGAGGACGCCGCCTGACCCGGCTCGTCCTGGCCGGGCATGACCCGGCCGGGCGACAGCCCCGCCTGCCCAGAGGATCGCGGATGCCCGGTCCGGCGCGGGCGCGATGGCGAGGCGTCTGCCCGGCAGCCTGATCCCTCCGATCCGCCGCGCCGCATGGCACGAATGCGTGCCGGCCCCTTGGCACGATGCGCCGCCGTGGCGATGGTGCGGCATGCATCCCAGCCGCCGCGCCGCCGCGTGAGCCACCGCAGATGAGGGGCGGGCCGCTCCTCGGCGTCACGCTCAACCTCGCCGCGCTGCTGCTGTTCGTGGTGATGGACACGCTGGTGAAGCTGCTCACGGCGTCCTTCGCCGTGCCGCAGATCATGTGGGCACGGTTCCTGTTCGGCTTCCTGCTGGTGGCGGCGGCGATCCGCCTGGTGACCGGCCAGCTGCCCTGGCGGTCGCACGCGCCCGGGCTGCAGGCGCTGCGCAGCCTGCTGCTGGCGGCCTGCAACCTGATGTTCTCGACGGCACTGGCCTACCTGCCGCTGACCGACGCCACCGCGATCGGCTTCGCCTCGCCGCTGCTCACCGTGGCGCTGGCCGCGCTCTGGCTGCGCGAGGCGGTGAGCCCGCGGCGCTGGATCGGGGTGGGGCTGGGCATGGCGGGGGTGCTGGTCGCGCTGCGCCCGCCCTTCCTCACGGGCGAGACCATGCACTGGGCGGCGCTGCTGCCGCTCGGCACGGCGGCCTGCTTCGCGGTCTACACCATCCTGACACGGCGCCTGGCGCGGATCGACGACAGCCGCACCACGATCCTGCACACCGGCTTCGCGGCAAGCATCGCCACCACTCTCGTGCAGCCCCTGGTCTGGACTCCGCCGGCGTTCGGCGACTGGGGCGTGCTGGTGCTGCTGGGTGTGCTCGGCGGCGCCGGGCATGGGCTGCTGGTGCTGGCCTATGCCCGCGCGCCGGTGAGCCTGCTGGCGCCGCTCTCCTATACCCAGCTCGTCTGGACGACGCTGGCCGGGATCCTGGTCTTCGCCGACTGGCCGGATGGCTGGACGGTGCTGGGGGCGGTGATCATCGCCGCCGGCGGGCTGCTGGTGGCGGTGCCGGCCCGGCGGCGTGCGGCGTGACCGTGCTGCCGGCCCCGGTCGGGCAGGGCGCGGACCGGATGCTTCGGCGATGCCGTCATCACCGGCTGGGCCGCTACTGGAGGAAGCCGATCCAGCGTCCGGCGCGGATCGCCCCGGCC
>ERZ1066123.2055-NODE-2055-length-10948-cov-7.728908_pt1 | contig 10948 bp, 10 predicted proteins | sample MGYA00382770_ERZ1066123 | MGnify/ENA primary metagenome ERZ1066123 (study PRJEB33369, sample SAMEA5778353) | biofilm metagenome | biome: Industrial cooling water; feature: Water cooling tower basin; material: Biofilm | place: United Arab Emirates | collected...
GCAGCGAGGAGGAAGTCGCGCAGATGGAGGCCGCCGAACGCGCGCAGGCCGCCGCCGTCGCCCGGCAGATGCAGTTCCAGCACGCCGACGCCGGTGGCTACGGCGCCGAGGAGGAGGCACGCGACGTGCTCGAGGCCGGCGCGATCCCCGCCAACATCGGCCGCAACGACCCCTGCCCGTGCGGCAGCGGCAAGAAGTACAAGCACTGCCACGGCAAGCTCGACTGACCCCGCGGCGCCTTCGCGCGCTTCGAGACCACGCCGCTGCTCACCGCGCAGGAGGCCGAGGCGGCGATGCAGCGGGCAAAGACGACCACGGTGGCCTATCGCGCCCCCAACGCGTGACGGCGGACGGCGGCGCGGATTGACCGGCCGCCCGGGGCAGGCGCAGCATCCGGGGTCGGGAGGAACAACCGGATGCTGCGACGCAGGACCCTGCTCGCCGGCCATGCGCTCGCGCTGGCGGCCCCCTTGGCGAGGCCCGGGACGGCGCGCGCCGCCGCCTTTCCCTCCGGCGACATCCGCATCGTCAGCGGCGCGCCGCCGGGCGGCACCAGTGACATCTTCGGCCGCATCCTGGCGGAGAAGCTGCAGCCCATCTTCCGCCAGCGCGTGCTCATCGAGAACCGCGCCGGCGCCGGCGGGCTGGTCGGCGCCGTGGCGGTCAACACCATGCCGAACGACGGCCACGCGGTGTTCATCACCTCGATGGGCGTGCAGGCGGTGATGACGCAGATGCCGGGCCAGGTCATGCCGCTCGATGTCGATCGCGACCTGACGCCGATCTCCAACGGCATCGGCATCCCGAACCTGCTGATCGTGCATCCGAACGCGGCGTTCCGGACGGTGCCGGAGCTGATCGAACAGGCCAGGGCCAGCCCGGGCAGGCTGACCTACGCCTCCGCCGGCAGCGGCGGGTCGCAGCACCTCGCGGCGGAGCTGTTCAAGGTGCTGACCGGCACGGACATCCTCGGCATCCCCTATCGTGGCGGCGCGCCGGCGACCTTGGCCGTGATCGCACGCGAGGTGGACATGTTCTTCGGCAACCTGCCCGACAGCATCGGCCAGGTGCGCCAGGGCGCGGTGCGGCCGCTGGCGGTCGGCAGCCTGGAGCCGGCGCCGCAGCTGCCGGAGGTGCCGCCGATGGCCCGCTTCGTGCCGGGCTTCGAGCTGGTGAACTGGTTCGGCCTGGCCGGCCCGCGCGCCATGGATCGCGCCGCCCTGGCGCGCTGGACCGAGGCGCTGCTGGCGGTGCGCGAGGATGCCGACTACCGGCGCCGCATGTTCGAGAACGGCATGGGGGTGCTGCTCGGCACGCCGGAGGAATTCGCGGCGCGCATCGCCCGCGACAAGCAGACCTGGGGCGAGCTGATCCGCCGCGCCGGGCTCAGGGCCGAAGTGGCGCAATGACGGTGACAACGCGGTCCGATCGCTGGAGGGCCGAAGGCCCGGAGGCGTGAATCGGCCCGCGCCGTGAAGCGGAGGGATATGCAATGAGGTTCGAGGGCAGGGTCGCCATCATCACCGCGGCGGGCAACGGCATCGGCCGCGCCACCGCCGGCATCATGGCGCGCGAGGGCGCGACGGTTGCGCTGGTGGAGAACAATCCGGAGCGGCTGGATGCGGCGGTCCGGCAGATCGGCGAGAACGCCCATCCCTTCCCCTGCGACGCGCTGGACGAGGCGCAGGTGGACGCGACGGTGGCGGAAGCCGCGCGGCGCTTCGGGCGCATCGACATCCTCGTGAACGCCGTCGGCGGCAGCACCATCATCGCCGATCCCGCGGCGACCACGGAGCGGCTCACGCTGGCCGAATGGCAGGCGCTGCTGCACTTCAACCTGACCGGGACCTTCCTGTTCACGCACGCGGTGCTGCCGGTGATGCAGCGCCAGGGCGGGGGCAAGATCGTCAACCTCGCCTCCATCGCGGGGCGCGGCCTGAGCGAGGCGAGCAGCTCCGCCTATGCCACGGCCAAGGGCGGAATCATCGCCTTCACGAAGAAGCTGGCGATCGAGCAGGGTCGGCACGGCATCAACGTGAACGCCATCGCGCCGGCGACCACGCTCACCGAGCGCATCGGGCCCCGCTGGCACCAGAAGCCGCCCGAGGAGCGGCAGCGCGACATCGAGCGCACGCCACTGCGGCGCATGGGCCTCGCCGAGGACCAGGCGCGGGTGATCTGCTTCCTCGCCTCCGCGGACGCCGACTTCGTGACCGGGCTGACCATCGACGTGACGGGAGGACTGTGAAATGCCCAAGACCGGTTTCGTCGGCCTCGGCGCCATGGGCGGGCCGATGGCGCGCAACCTGCTGAAGGCCGGGCACGGGGTGGTGGTGCACGACCTCGACGCGCGCCGGGTGCAGGCGCTGTCGGAGGCGGGCGCGGAGGTGGCGCATTCGCCGGAACAGGTGGCGAAGCAGTGCACGCGCAGCATCTGCATGGTGGAGACCACGGCGCAGATGCAGGAGGTGATCGGCGGCTTCGCGGCCGGCGCCGCGCCCGGCCATATCGTGATCTGCATGAGCACGGTGGACGTGCCCACCCTGCAGAAGCTTGGCGAGGGGCTTGCGGCGCAGGGCATCGCGCTGCTGGACGCGCCGGTCTCCGGCGGCACCACGGGCGCCGAGGCGGGCACGCTCTCCGTCATCGTCGGCGGGCCGAAGGAGACCTTCGCCGCCTGCCAGGACCTGTTCCGCGCCATGGGCGGCAACGTCTTCCACATGGGCCCGCTCGGCTGCGGCCTGGCAATGAAGCTGATCAACAACATGCTGCTGCAGGTGCAGGTGGTGGCCATCGCCGAGGGCATGGTGCTGGGCGCCAAGGCGGGGCTGGACGCGCAGCAGGTGATCGACGTGCTGCGCGTCTCCACCGGCGCCAGCGTGGCGGTGGAGCGCAGCGGCACGCGCATGGTGGCGCGCGACTTCTCGCCCTCCGGCACCACCGACATCTCCTACAAGGACCAGGAGGTGGAGACGGCGCTGGCCAAGGCACTGGGCGTGCCGATGATCCTGGCGAACGTGACGCAGCAATTCTACCAGATGGCGCGCGCCGCCGGGTACGGGAAGGAGGACGGCTCGGCGGTGGTGAAGGTGATCGAGCGCCTGGCCGGCGTCACGGTCGGCAAGGCGGGGTAGCCGCCGCGCCCGCCCACCGGGGCCGGGGATGCCGGCCCCCCCCGCGTGGCGAACCCGCACGCGATCTTTAGCCTTGACACGGATCAGGGCGCGCATGACCTGCGCGTGGCAAGGCCGGCCCGATCACGGACCAGCAAGGAGGATCATGCCATGGCACGGTTGACGCGGCGCAGCACGCTGGGCCTCGCCGGCGCGCTCACCCTCGGCGGCGCGGCGCGGGCACAGCAGCCCTGGCCGACGCGCACCGTGACCATCATCGTTCCCTTCGCCGCGGGCGGGCCGACCGATACCGTCGCACGTCTGGTCGCCGAGGCGATGGGCCGCAACCTCGGCCAGACCGTGGTGGTGGAGAATGCCGGCGGCGCCGGCGGCACCATCGGCGCGCAGAAGGTCGCCATGGCGCGGCCCGATGGGTACACGCTGCTGCTGCACCACATCGGCATGTCCACCACGCCGACGCTCTACCGCCGCCTGGCCTACGACCCGGTCAATGGCTTCGAGACCATCGGCCTGGTCACCGAGGTGCCGATGACCCTGGTGGCCAAGAAGGATTTTCCGGCGAACACGTTGCAGGAAGCCATCGCCGTCATCCGCCGCGAGCGCGACAACCTGAACTACGCGAATGCCGGCATCGGCGCCGCCAGCCACCTGTGTGGCCTGCTGCTGATGAAGGCCGTCGATACGCCGATGACCACCGTGCCCTTCCGCGGCACCGGCCCCGCCATGCAGGAACTGCTCTCCGGCCGCGTGGACCTCATGTGCGACCAGACCACGAACACCACGGAGCAGATCAACAGCGGCGCCATCAAGGTGTTCAACGTCACCACCGAGAGCCGCGTGCCCGCCCTGCCCAACGTGCCGACCAGCGCGGAGGGCGGGCTGCCCAATTTCCAGGTAACGGTGTGGCACGGGCTCTATGCGCCGAAGGGCACGCCGGCGCCGGTGGTCCAGCGGCTGTCGCAGGCGCTGCAGGCGGCGCTGCGCGACGAGCGGCTGGTCGCCCGCTTCGCCGAGCTCGGCACCACGCCCGTGGCGCAGGAGCGCGCGACGCCGGAGGCGCATCGCCGGTTCTGGCAGGCCGACATCGCCAAATGGCGCCCGATCATCCAGGCGGCGGGGCAGTACGCCGACTGATGCCACGCCGCTGGGCACCGGGGCCGGCGTTCGCCCTGACGGCGGCCGCTACGCCGCGGCGTCCTCCAGCACCATCGCCGCGCATTTCTCGCCGATCATGATCGACGGCGCGTTGGTGTTGCCCGCCACCACCGCCGGCATGATGGAGGCGTCTGCCACGCGCAGCCCGCCCACGCCGTGCACGCGCAGCCGCGGATCGACCACGCTGTTGGTGCCCGTCCCCATGGCGCAGCTGCCCGCCGGGTGGTGGTTGGTCAGCCCGGCCTCGCGCACGTAGCGCGCGAGGTCCTCGTCGGTGACGTAGTTCGGGCCGGGGAACAGCTCCTCGCCGGCGAAGGGTGCCAGCGCCGGCTGCTGCACCAGGCGGCGCGCCAGCCTCGCGCCCGCGACCATCGCCCGCATGTCGTACTCGCTGCCGAGGAAGCCGAAGGTGATCGCCGGCGGCGCCAGCGGATCGGCGCTGGCCAGCCGCACCGTGCCGCGCCCGTCTGGCGTGAGGTGCACGGGGCCGAGCGTGAAGCCCGGAAAGGGATGCGGCCGCACGCCCCTGATCGAGCGTTCCAGCGTGCTCCATTCCAGCAGGTTGATCTGCAGGTCGGGCCGCTCCAGCCGCGGGTCGGTGCGGGTGAACAGGCCGGCGCGGATGCCGTTCACCGCCATCGGGCCGCCGCGCGTCAGCCCGTACCGCACCGCCGCGGCGATCTTGCGCGGCCAGGAATTCTCCAGCTCGTTGAAGGTGATCGGCTGCGTGCAGCGCCACTGCATGTAGAGGCAGAAATGATCGTGCAGGTTGGCCCCCACCGCCGGCATGTCGCGCTGCACGGCGATGCCCATGGCCTGCAGGTGCCCGCCCGGGCCGATCCCCGACAGCATCAGCAGCTGCGGCGAGCCATAGGCGCCGCCGGAGACCACCACCTCCCGCCGCGCCCGCGCCGTCTCGACGCCGCGCGGCGAGCGATACTCCACGCCGGTCGCGCGCCCGTCCTCGATGATCACGCGCGTGGCCTGGCAGAGCGTGCGGATCTCGAGGTTCGCCCGGCCCTTCGCGGGTCCGAGATAGGCGCGCGCCGTGCTCCAGCGGCGACGGTTGCTGGTGGTGGTCTGGTAGTAGCCCACGCCCTCCTGCCGGGCGCCGTTGAAGTCGTGGTTGCGCGGGATGCCGGCCTGCTCGGCAGCGACGATCAGCGCCTCGGTCAGCGCCGAGGTGTGCGGCTGGTCGGAGACCGTCAGCGGGCCGCCGACGCCGTGGAACTCGTCCGCGCCGCGGGTCTGGTTCTCCGCCTTGCGGAAGAAGGGCAGCACGCTGTCGTAGTCCCAGCCCGTGCAGCCCTTCTGGCGCCACTCGTCGTAGTCGCGCGGGTGGCCGCGCATGTAGACCATGCCGTTGATCGAGGAGGTGCCACCCAGCGTCTTGCCGCGCGGTGCGTACATGACGCGGTTGTTCAGTTGCGCGTGCGGCGTGGTCTCGAACTTCCAGTTCACCCTCGGGTCCACGTAGGTGCGCGCGAAGCCGAGCGGGATGTGGATCCAGGGGTTGGTGTCGGGCGGCCCGGCCTCCAGCAGCAGCACGCTGTGCCGGCCGCTCTCCGAAAGCCGCGCGGCGACGGCGGCGCCGGCCGACCCGGCGCCGGTGACGATGAAGTCGAAGCTGTCCACGAAGCTGTCTTCCCTACTGCATCTCGATGCCGGCGGCCTTGATGATGGCCGCGTTGCGCTCGATCTCGGCGACGATGCGCGCGCGCAGGCTCGGCGGATCGAGCACGAGGATGTCGCCCTGCGCCAGCAGCGGGGCGCGCGCCGCCGGATTCTCCGCCGCCGCCCGCATCATGGCATGGAGGCGCTGCACCAGCGGCTCGGGCGTGCTGGCCGGCGCCACCAGCGCGTTCCAGAAGAGGACGACGTAGTCGGGGTAGCCGGATTCCTGCACCGTCGGCACGTCCGGCAGGTCGCGCCAGCGCGTCTCCCCGGTGACGGCGAGCGCGGCGAAGGTTCCGGCCGCGATCAGCGGGCCGCCGGTGGTGGGGTTGTCGAGCAGCACATCCACGTCGCCGGCGACCATCGCGTTGGTCGCGAGCGAGGAGCCGCGGTAGGGCACGTGCAGCATCCCGGCGCCGGCCAGGGCCAGGAACTGCTCCATGTGCAGGTGCTGCAGGTTGCCGACCCCGGCCGAGGCATAGGTGATGCGGCCGGGCTGGCGTCGCGCCAGCGCCACCAGGTCGGCCAGGCTGCGCACGCCGGCGAGCCGCGGGTTGCGCGGGTTGATCACGAAGATCAGCGGGCTGATGGTGATGGTGGCGATCGGGGTCAGGTCGCGCAGCGGGTGGTAGCGCGCATCGCGGTACATCAGGTGGTTCACGGTCATGGTGCTGGTGTTGCTCACCAGCAGCGTGTGGCCGTCGGTGGATTGCGCGACATGCGCCGCGCCGAGCGCGCCGTTCACGCCGGTGCGGTTTTCCACCACCACCGGCTGCGGCAGCCGCGTGCGGAAATCCTCGGCCAGGATGCGGGCGCAGACATCGGTGGAGCCGCCGGCGGGGTAGCCGACGATCAGCCGCACGGGGCGCGTCGGCCAGGCCGCATCGGCGCGTGCGAGGCGCGGCACGGCGAGCGCTGCCAGCGCGGCGGCGCCAAGCCGCCGCCGGCCGATGCCCCGGGGCTGCTGCATCGAAGTCCTCCTCCCGTTCCCGGGTGCGATTTCACCAGCTTCGCCGGCGCGCGTCCAGGCAGGCTGCTCCACCGCGATGCCTGCCTCGCGCACCACGGCTGCGCGGATGTGGACCGCGGCGTGGCCAGCGCATTGCCCAGGCCGGCCAGCACCAGCCGCTGCGGCCGACGGTCATTGCCCGTCCTCCCCGGGCGGTTGTTGCGGCCAGGGCGGCAAGCCAGGGCGGCGCTTGCACCGAGAGCCGGGTGGCTTGCCGGGCCGGCACCGGCCATGCGAGCCTTCGCCGCCGGGAGAGCCCTGGGGAACGCCATCATGCAGGACCGCCGTGCCATCCTTGCCGCGGGGATCGGGGCCGGCTTCGGCGCTGCGGTGCCGGCGCCGCTGCTGCGTCCGGCCCAGGCCCAGGCGCCCGCGGCCCAAGCGCCCGCGGCGCAGCCCACGCTGCCGTATCGGCAGCACACGGTGCGCACGCCGGACGGGGTGGAGATCGCCGCCTACGAGTACGGCAACGCGCAGGGCCAGCCGATCCTCTTCATCCACGGCTACATGCAGGCGGCGCTGTCCTGGGACCGGCAGACCCGCGACCCGGAACTCGCCCGGGAATTCCGCATGGTGGCCTACGACATCCGCGGCCACGGCATGAGCACGAAGCCGGAGGGCGACCCCTTCTACAAGCCCGGGCAGGTCTGGGCCGACGAGGTAAAGGGGGTGATCGACACGCTTGGGCTGCAGCGGCCGGTGCTGGTCGGCTGGTCCTATGGCGGGCGCATCATGGGGGATTACCTGAACGCGCATGGCCATGGCGCGATCGGCGGCATGGACTGGGTGGGCGCCACGTCGTCGGTCGCGGACACCTCCCGCTTCGGCCGCGGCGGGCGCTGGAACGGGCCGAACGGCAGCGGCAGCGCCGACCCGGCGACCGCGATCCGCAGCACGGTCGCCTTCCTGCGGGAGTGCTTCGAGATCCAGCCCGCGGCGTCCGACTTCGAGACCATGCTCGCCTTCAACAGCATGGTGCCGCGGCATGTGCGCCTGGCCCTGCTCGGCCGGCCGCTCGACATCGAGGCGCGGCTGCGCGCGCTCGACATTCCCGTGCTGGTCACGCATGGCAGGTTCGACAAGCTCGTCGATGTCTCGATGGGCCGCCACACGGCGTCCGTCGTGCCGAATGCGCGCTTCTCCGAGTACGAACTGATCGGCCACGCCCCGTTCTGGGAGGACGCGCCGCGCTTCAACCGCGAGCTGGCCGAGCTCGCGCGAGCCGTCAGGCGATAGGAGGAACCACCGTGGACGCGATGACCCTCGACTGCCCCTATGACCGCGCCGCCGAATCGCTCGGCAACGTGGTGGAGCTGCAGCACGTGAACGTGCGCGTGCCGGACCAGCAGAAGGCCACCGCCTTCTACATCAGCGCACTCGGCCTGACGCGCGACCCCTACCTGATGACCGGCACGGACAACATGTGGGCCAATGTCGGCATCAGCCAGTTCCACCTGCCGACCGGCGGGCCGGAGGTGGTGCGCGGCACCACCGCGCTGATCCTGCCCAACCGCGCCGGGCTGCTGGAGCGGCTGCACCGCGCGAAGCGGGAGCTGGAGGGGACCAGGTACGCCTTCACGGAAACCAATGACGGCGTGGAGACGGTCTGCCCCTGGGGCAACCGCATCCGCGTGCACGAGCCCGACGCGGGGCGCTTCGGCCGCGTCGTGCTCGGCATGCCCTATGTGGAGTTCGACGTGGCGCCCGGCACCACGCCCGGCATCGCGCGCTTCTACCGCGAGATCCTGGACGCGCCGGCCACCGCCGAGGGCGGCACCGCGCGCGCGCTCGTCGCCAACGGCCAGTACCTGGTGTTCAAGGAGACCGACGCGCCGCAGCCCGAATTCGACGGCCACCACATCCAGATCAGCCTCGCCGATTTCGGCGGGCCGCACGCGAGGCTGCGCGAGCGGGGCCTGATCTCCGAAGAGAGCAATCCCTGGCAGTACCGCTTCCTGGACATCGTGGACCTGGACACGAACAGGCCGCTGTTCCGGGTGGAGCACGAGGTGCGCAGCATGACGCATCCGCTGTTCGCGCGACCGCTGGTGAACCGCAACGCGGCGATCAACAACCGCAACTACATGCCGGGCCACGAGGTTGGCATGGTGGCAATGCCGCCGGAGTAGGGGCGGGACTGCTCCCTCCCCCGCGTGCGGGGGAGGGCCGGGGTGGGGGTGCCATCGCTCCGGCGCCACCCCCATCCCCAACCCTATCCCCCGCAAGCGGGATAAGGGAGTCAGACCTCCACCGCCGCACCACCGGCAGCGACGGACTTCGCGATCGCCTCGAACACCGCGACCGTCGCCACCATCTGGTCCGTCGGCACCGGGTAGGGCGCGCCGCCCGCCGCCGCTTCGGCGAAGGCATCGAGTTCGGCGCGCAGCGTGTCCACCTCGGCGAAGGTGATCCGCTCCGGCGTCGCGCCGCCGGCCAGGCGCAGCACGATGCTGGTGTCGCCGGCAGCATCGCCCCAGGTCTCGGCATTGCCGTGCTCCCCGAACACATGGATGCGCCAGAAGCGCGGCGAGACGCGCACCGTCGCGAGCAGCCCGCTCATGCCGTTGGCGAACTCAATGACTGCCGAGAGGCTGTCGAGCGGGTTCGGCGCCGGCTTCGTCACCAGCAGTTGCGTCGCCGCCACGCGCCGCGCCGGGCCGGCCAGGTTGGTGAAGGCGTCCAGCACGTGCACGCCGGTGCCGGTCATGCCGCCGGCCGGGCTCTCCTCGGGGTCGGAGCGCCAGGGCGCGAAGTTCACCGAGGAATTCTCGTTCGAGAGATGCCCCTCGATATGCAGCAGCCGGCCGAGGCGACCTTCGTCGATGACGCGCCGCATCGCCCCGATGGTCGGCAGGAAGCGCCGGTTGTGGCCGACCGCGAAGGGCACGCAGGCGCGGGCGCAGGCCTCCACGGCGGCGACGGCGTCGGCGCGCGTCAGGGTCAGCGGCTTCTCGCAGAACACCGGCAGGCCGGCCGCGGCGACCTGGCGGATCAGCGGCAGATGTGTGGAATGCGGTGTGGAGATCACCACCGCCCGCACCTCCGCGTCGCGCAGCATAGCTTCGGCGCTGTCGGAGAAGCGCAGGCCGTATTCCGCGGCGACCGGTGCGCCGGTGGCGGCATTGCGGCTGCACGCATGCACGAAGCGCATCGCCCCGCTGGATCGTGCGGCCTTCAACAGCATGCGCCCCCACCAGCCGACGCCGATCAGGCCCATGGTGATCATGCCGTGACGCTCCGTCGCCGCACGCGGCGCTTGCCGCCGCCGCGGTGCAGAGTGTCATACGTCGCAAAAGAGTCGAGGGAGGATCCCATGCGCCGCATCTCCGCCACCGCCCTGTTCGCCGTCGCCGCCGTTCTGGCGGGCGGCGTTGCCATGGCCCAGGGCATGGGCGGGTCGCCGGCGCCCTATCGCCCCGGCCCGCACAACATCACCCTGCCGAGCGACTGGAAAACCCGCGTCATCCGCTTCGCCACGGTGGACAAGGCGGAACGCAAGATCATCCGCCACCTCTCCGTGAACCCGGAGGCCTTTGCCGCGGCGCGGCCGGGCCAGCCGCTGCCGGACGGCACGCTGATCATCATGGCCGACACCCGCGCGCGCCTCGGCGCCGACGGCACCCCGCTGCGCGACCACTCCGGCCGCCTTATCCCGGAGCCCGGCTGGATCGCGCTCGGCGTGCAGGAGAAGCGCCCCGGCTGGGGTGAAGGCTATCCACCGGAGAAACGCACCGGCACCTGGGAATACGCCCGCTTCTTCTGCGACGGGCGGCGCAACGACGCCTCGGTGGAGGCCTGCTTCACCTGCCACATCCAGACGCGCGCAGGCCAGGACTTCGCCTTCCACTTCTGGGACTAGATGCAGAAGCGGAAGTAGGGGTGGCTACGCCGCGAGGTCGAGGATTTCGCGTACCTGCGCCGGGCCGTCGATGCGGCGTGGGGCGCGCGGCACCCAGGGGGGGTGCCTCGCCTTCGC
>ERZ1066123.2059-NODE-2059-length-10928-cov-7.971029_pt1 | contig 10928 bp, 8 predicted proteins | sample MGYA00382770_ERZ1066123 | MGnify/ENA primary metagenome ERZ1066123 (study PRJEB33369, sample SAMEA5778353) | biofilm metagenome | biome: Industrial cooling water; feature: Water cooling tower basin; material: Biofilm | place: United Arab Emirates | collected...
CTTCGGCTCGCGCACGATGGCGCGGCCCATCGCCACGCGCTGGCGCTGGCCGCCGGAGAGCTGGCGCGGCCGGCGTTCCAGCAGCGCGCCGATGCCGAGCAGGTCGGCCGCCTCGCCCACCCGGCGCCTGATCTCCTCGGCCGGCAGGCCGCGGATCCTCAGCCCATAGGCCATGTTCTGGAACACGCTCATGTGCGGGTAGAGCGCGTAGTTCTGGAACACCATCGCCACGTCGCGGTCGGCCGGCTCCAGCGTCGTCACGTCCCGCCCGCCGATACGCACCGTGCCGGCCGTGGCGGTCTCCAGGCCCGCGACGATGCGCAGCAGGGTCGACTTGCCACAGCCCGAGGCGCCGACGATGACGATCATCTCGCCATCGGCGACCCGGAGGTCGATGCCGTGCAGCACAGGCGTCTGCCCGAAGGATTTCTCGATGCCGGACAGTTCGAGGGTGGCCATCGCGGGGACTACTTCTCCGTATCCGTCAGGCCCTTCACGAACCAGCGCTGCATCAGCAGCACCACTGCGACGGGGGGCAGCAGGGCAAGCACCGTCGTCGCCATGACGATGTTCCACTCCGTGTTCGCCTCGGAGCCGATCATCTTGACGATGCCGACCACGATGGTCTCGACATTGCCCGAGGTCGTCACCAGCAGCGGCCAGAGGTACTGGTTCCAGCCATAGACGAACAGGATCACGAACAGCGCCGCCATGTTGGTGCGCGACAGCGGCAGCGCCACGTCCCAGAAGAATCGCAGCGGCCCGGCGCCGTCGATCTTCGCCGCCTCCACGAACTCGTCGGGGATCGTCATGAAGAACTGGCGGAACAGCAGCGTCGCGGTGGCCGAGGCGATCAGCGGCACGATCAGCCCGAAATAGCTGTCCATCATCCCGAGGTCGGAGACCACCTTGAAGGTCGGGAAGATGCGCACCTCCACGGGCAGCATCAGGGTGATGAAGATCGCCCAGAACGCCAGCATGCGGCCGGGGAAGCGGAAGAACACGACGGCATAGGCCGAGATCAGCGAGATCGCGATCTTGCCGACCGCGATGGCGGTGGCCATGACCACGCTGTTCAGCATCATCACCGCGACCGGCACGCGGATGGTGGCCGAGGTTCCCCCCGCCCAGGCGCCGGCGTAATTCTCGATGGCGTGGCTGCCCGGCAGCAGCGGCACCTCGCCGCGGCCGATGCTGGCGGCGTCGTGCGTCGAGCCCATGATCACGATCCACAGCGGCAGCGCGAACAGCAGCACGCCGAGGATCAGGACCCCATGCGTGACGACGTCGCCCATGCGGCGCGGCCGCGGCGCGGGCGTCGCCGCCTCCTCGGCGGCCGGCAGCGCGGCGATGTGGGGCAGCTCAGTAGTGGACACGGCGTTCGATGAACCGGAATTGCACGGCGGTCAGCGCGAAGATGGCGATCATCAGCACCACCGCCTGGGCCGAGGAGGAGCCGAGGTCGAGGTTCACCCGGCCGTCGATGTAGGCGCGGTAGATCAGCGTCTCCGTCGATTTCGCCGGCCCGCCCTTGGTCAGCGCGTCGATCACGCCGAAGGTGTCGAAGAAGGCGTAGGTCAGGTTCACCACCAGCAGGAAGAAGGTGGTGGGCGAGAGCAGCGGGAAGATGATGGTCCAGAACCGCCGCACGGGCCGGGCGCCGTCGATCGCCGCCGCCTCCAGCACCGCCTTCGGGATGCTCTGCAGCCCGGCGAGGAAGAAGATGAAGTTGTAGCTCACCTGCTTCCAGGCCGAGGCGATGATCACCACCAGCATGGCCTGCGCGCCGTTCAGCTTGTAGTCCCAGGGAACGCCCATCCCGTTCAGCGCCTGGCCGAGCAGGCCGATCGACGGGTGCACCATGAAGATCCACAGCACCGCGGCGACGGCGGGGGCAATGGCATAGGGCCAGATCAGCAGGGTGCGGTAGCCCTGCGCGCCCCTGATCTGCCGGTCCGCCAGCACCGCCAGCAGCAGGGCCGTCGCGATCGAGAGCGCGGTGACGGCGGCGGAGAATACCACCGTGTTGCCGATCACCTGGATGTAGAGCGGGTCGGCGAAGAGATCCGCGAAATTCTCGAAGCCCACGAACTGCGTGCGGATGCCGAAGGCGTCCTGGCGCAGGAAGGAGAACCAGATCGCCTGGCCAGCGGGCCAGAAGAAGAAGACCACGGTGATGAGGAGCTGCGGCAGCAGCAGCAGGTAGGGCAGCGCGACGCCCTTGAAGATGACCTTGCGGTTCATGGGGTGGCGGCACGATGTGGAGGTAGGGCCACCCCCACCCCGGCCCTCCCCCGCCAGCGGGGGAGGGAGACCGAAAGCCCTCCCCCGCGTGCGGGGGAGGGTTGGGTGGGGGTGGAACGCCGCACGCCCTGACTAGGCCCGGTTCGCGCGCTCGAAGTTGCGCAGCGCCACGTTGCCGCGGCGGTTGGCGTTCTCCAGCGCCTGCGCCGCGGTCTGCTGGCCCTGGAACGCCTTCTCCAGCTCCTCCTGGATGATGTTGCGGATCTCGATGAAGTTGCCGAGGCGGAAGCCCATGGAATTCGGCGTCGGCTCGGCGCGCGAGAGCTGGGTGATGGCCGCATCCGCGCCCGGATTCTCGCGGTAGTAGCCCTCCGCCTTGGCCCGCTCGTAGGCCGCCGTGGTGATCGGCACGTAGCCGGTGGCCTTGTGCCACCACAGGTCCTGCTCGGACTGGCTGATGAAGCGGAAGAACTCGGCGATGCCCCTGTACTCGGCGGGGGTGCGCGTGCGCGAGGTGAGCGTCCACAGGCTGGCGCCGCCGATCACGCCGTTCTTCGGCTGCTGGATCACGTCGGCATGGTAGGGCAGCGGCACGGAGGCCCACTTGAACTTCGCCTCCCGCTCCACGCGCGAGCGCAGCGCCGAGGACATGCAGGAGATCGCCGCCTCGCCGTTCACGAACAGCGCATCCGCGGTGTTGTCGCGCCCGCCGTAGCGGAACAGGCCCTCGCGCTGCAGCGCCAGCAGGAAGTCCACGTGCCGCTGGAAGAACGGGCCGGTCAGCCGAAGCTCCGCGTTCATGCCCTCGAAGCCGTTCGCCTGGGTGGCGAAGGGCACGTCGTGGATCGACGCCATCTGCTCGAACATCACCCAGGTCGGCCAGGAGGTCGTCATCGGGTAGGCCGTGGCGCTGGCCGCCTTCAGCCGCTCCGTCGCGGCGCGGAGCTGCGCCCAGGTCTTCGGCAGGTCGGAGGTGGACAGCCCCGCCTTCTCGAAGGCGTCGAGGTTGATCCACATGACAGCGGAGGAGGAGTTGTGCGGCATCGAGACCAGCCGCCCCCCGGTATCGCTGTAGTAGCCGCGCACGCCGGCCAGGTACTGCTTCGGGTCGAGCGTCACGCCGGCCTCGGCCAGCAGCTGGTGCGTCGGGCGGATCGCAGGGCCGGCGGCCATCATGGTGGCGGTGCCGACCTCGAAGATCTGCACGATGTGCGGCGGGTTGCCGGCGCGCCAGGCGGCGATGGCGCCGGTCATCACCTCGATGTAGCTGCCCTTGAAGCTCGGGACGACGGTGACGGCGGTCTGGCTGTCGTTGAAGCGCTTCACCTGCTCGGCCACGCGCTCGCCCAGCACGCCGGCCAGGCCGTACCAGAACTGGATCTCCGGGCGGGCCTGCGCGCGGGCCGGCAGGGCAGGCGCGGCCAGCGCGGCGGCACCGGCACCGGCCAGCCCGACACCGGCCAGCAGCGTGCGACGCTCGATCATGACGTGGTCTCCCCGTGTTTCGGATGGCCCGCCCTGTAGCGGGACCGTCTTGCTGCCGCGTGACAGGTCGGTGACTGATAGATGACAGCCCCTGCCCTGCGCAACGGCTTCCCGGTCAGCCGCCGCCGGTCAGCGAGGCATAGAGCGCGGGATCGGTCGCCCCTTCGGTGCCGAACAGCAGCACGCGGCTGGTCTCCTCCAGGCCCAGCGCCGCCCGGGCATAGGGCTCGCGTCCGGCCAGCAGCAGGCCGGCGAGGCCGGCGACCGCGCTCTCGCCCGCCACCACCGCGGGGTCGCGCCGAGCAAGGGCGCGCATGCAATCCACCGCCGCGGCATCCGGCACGGCGATGAAGGCGAAGGCCGCGCGCTCCAGCTCCTGCCAGGCCAGCAGCGAGGGCTCGCCGCAGGCGAGACCGGCCATCACGGTGTCCAGCGCACCCTCCAGGGCCACCGGCTCGCCGGCCTCGGCGCTGGCCAGCAGGCAGGCGGCGCGATCGGGCTCCACCACGATGAGGCGCGGCGGCCGGGCGGCAAAGGTGGCGCGCATCTGCACCGAGACCGCGGCCGCCACGCCGCCGACGCCGCCCTGCACGAAGACATGCGTCGGCGGCGCCGGCAGGGCGGCCGCCGCCTCCTCCGCCATCAGCCGGTAGCCCTGCATCACGTCGCGCGGCACCTCGGTGTAGCCGGGATAGGAGGTGTCGGAGACGACGAACCAGCCCTCCGCCTCGGCGGTCCGCTGCGCCGCCCGCACCGCGTCGTCATAGGTGCCGGGCACCACCCGGATCTCGGCGCCGTGGCGGGCAATGGCGTCGCGCCGGCCGGGGCTGACATGCTCGTGGACGAAGATCACGCAGCGCGCGCCGAAGCGCTGAGCTCCCCAGGCGATGCTGCGGCCGTGGTTGCCGTCGGTGGCGCAGGTGACGGTGATGGCCTGCGTCGCCGCCCGGTAGGTGCCGGCTTCGAGCTCCCCGGCGCCCGCGTTCGGCGCCACGCCGCGCCGGGCCAGCTCCGCCTGCAGCAGCCGCATCACCGCATAGGCTCCGCCGAGCGCCTTGAAGCTGCCGAGGCCGAAGCGCCCGCCCTCGTCCTTCCAGTGCACCGTGGCGACGCGCGCCTCGGCCGCCGCATCGGGCAGCGCCAGCAGCGGCGTGCGGGCGTAGCCGGACCAGGCGGTGATCGCCGTCCGGGCGCGGCGGTACCCGCCTTCAGGCAGCACCACGGTGCCGGGCGTGCCGGCATGGCGGTTGATGAGCAGGCGGAAGGGACGGCGCGGGATCATGGGCGGACCATGCGCCGACGGCCCGGCCGAGTCCAAGCGGGTTGCGCAGGCCGCGCGCAATCGGCACACCATGGCCCTTGGGGGGGCCGGCATGCAGATCACCATCCTCGGCGGCGGCGGCTTCCTTGGCCGCAAGCTGGCGCAGCGCCTGGCGTCGGAGGGCACGCTCGGCGGGGCGCCGATCACCGGGCTGACGCTGTTCGACCTGGCCGCGCCGCCGGCGCCCGAGGACGCGCGCTTCCCGGTGCGCTGCCTTGGGGGCGATGTCGCCGACCCGGCGCAGGTGGCCGCCGCCATCCCGGCGGGCACGGCCGTGGCGGTGCACCTGGCCGCCGTGGTCTCGGCCCAGGCGGAGGCGGATTTCGACCTCGGCCTGCGCGTGAACCTGCATGGGACGCTGGCCGTGCTGCAGGCGTGCCGCGCGCTGCCCCGTCCACCGCGGGTCGTCTTCACCTCCTCGGTCGCCAGCTTCGCCGGTGGGCAGGGCGCGCTTCTGGCGGATGACGCGCGCCAATTGCCCACCAACAGCTACGGCGCGGAAAAGGCGATCGGCGAACTCCTGCTGCAGGATGCCTCCCGCCGCGGGTTCCTGGACGCGGTGAACCTGCGCCTGCCGACGGTGATCATCCGTCCGGGCCGGCCGAACCGGGCGGCGTCCTCCTTCGTCTCGGCCATCCTGCGCGAGCCGCTGCTCGGCCTGCCGGCCGAGTTGCCGGTGCCGGAGGATTTTGCGGTCTGGATCTGCTCGCCGCGCCGCGCCGTGGCGTGGTTCCTGCACGCGATGACCATGGACACCGCGCCGCTCGGCCTCGACCGCGGGATCAACCCGCCGGGGCGGCGTGTCGCCGTCGGCGAGATGCTCGCGGCGCTGGAGGGCGTCGCCGGTCCCGCGGCGCGCGCGCTGGTGCGGCCCGCGCCCGACCCCGCCATCGCGGCGATCGTCGGCGGCTGGCCGGCGGCGTTCATGGCGGAGCGGGCGCGGGGTCCCCTCGGCTTCTCCGAGCAGGAGGGTGTGGAGGCGATCATCGAGGCCTTCATCGCGGACGACCTGGCGGCGACGCGGGCGGAGCGGGGGCTGTAGCGCGGCTACTTCCGCCCCTCGAACCGCCGCAGCGCATCGATGAACGCCGCTGCGAGGCGCTTATCTTGCGCGCAAATCTGGATCCTATCTCTAATTAGTAACAAAATGTGCTCTCTCAAGCTTGTCATGTTTATTTTCTTCCGAAGAATGCGATGGTCAACCATCACTCTTGGAACAAAGTCAGTATGCTCAAATTCGCTACAATCTCACTAACAATTTCGATGGCGATCGGAGGTGCATGTTTTGCGCAGGAAAGGCTAATGCCGTTAGCGATGGGCGGTAACTGGATGTCGGCTGCCTACCGGGAATCTTTGACATCGCCGCCATCCGTTTGCGTGGTTTCCAGTATAAGCCCAAAGTTCATTCTCCGATCTGGCTGGCAAGGACTTGAAATGAGAATTGCAGACGATTCGTGGTCTCTTCCAACAAATGTAGAAGGAAAAATTCAAGTGCGGGTTGGTGATTTTGTTCTCGATGCAGAAGTAGCAAACAATACTGATACGATGATTTCTGCCCAAATTAGCGAGGGCGATCTCAAGAAACTGGTTGCCGCCATGGACAAGGCAAGTACGCTGTCATTTACTGTGGGCAACGCGAGGACCAGGCAGGTTTCGTTAAATGGTAGCTCGCGAGCAATGAATGCCTTCCTGAAAAGCGCCGGCGTTCGAGCGAACAACAGCCCACAAGGCCAAAACCCTTTCCGATAGCCGAGTTGTATTACGCTCAACCATTTCATCAAGAGAGGGACACAGAGCGGAATCGGCGGGCATAATCCATTCTCACCGCCGCCCCTCGAACCGCCGCAGCGCATCGATGAACACCGCGGCGAGGCGCGCATTCGCCGCCTCCCAGCCGGCGAAATCCACGTCCTCCTCTACCGCCTGAGTCAGCACCTCGCGGTAGAGGCTGTTCGGAATGAGGCGGTGCGCCGCCTGCGCCGCCCCGGCGGGGTGGGTCCGGTCGTTGCCCGGGACCACCAGCGCGGGCATGGTCAGCCGGCGCAGCTCCCCTGGCGACAGGCCGGCCACGGGGTGTCCCGCGCTGGCCCGGAAGCTCGCCAGCCAGCGCTCCATCGCCGCACCAAAGCCCTCCGCCCCCAGCGCGTCGAGCCGCGCGCGGTTGGCCGGGTTCGCGTGGATCATGGCGGCGAAATGCTCAGTCTCGGCGACGGCGTCGATGCCACCCCGTGCCACCGCGGCGAGGTACTGCTCATAATAGGTGAAGGCCAGCCGCCTGGCCGCGAATTCGCCGCCGGTGACGCGCCACAGCAGCAGCGCGCGCACGGCGTGCGGATGCCTGAGCGCCAGCAGCATCGAGGCCCGCGCGCCGGAGGAACACCCGGCGACATAGGCCGGCACGGCGCCGAGCACCTTCAGCAGGGCGTAGAGATCCTCCGCCTGCTCCGCGCTCTCGGACTCGCCGTCGAGTGCGATGTCGGCGGCGCCGGTATTGCGCCGGTCCCAGACCAGGGCGCGGAACCCGGCCTCGGCCAGCAGCAGGCCGAGCGCACGGTCGGACGCCATGCCGCGCCGGCCGCCAGGCGTGATGACCACGACGGGGCCGGTGTCGCCGAGCATCTCGTGCGGGAGAGAGACGCCGCGGAGCTGGGCGGCCGCGGGCATCGCTGTGCCACCTCGCGCCGGACGCGCCTGCGGTCAGCCTACTCCCGGCCGGCCGCGGCGGACCAGCGAGCGCGGTCAGCCCGCTTCCTCCACCGCCCCCTCCTCCACTGCCCCCTGGGCCACCATCGCCGCCCGGATACCCGGCGGCACGGGCACTTTCTCCCCCGTGTCCTGGCGCATCGCCACCAGCACGGCGCGGCTCTCGAAGCAGAGCCCGCCCTTCCAGATGGCGTAGTCGTGCACGAAGCTGGTACGGCGCACCGAGGCGAAGCGCAGGGTCACCAGCACCTCGTCCTCGAAGTTCAGCGCCCGCAGGTAGCGCGCCTCCACACGGGCGACGACCGGGCTCACCGTGTCCGGCGCGAAGCGGCCGCCCAGCGCCGACCAGCCGGGCCCGACACGCAGATCCTCGCACAGGACCAGATAGGCGGCGTTGTTCATGTGGCCGAGCGCGTCACATTCCGCCCAGCGCACCACGTGGCTTCGTGCCACGGCCCAGCTTCCCTCGACACCGAACCGCGCCGCCATCTCGTCCATCCTGCCGCCCCTGCCGCCGCCGCGTCTGGGCACAGTCTCGCCCGGAGCTGCCATCGGTGGAAGCGGGCGGCGCGGTTCGGCGCCGAGGGAACCTGGGCCACGGCACGGATGCCCCGGGTCCAGCGCCGCCCTGCGGACAACCGGCTTCGGAAGGGCCGGGCACCCGCGGCGGCGTCCCTGGATGCATTCGACGGCACGTCTCGCTATCCGGGACATCGGACCAGGATTTGCCCCGCCATGTGGCAGGCATCATCACAGCGATGCGAGCTAACTGGGCACCGGGCGTTTGCCGGGGCCGGCGCATGCCACATCCGGCAGCCTGCCACGGCGACCCGGCCCCTGGCGCCTGCCTGGCCAACGCGCGGGCGCCCGCCGCTGCGACAGATGCAACATTCCCCTTCCGGCGCGCGCATTGCCAAGATAAATCTCAGGATATCGTCAAGGTCGGGGGCACAAGATATTGGCTGTTCGGGATAGGCGGGCGCGCTCCGGCGCCGCGGCCGGCAGTGCTGCGTCCCTGCCCGCAACGCGGCGCCTGTCGCCCGTGCAGCCGCGCACCATGGTGGAGCAGGCGGCGGAGGCCATCGTCGCGGCGGCGGCGCGCGGCATCTTCCTGCCGGGCGACCGGCTGGTGGAGGCGGAGATCGCCCGCGACCTCGGCATCAGCCGCGTGCCGGTGCGCGAGGCGCTGCGGCTGCTGGAATCCCAGGGCATCGTCGTCAGCACGCCCTACAAGGGCATGCGGCTCATGCAGGTCTCCAACCGCGACGTGGCGGCGTTGATGCGCGTGCGCCTCTCGCTCGAGACGCTGGCGGTGCAGGAAGCGATGGCGGTCGCCGGCGCCGAGGATGCCGTCACTGCCGGGCGCCGCTTCGCGCCGCTGCGCGAGGCGGCCGACGCCTTCGTGCACCTCGCCACCGGGCCCCGTCGCGACCCGGCCGCGCTGGTCGCCGGCAACCACGCCTTCCATGACGCGCTCTGCCGCACCTCCGGCAACCTGCCGCTGCATGCGTTGTGGCAGAGCCTGGCGCGGCCGATGGCGGTGATCTGGGGTCTGGGCCAGCCGCAGCGCGACGCGGAGGAGGCCGCCGGCCAGCACCTGGCCATCGTCGCGGCGCTGGAGACCCGGAACCTCCCCGCTGCGATGGCCGTCCTGGGGGCGCACATCAACTGGAACCAGCAGTGCGACTTCGAGGCGCTGCTGCGCGCCCGCCGCGGGACCGCGGCCTGACGAACAGCCCCGCGGGACCGCGGCCTGACGGAGCACGCCGCGGCATCACGCCCTGGGTCACGGGGCCGGCGGGACCCTCGCCACGCCCGGGCTTGCGGAGGTGCGTCCCAGGCCGGACCATACCCAGCGGACCCCTGGGGCGGCCGCCACCCGCCGCCCGGACATGCCGGAGCACCGCGCCATGAGCCCTGCCGCCCTCACCGACGGCTATCCCCTCGGCCCGCACGTCTCCCAGCACTGGCAGCTGCGCAAGCCTGCCGCCCATGCGGCGCGGGGCGGCGGCATGGTGGTCTCCCAGGTGAAGGCTGCGGCCGAGGCCGGTGTGGCCATGCTGGACGCCGGCGGCAGCGCCGCCGACGCCGCGGTCGCCACTGCCTTCACCCTCGCCGCGCTGGAACCCTGGAACAGCGGCCTGGGCGGCATCGGCTTCACCCAGGTGATGTCCCCGGGCGGCGAGGCCGAGACCTTCGACTTCGGCCCGGTCGCGCCGGCGAGCCTCGACCCCTCGGCCTTCGTGCTCACGGGGCGGATGAAGGACGACCTCTTCCCCTGGCCCGAGGTGGCGGGCGACCGCAACGTCCACGGCCCGCTCTCCTGCGTCGTCCCCTCGGCGGTCGCGGGCTACGCGTTGCTGCATGCGCGGCACGGGCGCCTGCCGATGCGCGACCTGCTCGCGCCTGCCGTCGCGCACGCGAAGCGCGGCCTGCCGCAGGACTGGTACACCACGCTGAAGGTCGCCTCCTCCGCCGGCGTGCTGCGCCTCTACCCCGAAAGCGCCCGCATCTACCTGCCGGGCGGGCTGCCGCCGGTGCCGCCCTACCAGGGCAGCCCGGGCTTCTTCACGCTCGGCAGGCTGGCGGCGACGCTGGAGCGGCTGCAGGGGGCGGGCCTCGACGACTTCTACACGGGCGAGGTCGCGGCAGGGATCGTCGCCGACATGCGCGAGCTGGGCGGCGTTGTCTCCGCCGCCGACCTGGCGAACTGCAAGGCCCGCGTGCTGCCGGCCGTCGCCGTGCCCTGGCGCGACGGGCGCACGCTGATGCTCTCCAACGGCCTGACCGCGACGCCGACGCTGCGCGGGGTGATGCGCGGCATGATGGAGGCCGACTGGTCCGGCAACGCGCCCTCGCCCGCCTGGTACGCGCAGCTCGCGCGCGTCATGCGCGCCGCCTATGCCGACCGCCTGGAGGGCCTCGGCGAGGCCGAGCCGAAGGCCGCCGAGAGCTGCACCACCCACCTGACCGTCTGCGACCGGGACGGCATGATGGTGTCGATGACCACCACGCTGCTGTCCTCCATGGGCAGCCGCCTCGTGCTGCCGCGCTCCGGCGTGCTGATGAACAACGGCGTCATGTGGTTCGACCCGCGGCCGGGCACGCCGAACGCCATCGCGCCGGGCAAGCGGCCGCTGACGAACATGAGCCCGGTGATCGTGGCGAAGGACGG
>ERZ1066123.2062-NODE-2062-length-10915-cov-6.057827_pt1 | contig 10915 bp, 13 predicted proteins | sample MGYA00382770_ERZ1066123 | MGnify/ENA primary metagenome ERZ1066123 (study PRJEB33369, sample SAMEA5778353) | biofilm metagenome | biome: Industrial cooling water; feature: Water cooling tower basin; material: Biofilm | place: United Arab Emirates | collected...
ACATGGTGCAGATGATGGCCGCGCTGCGCCACGTGGAGCGTGAGCTGTGGGTGCGGAACCTGCGCGGCGCGGCCGCCAATGGCTGACCGCGCCACCAGCCGCCGCCCGCGCGGCGAGGCCGCGCCCGCGTTCTTCACGCGCGATGAGGTCCTCGCCGCCCTCATCCAAGTGGTGGGTGAGGTCATGCCCCTGACGCGGTGGGAACGCCGTATGATGCGACGCGGGTGCCAGCGCCGGCGCACCTCGAAGGGCTGGCGGCGTCACGCGCGCCAGATGAAGGCCGCGCGCCGTGCCCATCGCACGTGACCAGCGCCACCGCTACCCGCCTGATTGGCGCGACATCTCGCTCCGCATCCGCGCGGAGCGCGCGCGCTGGCGGTGCGAGGCCGTCGTGGACGGCCGGCGCTGCAAGGCGCGGCAGGGCAAACCGCACCCGGTCACCGGCAGCGTCGTCGTGCTGACCGTCGGCCACCTCAACCACCGGCCCGAGGACAACGCTGAGGCGAACCTGCGCGCCATGTGCCAGCGCTGCCACCTCGCCTGGGACCGCGAACACCACCGCCTGCGCCGCCGCCGCAACCGCGGCGAACCCGACCTGCTGGAGCCCGCCGATGCCCCTCGTTGAACGGGTGACCTGGAGCGAGGAAACCGACGTGTCGCTGCGCGCGGTCCTGGAAGCCGGCACCGCCGGTGGCGGGGCTTTCGTCGCGGTCCTGCTGCGCCGGGATGACCTCGGCGGCATCTGGCAGTGCGACATACAGCACGGCGGCTCCGCCGACACCGAGGCGTATCTGCTCGGCACGCGGGAGGACGTGCGCGGCGGCGCGGAGCGGGTGCTGCACGACTACGCGCGCCGCTGGGCGGAGGGCGCCCGCTGATGGTCGCCTACTCCTTCCAGAAGCGCTTCGTCGGCCAAGTCCAGGCCGGCCTCGAGCCAGGGCCGTGGGTGCCGGGCATGAAGCGCCACACGCTGCGCCAGCCGCGGGTGCGCGGCCACGTGCGCCCCGAGCAGCCGATCCACCTCTACACCGGGATGCGGACGCGGCACTGCCGCATGATCGGCAAGGGCGTGGCGCGGGTGCAGATCCCGGTCACGCTGCTGGCGCTGGACGACGACATGCCGCTCGTCATCCAGCGCCGGGGCGGCGCGGCGCCGCGCAGCTACGTCAGGGAGCTCGCGCCGGTCGTACGCGACCTCCTCGACCTGGCGCCCGGCCGCGGCCTCGTCGGAGGCCGCATGGAGGAGTTCGTCCGCGCCGACGGCTTCCGCGACCTCGCCGACATGCTCGCCTACTTCGAGGTGCCCGTGGAGAAGCGCCCGTGTTCGATGGACATGGTCCTGATCGGCTGGGCGCCGGGAGAACCAGTATGAGCGGCCTGCGCCTCACGCCGGAGGAACTGTCCTACCTGAAACCCGCGGTGCGACGAGCAGTCCGCGATCTATTCGAGGACTGCGCCAACCTGCCATCCGAGTTCCCGGTGAGCGGGGTCGGCATCAACAGGACCTTCAAGCGTCGCGCGGGCACCGATGTCCGGATCTCCGTCATGATCGAGGTGCCGGAACATGAGTAGCGCCATGGCGTCTGCGCGACGGCAGCCGCTCGCCCGCGGCGTGCGTAACCCGCGCCACCCCGGGAAACTCGCCGTCGTCGTCCACTTCGACGACGACATGTTCGCCACCCTGCGCACCCGCGCCCTGCGCGAGGGCACGAGCTTCGGCGAGCAGGTGCGTTTCATGGTGCAATGGGGGCTGGAGGCTGATGACCAAGAGCCAAGCTGACGCGATCACGGCCGAGCCGGAAACCGCGGAGCCGGTGGACCCGTGGGTCGGAATCTCCCGCGTCGAGGCGGAGGTGGGGCTGGGCCGTTCCACCATCTACCGCCGGATGGACGCCGGCACCTTCCCGCGGCCGAAGGACCTGGGCGGTGGGGTGGTGCGCTGGCCGCTCTCCGTCGTCCGGGAGTGGAAGCGAAGCCGCCCCGAGGCAGTCGGCGGCGCGTCCGCTACGCCGCCCGGGCGCGGCGCCGGGACGGGGCGTCGGCCGCCGGGACGGCCTCGGAGGGCGGTGGGCGCCTGAGCGGCCGGCGCGGCCCCTCCAGCAGCGCCGCGGCGGGCGGCATCCCCTCCAGCAGCAGGGCCGCCCACTCCTCGGCCAACTCGCGCCGCCGCTCCATGTGGGTGGCGCGGTTGTAGGCGGCCTCCACCTTCTCCTTCGGCGCGTGCGACAGCATCAGGTCGATCACCGCTCGGTCCGCCCGGTGCCGTTCGTTCATCACGGTGGAGAACGCGGCGCGCCAGCCATGCGGCACGTGCAGCCCGTGGTAGCCGGCGCGGTTCAGCAGGTAGCCGATGGCGTTGTTGCTGATGGCGCGCCGCGTGGTGCGCGCGGTCGGGAACAGCAGCCCGCTCGGCCCGATCAAGGGCAGCAGCGTGCGGATCACATCCACGGCCCCCGGCGCCAGCGGGACGAGGTGATCGGCCGCCTTCGTCTTCGTGCGCGCCGAGGGCACGCGCCAGGTCGGCGCCTCGCCGTCGAGGTCCTCGATCTCCGCGAGCCGCGCGCCGAGCAGCTCCTCCCCCGGCCGCACGACGGTGAGGGCGAGGAAGCGCAGTGCGAGCTTCGTCACCGGCTGCCCCGGCAACGTCTCGGCCGCGCGGAGCATGGCGCGCAGATCCCCGATGTCCGTCAGCGCCGGCTGGCGGCCGCGCACCACGGGTTTCAGCAGCGCCGCGAGTGAGGCCGCCGGGTCGGCCGACACCACGCCTTCGGCGATGGCGTCCACGAAGATGGCGCTGATCCGTTGCCGGAGCCGATGCGCGCTCTCCACCGCGCCGCGCTCCTCCAGCACGCGCAGGACACGCAGGATCATCGGCGGCGTGACCTCGCCGAGCGGCAGCTTGCCGAGGGTGGGGACGGCGTCCGCTTCCAGGCTGCGGAGCACGTCGTCGGCGTGCCGTGCCGTCCAGGACGGCTTGTGGCGCGCGTGCCAGGCGCGCGCGGCCGCCTCGAAGGTGGCGCCGCCGGCGGCGATGGCGGAGAGCTTACGGAGCCGCTTCTCCGTGCTCGGATCGCGGCCTTGGCGGACCAGCTCCCGCGCCTCGTCCCGCGCCTGGCGGGCCTGCGCCAGCGACACCTCCGGATAGGTGCCGATCGACAGAGTCCGCTCCTTCCCGCCGAGTTGGTAGCGGTAGTGCCAGAGGCGCCCACCTGATGGCATCACCTGCATGACGAGGCCGCCGCCATCCCGCAGCCGGTAGAGCCTCGCCGCGGGCTTCAGCGCCCGCAATTGCCGGTCCGTCAGCACGCCACGCCCCCTCCGCCGTTACCCGGTCCCAGCCGCGCCGTTACCCCGCGCATTACCCGCCGCGGCGCGGGATTGGCTGGGAACGGATGGGAAACCGTCCGGTGCGATTAGGACCGTGCGGGACAGCCCGCGCAAGGCGTTCCGGGGTGTTTCCGATGCGTTCGGGACGGCTTGGAACGGCGGGTTGGCGGAGGGAGTGCGACTGGGCGCAAACAGTCGCTGACGCCGCACGGGTAGAACAGGCGGAGCAGGAAGGTGAGGTTGCCTACCCGTAGATGACCAACTCCGACGGTTCGATGAACCCGAGTTGCACACAGACCGCGTGCTGGTCGAACAGCCCCCATTGCTCGGCGATCCTTCCGCCGACCATGCGCACGAACATCGTATCCACCGCCTCGAACGACTTGCCCGACGGCTGGAAACGTCCGACCGCGCGGCCGGTGTGCGTACCGGTATTGATCATGCGCATCGCGACCATGTCACCCGAGCCGACGACGAGTTGCGGCGCCTCGTGGTAGTCGGGGCAGACGCTCTTGATCCAGGTGACGATGTTGCGCAGCCCCTCGTGGCCAACCCAGGTGGGGCGACCCGGGATGCCGGTCCAGTTCAGCCGGATGTTGGGCTGATGGGCGTGGAAATCCTCGGTGTAGAACTCGGGGATGCGGTCCACCTCGCCGCGGCACCAGATCGCCTCGATCGTCTGCCGCGCGATGTCCTCATTCGTCATGACGGTACTCCTTTTCTCGGTGTCCAGGGAAGTGCCCGCAGGGGGCACCTGGCGCGCGGGCGAGGCCCAGTGCCGCGCCGCGTGTCGCCTCAGTCACGGCCGGCCTTGGCTAGCACTGCGTGCAGCAACACATCGGTGCCCGCCGCGCATGCCGCCGGATCCGTGTACTCGCGCTCGTTGTGGCTGAGGCCGGCCGCGCTCGGCACGAAAATCATCGCGGTCGGGGCGATCGGCGCCAGCGCGATCGCGTCATGGCCGGCGACCGTCAAGATGTCCTGGCACTGGTGGCCGCGGCTGCGTGCCGTCCGGCGGAGCAGGTCGACCAGCCCGGCATCGAAGTGGACCGGCCCGAACTGGTGGAAGGGATCGAGCGTCATCGCGATGCCGGTGCGGCGCGACGCATCTTCGATGGAGGTATGCAGGTCCGCCGCCATCGCGCGCGCCACCTCCGGGTCGGCATGACGGACGTCGCAGGACATCTGCACCGTCTCCGCCACCGTGCCGCGGACGTTCGGGAACACCTTGACCCAGGAGGCGTTCGAGCGGCCCTGCTCGCCATGCGCTGCGCCGACCCGCCGAATGGCGAGGATCGCCTCTGCCATGCCCACCATCGCATCACGCCGGTCCGCCAGGGGCTGCGCCAGATGCGACGCCTGTCCCGCGATGGTCAGGTTGAAGTAGCGCACGGTGTAGGTGCCGGTAACGATGCCGACCGGGATGGCCGCGCGTTCCAGATACGGCCCCTGTTCGATATGCAGCTCGAAGCAGGCCTCGACGGGGCGGCCGCCCACCGGCTCCGGGCCAAGCTCGCCCAGCGCCTGCAGCGCGTCGCCGACGCGCGTGCCGTCGACATCCGACTGCGCCAGCGCCTGCTCCAGCGTGTACTTGCCGGCGAAGGCGAAGGCCCCGGTGTTGCCGGGTGCGAAGCGCGCGCCCTCCTCGTTGGTCCATACGACAAGCTCCAGCGTGCGTTCCGTCGCGATGCCGGCGTCATCTAGCGTGCGGAGTACCTCGAACGCACCGAGCACACCGAGCACGCCGTCGAACCGCCCGCCTGTCACGACGGTGTCGAGATGGCTGCCCATCATCACCGGTGCCAGCTCGGGGCGGGTTCCCGGCCGACGGATGAACAGGTTGCCGATGCGGTCGCGGGCGACGCCGTAGCCGTTCTCCCGCGCCCAGCCGACCAGCATGGCGCGGCCGGCAGAATCCTCCGGCGTCAGGCCGAGCCGGCGACAGCCGCCACCTGGCAGGGCGCCGATCTCGGCCATGCGCATGAGGCTGTCCCACAGTCGTTCGCCGTTGATCGCAAGGTTGCTGCCTCGGTCGGTGTCGGTCATGTGGTTTTGCCTGATGACTGGCGGGATGCGGGAGAGACATAGCCACGCCTTCGCGGGCCATGTCTCTCCGGCGGTCAGGCGCGCCGCACGCCCCACGGATAGGGCGCCGGACCTTCGACCATGCCGGTCAGCGTGCGCCGATAGGCGGTGCGGATCGAGAACTGACCAATCGGAACGGAGGGCACGTCCTCGAAGGCGAGCGCCTGCATCTCCGCGACAATCCCGGCGCGGCCATCCTCCGTCGGCTCCCGCAGCCAGCGCTCATTCAGCTCTTCCATCCGCGTGCTTTCGTACCAGCCAGCCCAGCCCTGCGCGCCCTGCCCGCGCATCACGGCGTTCATCGCAGGGTTCACCAGCGTCTCCCCGGTCCACCAGACGTGGAACATGCTCCAGCCCCCGTTTTCCACCGGGCCCCGGTTGGTGCGCCGCTGCAGCATCGCGCCCCAGTCGGTTTCGATCAGCTCGACGTTCATGCCGAGCTGGCGGAGGAGGGCGTTGGTGATCTGGCCGAAGGGCGCGATGGTCGCGAAGTCGGTCGGGCTGAGGATGACGATCTTCTCGCCCGCATATCCGGAGTCGCGGATGAGCTGGCGCAGCTGATCGATAGAGGGGCGCTGTGCCATCGGGTTCGGGTTGGGCGGCGTACCGTAGGGGGTGCCGCAGGGGAAGAAGGAATGGCAGACCCGGTACGCGGACGGATCGTTGGCGGTCACGGTGGCCATGTAGTCGGCCTGGTTGACGGCGCGCATCAGCGCTTGGCGGAGCTTGCGGTTGTTGAAGGGTGGCTGGAGATGGTTGAAGCGCATGATCGCGACATGCCCGGCCGGGTTGCCGTCACCCAGCACGATGTTGCGGTTGCGGCGCAACGCGGGCGCGAGGTCGGGCAGTACCTGATCCCACCAGTCGATCTCGCCGGCCTGCAGCGCGGCCGCGGCGGTCGCGGGATCGGGGATGATCTGCCAGAGGATGCGGTCAAAATGCGCGACCTTGCCGCCCGCCGTCCAATTGGGCTGCTCCTGCCGCGGGACGTAGCCCGCAAACTTCTCGTAGACTACGCGGTTGCCCGATGCGTATTCGCTGGCGACGAAGCGGTAAGGGCCGGAGCCCACCATCTCCGTGATCTGGCTGTTCGGGTCGGTCGCGGCGAGGCGCTCGGGCATCATGAAGGCGATGTTCGACCCCGGCTTGCCGATCGCGTCGATCAGCAGCGGGAAGGGGCGCTTCAGCTTGATGCGCACCGTCCTGTCGTCCGCGGCTTCCCACGCATCCACGGCATCGGCGAGCGTCCGGCCGAAGGTATCGCGCGCAGCCCAGCGGCGGAGGCTTGCGGCGCAGTCGCGGGCGCGGACCGGCTCGCCGTCATGGAAACGCAGCCCGTCCCGCAATCTGATCAGCCAGGTAAGCCCATCGTCGGAGACGCTGTGCCCTTCGGCCATCTGCGGATGCGGGCGCAGCCGGCTGTCCACGCCGTAGAGCGTATCGAAGACGTAGTAGCCGTGGTTGCTGGTGACGAGTGCCGAGGTCCAGACGGGATCGAGCGACGTGAGGTTCGCGTGCGGGACGAAGGTCATCACCCGGGCGCGCTCGGACTGCGCGAAGGCCGGCATCGGCAGGGCGGTGGAGGCCACGGCGGCCCCGAGGAAACTGCGGCGCTTCATGTCAAACCCTCCAGGTTGGTTCCGGGTTGCAAGCCGGAATGGTCGTGCAGCTTGGGTTCAGGTGAAAAAGTCTGGACTGGATGTGACGGACACGTCGGCATCAAGTGGAAACCTGCGTGTGGAGTTCGAGCAGACCAGGACGTCGACGGCACCAATGCCTGCCGCTCGGCGCGGCATCGCGGTCAAGCCCCGAAGCCGCGTAGCGGGGCGCCGAAGGCGCCGGGCTTGACGGCGGTGCCGATCGCCGAAGCACCATGACAGGTGCCGTCGGTTTCCATGTTCCTCGACGGCGTCCGTCACATCGAGTTCCGATTTCTACAGTTCAGGGGATCATGCTGCATGCTTCGGCCCCCTCGCGGCGCCCGGGCCATCACTGGGACAACAGGCGCCGAAGATAGGCATCGTCGACGCCGAGTTGCCGAAGGCGCGCGAGTTCGTCGAGCATGCACCACTGTTCGGCCACGCGGCCGCCCGCGATGCGGTAGATCGAGATCTCCTCCACCCTGATCTGGCGGCCGGTCGGCTCGAGGTTCCAATAGGCGCCGCGATGCGTGCCGGTGGAGACGTAGCGCGTGCAGACACGGTCCCCGCTCGCGAAAGCGTCGAGCACGTCCTCGTGCCAATCGGGGAATGCGCGGCGGATGCGCTCGACGCCGAAGCGGGCGCCGTCGCGGCCACGGCGCGTCGGCACCTCGGAGCTCGGCGGCCAGTGGGCGACGAAATCTTCGGCGTAGACTTCGTCGATCCTGGAGACGTCCCCCGTGTTCCACAGGTCGTGCAAGGCAATGGCGACCCGCAGGGCGTCTTCGGACATCTGTCTTACTCCTGCTCGGGCCGGCGGCAAGTTCCGCCTGGGCGGTCGAGCAGACTGCTTTTTTGCTCGGCCGCGGTTTTGCGTATGCTAAACACCGCCAGCGAAGCGGAGCAACCATTTTGAAAAAAGAATTGGAAATTTTTCATCTGGCTAACCGCGGGGACGCGCCGGCCGCGATCCCGCGCCGTGCCCCGCTTCCAGAGATGGGTCTGACGCTCCGCCGGCTGCGGCGGCAGCGCAAACTCACGCTACAGGATCTGTCCCGCCAGGCCGGGATCTCGATCGGCATGCTCAGCCAGATGGAACGTGGCATCGCAGCACCGTCCTTGCGCAGCCTGCTGCGCGTGGCGGAAGCGCTCGAAGTTCCGGTCGGATGGTTTTTCGATCCTCCCCGCGCGGCCACCGATAGTCCTGCCTGGGTACAGCGCCGCCCGCAGCGTCGCACCATCGAACTCGACGCAGAAGGGATCACGAAGGAACTCATCACCCCACCCGGCGATGGCACGATCGAGCTCCTCCTCGTCACGATCCGTCCTGGCGGGTCATCCGGCGCAGCGTACACCCATGCCGGGGAGGACGCCGGTGTGGTGCGCGAAGGCCGGGTACATGTCGAGGTAGATGGCGAGGTTGCGGAACTATCAGCGGGCGACGCATTCCGCTTCGCAAGCACGCGCCCACACCGCTTTTGGAACGCCGGCGACGTTCCGGCCGTGGTCATTTGGGCGTTGACGCCACCGTTCTACTGACGTCCAGCCACGACGGCGATGCGCCACAAGGGGCAGCAGGGCGCGGCATGCCTAGACGGCCTGGATCATCTGCGAGCGGAAGCTGGGCTTGTAGTAGAGCGCGGTGGCCAGCGTCGCGGTGCTGACCCGCTGAAGCCTCTCTCGGGTTTGGGCACGGAGCGCTATGTTGAGAATTCCAGCCTCCGGACGTTGGCGAGACACCCGCTTGCGGTGATTGGCTGGATCGCGGTCGTCAGGTTGCGAAGGCAAGCGATCGGATCACAGCGCTGCCGAGACGCCCGCTGCGAAGGGCTGTTCGAGCTGCCGGCGTGAACCGCGCCGTGTTTGTTGGCAACTGTAATCAGCTCGCTTCCGCGGATCGGTAAGCCGCGTAGCCGCGGCCTCTGCATGGTGATTGACATGCCCAGCGAATGGCGCGGCAGTTCTGGTTGGCGGGCAACTTCGGACCGGAGGTGAACCTCGGGAACGTCAGGCTGGAGGAGGTGCAGTACCTTGAACATGTGCGGCTCGGTACCTGGCCCGTCTTCGGCTTCGGGCCGCTCGGCGACCACCCCTACCAGCGTGTTGCCCTTTTTCGTCAGCGTGACCTCGCGGTGATGCTGCTACCCTGATGCCGATGGACTTGGGGACCCGGACCCGAAAGCGCGGGGACCGCCGGAGACGCCGCACGAGGGGCGGATCAATGGCGGTGGTGGGGATGGCGGCGAACCCGCTGGTGCCCACCAGGCTGGCCGCCATAGGGCCGGCCGAGAAGGATGGGGCGTGCCCGGTTGGCTCTGCTGCCGGGCACGCCCATCCACCTAGCATTCTGCGTAGCACCGCGATGACGCTACCCTCGTCGACCAGCAGCAGCAGCACGATGACCGCCAGCACGACCTCAATCCGCCCGAGCCGTTCGTTGGCCTGCTTCCACCGCTCGGCGCAGACCGCCTCATGCACGGCGAGCTTCGTCGCCACGTCGTCCTTGCCCCTGGCCTGCACGACGTTCTCTCAAGCTCACGAGATCCGCCGCTTCGTCACCTGCACCGCCAACGGCGCCGCGGCCAAGTCCACCGTCGATGCGCTGACGTTGCGCGCCGTCACGCGCACGCTGTTGTTCGACCACACATGGCAGTCCAGCACAAAGGCGATGCTGCTGCTGTCCAGCGACGCGTCGGCGAAGTCGCCCCGCCGCGCGCCGGGGACCGTGACGTCGACGTTGGCCGTCGCGCCGGGGCCAAGGCTCGGCAGGTCCCAGCTGGTCTCCAGCGCCAGCGTCCGCGTCCCGGCCGGCAGCGACGGGCAGCCGTAGAGCACCGCGGGCGCATCCTCCGGCAGGCCGTAGAGTCGCAGCGCCTCGAGCTCGATCTGCCCGTCGAAGCCGATGATGCCGATCTGCGCGAAGGCGACGCCCGCCCCGAGCCGCACCGTCTGCCGCCGGTTCAGCGAGCTGTCCTGCATCACCGCCCCGGCCTGCCAGCTCTTCGACGCGGTGTCCCACTGCATGGTGGTGCCCGACGCCAGCACGTCCTGCGGCTGGTTCTCCCGCACGTTGCCCGCCCCGTCGAAGCAGCGCACGCAGAGCCGCCCGCCATCGGCGCCGCCGACCAGCCAGTGGGCCAGCGCGAACTCCTTCGCGTGCGTGGTCTGCACCACGAAGGCGACGCCGCGGTTGGCGTTCAGCAGCAGCCCCCGCCCGGTCGCGGCGATGCCGTCCAGCCCGTTCCAGGACAGCGCCGCCATGGTGGTCTCGGTCGTCGTGGAGGTGGCGATGATGCAGGCCCCCTCCACGCCGATCTCGGTGTTGCTGTGGCGGAAGGCCGCAGCGCGCAGGTTCGGGATGACCGCCAGCAGCCGGGTCAGCCGCGACGCTGGCGCACGGTGACGGTTGTAGACGGCGTTCCCCGCCCGGGTCGCCGTGGCGGCGTAGTCGATGCCGATGGTGTAGGTCTGCGCCCAGGCCACCTCGTACTCGCAGTCGGTCGCCGCCCCGGTGTGCCGCGCCGCGATCGGCGAGCAGGCCTCCATGCGCATCCCCCGCGCGATGATCGCGGTGCCGCTGGTCTCGTTCAGGAAGGGGATGGCGACGTTCGGGTCGAGCTGGCGGAGTTCGAAGTTCGGCCCGTCGAAGATGTGCCGGTTGTGGTTGTTGTAGGCCCCGGCCTGGCGCGAGAAGCGCACCCCGAAGCGGTCGAGCGTCGGGTTGATCCCCGTCGCGCAGGCGAAGTGGCCGCCGTAGTAGCGGATCGAGGTGTTCCAGGCCGTCGCCGTGGCGCAGTGCGCGTCGAGGCCGTAGCGGTTGTTCAGGATGCGGCCGAGGATCAGCGTGGTGTCCTCGAAGCCGC
>ERZ1066123.2064-NODE-2064-length-10914-cov-6.395432_pt1 | contig 10914 bp, 12 predicted proteins | sample MGYA00382770_ERZ1066123 | MGnify/ENA primary metagenome ERZ1066123 (study PRJEB33369, sample SAMEA5778353) | biofilm metagenome | biome: Industrial cooling water; feature: Water cooling tower basin; material: Biofilm | place: United Arab Emirates | collected...
CCGCCCCGCCGCCGCCGCGGCCTGCCAGCCGCCGATCCCTGCGCCACCGCCGGCGACCGCCACCAGCGGGTGCGAGCTGCCGCCCCAGCCATCGGTCACCGGCCGCCAGCAGTGCTGCGCCGGATCCCAGGCGTGATCGAGGCCGAGCGCCAGCGGCACATGCGTCGCCGGCACCACCCCCTCATGCAGCAGCAGCGTGTCGCAGGGCAGGCTGCCGCCATCCCAGGCAACGCGGCGCAGGCGCTGGTCACCCTCAGCACGCAGGCCGGTGGTGGCGCGGTGGATCGGGATGGCCAGCCGCGCCTCGGCCATCAGCGCCAGGCCCTTGGCCAGCAGCCCCGCCCCGCCGCCGAGCGCGCCGCGCAGCGCCAGGCCGTACCGCCCCCGCGACCCGCCGGCCGGCCGCGTCTCCAGGATCAGCGCCGGGGCGGCGCCGGCGCGCAGCAGCTGCACCGCCAGCAGCCAGAGCAGCGGCCCCTGCCCCGCCAGCACCGTGCGCTTCGGCTCGCTCGGCACGGCGCCCGCGGTCTTCAGCAGGATCTGCGCGGCGCCTGCCGTCATCACCCCCGGCAGCGTCCAGCCCGGGATCGGCACCGGCCGTTCCTGCGCGCCGGTGGCGAGGATGACGCGCCGCGCCGCCGCCTCCGCCGTGCCGTGCGCATCGGCGAGGGACAGCGCCGCCCCGTCCCCATCGTCCGGATCGAGGTGCCAGAGCGTGGTGGCCGGGCGGTAGTCGATGGCGGCAGCACGGAATTCCCGCACCAGCGCCGCGCCGCGGGCGTAGTCGGCACCCAGCGCGCGGTCGCGGGCGGCCGCGCCCTCGATGCCGCGGAACACCTGGCCGCCGGGGCCGGGCTGCTCATCGACCACGAGCACGGAAAGCCCCCGCGCGGCGCCCTCGATGGCCGCCGCCATGCCGGCCGGCCCCGCGCCGATGACGGCGAGGTCGTGGATCATCCGGCACCGCCATCCAGCGCGACGCGCGCGCCGTGCTGCACGCGGATGCGCATGCCCGGCGCCACCGGCACCATGCAGGCCTGGCGGTTGGCCACGCCGTCGATCTCGGCGAGGCAATCGAAGCAGACACCCATCATGCAGTAGGGCAGCCGCGGCGCGCCGGAGACCGGCGTCTCGCGGATGCGGAACAGCCCGGCCAGCAGCACCGCCGCGGCGGCCGAGGCGCCCGCCGGCACGCGCAGCGGCGCACCTTCCACGAAGACCTCGACGGTTGGCGGATGGGCGTCAGGCCGCGGCCGGAACATCGACGCGGGCCGGCTCAGGCCGCTTCGCCGTGGGCGAAGCGGTGGGCGCTGAGCAGGCCCAGCCGCTCCATGTCCAGTGCGCCGGCGGCGATCATCGGCGCCAGCAGCCGCGCATGCGCACCGGCGAGCGTGACGCCGGAGTGGCAATTCGCGGTGAAGGCGCCGGGATACGCCTCGGACTGGTCGTAGATCGGCAGCCCGTCGGGCGCCATCACGCGCAGCGCCGACCAGGCGCGCACGATGTTCAGCCGGCCGATCCAGGGGAAGCAGGCGACGGCGCGCTCAGCGATCACCCGGATGACCTCCGGCCGCTGCCGCGTGTCGAAGCCCACCTCCTCCACGCTGTCGCCGAGCATGATGGAGCCTTCCGTGGTCTGGCGGATGGTGGTGACCGGCATCGGCAGCACCTCCGCCGTGCGCTCCGTCACGATGACCTGGCCGCGCTGCGGGCGCACCGGCGCGCTGAGGCCGAAGTGCGGCGCCAGCGCCGCGTTGCCGAGGCCGGCCGCCAGCACCACCCGCGGCGCCGCGAAGCGCTGGCCACCCGCGGTGACGGCGAAGTCATGCGGCGCGGCGTGGATGTCGTCCTCCACCTTGGCGTTCGGCACGTAGGTGCCGCCGGCCTCGGTGAAGGCGCGGTGCAGCGCGTGCAGCAGCACCAGCGGGTTGGCGTGGCCGTCATAGGGCGTGAAGGAGGCACCGACGACGCGCGGCCCGAGGCCAGGCAGCATGCCGCGCAGCTCGGGCGTGCGGATCATGCGGTAGTCGAAGCCGAAATTCCCGGCCTCCGCCCGCATCTGCGCCATGCGCGCGGCGCGTTCCTCATACTCGGCATCCGACAGGCAGAGCTGCACGCCGCCGGGCTGGCGCAGCCCGACATCGCGGCCCGTGCGCGCGGCGAGATCCGCGGCCAGCGCCGGCCACTCCCCCGCCGAGGCGCGCGTCCAGCGCTGGTAGTGCGGCGCGCCAAAACCCTTGGACTGCACCCAGACCAGGCCGAAATTGCCCCGGCTCGCGCGGAAGGCGACGTCGCCCTCATCGAGCAGCACGGGGCGCAGCCCCTGGCCGGTCAGGCCCCAGGCGATCGCGGCGCCGACCAGGCCGCCGCCGATGACGATGGAGTCGTGGGAAGGAGGCATCGTTCCCGGGGTAACGCGCCGGGGCGCTGCCCCGCAACCCCGGCAGAGGGTCCGGCACCGCCGCCGGGCGACGCGCCATCCGCCGGACCCGGTCGGCCCGTCACGGCCGCCGGAACGCGGCGCGCGCCGCTTCGACATCGGCGCGGATGGCGCAGTCCTCGGCGTGGTCGTTGATCACGCCCATGGCCTGCAGGAAGGCATGCACCGTGGTCGGGCCGACGAAGCCCCAGCCGCGACGCTTCAGGTCCTTCGACATCGCCACCGAGGCCGGCGAGGTCGATGGCCCGCGCGCCGCCAGCGGCTCGAAGCGCCAGACATGGGCCGCCAGCGAGCCGGTCTCCGCGATCAGGTCCTGCGCCCGCCTGGCGTTGTTGATCACCGCCTCGATCTTGCCGCGGTGGCGCACGATGCCGGCATCGGCGAGCAGGCGCGCGACGTCCGCCGCGTCGAAGCGCGCCACGCGGTCGATCTCGAAGCCGGCGAAGGCGGCGCGGAAATTCTCCCGCTTCTCCAGGATGGTCCGCCAGCTCAGCCCGGCCTGGAATCCCTCCAGGCAGAGCTTCTCGAACAGCCGGCGGTCATCGGCGACGGGAAAGCCCCACTCGGTATCGTGGTAGGCCAGGTAGTCCGGCGTGGCGAGGCACCAGCGGCAGCGTGGCCTGCCGTCCGGTCCGGGCAGCGTCGCGCTCATTGCGGCGCGACCCGCGCCGTCGCGCCGGCATGTGCCGGCCAGCCTGCACAGCCCTGCATGACCCCGCCCCCGGTTCTGGCCGACCGCCGCCGCCGCCCTATGCTGCCGGCAGGCTATTCCCCGCGCGCCGTCCCGGCAACGCGGCGCGGCGACGGCCGGCAGGAGCGCAGCGCATGACCACACCCAGGCCAACGATCACCGGCACCACCCGCGTCGTCCCGATCATCGGCCAGCCGATCCGCCAGGTGCGCAGCCCGGACCTGTTCAACGCGCTCGCCGCCCGCCGCGGCGCCGACGCCGTGCTGGTGCCGATCGAGGTCGCCCCCGCGGACGTCCCCGGCTTCGTCGCCTTCCACCGCACCTGGCGCAACTCGCCGGGCTTCATCGTCACCGTGCCGCACAAGCGCGCCGTCGCCGGCCTGGCCGATGCGCTGAGCCCGCGCGCGGCGCGGCTGGGCGCGGTGAACCTCGTGGTGCGCGACGCAGAGGGGCGGCTGGCCGGCGACCACCTGGACGGGATGGGGTGCCTTGCCGCCATGCGCGCGCATGGGGTGGTGCCGTGGGGGCGGAGCGCCCTCGTGGTGGGCGTGGGCGGGGCAGGCAGTGCGATCGCGAACGCTCTCTGCGAGGCGGGGGTGGCGCGGCTGGCGCTGCGTGACCTGGACGTGACCCGGCTGGACGCCGTGCGGGCGATGCTGCGGCGGGAGTTCCCGGGGGTGGAGGTGGCGGAGGACGCGCCGGGCTTGGGCCTTGGCGCCTACGATCTGGTGGTGAACGCGACGCCGGTGGGCATGGGGGGGACGGGCGGGCTGCCGATGGCGGCGGCGGAGATCGCCACGCTGCGGCCGGGGGCGCATGTGGCGGACGTGGTGACGGACCCGCGGGTGACACCGTTCCTGGCGGCAGCGCGGGCGCGCGGGTGCAGCGTGCAGGCGGGGGAGGAGATGGTGGCGGCGCAGATGGAGGCGTTCGCGCGGGGGTTGGGATTGTTGGAGTAATCCCGCTGCCAACTGCGTTCTCAAGACGCAAGCAACAGACCACAACATATGCAGATATTTCTGTAAATTATTGGCTATGGACCGAACGGACCTTCGGCTGTTCAATCTTGCGCCAGTCAGCACGGCGGCGATTCTGGCATTCGGACCTCCGCGCCATCCGCAACGCCGGCATCGCGCCTGAGGACACTACCCCAGCCTTCTCTGCGGCAGCGGCGGCGGCGGCGCCTCCCCGAACCGCGCGTGCCAATACGCCCAGGATCGCGGCCGGATGATCCCCGGCGGCGCAGCCCGCAGCGCAGCGCGGAATTCCTCGTCCGCCAGGTACCGGCGCAGGATCGCCATGTCCTCATGCGTCGCCGCCTCGAAGGCGTAGGCCAGGAAGCGCACCGGATCGGCCAGCGCCTCCGCCGGCTCCTCGAACCAGACCAGGCGCCGGGCTAGCGCCTCCGTCTCCTCGGTCAGGGGGATCGGCGTCATGGCGCCTCCCGCCTCGGCGCTGGCGTGATCGCCGGCAGGTGGTCGAGATCGACGGCCTGCACCGCCGCCAGCAGGCGCGTCCGCACCTCAGCCGGCAGCCGCGCCACGTTGCCGTCCTCGAAATAGCTCAGCGCCTTCAGCGTTGCCAGCGGGTTGAAGGCCGGCCCGTAGATTGCCCGCGCCGCCGCCAGCGCGGCCGGCAGGTCCACCGTCCCATCGGTCAGGATGGCGTCGATGTCATGGTAGTCCTTCGCCTCGGCCCGCATCTGCACCACCGACGCCTTGGTCCCCGCCAGGTCGAGCAGCGCGGCGATCTTCAGCCCGTTGTCCGGCGCAACCAGAGGCGTCCGCAGCCGAGGAAGGCCGGGCACCCCGAAGAAGGACAGCCGCACCGCGCCGCCGCGATCGACGATGCAGCCCAACGTATCGGGCTCGCGCTGCGTGACGGTGGCGCCGGCGAGGAAGGGGACGGCCGGCAGCAGCCGCGCCGGGTCGAGCGGCCGGTCGCCGAAAAAGGCGAAATCCACGGACTGCCGGTGCCCGAGATGCAGCGCTATGGCGGTGCCGCCGTAGAGCGTGAACTCTGCCGGCACGGCTGCCAACTCATCCCAGAAGCGCCGCTGCGGCGGCGGCAGGATGTCGAGACGCGGGGTGAACACCGAGGTCATGCGAGAGGCTACACCGCCGCCACGCCGCGCGACATCGTCGCGCCACGGGGATGGCGCGGAGCCGCGTGATTGCACTTGCGATACCAGTCGAATAAGACTATATTCCTAAGTCCCTGCTCCCCTGCGCCGAGCCCGCCATGCCCTCCCCCCTCCGCTTCCGCCGCTCCCGCTACACCCAGCCCCGCCCCTGGCAGCCGATGACCGACGCCGAGTGGGAGGCCCTCGCCCCCCACCTGCACCGCGCGGACGCCCGCGGCCGGCCGATCGAGGGCGGCGCCCGTGCCCGGCTGGACGCGGTGTTCCGCGTCGTCTCGCAGCGGCTGCCCTGGACGGCGGCGGCGCATGCGGGCGTGCCCGCCGACACCGTCGGGCGGCAGTACCGCCGCTGGGCCGGCGCCGGCCTGTTCGCCCGGCTGCTGAAGCAGGTGGCCAAGTCGCGCCGCGCGCGCGGCGTGCCGGAGGCGCTGCGCGGCCTGGAGCACTGGATCTGCGCCGCCCATCGCCGCTCCGTGCGGGTGGTGGGGGTGGGGGCGATCGCGCTGGCCCGGCGGCTCGGCCTGCTCTCCGCCCTGCCCGGTCCGCCATGGCTGCTGCCGGACCCGGTTTTGTCCGGAAGGCTCCGCGGCATCCTGCGCGAGCAGGCGGAAGCCCTGCCGGGACAACGGCCGGGCCGGTGGGAGTTCGCCCTCTGCCAGCGGCTGCTGCGTGTCTTCGGCGGCAGGCGGCGGATCCATCCGGGGCTGGTTCCGGCGTGACGGCGGCCCCCGCACCCTGTGCGGCGGCGTTGACCGCGGCCCCCGTTCGGCGCGAGCCTCCCCACCTTCCCGGGAGACAAGCCGCATGAGCCCGCTCGACCACGCCGTGCCCCGCAACAGCGATCTCGATGCCGCGCTGGCCGAGGCACGGGAGGCCTACACCGCGCAGCGCCCGAAGAGCGCCGCCATCCACGCCAGGGCGCGCACCCTCATGCCCGGCGGCAATACCCGCACGGTGCTGTTCTACACCCCCTTCCCCACCGCCATGGCGCGCGGCGAGGGCTGCCGGCTGTGGGACGTGGACGGGCGGGAGTATCTCGACCTGCTCGGCGAATACACGGCCGGGCTGTTCGGCCATTCCGAGCGGCGCATCCTCGATGCGGTGAAGGATGCGCTGGACCGCGGCATCAACCTCGCGGCCGTGGGGGAGAAGGAGGGGCAGCTCGCCTCGCTGATCGTCGGCCGCTTCCCCTCCATCGAGATGGTGCGCTTCACCAACAGCGGCACGGAGGCCAACCTGATGGCGCTGGCGGCCGCGCGTGGCTTCACCGGCCGGGTGAAGACGATGGTCATGCGCGGCGGCTACCACGGCGGCGTGCTCACCTTCGCGACCGAGCAGAACGCGGTGAACGTGCCGATCCCGCTCGCCTTCACCGACTACAACGACCCGGAGGCCGCGACGCGCGACATCCTGGCCGAGGGCGATGCGCTGGCGGCGGTGCTGGTGGAGCCGATGATGGGCTCGGGCGGCTGCATCCCGGCGACGCGGGAATTCCTGGCCGCGCTGCGCGACGCGACGCGCAGGACCGGCGCCGTGCTGATCTTCGACGAGGTGATGACGTCGCGGCATGGCGCGGGCGGCTTGCAGGCGCGCCACGGCGTCATCCCCGACATGACGACACTGGGAAAATACATGGCCGGCGGCATGAGCTTCGGCGCCTTCGGCGGGCGGCGCGAGATCATGGAGGTGTTCGATGGCCACCGGCCCGGCACGCTGACCCATGCCGGCACCTTCAACAACAATGTCTGGTCCATGGCCGCCGGCTGCGTCGCCATGGGCGAAATCTTCGACGCCGCCGCGGCCGAGGCGCTGTATGCGCGCGGCGAGGCGCTGCGCCTGGCGCTGAACGGCGCCTGCCGCCGGGCCGGCGTGGCGATGCAGTTCACCGGCCTCGGCTCCATGATCAACGTGCATTTCCGCACCGGTCCGATCGAACGCTCCTACAGGCAGGGCGAGGCCGAGGAGGGCCTGCGCGAGCTGTTCTTCCTGGATATGCTCGCGGCGGGGATCTACCTGGCGCGCCGCGGCATGGCGGCGCTGTCGCTGCCGGTGACGGATGCCGACTGCGCCCGCTACGTCGGCGCGGTGGAGGAGTTCATCGCCGCCCGCCGCCCGCTGCTGACGGCGCCGTGATGCGCGACGCGCCCCGCCGGACGTGGTAGGAGGGTCATATGCCCGACCGATCCAGACCGACCAATGCGGGCCCGCGCCGCATCCTGCTGCTCACCGGCGCCTCGCGCGGCATCGGTCACGCCACCGTGAAGCGCTTCTCGGCGGCAGGGTGGCGCGTCATCACCGTCAGCCGCCAGCCCTTCCCCGAGCAATGCCCATGGGAGATGGGACCGGAGGACCACATCCAGCTCGATCTCTCCGATCCGGCGCAGACCGAGCGGGCGATCGATGAGATCCGCGCGCGCCTCGAACCCGATGAGGGGATGCTGCACGCGCTGGTGAACAACGCCGCGATCTCGCCCAAGGGGCCGGGCGGGTCGCGCATGGGCTCGATCGATACGCCGATCGGCGACTGGCTGCGGGTGTTCAACGTGAACCTCTTCGCGCCCATCCTGCTGGCGCGCGGGCTGGTGGAGGAGCTGGCGCGGGCCAGGGGCGCGGTGGTGAACGTGACGTCGATCGCCGGCAGCCGCGTGCATCCCTTCGCCGGCGCCGCCTATGCCACCAGCAAGGCGGCGCTGGCCGGCCTTACCCGGGAGATGGCGGCGGATTTCGCGCCGCGCGGCGTGCGCGTGAATGCGATCTCGCCGGGGGAGATCGATACCTCGATCCTGTCGCCGGGGACGGAGAAGATCGTGCAGGAGCAGATCCCGATGCGTCGGCTGGGCACGCCGGCGGAGGTGGCGCAGGCGATCTACTTCCTGTGCACCGAGGCGTCGTCCTACGTGAACGGCGCCGAGCTGCACATCAATGGCGGCCAGCACGTGTAGCGTGCTCCCTACTCGGTGGCGGCCGTGTCCCGGAAATACGGCACCACCTCGCCGGTCAGCTTCATGGTCAGCGGGTTGCCCTGCCGGTCGAGCTGCTTGCCGACGCTGAGGCGCACCCAGCCCTCGCTGACGCAGTATTCCTCGACGTTGGTTTTCTCGACGCCCTTGAAGCGCACGCCGACGCCGCGCTTCAGCAGCGCCTCGTCGAAATACGGGCTGCGCGGGTTGGCGGAGAGGCGGTCGGGCGGGGTATCGTCGCTCATGCCCGCTACCTACCGGGCCGGCGGCGCGGCGCCAACATCAGCGGCCGCCGCTGACATGCAGGTTCGCCCCCGTCACGTAGCGCGCGGCGTCGGAGAGCAGCCAGACCACCGCCTCCGCGACCTCCTCCGCCGTGCCGCCGCGGGCCAGCGGCACCGCGGACGCGAAGCGGGCGACGCGGTCCGGCATGCCGGCGGCGGCGTGCAGCTCGGTGTCGATCAGCCCGGGCGAGACGGCGTTCACGCGCACGCCCTGCGCGGCCGCCTCCTTGGCCAGGCCGATGGTGAGCGTGTCCATCGCGCCCTTGCTGGCGGCGTAGTGGATCCACTCGCCGCCGCCGCCCAGTCCGGCGGCACGGGAGGAGACGTTGACGATGGCGCCCCCCGCCGGCAGCCGCCGCAGCGCCGCGCGGCAGCACATCACGGTGCCCAGCACGTTGGTGCGCAGCACCCCTTCCCACACCGCATCGGGTGTTTCCGCCAGGGTGCCGCGCGGGCCGGTGATGCCGGCATTGTTCACCAGGCCATCGAGGCGGCCGAAGCGCCCATCCACCGCGGCGAAGACCGCTTCGGTCGCGGCCGCGTCGGCAACATCGGCCCGGATGGCGAGCACCTCGGCGCCGAGCGCGCGCGCGGCGGCCTCGGTCTCCGCCGCGCGGGCGGCGTTGGCGGCGTAGGTGAAGGCGACGTCCCAGCCCCCGCCGGCGGCCAGCCGCACCACGGCGGCGCCGATGCCGCGCCCGCCCCCCGTCACCAGCACCACCCTGCGTCCCGACATGGCCCTGCCTCCCCGCTGCCGGCGCCCAGCCTGACGCGGCGCGCGGGCGCTGTCATGCCCCGCCACGGCATGGCATCCTCCCCGCGGCAGGAACGAACCGGGAGGACAGGGGCATGAGCGGACAGATCCATCGCTGGCCGGCGCAGCAGCGCGTGCGCCATGGCGGCAGCGTCGCCGAGATGCTGCCGCCGGAGATCGAGGGCTGCGAACGGGTCGTCCTGGTGACCACGCGCTCGCTCGCCGACAGCGCGATCGCGCGGGCCACGCGCGCCGCCATCGGCAACCGCCTGGCCGGCGAGACCAGCCGCATGGGCGCGCACTCGCCGATCCCCGACGTGCTGGCGCTGGCCGCGCTGCTGCGCGAGGCGCGGGCCGACCGCGTGGTGGCGCTCGGCGGCGGCAGCGTGATCGATGGCGCGAAGGTCGCCTGCTACGCGGTCTGGCACGGCATCGCCGACCAGGTGCCGCTGCTGCCGCACGTGGCCAGCCGCGCCGCGGAGGGCGATCCGTGGGAGGGTACGCCGCGCGTGCCGCGCATCACGGCGATCCCGACCACGCTCTCGGCGGCCGAGTTCGCGCCCTATGCCGGCGTCACCGACAAGGAGGCCGGGCGGAAGCTGCGCTTCACCTCCGCGATGCAGGTGCCGATCGCCGTTCTGCTCGACCCGGCGGCGACGCTGGAGACGCCGGCGGAGCTGCTGCTTTCCTCGGGCATCCGCGCGGTCGATCATTGCGTCGAGCGCTGGTGCTCCACCGCCGCCGTGCCCTTCTCCGACGCGGTGTCGCTGCAGGCGATGCGCATGCTGGCGGAGAGCCTGCCGGCGATCCACCGCGACCCGGGGGACATGGCGGCGCGTGCCCTGGCGCAGCAGGCGATGTGGCTCTCGGTGATGGGCGGCTGGGCCGGCGTGCCGACCGGGGCGAGCCACGGCATCGGCTACATCCTCGGCGGCGCGAGGGGCGTGCCGCACGGCATCACCTCCTGCCTGTCGCTGCCGGCGGTGCTGCAATGGAACGCGCCGGTGAACGCGGCGCGGCAGGCGGAGGTGGCGCGCATCTTCGGCGGCGCGGAGGGGCATTCGGCGGTGCGGGACTTCGTGCGCGGCCTCGGCCTGCCGGTGCGGCTGCGCGATGTCGGCATCCCGGAGAGCGAGATTCCCGACCTGGCGGCGCGGTGGGACGGCGGCGCGCCGATCGCGCTCAATCCCCGCCCGGTGCGCAACGCCGCGGATCTGGAGGAGATCATGCGGCTGGCGGCATGATGTTGACCCGTGGCGGTCCCGATGATGGGCCTTGCATCGGCGCCACAACCGGCGCGAGCATCGACACGACCGGTCGCCCCCGCGCACCGGCAGGAGAGGAGACCGCATCATGGACTTCGGCTATTTCGCCATGCCCTCGCACCCGCCGGAGCGCGGCCTGAAGGCAGGCCACGACTACGACCTGTCCGTGCTGCGCGACCTCGATCGGCTGGGCTTCACCGAGGCCTGGATCGGCGAGCACCACACCGCGCCCTGGGAGCCGCACCCCGCGCCGGACCTGCTGATCGTCGAGGCGCTGCGCCAGACCAGGCGGCTGCGCATCGGCCCGGGCGGCTTCCTGCTGCCCTACCACCACCCGGCCGAGCTCGCTAACCGCGTGGCCATGATGGACCACCTAAGCG
>ERZ1066123.2065-NODE-2065-length-10911-cov-6.963615_pt1 | contig 10911 bp, 7 predicted proteins | sample MGYA00382770_ERZ1066123 | MGnify/ENA primary metagenome ERZ1066123 (study PRJEB33369, sample SAMEA5778353) | biofilm metagenome | biome: Industrial cooling water; feature: Water cooling tower basin; material: Biofilm | place: United Arab Emirates | collected...
TTGACGTTAACGTCCCTCTCGTTCGATAACCCGGGCGGCCCGCGACGCGACGTCCGAGGAGAAGAAGGGCGCGGGGCCGAAAACCAGGGAGACGCCGGCGATGACCGCAGCACCGACACACGCCCACCCCGGGACGATGGAGGGCTGAGACGATGGATGGCCTCACCGAAGCCGCCGCGGCCCATCCCTGGCTGCACGCCTATCCGAAGGGCGTGGAATGGAACATCGCCCTGCCGCAGGGCGAGACGCTGGTCTCCATGTTCGATGCCGCGGTCGCGCGCCATGCGGCGCAGCCCTGCCTCGACTTCCTCGGCCGCAAGTGGAGCTATGCGGAACTCGGCGATGCGGTGGCCCGCGCGGCGGAGGGGTTCCGGCGCCTTGGCGTGGCGCCCGGCACCCGCGTCGGGCTCTGCCTGCCGAACTGCCCCTGGCATGTCATCGCCTATTTCGGCGTGCTGAAGGCCGGCGGCATCGTCGTGAATTTCTCGCCGCTCTACGTCGCCGAGGAGCTGGCCGCGCAGGCGCGCGATTCCGGCACCGAGATCATGGTCGCCATCGACCTCGACCCCGTGCTGCCGCGCGTGCTGACCCTGCTGGACATGGCGGACGGACCGGTGAAGCGGGTGGTCGTGGCCGGCTTCGCCGCCGCGCTGCCCGCGCTGAAGGGCATCCTGTTCAAGCTGCTGAAGCGCCGCAGCATCGCCGCGGTGCCGGCCGATGCGCGCGTCTCCGGCTTCGCAGCGCTGCTGGAGACGCCGCCGATCGCCGCCGCCGTGGCGCGCGAGCCGAAGGACGTCGCGGTGCTGCAATACACCGGCGGCACCACCGGCGTGCCGAAGGGCGTAATGCTGACGCATGCCAACCTCACCGCGAACCTGCGCCAGATGGAGGCCTGGTTCACCACCTGCCGTCCCGGCGAGGAGCGGATGCTGGCGGTGATCCCCTTCTTCCACGTCTTCGCCATGACGGTGGCGATGAACAGCGCGATCGCCATGGGCGCCGAGATCGTCATGCTGCCGCGCTTCGAGTGGAAGATGCTGCAGGCCACGCTGCGCCGCACGCGCCCCACCATCTTCCCGGGCGTGCCGACGCTGTTCAAGGCCTGCCTCGACAACGGCGCGACGCGCGACGACCTCGCCTCCGTGCGCGCCTGCATCTCGGGCGGCGCGCCGCTGCCGGTGGCGGTGAAGCAGCAATTCGAGGCGCTGTCCGGCAGCATCATGGTGGAGGGCTACGGCCTGACCGAGGCGAGCCCGGTCTGCTTCTCCAACCCCTTCGAGGGCGAGAACCGCGCCGGCACGATCGGCCTGCCCATGCCCGGCGTGCGCGCCGAGATCCGCGACCTGGAAAACCCCGCCCGCACCCTGCCCCTGGGCGAGCGGGGCGAGCTGGTCCTGGCCGGGCCGAACGTCATGGCCGGCTACTGGAACCGGCCAGCGGAGACCGCGGAGGTGCTCGGCGCCGACGGCTTCCTGCGCACCGGCGATGTCGGGATCATGGACGCCGACGGCTACGTCACGCTGGTGGACCGCATCAAGGACCTGATTCTGGTCTCCGGCTTCAACGTCTATCCCCGCGTGGTGGAGGAGGCGCTGTATCGCCACCCCGACGTCGCCGCCGCGACCGTGGTCGCCATGCCCGACCCCTATCGCGGCGAGAGCCCGGCGGCCTTCGTCGAGCCGAAGCCCGGCGCCACGATCACCGCCGAGGCGCTGCGCGACTTCCTCAAGGACAAGCTGAACGCCGTGGAGATGCCGCGGCTGATCGAGGTCCGCCCGGCGCTGCCGCGCACCATGGTGGGCAAGCTCTCCAAGAAGGAGCTGAAGCAGGAGATGCAGCAGCGCGCCGCCGGAGGGGACACCGGCTGATGGACGGGCAGGCCTCCACGGGGCAGGAGCTGTTCACGGTGAACCAGCTCGCCGAGGCGCTCGGCATCACCCCGCGGGCGATCCGCTTCTACGAGAGCAAGGGGCTGATCGCGCCGCGGCGCGTCGGCAGCATGCGGGTCTTCACCCGCCGCGACCGCGCCAGGCTGCTGCTGGTCCTGCGCGGCATCCGGCTCGGCTTCTCGCTGGCCGAGGTGGGCGAATACCTCGACCTCTACGACCTCGACCCATCGCAGCGTGAGCAGACGCGGCTGCTGCGCGACAAGGTCGCGACGCGCATCGCCGCGCTGGAGGCGCAGCGCGCTGACCTGGAGCAGGCGCTGGCCGAGCTGCGCGACATCGCCGCCCAGGCGGAGCAGGCGCTGCGCCACGACCACGAGACCACTCCATCCCGCCGCGCCGAGCGCGGCGCGGCAGCCTGAACAGGGGACAACGCCAATGACCGATGTCGTGATCGCGGCCTATCGCCGCTCGCCCTTCCATCTCGCCAACCGCGGCGAGCTGGTGAAGCTGCGCCCGGACGAGATGGCGGCGCAGGTGGTGAAGGCGCTGCTGGCCAGCAGCGGTGTCGATCCCGCCACCATCGAGGACATCGTCGTCGGCTGCGCCTTCCCCGAGGGGGAGCAGGGGCTGAACGTGGCGAAGCTCATCGGCTTCATCGCCGGCCTGCCGGAGAGCGTCGCGGGCGCCACCGTGAACCGCTTCTGCGGCTCCTCCATGCAGTCCGTGCACCAGGCCGCCGGCGCGATCCGCATGGGCGCGGGCGAGGCGTCCCTCTGCGCCGGCGTCGAGAGCATGAGCCGCGTGCCGATGATGGGCTTCAACCCGATGCCGCATCCGGGCCTGGTGAAGGACTACCCGCAGGCGCTGATCTCCATGGGCGAGACCGCCGAGAACGTGGCCCGCCGCTACCAGGTGACGCGCGGCGACCAGGAGGGTTTCGCGGTGCGCAGCCACGCCAAGGCTACCGCCGCGCAGGCGGCGGGCAGGCTGGCCGACGAGATCGTCCCCATGCAGGTGAACGGCAAGACCGTGGCGCAGGATGGCTGCATCCGTCCCGACACTTCGGCCGAGGGGCTGTCCGGCCTGAAGCCCGCCTTCCGTGCCGACGGCACGGTCACCGCCGGCACCTCCTCCCCGCTGACCGACGGCGCCACGGCGGTGCTGGTGTGCAGCGCCGAGTACGCGCAGCGGCACGGCCTCACGCCGCTGGCACGCGTGAAGTCCATCGCCGTCGCCGGCTGCGCGCCGGAGATCATGGGCATGGGTCCGGTGGAGGCCACGAAGAAGGCGCTGGCGCGGGCCGGCATCGCCGCCAAGGATCTCGACGTGGTGGAGCTGAACGAGGCCTTCGCGTCGCAGGCGCTCGCCTGCATGCGCGAACTCGGGATCGACGAGGCGAAGGTGAACCTCGATGGCGGCGCCATCGCGCTCGGCCATCCGCTGGGCGCCACCGGCGCGCGCATCACCGGCAAGGCGGCGCAGCTGCTGCAGCGCGAGGGCGGGCGCTATGCGCTGGCGACGCAGTGCATCGGCGGCGGCCAGGGCATCGCCACGGTGCTGGAGGCGGTGTGATGGGCGCGTCTGATCGCGGAGCACCGCAGCGCAGCGAGGAGCGGAGCGTGAATCAGCCGCGCCGACATGAATCCATCAGGAAGGTCGGCGTGATCGGCGCCGGCGTGATGGGCGCCGGCATCGCCGCGCACTGCGCCAATGCCGGCGTGCCGGTGGTGCTGCTGGACATCGTCCCCGGCGGCGCCGCCAGGGCCGTGGAGACCATGCTGCGCGCCGACCCCGCACCCTTCATGCAGCGCAGCGCCGCGCGCCTGGTCACGCCCGGCAACCTGGAAACCGATCTCGGCCTGCTGGCCGACTGCGACTGGATCTGCGAGGCGATCGTCGAGCGGCTGGACGCCAAGCGCGACCTCTACGCGAAGCTGGACGGGGTACGGAAGCCGGGTTCGATCGTGTCGTCGAACACCTCCACCATCCCGCTGGCGGCGCTGGCGGGCGGCGCGGGCGAGGCGTTCGCGCGCGACTTCCTGATCACGCATTTCTTCAACCCGCCGCGCTACATGCGGCTGCTGGAAGTGGTGCAGGGCCCCGCGACGCGCGCCGATGCCGTGGCGGCGATCTCGGACTTCGCCGACCGCCAGCTCGGCAAGACGGTGATCCCCTGCAAGGACCGGCCGGGCTTCATCGCCAACCGCATCGGCGGGCTGTGGATGCAGAGCGCGATCAACCATGCCTTCGACATGGGGCTTTCCGTCGAGGAGGCGGATGCGGCGATGGGGCGGCCGATCGGCGTGCCGAAGACCGGCGTCTTCGGGCTGCTCGACCTCGTGGGCATCGACCTGATGCCGCATGTCGCGGCCAGCATGAAGGCAACCCTGCCGGCCGACGATGCCTACGTGCTCGGCCTGCGCGAGCACCCGCTGATCATGCGGTTGATCAAGGAGGGGCGCACCGGCCGCAAGGGCGGCAAGGGTGGCTTCTACACGCGCACGCGCGACGCCGAGGGGAAGACGGTCCGCCGCGCCATCGACCTCGCCACCGGTGAGGACCGGCCGGAAGCGCGCGTCACGCTGGAAAGCCTGGAGCTGCGCGACCTGCGACAGGTCGCCGAGCACCCGGACCGGGGCGGCCGCTACGTGCGCGCCGTGCTGCTGGAGACGCTGTCCTACGCGGCATCGCTGGTGCCGGAGATCGCCGACGACGTCGCCAGCGTCGATGCCGCCATGCGGCTCGGCTACAATTGGCGCTGGGGGCCGTTCGAGCTGATCGACAGGCTGGGCGCATCCTGGCTCGCCGCCGCGCTGCGCGAGGCCGGCCGGCCGGTGCCGCGGCTGCTGGAGCAGGTCGGCGACGGCACCTTCTACCGTGTGCAGGACGGGATGCCGCAGTATCGCGCCACGGATGGCGGATTCCAACCGATACCACGCGCCGATGGCGTGCTGCTGCTGTCGGACATCAAGCTGCGCAGCAAGCCGCTGGCGCGGAATGCCGGCGCCAGCCTCTGGGACATCGGCGACGGCGTCGCCTGCCTCGAATTCCACACCAAGATGAACGCGCTCGATCCCGACATCGTGGCGATGATCGGCCGCGCCATCGCCATGGGGAAGAAGGGCGCCTTCAAGGCGCTGGTGATCCACAACGAGGGCGAGAATTTCTCGGTCGGCGCCAATATCGGCCTTGCCCTGTTTGCCGCCAACATCGCCGCCTGGGGCGAGATCGAGGGCATGATCGAGGGGGGACAGAAGGCGATGCACGCACTGCGCGCCGCGCCTTTCCCCGTGGTCGGCGCGCCCTCCGGCATGGCGCTCGGCGGCGGCTGCGAGGTGCTGCTGCACTGCGATGCCGTGCAGGCGCATGCCGAGAGCTACATCGGCCTGGTCGAGGTGGGCGTGGGGTTGATCCCCGGCTGGGGCGGCTGCACGGCCATGCTGCGGCGCTGGTCGGAGAACCCGCGCGCGCCGAAGGGGCCGATGCCTCCCGTCGCCAAGGCCTTCGAGATGATCTCCACGGCACAGGTGGCGAAGTCGGCCTTCGAGGCGCGGGAGATGCTGATCCTGCGTCCCACGGACGGCATCACCATGAACCGCGACCGGCTGCTGGCGGATGCGAAGGCCAAGGCGCTGTCCATGGTGGAGGACTACCGGCCGGCCGAGCCGAAGACGCTGCGCCTGCCGGGGCCGACCGGCCATGCGGCGCTGTCGATGGCGGTGCAGCAGCAGGCGGCGATGGGCCGCGTGACGCCGCACGACGTGGTGGTCTGCGACCACCTCGCCACCACCCTCACCGGCGGGCCGAAGGCGGACCACACGGACGAGATGACGGAGGATCAGGTGCTGACGCTGGAGCGCCAGTCCTTCATGGCGCTGCTGAAGACCTCCGGCACCCTCGCCCGCGTCGAGCACATGCTCGAGACGGGGCGGCCGTTGAGGAACTGACTCCTTCGCCCCTCCCCCGCCCGCGGGGGAGGGAAGATCCGCCCCCTCTCAGGAATCCACCCATGCCCGGCTATACCGCCCCGCTGCGCGACATGCGCTTCCTGCTGACCGAGTTTGTCGATCCCGCCCGCCTGCGCTCCCTGCCGGGCTGCGAGGAGATGACGCCGGACCTGATCGACCCGATCCTCGAGGAGGCGGGCAAGCTCTGCTCCGAGGTGCTGTTCCCGCTGAACCGCAGCGGCGACGAGGAGGGCTGCGCCATCGAGAACGGCGTGGTGCGCACGCCGAAAGGCTTCCCCGAAGCCTACCGGATGTACTGCGAGGGCGGCTGGGCCTCGCTGGCCTGCGATCCCGCCTATGGCGGCCAGGGCCTGCCAAAGTCGGTGGCGATGCTGTTCGAGGAGATGATGTGCTCGTCGAACCTCGCCTTCGGCATGTACCCCGGCCTGTCGCATGGCGCCTATGCGGCGCTGTCGAAGCACGGCACGCAGGAGCTGCGCGACCGCTACCTGCCGAAGCTCGTCAGCGGCGAATGGTCCGGCACCATGTGCCTGACCGAGCCGCAATGCGGCACCGATCTCGGCCTGATCCGCACGCGGGCGGTGCCGGCGGATGACGGGACGTATCGCATCACGGGCAACAAGATCTTCATCTCCGCCGGCGAGCACGACCTGACCAGCAACATCCTGCACCTGGTGCTGGCCAAGCTGCCGGATGCGCCGCCCGGCACGCGCGGCATCTCGCTGTTCCTCGTGCCGAAATTCCTGCCGACCGAGGATGGCCGGCCGGGCGCGCGCAACGGCGTGGTCTGCACCGCGATCGAGCACAAGATGGGCATCAAGGCCAGCGCCACCTGTTCGATGAGCTTCGACGACGCGGTGGGCTGGCTGGTGGGCCAACCGCATCGCGGCCTGGCCGCCATGTTCACCATGATGAACGAGGCCCGCCTCGGCGTCGGTGTGCAGGGGCTGGGCCTCGCCGAGGTGAGCTACCAGAACGCCGTGGCCTATGCGAAGGAGCGGCTGCAGGGGCGCGCGCTGAACGGCGCGGCCCATCCGGACAAGCCGGCGGACCCGATCATCGTCCACCCCGACGTGCGGCGCATGCTGCTGACCATGCGCGCGCACACCGAGGGCTGCCGCGCCCTGGCGCTGTGGACGGCGCTGGAGCAGGACGTGGCAACCCGCCACCCGGACGCCGCCGAGCGCGAGGCGGCGGACGATTTCGTGCAGCTCATCACGCCGGTGGTGAAGGCCTACCTGACCGACATGGGCTGGGATTCCACCGCGCTGGGGATGCAGGTGCTGGGCGGGCACGGCTACATCCGCGAATGGGGCATGGAGCAGTATGTGCGCGACGCCCGCATCGCGCAGATCTACGAGGGCACCAACGGCATCCAGGCGCTGGACCTGGTCGGGCGCAAGATGGGCCAGCATGCCGGCCGCTACCTGCGCCGCTTCTTCCACCCCGTGCTCGCCTACATCGAGGCGCAGTCCGAGACGCCGGCGATGGAGGAGTTCGTCCTGCCGCTCTCCAAGGCGTTCGGCCGGCTGCAATCCGCCACGGCCGAGGTCGCGCGCCGCGGCATGGGCGACCCCTTCGAGGCCGGTGCGGCGGCAACGGACTACCTGCGCCTGTTCGGCCTGACGGCGCTCGCCTATTGCTGGGCGCGCATGGCGGAGGCGGCCCTGGCGAAGGGGGATGGCGAGGACGCCGCCTTCTACCGCGCCAAGCTTACCACCGCCCGCTTCTTCATGCAGCGAATCCTGCCGCAGACCGGCGCGCTCTCTGCGCAGATCATGGCCGGCGGCGCGGTGCTGCGGGAGATGGAGGAGGCCGCCTTCTGAGCCGCGCCGTCCCGGCCGCAACGCACGTGTTGCGGCCGGCACCGCCGCGGGGGCAGGATATCGCCCGTGAACCGGCAGCAGGCCGGGACGGGAGGACATCATGCTGCACCGACGCACCGCGCTGGCGGCGGCCGCCATCGGCACCATCGGGCTGGCCCGGCCGCATCTGGCGCGGGCCGCCGACACCACCGGCATCACCGCGACCGAGATCAAGGTCGGCAATACCGCGGCCTATAGCGGCCCGGCCTCGGTCTACGGCACCATCGCCCGCAGCCAGGCCGCGTATTTCCGCATGATCAACGAGGCGGGCGGCATCGCCGGCCGGAAGATCACCTTCATCACCTATGACGACGGCTACAGCCCGCCGAAGACGGTGGAGCAGGTGCGCCGCCTGGTCGAGCAGGACCGCGTCGCCTGCCTGTTCCAGACCCTCGGCACGGCGGCGAACAGCGCCATCGTGCGCTACATGAACCAGCGCCGCGTGCCGCACCTGTTCGTCGGCACCGGCGCCGACAAGTGGGGCAACTACCAGGACACGCCCTGGACGATCGGCTGGCAGCCCAGCTACCGCATCGAAACCCACATCTACATGAAGCACATGCTGGCGGAACGCCCGAACGCACGGATCGGCCTGCTCTACCAGAACGACGACTTCGGCAAGGACTACATCATCGGCGCGCGCGACATCCTGAAGGAGCGCTTCGACGCGATGGTGCGCACCGTCTCGCACGAGGTGACCGACGCCACGGTGGACAGCCAGATCCTGTCGCTGCAGGCCGCCGGCTGCGACGTGCTGCTGACCGCGACCACGCCGAAATTCGCCGCCCAGACCATCCGCCGCGTGCACGACATCGGCTGGCGCCCGCTGCACTACCTCACCAACGTCTCCATCTCGGCCGGCACGGTGATGAACCCGGCGGGGGCGGAGAAGGGCATCGGCATCATCACCTCCGCCTACCTGAAGGACCCCACGGATCCCGCATGGCGGGAGGATGGGGGCATGCGCGACTGGCGCGCCTTCATGGCCCGCTGGTTCCCCGAGGGCGACCTGCTCGATGCGAGCAACGTCTACGGCTACGGCGCGGCGATCACGCTGGTGCAGGTGTTGCGCCAGTGTGGCCGCGAGCTCACGCGCGAGAGCCTGATGCGCGAGGCGGCGAACCTGCGCGACCTGGAGGTGCCGATCCTGCTGCCCGGCATCCGGGTCAGCACCAGCCCCACCAATTTCCGGCCGATCCGGCAGATGCAGCTGGCGCGCTGGACCGGCACCACCTGGGAGCGCTTCGGCAACGTGCTGGAAGGCTCCGCGGTCGGGTAGGCTGCTCCCTCCCCCGCGCCGCGGGGGTTCGACGTACACGTCGAACCGGGGTGGGGGCGCCTACCTTCCTACCCGCCTACCGGAACGCCCGCATGATCCGGCCCCAGTCTTCGATGGCGTGCTCCTGGCCGGGGACGAGCTGGACGGTGAACTCGGTGTAGCCGGCGTCGCGCAGGTCGCCGATGCGGCGCTTCAGCTCCGCCTCGGTCGCCGTGAAGCTGGTGATGCGGATCATCTCGGCGGTGACGAAGGGGCGTTCCTCGGGCTTGACGAACATCAGGTGGCCGCGGTGGTTCTGGATCCAGGGCGCGTCCACTGGCTCGAAGGTACGGGCGAGCGCGACATAGCCCTCCACCTCGCGCCGCACGCTCTCGGGCAGCGGCGAGATGTTCGGCAGGCCGGACAGCGCCTCGTCCGCCGCGCGGTGCAGCAGCACGCAGGCGCGCGGGCCGGCCTGGGCGATGGCGCGCTCGCTGTCCGCCGGCTCGCCCTCCGCCAGCACGCAGCCGAGGACGAAGGCGGTGGCCTGCAGCTCCGGCTTCGCGTGGCCGGCCGCCATCCAGGCCTCCCGCATCTCGCCCAGCATGGTCACGGCCGCCTTCACGTCCGAGAAGAAGTTGATCCAGGCCGCGCCCAGCCGCGCCGTCAGCGCCCGCGCGCGCGGCCCGGCCGCGGCCAAGTGCAGGCGCATCGGCGTGCGCGTGTCGATCAGGCCGAGCTCCGGGTTCAGCAGGCGGATCTTGCGCCGCTGGCCCTCCAGCTCGGCCTCCACGATCTCCTCGCGCAGCAGCGCCAGCATGACGCGGACATAGTCCTCGAAATCCTTCAGCCTCATGGCGCCGAGCCCCATGGCGCGTCGCCCGGTGAAGCCGGTGCCGAGGCCCATGTCGATCCGTCCCGGCGCCAATTTGTTCAAGGAGGCGAAGGCATTGGCGGTGACCGGCGCGAGCCGGTTGGACGGGATCAGCACCCCCGTCCCCAGCCGGATGCGACCCGTCTTCACCGCCGCGGCGCCCATGGCGACGAAGGGGTCGGCACTCAGCATCTGCGTGTCGTAGAACCAGGCGGTGGCGAAGCCGAGTTCCTCGGCGCGCTGCGCCACCTTCCAGCTCTCGGCGTCGGTGGGCATGGCGATGCCGAACTGCATGATGCGTCCTCCCGATCCTGCCCGTGCAGCGAAGCGCGGCCGGCAACCCGGCGCAAGCGTGGCGGCCCGGCATGCGGATTCCCGCTTCACCAGGGGCGGCGAAGGCCCCTACCCTTGCCGCGACGGCGCCGACGGCGCCCCAGAGGAAGGGTCCATCATGTTCGAACTCTCTCGCCGCGCCGCGCTGGCTGGCCTCGGCGCCGCCGCCACCCTCGGCGGGCCGGCGCGCGCCCAGGGGCAGCCGACCATCCGCATCGGCGTGCTCTCCGACATGTCCGGCCCCTACCGCGACATCAGCGGCCCGGGCTGCGTCGCCGCGGCGCGCCAGGCCGTGCAGGATTTCGCCGCCGCCTCCGGGCTGAACGTGGAGATCCTGCAGGCCGACCACCAGAACAAGGCCGATGTCGGCCTGAACATCGCCCGCCAGTGGTTCGACCGCGACGGCGTCGACGCGATCACGGACGTGAACAACAGCGGCATCGCCTTTGCGCTGAACGGGCTGGCGCGCGAGAAGAACAAGGCGCACATCAACTCCGGCGCCGCCTCGGTGGACTTCACCGGCCCGCATTGCAGCCCCAATGCCGTGCACTGGACCACCGACACCTGGGCCAATGCGCAATCCACGGGCGGCGCCCTGGCCCGTGCCGGCGCCAAGCGCTGGTACTGCATCACCGCCGACTACGCTTTCGGCCACAGCGTGCAGCGCGAGGTCACCCGCGTCGTGCAGGCCAATGGCGGCGAGGTGGGCGGCGCCTCGGTCGAT
>ERZ1066123.2066-NODE-2066-length-10907-cov-6.715628_pt1 | contig 10907 bp, 8 predicted proteins | sample MGYA00382770_ERZ1066123 | MGnify/ENA primary metagenome ERZ1066123 (study PRJEB33369, sample SAMEA5778353) | biofilm metagenome | biome: Industrial cooling water; feature: Water cooling tower basin; material: Biofilm | place: United Arab Emirates | collected...
CCGCGTTCGGGCCGGACGAGCAACCGCAGTTCGCCGTCACGTTCAAGAACCGCTCGGGGAAAGTGTTCCGCGTTCGGGACCTCGACCTCGCAACCGACGTGTGGCAGATCATCCCCGCCGACGGCTCCGGCCCCTGGCAGTCCGGGCCGTTCGCCTACGCGGCCCGCGCCCCGGGGCCGGTCTACCGCCTCGACCCGGACGGGGGCGGGTGCCGGGTCGCGATCGAGTACGCGAAGGCCGTCCGCGGGCCGTTCGTCTGGAAAGGCGAACAGGCGAAGCCCGTTCCGTCTCGGCCGTTCCTGACGCCCGGGAAATACACCGCCGTGATGAAGCTCTCTCTTTCGGCCGACAAAGACAACAACCCCATCCCGGCGTGGGGCGGCACCCTGACCACCAACCCCGTCGAGTTCACGATTGCCGAGAAGCCGCCGGCCGATCTGCCCGCCCCGGTCGCGGTCACCGAGGAGATGAACGGGAAAACGGTCAGGGTCAGGATCGGCCAGACGATCGAGGTGCGGCTCGTCAGCCAGAAGAGGCTCGAAGGGTGGGAGGGCGGAAGCGTCCCGCCCGAGGCAGCGGTCCGATGCGTGTCCCGCGGACCCGCTTTCCAGCCGGCCCCGGTCACGATGGAGGAAAGCGTCGGAGAGTACCGGTTCACCTACGTCGCGACCGCCGCCGGTTCGGTGGACCTGGAGATGAACTTGATGACGCCGTCCGGCCCGACCGTCGAGCAGCGGCTACGGTCCGCCCGGATCCGTCAGTTCCGCGTGACGATCGACGTCGCGAAATGACTCAGAACGGCACCTCGCCGGCCTCGCCGAACAGGCTGGGGCCGGTTTTTTCTTTCGCCTTCTTCCGCGGCCGCTCCACTTCCGGCGGGTCGACGACCGTCGCCGACGGCTTGCCGTTCCGCTTCGCCTTTTCCGCGACGGGCTCCGCGACCGGCGGCGGTGCCGGTGCCGGTGTCGGGACCGGGGCGTCGTGCGCCGGGGCGGCGACTTCCTGCCGGCGTTCCAGCGTGGCGAGCACCTGTTCCGCGCGGTGCAACACGGCATCCGGAACGCCCGCGAGCCGGGCGACGTGGATGCCGTAACTCTTCAGCGAGTTCCCCGGCGCGATGCGGTGCAGGAACACGACGCCGTCGGCGGAATCCTGCACCTGCACGTTGTAGTTCCGCAGCCGCGGCAGGGACTTCGCCAGCGTCGCGAGTTCGTGGTAGTGCGTCGCGAACAGCGCCCGGCAGCCGACCGCGTCGTGCAGGTGCTCGGTGATCGCCCACGCCAGCGAGAGCCCGTCGTAGGTGCTCGTTCCGCGGCCGATCTCGTCGAGGATCACGAGGCTGCGGCTCGTCGCGTTGTTGAGGATGTTCGCCGCCTCGGTCATCTCGACCATGAACGTGCTCTGCCCGCGGCCGAGTTCGTCGCTCGCGCCGACGCGGGTGAAGATGCGGTCCGCGAGCCCGACGGTGGCCGCCTTCGCGGGGACGAAACTGCCGACGTGAGCGAGCAGCGTCAGCAGCGCGACCTGCCGGATGAACGTGCTTTTCCCGGCCATGTTCGGCCCGGTGATGAGCCAGAAGACGCCGTCGGCCGGGGCGAACTTCACGTCGTTCGGCACGAACGTGCCGGGCAGCATGATCTGATCGAGCACCGGGTGCCGGCCGTCGATGACGGACAGGATCGGCTCGTCGACCATTCTCGGGCGGACGTAGTTGCGGCTGGACGCCAGCTCCGCGAGCCCGGCGAGGAAGTCCAGCGCGGCGAGCACGTCCGCGGTTTGCAGCAGACGGTGCGTCTGGGCCGCGACCTGGTCCCGCACGCGGACGAACAACTCGAACTCCAGGGCCTGGCTCCGCTCCTGGGCGGTGACGACCTTTTCCTCGTACTCCTTCAACTGCGGCGTGCTGTACCGCTTGGCCCCCTTCAAGGTGCGTTCGTGGATGTACTCCGCCGGCACCCGCGTCTCATTGGCGTTCGTGATCTCGATGTAATAGCCCATCACGTCCGTGAAGCCGACCTTCAAACTGGCAATGCCGGTGCGGGTCACTTCCTGGGCCTGATACTTCGCGATCCAGTCTTTGCCGTCGCGGGCCAGCTTGCGAAGTTCGTCGAGTTCCGCGTTGTACCCCTCGCGGATGATGCCGCCTTCCTTGACGGCAAAGGGCGGGTCGTCGGTCAGCGAACGGTCGAGTAACTCCCGCAAATCCGGGCACAGTTCGAGCTTCGCCTCCAGTTCGCGGAGCAACCCCGCCTTCCGCCCCGCGAGCTTGGCCTTGAACTTCGGCAACAGGCGTAACGCGCGACCCACTGCCGCCAAATCCTTTGGCGTGGCCCGTGCGGTGCTGACACGAGTTGTGAGGCGGCACAAGTCCGGGGTCGCATCCAACAACTCGCGGACGCTGCCTCTCAACGGATGGTCTTGTAACAATTCCCCGACGGCGTCGTGCCGGGCTTCAATGGCGGCCCGGTCGTTCGGCGGTGCCAGCAGGGCATCATGCAAGAACCTCGCCCCCATCGCGGTGACCGTGCGGTCGATGGCGCTCAGCAGCGAGCCTTCCCGCAGGTTGTCGCGCAGCGTCCGCGTCAGCTCCAGGCTCCGCCGGGTGACTTCGTCGAGGACGAGGAACGATTCCTGCCGGTGCGGGCGGAACCGGCGGATGTGCGCGAGGCTCGTCTTGAGCGTCTCGTTCAGGTAGACGAGGATCGCCCCGGCGGCCGCCACGCACGGCTGGGCGTCGTCGAACCCGAACCCGGTCAGGGTGCTCACCGCGAACTGTTTCTTCAACGCATCGAGCGCCGTGGATGCGTCAAAGGTCCACGTCGGACGCGGCACGACGGATCGCGGCGGGTTCGGCCCCAGGCTCGGAGTGATGTTCTCGACCAGATCGTCGGGCAGGAGGCATTCGACGGCCCCGAGCCGGGCAAGTTCGTCCGCGAGCATCCCCTCGGTCAGGTCGGCCGCCTGGAAGTTGCCCGTCGAAAGGTCGACCCACGCGAGGCCGTAGATTCCGGTGCGGGACCGCGTGAGGGCGGCGAGGTGGTTCGGCCGGCGGGCGTCCAGGAGTTCGTCCTCGGTGACGGTCCCCGGCGTCACAACGCGATTCACTTCCCGGCGGATGATCCGTTTCCCCGTCGTGCCCGGCACTTCCATTTGCTCGCACACCGCGACCCGGTGCCCGCCGCGGAGCAGCACCCCGAGGTAGTGTTCGAGCTTGTGGTGCGGGAACCCCGCCATCGGGATTTCCTTGTCCCGCTTGGTGAGCGTCAGCCCCAAAACGCGGTGGCCGAACTCGGCGTCGTCCTCGAAGAGTTCGTAGAAGTCGCCGTTGCGGAAGAGGACGATCATGCCGGGGTGCTGCGCCTTCGCGTCCCGGAACTGCTGCATCATCGGGGTAAGCGTTTCGCTCATCGGGAGATTCAAGGGGACGATTTTGGGGGAATAGGTGAAGTGTACCCCACGGTCGAACCGCGCGGAATGACGGGTGCCGGGTTGTGGGTGGGATTAGACCGCGTCCGGGTCGATTCCCAGAGCTCGCAGCTTCGCGGCGAGTGCGGCCGCCTTCGCCTCGGAAGCCTTGACGGCCCGCTTGGCCTCGGCCGCCTCTTCCTCCGCCCGCAGGCGTCGCTCGGCGATTTCCACGAAGGTCAGGAACGGCGAGCCGTCCGGGTTCTCAATGGTCAGCCCGTCCGGCTTCCAGTCGAACCGAATCCCGAGCAGAGGGCTGACCCACCCGGCCATGGTGGGAATCGGTTTGAGCCGCTTTTTCGGGCGGTGGTAGCCGAGCAGGACGTTGTTGTCGGGGTCGTAGTCGTAGTATTCCTGCGCCCCGAAGCGGTCGTAGAACTTGAACCGCCGGGCCATCTCGCCGGTGCGGTTTCCGGGCGAGCGGACCTCAAACACGACTTGCGGAAAGATGCCGCCTTCGACCCAAACCTTGTAGCTGCCCCGCCGGCCCTTCGGACGGCCGAATGCGACGTACGTGTCGGGGGCGAAGCGGATTTTCGGGTTGCCTTCCACGGCGTAAATCAGATTGTCACCCGCCACGAACACGTCGGGCCGGTCGGCGAACAGGAACTCCAAGTTCCCCTTAATTGTCGCAATCCACTCGAATTGAAGAGTGTTTTCGGCCATCCGCTTGCCGTCCGAGTCCGGGTAGACGACGTCCGGCGCGGGGTCGAATGTGGTCGACATGAGGGGTTCACTCCTCCGAGGCACCGTTTCGCAGCTTGGACATGGTGACGACGTTCCCCTTGCCGTGGTACTCGACGCTGGTCATGTAGTGCTTGATGAGGAACACCCCGCGGCCGCACGACCGTTCCACATTGTCGGGATCCGTGGGGTCAGGCAGGTCGTTCGGGTCGAAGCCAGGACCCTCGTCCTCGATGCGAACGTCGAAGCGTTCGTCCGTGACAGTGTACTCCCCGCGGACGCACTTGCCTGGGTCCATCTGATTGCCGTGCTTGATGGCGTTGACGAGCACTTCTTCCAGGGCGAGGCGGATGGAAAAGATGTCGCGCTCGCCGAAGCGGTTGGACTGGAGGGCTTCCTCGATCTCGTCCTGCACCCGGCGGGCCTCGCCGAGGTCGCTCGGGATGCAGAACTCCTCGCGGATCTGGCGGTCGTTCATGGGGGTACCCGCGGGCGTGGGAGGGGCCGCGACCGGTGCCGACGGCCAGGCGGGTCAGAACGAGTTCAACCCGGTGGGCTCGTCCTTCACGATGGACAGCATCTTGTCGAGTTTCGTGATCGCGAACACGTCGTACAGGTCCTTCGAGATGCCGCACAGCACGAGCTTGCCGCCGACGGACTGGAGCCGCTGGTGCAACCGGATCAGCTTCCCGAGTGCGGCGCTCGACATGTACTGGACGTTGGAGAAGTTCAACAGGATTTTGCGGCGGCCCAGTTCGTCGACGAGCCGGAACAGGTCGTCGCCGATCATCTGGATGTTCTGCTCGTCGAGGATCTTCTTGTCGACGAAGTTGACGACGGCGATGTCGCCGATGTCTTCGACGACGATCCGCTGTTTCCGCGGTTGGGAAGTCATTGCCAGCACCGTGTAAAGGCCAGCCCGGGACGGCAGCGGGAACGTCCGACCTGGAGAACCGGGTTGAGTATGATTTTCGGCCCCGGCCGGAACCTGTCAAGCGGTAGCACGGGGGTTTTCGGCCGGAAGGGATGGGGGCGCAGGCAAGACCCGTCTCGCCGGACGGGTCGGGAGTGGCGAGGTCTGACGGGCGTTCAGCTGACGGGGGCGTGCAGGGCCTTCCGCAACTTGTCGATCGCGGCCGCCTGGACCTGACGGACCCGTTCCTTGGACAGGCCGACCGCGCGACCCACCATTTCCAGCGTCTGGTTCGCCGGGGACTCGTCCATCGAGAACCGCCGGGCGAGCACCATCTTTTCCCGCGGGGACAGCAGCGGGTGCTCGTCCCGGAGGAATTCGTCCAGTCGGTAGTGCCCGGTCGACGCGAGCGGTTGCGGCGGCCCGTCGGCGGGGACCACGTCCTCGACGGTGTCGAACGCGATCGCCCGGGTCAGCCAGTCGGCGGCCGACCGCTGCGACAGCCGGGACAGCGCCCGGAGCAGGCAGGTGAAGGCGTAGGTGCTGAACCGCACGCCGATCCACGGGTTGTACACCGCCACGGCGTTGATCAGCACGATGTGGCACTCGCCGATCAGGTCGTCCGCCATGCTCGACACGTCCATCCGCCGGCGGACGGCGCGGTACGCCAGCTTGCGGTTGCCCAGCACGATCCGGTCCCGCAGGGCGAGGTACGCCGCCCGCCACTTGCCCCGGTCGGCGGCCGACTTCGCCGAGTGCCACCGGTGGGCGGCGTAGTGCATCCGCCGGGCGTGCTCGCGGGTGACCTCGTCCGGCATGTGCGCGTCTTCGTAGTCGACGAAATCGTGCAGCAGGGCGGACGGGTCCAGTGCTTTCTTCCCCGCGGGCGTGTCGAAGTCCGGGTGGCGGATGTACGGGGGGAGTTGCTCGCTGCCGTGCTTGCGGCGGGAGACCGACGTGGTGGCGGGACTCATCGGATTACCCCGGAAGTTGGATCGGAAAGCGAAATCGTCCAAATCGTCCACTTAAATAGATTCGTCCGGTTTCGGCCCGAAAGCAACCCCGAACCCGAAAAAATCCGAACTTCTTGTCGCACGGCGCATTTTCGCGGGCACTATCATGGAAGGCAGGGCCGCGGCCCTCTCGAGCGAAAAGCCCGAAACGTCCAGATTCTTTCTCCCGACGGTGCCGAACGTGTCCACCCCGCCCGCCCAGCCCCGGTACGCCAGCACCGTCCAGGTCGCGGAAGCCCTCGGGGTGAGCGTGACCACCGTGAAGCGCTGGGTGGACGAGCACATCCTGCCGGCCCACCGCACCGCCGGCGGGCACCGGAAGGTCCTGCTCGCGGACGTCCTCCGCCTCGCCCGGGACGGCAAACTCCCCCACGCCGACCTCGGCCGCCTGCTCGACTCGGCCCCGAGCTCGCCGGTCGAGACCGTGCGGGCCGAGTTCGTGCAGGCGCTGGAGTCGACCGATTCGGACGCGATTCGGGACTCGTTGCACGCGGCGTACCGCGGGGGCATGAGGGTGGAAACGCTGGCCGACGAGGTCGTCGCCCCGGCGATGACCCGGGTCGGCCGCGACTGGGAGGCGGGCGAGCTGTCCGTGATGCGCGAGCACGAGATGAGCCAGGCGTGCGTCGCCGCGCTGTACGAATTCGCGAAGGTGCTGCAGACGAAAGCCGACCCGAGACAACCGGTCGCGGTCGGCGGGGCACCCGAGCACGACCACTACGTCATGCCCAGCCTGCTGACGAAACTGGCACTCGTGGACGCGGGCTGGGACGCCGTCAACCTCGGGCCGCACACCCCGGCGGAGGCGTTTCGCACCGCGATTCGCGAACTGAAGCCGAAACTGATCTGGGTGTCCGTGTCCCACCTGCCGGACCCGCACGGGTTCCTGGCCGGATACCGGGACGTGTACCGAAGTGCCGAGGAGAACGGCATCGCGGTGGCGGTCGGCGGGCGGGGGCTGACCGGGGAGATTCGCGGGAAAATGCCGTACACCATGTTCGGCGACGGGCTCACACAACTGGTCGCGTTCGCCCGCACGCTCAACCCCCGGCCGACCCGCCCCCGCCGCGGCCGGCCGCCTTCCAAGCCCTGACCGTCACCGCCGGACGAGCCGCAGCAGGGACTTCCACCCCTGCCCGCGGCGCAACCCCTCGTCGAAGATCACCCCGAGCAACAGCGTCCCGCCGACGATCGACGGGATGACCGCGTCGCCGATGTCGCGGAAGATCACGATCTTGTAGATCAGCGGCAGGATCGCGGCCCCGAGCACCATCCCCGCGACGTTCCCCTCCCCGCCCCGCAGGCTGCACCCGCCGAGCACCGCCCCCGCGATGGCGTAGAGCTCCATCGACTGCCCGACGTTGTCCGGCATCGCGCTGCCCGACGACAGCAGCAACATCATCCCCGCCAGCGCCGCCAGCGTGGAGCACAGCACGAACGCCGCGAGCCGGCTGCGTTCGACGTTGATCCCGGCGTACCGGGCGGCCTGTTCGTTGAACCCGACCGCGAACCAGTACCGGCCGTACACCGTCTGGTGCAGCACGACCCCGACGACCCCTGCCAGGACCAGCAACACGACGAGCTGCGCGGGGAACACTTCCTCGTTGTCCCGGCCCGCGTCGATGCCCGAGAACCAAAATTGGAGCGATTCGAGCGATTGCGCGAACTCCGGGTGCAGCCCCTTCACCTTCTGGATCCCGACCGGGCTCGTCGTGAGCTGCCGGGCCAGCCCGCGGAAGATGAACAGCCCGCACAGCGTGACGAGGAACGCCTGCAGCCGCAGGCGGGTCACGAGCTGCCCCTGCGCGTAGCCGATGACGGCCCCCGCCAGCAGCGTGACCAGGAACGCGGGCACGGGGGGAACGCCGCGCTCCATCAGCACGCCGAACAGCACCGCGGCGAGGCCGAGCACCGACCCGATCGAGAGGTCGATCCCGCCGGCGATGATGAGCACCCCGACGCCGAGGGTCATCACCCCGTAGAACCCGAGGCGGTTCCCGAGGTCGAGGTTGTTGGAGAGGTCGCCGGCTTTCGGGTGCGAGCCGAGCATGAGTACGTACAGCGACGCAACGAGTACCCCGGCCCCGATGACGCGAATCATGCTGCCACACCCCCGGTCGCGAGCCGCATGACGGCTTCTTCGGTGAGTTCGTGTCGGTCCAGCCCGCCGGCGATCCGGCCCTCGTGCATCACGACGACGCGGTCGGAGACGCCGAGCAGTTCTTCCATGTCGCTCGAAATCATCCACACGGCCACGCCCTTGCCGGCGAGTTCGTCGATCAAGGCGTATAACTCCGCCTTCGCCCCCACGTCCACGCCGCGGGTCGGCTCGTCGAGGATGAGCACTTTTGGCCCGCGGGCGAGCCACTTGCCGAAGACGACTTTCTGCTGGTTCCCGCCGGACAGCGTGCCCACGACCTGCCCCGGCCCGGCGGTTTTGATCCGCAGGGACTCGATCATCTTCGCGTGAAGTGCGGACTCGGCGGTGCCGGACACGAGTTTCATCGCCGAAAGGGAATCGAGGTTCGGCAGGCTCAGGTTGAACCCGACGGTGGCCTCCGTGACGAGGCCGTTCAGCCGGCGGTCTTCGGGAACGAGCAGCACCCCCGCCGCGATGGCGTCGGCCGGGGTGCGAATGCGGACGGTTTGGCCGTTCACCGCGATCTCGCCGGAAACGCCGCGGCGCAGACCGAACACTACTTCGGACAGTTCCGTCCGCCCGGCTCCGACGAGCCCGGCCATGCCGACGACTTCGCCGGCCCGCATGCTGAAGGTGGCCGCGTGGTCCGGCCCGCCCGCGTACCGCAACCCGCGAACGGCGAGGCGTTCTTCCCCGGCGGATGTGCGGTGCCCGCGGGGGAAGAACTGCTTCAGATCCCGGCCGACCATCATGCGGACGAGGTTGTCGTGCGTGATCTCAGCCTTCGTCAATTCGCCAGCGTTCTTGCCGTCCCGCAGGATCACGGCCCGGTCGGACACTCGCTTCACCTCGGCAAGTCGGTGCGAGATGTAGACGATCGACACCCCCTTCGCGCGGAGGTCGTCGATGAGCAGGTACAGCCGGTCGGTCTCGAGTTGCGTCAGGCTGGACGTCGGCTCGTCCATGATGAGGAACCGCGCGCTCTGGCCGAGGGCCCGGGCGATCTCGACGAGTTGCTTCTGGCCGGGGGCGAGGCTCGAAACGGTCGCGGTGAGGAAGCTTTCGGGCAAGCCGACGCGGCGGAGCAGTTCCCGCCCGGCGTCCCGCATCGCGCCGCGGTCGAGCCACTTCACCGCGCCGCCGCGGGTCCGTTCGCGGCCGAGGAACAGGTTGTCGACGACGCTCAGGTTCTCGGCGAGGTTCAGTTCCTGGTGGATGAGCGCGATGCCCTGGGCCATCGCGTCGCGCGGCCCGCCGAAGCGGACGGGTCGGTCGTCGAGCAGGACTTCTCCGCCGTCGGGCTGGTAAACCCCGGCGAGGATTTTCATCAGTGTGGACTTGCCGGCCCCGTTCTCGCCGACGAGCGCGACCACCTCGCCGGGGTCGATGCGCACGGAGACGCCGTCCAGCGCGACGACGCCGGGGAAGACTTTGCGAACGGTGCGGGCTTCGAGGGCGGGCATGTCGAAAAGTCTTGTAGGTCGGGCCGAGTCTTCGAGGCCCGACGGGGAGCGCAACGTCGGGCCTCGAAGACTCGGCCCGACCTACAAAACAAGCGGGTCACTTCTTCGCGGACTCGATGTCGGCCTTCAGCTGCTTCGCGAAGTCGGCCGCCTTCAAGTTCTTCACCACGGTGCCGTTCACCGTCTGGTCCGGGCCGCCGTCCTTCGTCACGAGGCGGTACGGGATCATCTCGCCGGGCTTGGGCAGCTTCGACTTGTCCCCCTTGGCGAGCGCCGCGAGGATCGTCACCGACTGGTAGCCGTAGTTGAAGGGGTCTTGCACGACCGTGCCGACGATCTGGCCGGTCTCGATGCCCTTCAGCGTCACGTCGTCCTCGTCGAACCCGACGATCTTCAGCTTCCCGAGCAGGCCGATCTTCTCGGCCGCGGACAGGATCGCCTTCGGGTTGTAGGCGTACAGCCCGACCGCCCCGAGGTTCGGCGTGTCCTTGAGCTTGTCGAGTTCCGTGCGGGCGTTTTCGAGGGCCTTGTTCTCGTCCCCGCCGTCGGTGATCGGCTCGTTCTTGTGCAGCGTGTACTTGCCGTACTGCGGGCCCTTCGCGCCCTTTTCGCCGGCGAGTTCGTCCAGGACGCCGCCGGTGCGGGCCTTCGCGTTGGCGGACGTGGTGCCGCCGATGAACAGGACGAGCGTGCCGCCGTCGGGCATGGCCTGCTTGACGAGCCGGCCGACGGCCTTGCCGGCTTCGTAGTTGTCGATGCCGATGTACGCGAGGCGACCGGTGCCGTCGGCGTCGTTGTCCATCGTGAGCAGGTTCATTTTCCCGGCGATCCGCTTCAGGTCCGGGGTTTGTTCTTCCGGGTTGATGACGCTGATGGCGATGCCGGACGGGGCCTGCTGGACGAGCGTGTCGATGATCTGCTTCTGCTGCGCCACGTCCAGGCTCGGCGGCTGGCGGAACGTCAGGTCCACGTCCTGCTCGGCGGCGGCCTTCTTGGCCCCGGACTCGCAGATGCTCCAGAAGTTCGCGGTGCAGTTGGTGACGACCGCCACCTTGGGCTTGGTCGGCCCCTTGTTGCACGCGGGGACGGCGGCGATCAACCCGGCGACGGCGGCCACGGCCAGAATGCGGAACCCGGCGTGCATGCGGAACTCACTTTCGGCGGGAAAGGAACGGCCCGAGAGTTGAGCACAGCGTACACGCTCCGCAAACGCGGGCAAGCACCCGGCC
>ERZ1066123.2067-NODE-2067-length-10891-cov-6.547619_pt1 | contig 10891 bp, 9 predicted proteins | sample MGYA00382770_ERZ1066123 | MGnify/ENA primary metagenome ERZ1066123 (study PRJEB33369, sample SAMEA5778353) | biofilm metagenome | biome: Industrial cooling water; feature: Water cooling tower basin; material: Biofilm | place: United Arab Emirates | collected...
GTTCGCGCGGAGGCCGCGGTACGGCCCGGTCCGCCACTCGGCCGGGACGAGGGTGTCACCCGGGTCGATGACCTGGACCTCGAACGCCATCGGGCGGGCGGCGTCCTGGATGGCGAGGTACTTCAGGATGGCCTGGGCCCGCTTGGCGTTCAACTCTTCGCGGGTCGACGCGAAGGCCTCCGGCTTGGCGGCGTCGTAGGGGATGTCCTTGGTCGTTTGCAGGTAGATCTTCGGGTCCGGGGACGGCCGCCGGTGGTTGAGCACGTCGAGCTTCTCGCGGCCGCCGGCCGTCAGCCGGTCGGTCTCGGGCTCGAAGTGGTAGTTGTAGATCGTCTGGTCGATGATGTGCCCGTTGTGCGCCTGGATGGCGAACGGGGACAGCACCTCGCGGCGCGAGTGGTAGACGTACCGCTCGGGCCAGGCCGTGTCGGCGAGGTTGGAATACCGCTGCTGGATGCCCGGCCGGTCGGTCGTCGAGTCGGTGCTGACGCACCCGAACCCGCCGACCACCAGCCCGGCGACCCAGAGGGCCGCCTGGGCGGACTTCGTGTACCGTGTCATCCGAGTCTCCTCCCTGAGAAGCCGGCGGGCGTCCTGCCCGTAGCTTGGAAATCACCCCTTCAACAGCGTCCGCTGGATCTGGATGGCCGCGGGGCCGACCAGAACCACGAAGATCGCGGGGAAGATGAACAGCACGAGCGGGAAGATGAGCTTCACCGCCGTCGCCGCCGCCTTCTCCTCGGCCAGCTGCCGCCGCCGGACCCGCATCGAGTCGGACTGCACCCGCAGCGCCTGGGCGATGCTGGAGCCGAACCGGTCGGCCTGAATCAGGATCGCCGCCAGGCTCTTCACGTCGTCCACGCCCGTCCGCACGCCGAGGTCGTGGAGCACCTCCCGCCGCGGCCGGCCCATCTGCAGTTGCAGGTTGGCCAGGGCCAGCTCCTCGCAGATCACCTTCGCGTGCTGCTTCATCTCGTCAGTCACCTTCCGGAGCCCGGCGTCCAGGCCGAGGCCGGACTCGACGCACACCACCAGCAGGTCGAGGGCGTCCGGCAGGGTCAGGAAGATTTCCTGCTGCCGGGTGCTCTTCAGGTAGCTCAGGATCAGCGTGGGCAGGTACAGCCCGACCCCGCCGAGCATGGACATCAGCATCAGCCCCATCGGGGCGAACCCGTAGATCAGGTACGCCGTCAGGATGCCGGGGGCCGCGATCAGCGCCAGCGAGGCGACCCGCAGGCCCTGGAACACGGCCGGGGCGGCTTCGGACCGGAACCCGGCGTTGGCCAGCGTGACCCGCAGGCTGTTCTTCTCGAGGTCCGACTGCGGCTCCATCGAGGAGCCCAGGCTGGAGATCACGTTCTTCAGGCCGGCGAACCGCTGCCGCGACTCGTGCTGCGACAGCTCGAGGTCCATCAGCGACTTCGGCCGGCCGATCCGCTCGAGCCGGTCCTCGGCCTGGCTGTTCCGGGTCGAGATCATCGACATCAGGCCGAATACGCCGGCGACGATGGCGACGAACACCATGATCGGGAGGAGAGTCTCGGGGGACATCGCGGTGAATCCCTGGGTAGGTGGTCGGGCGCTCGGTCGTGTCTGCGGTCCCCGGCCCCTGCCGGGGCCGGGTGGGGGTGAGGGGTCGCCTCACGCCCGTCTCGGTGGCTCGGGAACCCGTCGGCCGCGGGTCACACCTTGATGTCCACGATCTTCTTGATCGCGTAGGAGCCGATCAGCATCAGCACGATCGCCCCGACGGACATCTTGATCCCCATGTCGTCCTTCCACAGCAGGCTGATGTAGTCCGGCTTCATCCAGAGCATGAGCATGAACAGGCCGATCGGCAGGGCGATCAGCACGATCCCGGACAGCCGGCCTTCCGCCGTCAGGGCCTTCACCTGGCCCAGGATCTTGAACCGCTCCCGGATGATGTGGCCGATCCGGTCGAGGATCTCGGCCAGGTCGCCCCCGGTCTGCCGCTGGATCGCGACGCTGGTGACGAAGAACCGGAGGTCCAGGTTCGGCACCCGCTCGCACATCCCGCGGAGCGACTCCTCCAGCGGGATGCCCAGGTTTTGTTCCTCGTAGACCCGGCCGAACTCCTTGGAGATCGGGGCGGGCATTTCCTCCGCGACCACGTGCATGCCGGCGGCCAGCGAGTGGCCGGCCCGCAGCGCCCGGGCCACCAGTTCCATCGCGTCCGGCAGCTGGGCGGCGAACAGCTTCAACCGGTTCCCCCGCTTCACGAACAGCCAGATGAACGGCGACCCGAAGCAGATCAGGGCCACGACCGGGGCGACGTAAATGTTCACCAGGGCCGCGCTCACCAGCCCGCCGAGGAACGCGGCGATCATCCCGATCCCGAACAGGGAGCTGGGCTTCACGTTCGCGTCCGCCTGCTCGATCACCTTCGTGAGGTTGAACACCTCCGGGGTGAGCTGGTCGAGGATGTTTTTCTTATCGACCGCTTTGAGCGCATCCTGTAGTAACATGTCTGCGGAAGAATCCTTCCGCGACCCCCGGCCGACCAGCACGTCGAGCCGCTCCCCGGCCCGGGTGTCGTCCCCGCGGTTGAGGAGCACCGTCATCAGCGCGAACAGCGCGCCGCCGACCAGCAGGGCGATCAGGAAGGGCATCAGGGCTGCGGGCATGGCTGGAGTACCTGGGAAGGCTCGGGGTCTCGGGGCGGCCCAGGCGGGCTGGGCCGGGGCGTCGGGCGACCGGGTCGGGGTTAGTCCCGCAGCAGAATCCGTTCGGCGAACATGTTGGACGGCAGCTTGATCCCCTTCTGCTCCAGGCGGGGGACGAACGTCGGGCGGACCCCGGTCGCCTCGAACTGGCCGAAGGCCCGCCCGTTCTGGTCGACCCCGGTCTGCCGGTACCGGAACACTTCCTGCATGATGATGATGTCCTGTTCCATGTTCATCACTTCCGTGATGCTCGTCATCTTCCGCGGCCCGCCCTGCAGGCGGCTGATCTGAATCACGAGGTCGATCGCCGAGGCGATCTGCTGCCGCATCGCCTTGATGGGGAGTTCCGTCCCGCCCATCATGATCATCGTTTCGAGCCGGGCCAGGGCGTCCCGCGGGCTGTTGCTGTGCAGGGTGGTCATGGACCCGGCGTGGCCGGTGTTCATGGCCTGGAGCATGTCCATGGCCTCCGCCCCCCGGCACTCCCCGACGATGATCCGGTCGGGCCGCATCCGCAGGGCGTTCTTGACGAGGTCGCGGGTCAGCACCGCCCCCTTGCCTTCGATGTTCGGCGGCCGGGTTTCGAGCCGGACCGTGTGGTCCTGCTGGATCTGGAGTTCGGCCGCGTCCTCGATCGTCACCAGCCGCTCGTCGCCGGGGATGAACGCGGACAGGGTGTTGAGCAGCGTCGTCTTCCCGGAGCCCGTACCGCCGGAGATCAGGATGTTCAGCCGGGCCTTGATCGCCCCCTCGAGGAGCATCGCCATTTCCGGCGTGAACGCCTTGTAGTTGAGCAGGTCTTCGAGCTTGAGCGGGGTGGCCCCGAACCGCCGGATGCTGAGGCTCGCGCCGTCCAGCGCGATCGGCGGGATGACCACGTTCACCCGCGACCCGTCCGGCAGGCGGGCGTCGCACAGCGGGCTGGTCTCGTCGACCCGCCGGCCGACCTTCGACACGATCCGGTCGATGATCTGGAGCAGGTGGTCGCCGTCCCGGAAGATGACCTCGGACTTCTCGATCTTCCCGCGGCGTTCGACGTAGATCTTCTTCGGCCCGTTGACCATGATTTCGGACACGGTCGGGTCCTTGAGCAGCGGCTCCAGGGGGCCGAACCCGAGGGTCTCGTCGAGGATCTCCTCGATGAGCTTTTCCCGCTCGATGCGGTTGAGGAGCGGGTTCTCGGTGTCGCACAGGTGCTCGATGGCGCGGCGGATGTCGCGCCGCATCGTGTCGGACGACAGGTCCTTGACCCGGGACAGGTCGAGCCGTTCGACGAGCTTGGAGTGGATCTGCCGCTTGAGCTCGTCGAAGTTCTTGTTGCCCTGGCCGGGGCCGCCGGTCGCCCCGCTGAAGCTGGGGCTGGAAATGCGGGACATCCCCCCGCTGCCCTGCTGGCTGAGGCTGTTGAGCTTCGAGATCCCTTGTTGAAGCCGCGACATACGCTCGTCCCTCGGTGCGTTGCCCCAGGAAGTCCGTCACAGGTTCCGTCGGTCCGTTACCGCCGGCCGAAGATGCTCCAGCCGCTGCCGCTGCCCCGCTTGCCGCTCTCGGCGGGGGCGGCGGCCGTCTTGCCGGTGAGGGCGTTCGCCAGCCCCACGATGGCCCCGTGCGCCCGGCACTTCGGCGCGTGCTTGATCAGCGGGGCCCCGGCGACCCGCGCCCCGATGACCGCCTTCGAGTCGTTCGGGATCTGCCAGAAGATCGGCTTGCCGATGACCTCCTCGGCCTTCTTCAGCGAGATGCCTTCCTCGATGGACTCGGACCCGACGCGGTTGATGACCACCCGCACCTTTTCCGACATGCCCTCTTCCGCGTTCAGGCAGTGGACCAGCCGGACGACGTTCCGCAGGCTGCTGAGTTCCAGCTGGGCGACGAGCAGGATCGAGTCCGACAGCCGCATCGCCATCAGGTCGGTCGGCAGCAGGGCCTTGCTGAGGTCGAGGACGAGGTGGGTGTAGCTGATCTTCAGCAGGTTCAGGATCCGCTCGATGTGGCCCTCGTGGATGACGCTGATCTCCTGGATCTCGAGCGGGTGCCGCAGGATGGACAGGTTCGACCCCTCGTGCCGGGCCATCGACCGCTTGAGGAAGTTCATGTCCAGCCGGTCGATGTTCCGGGCGAGGTCGGCGATGCTGAAGTTCTCCTGCCCGGTGACTTCGAGGGCGATGTCGGCGTCGCCGAGGGCGAGGTCGAGGTCGAGCAGGGCGACGCTGTTGGCGGGGTCGGCGGCGAGGGTGGCGGCGAGGTTGACGGCGGCGGTCGTGGTGCCGACCCCGCCGCGGGACCCGAGGACGGAGTAGACCTGGGACGCCTGGGTGGTCGGCCGGGCGATGATCCCGGACGCGGGGCCGCTCAGGTCGCCGCCGCCCGCGCCCTGGGCGTCGCCCATCGCGCGGCGGAGGGCGGTGAGCATGTCTTCGAGGCCGACCGGGTGGGTCAGGAAGTACTTGGCCCCCTTCTGCAGCGACTGCAGGAGGGCCTGGTGGTCGTGGCTGATGGTCAGGATCGGGAGCCGCGGGAGCTCGACCGACAGCTGGCCGATCATCTGGAGGGCTTTTTGCTTGTCGTGGTCGAGGCCGACGATGGCGAGGTCGGGCATCGAGCCGGAGATGACCTCGAAGAAGTACTCGTACCGGGCGCACTCGGCTTCGAGCCAAACGAAGTCGACCCCCAGCAGCAGCGTGCGGAGGGACTCGCGGGTGCTTTCGGTCGGGTCAGCGATCGCGACGCGTAGCATGTCCGGCACCGAGGGTCAGTGGTCGGCGGACGTTGCCGTCCGCCTGCGGTACGCCGGGCGGGCCGGCCCCCCGCTCGGGGGGCCGGGGTCCGCCGCGGATTAAGGTTGCTGCGGGGCCACCGCCGGCATCGCGGCGGGCGGCACCGCGGCCGGGGCCGCCGGGACCGTCACCGGCCCGGCCGCGGGGGTGGCACACTGGCCGTTCGCACAGCCGGCCCCGCCGTTCGGCCCGTTGCAGACGTTCCCGGCACACGGGAACATCGTCGCGGTCGGGTCGCACTTGTGGGCCGCGTTGTAGCAGTGCCCGTTCCACACCTTGCGCTGGCCGCGGGGGGCTTCGAGCAGGGTTTCCAGGAACAGTTCGTAGTCGTCCGGCGTCCGGGTTTCCTTCGTGGGCACCCGCCGCGGGGCCTGGGCACAGTCCATCGCCTCGGCCAGCCGCGGGGTCACCATGATCAGCAGTTCCGTCTCGACTTCCTGGTAGCTGATGTTGCTGTACGCGAAGGTCAGCAGCGGCAGGTCGCCGAGGAACGGCACCTTCTGGCTCGACGCCTGGACCTGGGTCTCCAGCAGCCCGCCGAGGGCGAACGTCTGGCCGGTCTCCATCATCACGCTCGACCGGGTCGTGGACTCGTTGAACCCGGGGGTGAACCCGAAGCTGGTCGCGATCCCGCGGCCGTTGTTCACCGAGGTCACCGTCGGGTTGATCTCCAGGTAGATCTTACCATTCCCGAACACGATCGGAAGCACTTCCAAGGAAGTTCCGACCGGTTGCAGCTGGACGCCGGGGCCGTTGATCCCGGACGCCGGCCCGAGGACCGCCTGCTGGCCGCCGACCCGGAAGAACGCCGGCCGGCCCGACTGCGTCGTGATCTTCGGCTCGGACAGGAACTTCGCGAGCCCTTCCGACCGCAGCGCCCGGAGGGCCACCACGAGGTTCGCCGGCACGATCCCGAAGGACAGGTTCCCCGCGGGGATGATCGCCGGGGTCGCCCGGTAGCCGCCGCCGCCGACCGGGAACAGGTTCGTCACGACGTTGCTGGTCGCGAGCCCGCCGAGGACGCTGGCGAAGCCGGTCGTGCTCCCGCTCACCCCGAAGTTCACGCCGCGTTCCCGCAGTTCCGTGCGGTCGACCTGGCAGAAGGTCAGGTCGATCTGCACGTGCTGCGACCCGCCGATCTGGATCGCGTTGATCAGGTTGTTCAGCGACCCGCCGGTCGCGTCCGAGGCGATCCGGATGATCGCGTCGGCGTCCTCCGGCTTGGTCACGTACCCGGTCAGGATCACGGCGCTGCCGACGCCGGGGATCACGTCGATGTTCGCCGTCGGCACGGCCCGGCGGATCACCGTCTTCAGGAGCTCGTAGTCCGGCTGCACGATCACGTCGTACACCAGCCGGGTTTCCGTCTTGTCCTGGAGGACGGTGATGGTCAGCCGGCTGGCCCCGGCCCGGCGGCCGACCAGCACGATCGTCGAGGGCGTCCGGATGTCGACGCGGGCGTCGACCACTTCCTCGTTCCGGTTGATCACGTCGCGGATCGCCGCGTCCTTCTTCGGCTCGAACCGGACGACGCCGCCGAGCGGGACGAGCAGGGCTCCGGTGCCCTGGTCGATCTTCACGTCCGGCGTGAAGTTCGGCGGCGGGATCGGCTGTTTCGGTTGCGCGGTCGCGGTTCCGGTCAGGAGCCCGGTGAGGGCCACCAACCCGGCCGCGACCCGCCGGCGGAAGTTCGTTGTCGGGTGCATCCTGTCACCTCTCCTCACGGGGAAACGGGCGGGGCTCGCTACCCCACTCGTGTACGGTCACCGGAACCCGCCCCGGCCGCGAGTCCTTCGCCGGCTCCGGGGCGGTCGTCCGGGGGCGGTCCGACCGCCCCCGGTCACAAGCCTTCACACGTCACAGAACGGGCTTCTTCGGGTCACCCTTCTTCGGCTCCGGGGCCGGCTCCTTCTTCTTCGGCTCGGGCATCTCCGTCGTCGGCCCGTTGTCCACCGGGGCCAGACCCATGAACTTGTACTTGCCGTTCCGGAGCACCTGGTACCGGAACGTCCGCGCCCCGGTCGCCGTCTGGATCGTCATGTCGTGGAACACCGGCACGTCCGGGGTGATGTCGTCCGGGATCGTCGGGTCCGCCGGCTTCTCGCCGGGCCCCTCGGACGGGGCCGGCTTGCCCTTCGCGACTTCCGTCGGCTTCTTGTACGTCTCTTCGAGCAAGTCTTCCAGCAGCAGCTGGCCCTGGGACACGTCCCGCTTCAGGAACTTGCCGAGGTACTTCTTGTCCCGCGGGTTGTCGATCGTGCCCTTCGGCTGCGGGATCGACACCTCGACCATGCCGATCTTCTTGGAGGCGTCGGCCAGCAGCTCTTCGGTGATCTGTGTGCCGGCCGGCAGGTCCGCCTGGAAGATCGCGACCGGGATCTTGGTCGGCTTCTTCGTCTCGTTGTCGTCCGACTTGTCCGCGTTGCCGAACTCGGACTCGAGCAGCTTCCAGACCTCTTCTTCCCCCTTCGGGACGTTGTCCGGGTACGGGTCAGTCCCTTCGCTGGACGGCAGGATGAAGCTCAGCGCCGCGCCCCGTTCGGTGGCGAGCTTCAGGATCATCGACTGCTTCTTCGTCACCGCGAACGACACGCTGCCGTAGGCCATGGCCGCTTGACCCTGCTGGGCTCCCGTTTGGGCGTCGACCGCGAGAATCTTCATGTTCTTCAGCAACGGGAACACGGTCGGCCCTTTGGTCTTGCGGAGCTGGAACGTGGCGAGGATGTCCACGTTCTGCCCCGGGATCGCGAACCCGGACACCGCATTCACCCCGCCGATGCCGATGGAGTACATGTTCATCCCCGGCGGGATCTCGATCGTCCCGCGGGCGGTCACGTCGGTCGGGGCGAAGTAGGCCCCGGCCGGCATCAGCCGCGTCACCCGCTTGTCTTCGAGGTCCTTGATGGACCCGACGTAGGCCGGCGGCAGGTTCTGCTTCGGCCACTTCTTCAGGGCGACCCACTCCGTGTTGCCCGCTTCGAGCATCTCCTTGGTCAGTTTCATGTTCGGCGGGATGTCCTTGAGGGCGACGGGCACGTCGACCTCGTCGACGGCGGCGACCACCTGCGTCGTGGGGGTCATCCGCATGGCCAGGAACATGGCGATCAGGCCGAACCCGACCGCCACCGCGATCGCGATGATGTTTTTCTGTTTCACTGGTGCAACCTCGTAGGAGACGAAAAACGTCGGGTCCGGCCGCCGGCCGCCCACCGCCACCGAGCCTGAGAGTCCTTTCTCCCGAAGAGTCCGCGGGCCGCACGACGGTCCCGAGTGTTTCGGTCGGCGGCCCGCATCCGTGGGGGCCGCGTCGGGGTTGTCGCAGGGCGACCGGTTCCGTGCCGGGTTCGCCCCGCCCCGCAATTCCCCCGACCGGTCCGTCCGGAAGCTGCGGGGGAACGACAACACCAGCGAAGTTAGGGTATTCGGGCAACGAACTTTAGAGCACGCCGGGTTAATCGCAAGGCGCGAACTTCCTGAATTCTCGACCCGGGCCTTACGACCCCTACCGCGTTTAACGGTTCCAGCGGTACGGTTGTTAATTCGACCGGCGGGGCGTCCGGCTTCAACTTTTCCGGCTGTAGGGGCGGTGCGGATTCTGTCCAGGTTGACGGGTCCGCGGATTCACCGGCCTCTGCCGAGGTTGCCGAACGTCCGGGGACGGACCGGGGGAAAACCGGTCGGGCGATGGGATGAGGTCGCCCGGACGCGAACGGTGCCAGGAGCAGGGTGGGCGTATTATACCCGCCCCGCCTTACGAGTTGGCCAAGAAAAACAGATACCACAGGTAGCCCAGGAACCCGACGCACAGGGGCACGCCGTAGGGCAGGCGGACCCAGTCCTTCCGCCGGGCGTTGGCCCGCTTCGCGGCGACCTCCGGGCCGGCGGTCACCAGCACCTGCAGGTCCCGGAAGATCTCGCGGGTGTTCGAGAGGTTCTTGTAGAACTCCCGGCGGAGGGCGATCATCACGAGCCCGAACACCCCGCCGGCCAGCACGCCGACGACGAAGGACCAGATGAGCACCCAGACGCCGGCGTCCGCCCCGAAGTAGGCACACACCCACGACCCGAACCCCATCGTCATCTTCACGTCCCCCTGCCCCATCCCGCCGATGGCCAGGGCCGGGAACAGGCACAGGAACCCCAGCGCCGTTCCGGCCAGGGCCGCCCCGACCCCGCCGAGGCCGGGGACGACCTGGACGTCGAAGGTGTGGAGCAGCCCGATGTACCAGCCGCTCATCACGAGCGAGAGGGTACACCAGTTCGGCACCTTGAAGTAGTACCCGTCGATGAACGCGGCGAGCAGCATGCCGAAGCACAGGACCGCGAGCGGGCCGGGGTTCTGGAGCAGCTGGGGGTTGTCGACGGGCAGCGGCGGGAGCTTCCACCCCGCCTGCTCGGCGGCGAACGTGGCCCCGGCGGCGGCCGCCGTCCAGAGGACCGCGATGAGCGGGATCCGCGCCAGCATCGTCAGGAACGCCCGGTCGATCCCGAGGTCGTCCGCCGGGGGCACGGGCGGCCCCGGCGGGGGGGCGGGGACGGGCGGCGGCTCGACCGGCTGGGTCAGGTCGTTCGCCATGCGGCGGCACCTCGGAGAAATCGGCGGGGGCGGATGGGGGTCAGTATACGAAAAGGGCCGGGCCCTGTGGCCCGGCCCCGCGACTTCGTGTGGCCCGGCGGTCGCCGGGTGGGGGTCAGCTGGAGGTGGTGCCGCCGACGGCCTTGGCGACGGAGCTGAACGTGCTGTTCGCGTTCGAGCCGAGGGCGGTGATGGCGGCGATGCACACCACGATGATCAGGGCCAGCATGACCGCGTATTCGACCGCGGTCGGGCCGTCTTCCTTCTTCACGAACTCGACAACCGACTTGGCGAGAGAACGCATGACAAATCCTCCGGTGAAAAAACAGTCACGAGACACAGGGGCGTTCGGTTCAGGCTCGGCCCGCTCCCCCACACCGCCGACCGGCCAAGATCATCCGACCCGTGAGGGCTGGTCAGGACGATGACTTCACGGCCGTGTTCAGCGACACGTTCGCGAACACGCTGTTCGCGTTCGACCCGAGGGCGGTGACCGCCCCGATGCAGACGACGATGATGAGGGCCAGCATGACGGCGTACTCGACCGCGGTCGGGCCGTCTTCGGCCTTCAAGAACGTGACGACAGAGCTCAGCAACTTGTCGGCCATGATCGTGCTCCGAGTGTGTGGGGGGAGTCCGGTTGTGATGGACTGCCTTGTTCCGCCACTCACCACTCGGCCGCAGCGCAGACCCTAGGCACGGAGCCTAAGTCCCTTCGCCGGGCGGGGTTCGGGGGCTCGAAAGCGTCTCAGGTTGGCTCACCCACGCCGCAACCTTAGTTCGATCCGACCGCGTGTCAAATCGGACGCAAAAAAGAAGTGACCGAAAACGCGCCGAAAGTCCTCCGCGCGTCG
>ERZ1066123.2068-NODE-2068-length-10890-cov-7.098385_pt1 | contig 10890 bp, 9 predicted proteins | sample MGYA00382770_ERZ1066123 | MGnify/ENA primary metagenome ERZ1066123 (study PRJEB33369, sample SAMEA5778353) | biofilm metagenome | biome: Industrial cooling water; feature: Water cooling tower basin; material: Biofilm | place: United Arab Emirates | collected...
GACCCACCGGGAGACGGAGTTGGGGTGGACGCCGTGCGCGGCGGCGACGGCCTGGTGGGAGTGCCCCGCGGCAATCGCGGCCACCGCGTGCTTGCGGCGGCGTTCGAGGTCGAGTGGTGTTCCGTACGCCCGACAGGACTCGAACCCGCAACCTCCCCCTGATGCCCTGCCGGGTCATCTCCCCTTCCAAATCGAGTTGTCAAAGAACGGCTCCTCCGGCAACTCTCGTCAGAGGGGCTTGCCTCGGCAGGCTCTTGCAACGTGAGACATCGTGTATCTGTTTGTCATGGAGATTGCAAACCGCCAACGTCGGTGCTCACATGATCGGCTTTCGACACCGCTCGTGCGGATTACGGCTCCTCAACGAGCAGTGAAAGTTGCGAAATCGAGTCAAGTCACCGGTGATCGACATCAAACCCAGTTATCAGAAGATTCGGGTTGAACAGACGACCTCAAGTCTTACGGCGACTGGGATCTGCCGGATGCGAGCTCGGACATATCCCGGCAGCGGCCAAGGCGTTTTTCCAACGTGCGAACCGCCGGAGCCCGGCCAGGTACAGTCCGGACTCGTCCCCCCTCACGGCGGTCGCGGACAGGGGTTTGTTCTGCGCGACCCGGGCCTGGATGGCCGATATGACCCTCTCGGTCGTCCAAGGCTGTCGCTTTGGCACCCGTTCGGCCTTCTCCGTGGGTCGAGAGCCGGCGGCAGGGGATCGCGACTTCACCCGGGCGGCACGGGCGGCCGGCCTCAGACCCGCTGCTTCCAGGGCGTTCGCCCAACTGCCAAAGATTCGTCGCGAGGCCTTGAGTACGGACGGCGGGCGGATCGCGTCTTGGGTGAGAGGGTCGTGCTGCAGGGCATGTTTCAACAGTGCTTCGATGACGCGCTCCCGAGTCCACGGGGCGAGTCTCTGGACGCTTCGCGGGTCGACACCGGACGCCAGTATTGCATTCGCCCACGACCCGAAGAATCGTTCGGCCGCCGGATAGATGTTCCGGAATCGCCGTTCCACTTGTCGACGCTTGAGAGGGTTTCGTCGCTGTGACAGTCTGCGAATGGCCGCGAGCACCCTGGCCGGCGTCCACCGGGTGGAGGCCGTTCGCTTCGCGCGCTTGATCCCCGCCGCCTTGATCGCGTTCTGCCAGGATCCGAAGATCCGGGTGGCGGCCTTGTAGACGGGCCTGCTGTTCCCGGACTCGTCGACGACGAGAGACAGCCCCCGTGCGTCGTAGGAGAGCAGGTCCCGGATGACGCGTTCCCGCGTCCACTTGTGGATTCGCACGTGCTACCCCTTTGCCTCGGAGATGATCGCCTCGAACTGGCTCTGGATCGTGGCGTGGTGCTCCGAGAGGTAGGCACGAATACGCGGGTTGTGGACGAGCGTGCGGACGTAGATGGCCATCCGCAGGAGGTCGACCGTGTACTGCTTGTACAGCCGGGAGTAAAACTCGTGCTTCTGCTCGGCCTCCTCCAGCTGCTTGAGCAGGTCGTTCTTGCGTTGGGCCGACTTGTCCCAGGGGTTGCTCTTGCGGCGCGTGGTGTCCCGCTGGTGGGGAGGCGTTTTCACGATCAACGCGCGAACGAAGGCGGAACTGTAGTCCTTGTAGCTGACCATCGCCTCGAGGATCTCCTTCTGACGCGCGGGGCGGACGTTCGTCATCTCCTGCACGCAGCCGCGGGTCACCTTGCCCGCGTCGAACGCGGCGGCGACTTCCGGGTGCAGGCGTTTCAACAGCGACTTCTTGAGCCGGTGCGACAGGTTCGCGATCCCGAGTGCGGCCGCGATGGTTGCCTCGTCCACCTCTTCGAGCGACTTCTCGATCATTCGGTGCTCTTGAACCGGGGAGACGCGGTTGACCATCCGGTTTCCCGTGAAGGCCTCACGCTGTTTTCCCAGGATGCAGGGGGCCACCTCGACGCCCAGTTCGAGCAACGCCCGGTACCTCTGCACGCCGTCCAGGATCACGAAATCTTCCCCCTCGGGAAAGACGACGAGCGGTTCGATCAACCCGATCGCCTTGATGCTGACCAGGATGCGCGTGAACTCGCGCTTGCCGACCTTCCGCTCCCGCAACGGGCGAAGGCGGATCAGGGGAACGTCGATCCCTTTCGGAATGTCCATGGCGGCTCTCCGTCACGCGGTCGTCGACCGGAACGTGCCCGGGCTGTAGCTCCCGGTGAGGGCCGGTCGGTCGTCCAGCCCCTCGCCTTTGACCAGTTCCACGAAGCGGGCGTCCGTCCCGAGCGTGGCCAACCCGTCCAGGAGGAGGAACAGCTGGCACTCCTTGCCCCGCGCCTCCCGGACGTAGGACTCCCTCGCCTGGGTGGCCGCCGCGATGTCCTTGGTCAAGGTTGCCACGGTCAACTCGCTCGGGCTTCGGCCGCCACTCTTCGGCTGTCGCCTGTCGACCCGCGCGTGGAGGATGGCTCGGACCCGCGCGAAGTTCGCGACGTTGACGATCCCTTGATCGAAGGCGTCCATCAGCACGTTCTGGACGCACGAGTCGGCCGACTGGGCCACGCGGATCGCGAACGAGATCGGGATCAGGCCCTGTTCCACGCCGAGGATCAGTCGCTCCTCGCCGTTCTCGACCAGCCGAATGTACTGCCGGACGTACTCCAGGCTCCGGCACGCGACCTTGGCGATTTGTTCGTAGCCCCACCCCTCGTCGTGAAGGCTTTTGAGCTCGCGGGCGAAGTCCATCGTTCCCGGCCAACTGCGCGCGAGGTTTTCGACCAGCGATTCCACGTACGCCTGCTTCCGCGTGCAGGTCACGACCTCGGCGAGGATCTGCGTCCGTCCCAGTCGCTTCTGCGCGTTCAGCCGGCCCTCCCCGCAGATCAGTTCGTAGTGCCCGTCCTTGTGAAGGAACTTGTCGTTGACGCGAATGTCCTTGATCTGCCCGACCGCCTCGATGCTCTGGACGTTCAGCGCGAACTGTTCCTCGTCCCGCGTCCGCGAGTTCAAGACCTTGATCCTGTCGACCGGGATCATCTCCCGTCGACGGTCCTTCATCAGTTGAATGGGTGCGGTGCTCATTTACGACCTTGCCAGTTCGGCGATCACGTCTAGCCCCGTGTGTCCGTACATGTCCAACCGCGCCTGCTGGGACCCGAACAGGCGGATTGCCCGATCCTTGACCAGTAACCGCGGCAACGCCAGGTAACCGAGGATCGTCGGCCCCTTCGGGCCGGAGACCGGCACCCCGAGCGTGATGTCGACGGCGACCCGTGAGTCCGGGCGGAAGTACCAGTACTGGCCGTACCCGTGGGGGACCGGCACCGAGGGCTGGACGAGCACGGTAAACTTGCCGTTGATCACCAAAAAATCGTCATACGCCTCGATCGCTTCGACGCGATTGCGAAGTCGGGTCTCGACCTCGCCGCGAACCTCGTCGACCGTCGATTGAAAGACCTGTTGGTACGCGGCGTCGAGTGAGGAAAACTGGGCCGAGTACGTCGATGTCGAGGGCGCGGAGGCATCGGCTCTCAGCAGCGACGCCCGGACGAAGCCGTGCTCCCGGTAGAGTCGTGTCAGGTGGTCGAGGAGCGCCGCCCGCGAGTACCGTTGCGACGACTCCTGGATCAGTTGCTGGGCCCGCTCGAAGGTCTGCGGTTCGACGAGCCCGTCGAAGGCACCCGCCGTCCTCACCCAGACGTCGACGGGGTTTTTGCGGCTCCGGGTCTTGAGCTTCTTCGTCGTTTTGTTGTACACCAGCGTGCCGGCGTACATGATGTTCGTGAGGATCCCGCGAACCTTTCCCGCCTCCCAGTGCCGCCCCCTTGCGGTTCGGAAGCCGTCGAGGTTGAGTCCGCTGGCGATTTGTTGGGTGTCACGTCCTTGGTCGACGAATTCGTGAAAGATGCGGCGGACCGTGGCGACCTGATCTTCCGGCCCCGCGGTCAGCGTCACCCGTTGGTTCTGGATGCCCTTCTTTTGGTGAGGGTCGAGAACGTGCAGCGGCTTCCGCAACTCGTCGAGAAGGAGCCGGGAATACCCGTACGGCGGACTCCCGCCGACCCAGTACCCCTGCTGGGCCACCTTGATGCACCCGTACGAAACTTTCGCACTCAACTCCTTGCTGAACTGCGCGGCCCGGAACCGCTCGAACTGAACGTAAACCGGGTACAAGGGATCGTCCGGCCGGGGCATGCCGAGGGTCGTGTAAATGACCTGCTTGCCGTGCCTCTTGCACTCGGCGCTGTACGTCGCGGAGAGGTCAATGTCCTGGAACCGGCCCCAGCGACTGACGTCCAGGCAAAGGACAAACTCGAAATCGTTGCGTTTTTTGACCCAGTTCTCCATCATGTCGTGGAACCCGTCCCGCCCCTCCGCGGTCAGACCGGATTTTCCGCGATCGGCGAACTCGTGGACGATGTCCACGCCGTTCTCTTTGGCCCATTTTTGGACCAACTCCTGCTGGATGGCGACCGAGTTCTCTTGACGGTCCCGCGCCGAATGGCGGTAGTACGCGATCCCGCGGAATCGCTTTTGGGCGGGAGGGGATGGCACCACTTCCTTCATCCACCACGATCGCGGGCTGTCGAGTGTCATGGCTTCCTCAACGGACGCGTTCCGGGTGCCGGGGCGTTCGGCCCGTCGCCGGTGTCGGTCCTGGGTCGTCGCCTGATGGGGTCCAAGCGACTGTCGGTCTGAAGAGATTATGCCGGTGTGCCGTGACGTCGCGCGGGAGTTCTCCGTGACATCCCTGTGACATCCGGGCGTTATTCGGTGATCCGAAGGGCGTAGTGGCCTGGCTCCGAGCCGTCGATCGCGTCCGCCAACTCGTCGAGGTCCGCACGACGGAGTTTCTTGCGAAGGTGGCGAACAACGTTGCGAACCGCGTCGGTCGATCGCTGCCCGTCCCAGACGTCCTCGAAGAGGCTTTGGTGAGAGACGAATCGGCCCGGTCGTTCGGCCAGTTCCGTCAGGAAGCGGAACGCCAGGGTGTTGCCCAGGCGGCACGTCCGTCCGTGAAACGTGACGGTAAATCGCGAGGGGTCCATGACCGGCTGCGACAGGCCCCTCGGCGGATCGGTGGTGGCAGGCCGGTTGAGCCCGTCGAGCGGGTCGAGGGCCAGTTCTTCACTCAGGAGCGAGTACGTTCGCTCCAGAACTTCCATCGTGACGGCTTGGGCCTCCACCAGGCGGCGCAGGGAGGCGCGGATCGAGTCGCGGCGGTCGGTGTCCATGTGCGGCTTCCGGGTAAACGAGAAGGGAGGGGCCGACTTGGCCCCGTTTCCATTTGACCGCGCGGGGACGAAACTGTTGACGTTCTCGCTCGGCAGCGTCGGTAACTGTTCTCGTTCGGATTGGAGAGCCCTCGGCGGCCCCGTCCGACGGGTCGCCGTGATTCCGGTTCCGGAGAAGGCGTGTCGAACGTCCGAGCGATCGCCAAACAGGCCGGGCTGTCGATCAGCATCGTGTCGCGTGTGCTGAACAACGCCCTTGGGGTCAGCGAGCAGGCCCGTGACGCCGTGCTGGCCGCGGTCAACCGCACCGGGTACGTCCCGGAAGTCGGCCGCCGGTCGGCGTCCAACGTCGCGCTGGTGTACACGGCGGGGGGGTCGCTCGACTCGCCGTTCGACGCAGCCCTGGTCAACGGCGTGTACGCGGAACTGGACGTGTCCGAAACCGATCTGCTCATCCTCGACTCCCGACGCGCCCGTCAGCCCGGCGAGTTGCTCACGCAGATGCTGGTGCGGAATGACATGGCGGGGGCGTTCCTCCAGGTGATCCTGCTCGGCGAAGCGCTCGGGGACGCCGACCTGACAGCCGCCGACGGAAAGCGACTCGGAACGCTCGAAGTCCCGGCCCGCCAGACGGCCGCCTGCGTGGCAGGGTAGTTCAAAGGAAAAATCGGCAAAAATGGAACAATCAGTAGAGTCGGCGTGCCCAGACGCTCGATCATTTCCATGCTCACGTCATGTTGGAATAGCGTATGACGGCATTCGTTCACCAGCGCTGCCAAGGACCACTCGCCTATGTCCCCGTCGCCGCGAACCGCCGTTTGTACCATTGTCTCAAAGAACTATCTGGCCTACGCCCGCACGCTGATGCAATCCCTCGCGGAGGTCCATTCGCAATGGGACCGGTATGTATTGCTCGTGGACGAAACTGACGGGTACTTTGACCCGTCCTGTGAACAGTTCGCAGTCGTCAGCGTGAAGGAACTGGGGTTACCAGAGCCCCAAAAATTCCTCTACCGATACGACTTGCTCGAACTGAACACGGCGGTCAAACCGTGGGTGTTGGAGTGGCTATTCGAGCGGGCTGGTATTGAACGGGTGGTCTACCTCGACCCGGACATTCGCGTCTATTCCCAGTTGACGGAAGTCGTGCGTGCGCTGGATCGCGGCTCTCTGATGGTGCTCACGCCGCACTTGCTCGCACCAACGGTCGATGACCGCCGACCGAACGAAGCCGACATCCTCCGCGCGGGGTGCTACAACCTCGGTTTCATCGCACTGGCGAGGCACTCGGAACTGAATCGGTTCCTGAGTTGGTGGCAAGACAAGCTCACCTACGACTGCCGGGTGGACTTGGCCGAGGGATTGTTCGTCGATCAGAAGTGGATGGACCTCGCTCCAGGGTTGTTCGAGGGTGTCCGGGTCTTGCGCCACCCGGCGTACAACGTCGCGTACTGGAACTTGCAACACCGGGCCGTGCGGGTCCACGATGGCCGACCAATCGTGAACGGCGAACCGCTCGCGTTCTTCCACTTCAGCGGCCTGGATCCACTGGCCCCCGAACGTCTCTCCAAGCACCAGAACCGCCATTCGCTTCAAGACCTCCCCGCATGCCGCACGCTGATCGAGGACTACTGTCGTGAGGTGCTCGCGAATGGGTGGGAGGAGTGTCGACACTGGCCCTATGCCTTTGGAGTGGCCTCGGACGGGACTCCGATCCCCCGGGCGGTGAGACGGTTGTATCGCTCGAACCCGGACGCGATCGAGCGAGCCGGCGAAGACCCGTTTCAGGACGGCGGCGACTACCCGAACGAGTCGTTCGACGGCGGCCGACAACCGCTCGTCACCCGTCTGATGCGTGCCATCTGGGAGAGTCGCGGCGATTTGCAGCGTGCGTTCCCCGACCTGGAAGGAAGCTCGCGGGAGATGTTCGTCGCGCACTTCCTCGCGCACGTGACACGGGAAGAGGGCATCCCGGACGCATTCGCCGAACCCGTCCGGGAATCGTTCCGAGTTTGGACCGAAATGGCCGTCGCTGCTTCTCGCAGGTTGACCGAGGAAGCTCCAGACATTTACGGCGCATGGGCACTTCGCCTAGCAATTCGGACGGCACTGGTCGTAGTTCCCTTGCCGGGAGCGGCCACCCAGGGTGCCCCCGGCCAAGCGGCGGCACTTCGCGTTCTGCGTCCAATACGTTTCTTGCGGCCGCTCCGGGTGCTGGTTCCCCAGTCCGTTCGCCGGCAATTGAAGCGCGAATTCCGGCGGGTCAAGAACCGCGAGATCGCAGATCGATCGGACGGCGGGTTGCTGAAGGTGCTGCGGAACCTCGGAAACTGGCTCCGCTCCTGTTTGCCGCTTCGCACGCCTCGCCCGAATTCCGTGGACGGGTCAGGCCCGCGACACCTGGCGAACGAACCCAACGGCACGGGTTTCAACCTCGTCGGATACCTCCAGACGGATTCGGGCGTCGGGGAATCGGCCCGCCTGTCCCTCCAGGCGGCGACGGCGACCGGGATTCCGACCGCCGTCTGCGAGATCGCCCCTTCCGGGAACCCGCTTCACGGCCGCGTGCCGGCCAACCCGCACCCGGTGACGGTGCTCCACGTCAACGCGGATCAGACGCCCCGAGTTCGCGCGGCGCTGGGGGAGTCTTACTTCGCGGGGCGTTACACCGTCGGCGTGTGGCACTGGGAACTGCCGCGTTTCCCGAACCGGTGGCTCAAGGCATTCGATTGTGTCGACGAACTGTGGGCACCGAGTCGATTCATCTTCGACACCCTGACGGCTTGCTCGCGAAAACCCGTCTACCGGATCCCTCACGCGATCCACTTCGCGCCGAATCCGGCCGCGTGCCGGCGGGAGTTCGGCCTTCCGGGTGGGGATTTCCTGTTTCTGATGATGTTTGACGTGCAATCGTTCGGCGCGCGGAAGAACCCCGAAGGGGCCATCGAAGCGTTTCGCCGGGCCTTCGGCAACGTGCCGGGGGTGACACTCGTGATCAAGGTGAACGACTCGCTCCGCGGAAGTGCTTCCGCACGGCACTTGAGAGAACGCGTTGCCGACATGAAGAGCGTGCGTGTCATCGACACGAAACTGAACCGGCAGCGCACATACGATTTGCTCTCGGTTTGCGACTCGGTGGTTTCACTCCACCGCTCGGAGGGGTTCGGGCTGGTGCTCGCGGAGGCGATGTTTTTGGGCAAACCAGTCGTGGCGACCGGTTGGTCGGGCAACCTCGAATTCATGACTCCACGCAACTCGTGCCTGGTCGACCATCGGCCGGTCACTTTGGAGCGCGACATCGGGCCGTACGAGCGGGGACAGATTTGGGCCGAACCCGACCTCGACCACGCCGCAGGGTTGATGGGGGAACTGGCCCAGAGTCCCGAACACGCCCGGACGATCGGCGAGGCGGGGCGACACACGATCCACACGGAACTCGCTCCGGAACGAATCGGCGAACTTTACCGCGAGCGATTGCACGCGATCGGTCGTGTGCCCGCCGCGTCTCGTCTCTACCGCCCCGCAGCGTGACGCAATGCAACCCGCCCCACGACTCCTGTTCGTCGCTGACGTCGGTGGCCCCGCCACGTACCACGTCGGCGATGAAGCCATGCTCCTGGCAAACCTGGACGGGTTTCGCGAGCGACTTACTGGCCTGGAGGCGACGATCGTCTCCCGGGACCCTGCCTGGACCGCGCGGCACACCGAGGCGAAGTCGGTCCTCCCGTTCGGATTCCCCGAGGCGGGTCGCGCGTCCGACGACGACCGACAATCGATGCTGGATCGGTTGCTCGCGGACGCGGAACAGGGGCGGGTGTGTTCGGAAGCGATGCAGGCCATCGCAGACTGCGATGGGGTCGTGATCTCCGGGGGCGGGAACCTCTCGTCGACCTGGCCGGAACACGTCTTCGAGCGGGTCGCATTCGGCGCGCTGGCCAGAAGATTGGGCAAACCGGTCGTCCTCCTGGGGCAGACCATAGGTCCGGACGTTTCACCCCGAATCCGGCCCCTCGTGTCGGATCTGCTCCGCAACGCAACTTTCGTGGGCGTTCGTGAGCTCCCTTCGGCGGCACTGGCGCGGGCACTGGGGACGCCGGCCGACCGATTGTTCTACCAGACGGATGACGCCGTGTTCTTGAACCCGGTGCGGGTCGAAGAGGAGTGGGCCGCGGAGCTCACTGGGGGTGCGCCGTGGATTGCCATTACACTTGACCCGTTCGGCCAGGGACGGGCGGTGGAAGGGGTACTCGCGGCACTCGCCGACCAGCTCGCACGTTTGGCTGCGTTCACCGGTGCCCGGCTCGCCTTCATCCCTCACGTCGCCGGCTGTGACGCTGGCGTGGGGCGGGCACTCGCTGCTCGCCTGCCCTCGGCGACCCCGCTGTTCGTGTGTCCGGATCTCGACGCGCGCCGGGCGTACTGGCTGACTGCCCAGGCGAGCCTGATCGTCGGTACGCGCTACCATCCCCTGGTGTTCGGCCTTGCGGCGGCGCGACCGTGTGTCGGTTTGGTGACGGACGAGTATCGCCGCACGAAGTTACACGGCGCACTCGCGCACGCCGATTTGTCGGGGTGTTGCCTCTCGATGGAGCAGGCCGTCGGCGGTGGGCTATTCGAAGCTGCCTCGCAGCAATGGGCCCGGCGGGAGGTCATCGGGCAGGAACTGGTGCTCACCCGCGAACGCTGGCGAATCGCAGAACAGAACCGCTGGCACCGGGTCATCGCCGCCCTCGGAGTCGAAGCAGTCGAAGGAATGCCCGACGCAGCGGCCGCAGCGCTCGGTCGAGATCCTTCTGAACTCGTGCCATTGCTCCTGAGCGAACTCGAATCGCGAGGTGCGTTTGCCGCGGAACTGTCGCGCTTCGAAGCCGCTCGGTACGGCGAACTCGAGCGTTATGCCGTGTCGTTGGAGGCCGAGCGCGGTGCCCTTCACGAGGCAACGCGCGAGTCCGAGCGGTTCGCCGTGTCGCTCCTGGAGGAAGTCGATCGGCTCAGGGCGACCTGTGACGAGTCCGAACGCTACGCGATGTCGCTCCGGGAGGAACTCGAACGACTCCGCGCGAGCTGTGCAGAGTCTGAGTGCTACGCATTGTCGCTGCTGCAAGAGCTGTCGAAGGTTCAAACGGCATACGAGGCGCAACTGAGGCGCAACCCGGCCGCATGACCAGACCCGATGGTAGGCGAATCGAAGAGGTGCTGACAGTGATTTCTGACACTCTCTGGAACGAGTTCGATCGCGACGGCGTGCTTCAATTGGGATCGCTCCTCACCTCAGAGGAGGTGGACGCGCTGAAGCGCCGGGCCGACGACCTTGCACTCGGGCGGGTTGTCAATCCCGCCGTGCAGATGCAACTCGACACCGGGGGTGCCTACGACGAACTGCCGGGAACCGTCCGCCGATTTGAACAGGGGACGCACCTCTACCGGAAGATTCAAGGGCTGGAGCACGACGACCTGTTCACCCGGTTGGTGCGTCATCCGTCGATCGGCGAAGTCTGCGCCCGGATGTACGGCCGCCATGCCTCGGTCTCACTGTTCCGCGCGATGGTGATGAACAAGCCGGCGGGTCGCGGCACCGTGCTCCCGTGGCACCAAGACGGCGGCGACGTGTGGGCCCTCGACCGCGACCCGCTGGTGACCGTATCAACCTGTTTCGTAACCAGGGTCTTGTCGTAACTCCGTTCCTGAGCTGGAAT
>ERZ1066123.2069-NODE-2069-length-10888-cov-8.678113_pt1 | contig 10888 bp, 14 predicted proteins | sample MGYA00382770_ERZ1066123 | MGnify/ENA primary metagenome ERZ1066123 (study PRJEB33369, sample SAMEA5778353) | biofilm metagenome | biome: Industrial cooling water; feature: Water cooling tower basin; material: Biofilm | place: United Arab Emirates | collected...
CCTCACTCTTACATAAGTGTGAGGTCCTGTCCGGTCATTTTGGGGGCCGCTTCACGGTCAGATCGCTCGGCACTCCGTTGCCATGACCGTCAGGCGGTGCTCCCGCCCAAGAGCAGCCTAGGCTTATGCATACGTCCGAGCGGTGGTCGCGTTGAGATGTTGGTCTCGCTAGCGGCCGTTTACCCGACGACGGCCAAAGCCGGCTGCTCCGCTAAGCCGAGTCGGATTGAATTGACCAGTCCCATGTGGTGCTGCCCGATTTGACACTCTGCGACCGGCTTGGAACGGCGGACGAGACCAAGGTCGCCGGTTGAGGTTGACCATCCGTCGGCCCTGCTAGTCGGCTTCTTCGACACGCGCTGGATCTTGAGCGCAGCTTGGTGGTACAGCGCCATTGCAATGAGGAAACACAATGAGCGCGAACAAATAATCGACCTAGATGTCCTGCTTTCGTCAATTAGGCCTTGGAGAACGATCCATGGAACTTAAATGGAGGCCTGAGTTCGTCGATCCGACTGTATCAGGATGGCTCACCGTCGCGACTTTTGTCATCGCAGCAGCTATCTCTTTCAAAGCGGGACGGGAGGCCCAGTTTTCCGGGCGCCATTGGCGAGTCGAAGCAGCGTGCTGGATTTGGGTCGCTCTCACCATGGCTGTAATGGCTGTAGGCAAATTGCTCAATCTGGGGGCGCTCGTTACCGAAGTCGCAAGGGCGTGGTCGAAAGATGCAGGTTGGTACGCGGACCGGCGTGCTGTGCAACAGGCGATGATTGCACTGCTGGTGCTAGGAGTCACGACAACCGGCTTATCGATCGGTCTGGCGCTAAGACGCATATCGTTGGAAGCGAAAATTGGCGCCGCCAGCCTATGCTTCGTCTTGGCATTCGTCGCGATAAGGACTTTGTCGTTTCATCAGGTCGATACTTTTCTGGGCAGCGATTTCCTCGGCCTGAGTTGGAATGTGCTCATTGAGCTGACCGGCATTTTGGCCGTAATTATTGGTGCCGCCTTATACGTCCGCCGGTTCAGCAGGAGGCGCGCTTCGCGTGGACGACTTCAACACCCTTAGCCGTGAATATGACCGCGTCAGCTACTCCGCTGCCCTTCAACGCACCACGTGCATCTATCTGCGTGAGGAAGTCGGCCAGGTGCCCGAGCGGAACGACCTGCACGAGATGAAGGGTGCGTTCACCAACATCTTGTACAAGACCAACCGCAGGTCAGAATCCTACTTCAGCACATGACTATATGGCCCAGCTCGCTTCAATACGGCTATCGCTCCACGTTGATGAGAGTAGATATACCGCGTGGGCTCGTGCCGTACGACACGGCGAAGAGGAAAGCATGCGCTGAACTTCGGACTTGTGAGAGCAGTACGTCCGTTCACCCTACCGGACTTAGCTGCTTCCAGCGCTGAGATGCGATGCCTGCGACCCGGGCCCGATCTTGTGAAAGAGCCGCGCGCACAAGGCACAATTGGCCTTTAGCGGGTATAATGGCTACGGCAGCCACATTATGCGGGTATTGCAGAGGACCGACAGTGCGATTCAGTGCTTCAAACTGCCAAGTGAAGTACCATGACGGACGTGCATCGTGAGTCCTCGCCAGAAGCGGCAAGGGGCTAGATCGTTAGGCGCTCCAGCGAACCTGGAAATGCTCGCTTGGGTGAATTGTCGGTCAAGACGGACCGAGGGGGGTCTCCAGACATTTTAAACTGCTTAGCGGTCGGTTCGCTCGGCCCTCGCACTGAAGGGCTGCTGTGCTCCGCCTGCCTTTGCAGCGATGCGGACGGACCAGTCATGAATACTGGCGCTACATTCAGCGGCGCATGATCAGCCTGTCTCCGTTGAAGTGCAGCTGGGAGAACTGCGCGAGTGCATTCTGCCCAAGAAGAGAGACTTCGATGTCTTGGCGCGGAACTGCCGCTCTGACCCCGCGGACCAAGGCACCCGCGATTTCGATCTCGTCGATTACAACCCAATCGACCGCGACCGCTCCCCCGGCAGTCTGGATGCTGCTGGCCTCATCAGAGATCGGCCTGTATGCGACGCGCTTGGCGTCAGCACGGCTCAAGACGACATGGGTTGCCCCCGTATCGACGAGAAACCGAAGCCTTTGTTCCCCCACTCCTGCCTGGACGTAGAACAACCCGTCGGATGCACGCGCGATATTGCCTTGGTCGATTTGGTCAAAGGCCGGTTGTCGCGACGCTCGGACTGAAAACGCTGTTGAATCTCGCGCCAGCTCCCAGCGGAAGTCGTTCGGCAGGCCTCCGGCCGCCGTCAGAAAACCTGCAAGATAAAGAAGGGGTGCGCGCATACCCCTATGTTAGCGGCGCTCGCTTCAGTAACTGTTCGCAATCAAGGTAAATGCACCTGTAAGGATTGCCCTCGCAAAGATCCGAGAACGGTGCTGCGGAAGGCGCCTGCGGAGAGATTAAGCTCGCTGCTCGAGACGCTTGATGTGGCGAGATTGAACCAACGCTACAATCCCGAGAAAAGCGGCAAGAAGCAGCCATTGGACCGCTTGCAGCCAGTACCCGACCTTCAGCGCATACTCCGACCGATAAAGGGTATAGTGGGGCGTGGAGACGCCGACACCGATCGAATTGAACAATGCACGCGCCGTTCCTGGCAGCCCTCCCTCCACGACGATACCCGACCATGACGGGCGCTGTGTCAAAGCAGCAAGCGCCTTCCGGTCTGTTGCGTCAAGCTCGACAAAGACCCGTGCGAGACCATCGGAACCGGCAACGGGGCGATAGGGAGCAAAGGCGGTCCGCTCATCGCTGATGAACCAGTTGTGCCCAAAATATACGATCGTGCCAAGTTCGCCGCCGACGAGGCGCGCCGGGCCCGGCGTAACGCTGACGTTACCGACCTCGCTCACAGCAATCGTTTGGAGCTTGCCTTGCTGGGTTGGCAAAAAGAATATCGTGAAGGCCAGAAACGCCAAAGCCACGAGACCGGATACCCCGCCCAGCGACAACACTACTGCGCGCAAGCGCTTTGCCTGGGTGATTCTGTGAGACGTCAAAGACAGACCATCGCCCAGATCGTCTTCAGATGGGCGCAGGAGCCAAAGCAAGAGAAGCAAAGGCACCACGGCGCATCCGACCAAAAGAAGGTAAGTGACAAAGGGCGCGTATGCCCCAAATCTTGCGATCTGCAGCTCTGCAAGCCTCGCGAATAGGCCGCGATAAGCGACGGCTTCCAATAAAAAATAGCCAGCACACAGCGCTGTCCATCCAGACACCAGCCATTTCAAGATGGCATGCGTCCTAACCGATCGCTTCATACTTGACGCCCCACCACCGTGTTAAACCGATCAAGCGATGGCAACCGCCGCGCGGCGCGGCCTGCGCCGAAGCACCATACCGGTTCCGAAGATACCGAGCATCATTGAGAGCCAGGTGGAAGGCTCGGGTATCGGCGTAACCGGGTCGGTCGGGTTTCCACCGCCACCACCGCCACCGCCACCGCCGCCATTGCTAGGCGCAAGATCGGCTGCGAACACAGGCGTGCCCGTGCCTGGCGTAGGAGGCGCAAGCGAAGCCAATGCAACGGGCTGCGAGGCCGGGATCGTAGGCAGCTGGGGAAGCACAGATCCCGTCCCTGTATCAGGCGTAACACCCTGCTCCTGGCCAACACCGGGAGCCGGAGTGTCGACGATCTGACGGGCAGCGATTCTGGGAATGTCGCGTTCTCTCAAGGCTTGCCTGATTCGGTAGCGCGGTGCGCGCGATGCGCGGCCGAGCGATGTGAATTCCTCAGGATCACCCAAATAGTCTTCACCGTCGTCCCCCTCCGCGGCTGGCGCTCCAGCAAAGGCGGCCATGGCATTGGCAGGCGCCCCGGGTGCTCCGATGATCGCGCGGTCTTCCAAGCGTGTAACGCCGATGCCGGCGAAGCCGACGAACAGCAGCAACGCCACTGTCCGGTAGCCTGCTCTAACATTGCCTGTTTCTTGGCTGCTCACGACTGTCCCCACCTTGCGAGTAATACCTAATATGGCATTTACCCAATTAATCAACCCGCCAATGCATTGGTTTCGCCGTGTCCTGAACTGGGATTGGCGACACAATCAGGTCTTTGGGGGCGTGGTCTGCTTCGTTGGCGCCAGTCCCTCCTGATAACTGATGTCGGCCTTGTCGCGTGCCTCCTTCAGGCGGGATTCGAGCACCTTCGTCAGTGACTGCGTCCTGAGTTCCTGTGCGGCAAAAGGTGCAGCTTCCTCCTGAGTGGTCGGTTCGGGGCGCCTGCCGGTGATCACGCTCACCGTGACCAGGCCCTGCGACGGCACCACGAAAGGCTCTCCAGGCGGAAGAGCAAGAATTTGCTTCAATGCTGCAGCGGGTAACGAGCGAGAATCCATGCTGTTCTCTCCTCGGGTATACTTGACCTTGAACCCGATGAGCGTTTGCTCGACTTCCGCAAGCGATTTGGCTGGCTCGAGCGCCTTGAGCACGCGGGGCTCGCTCGGGAAATCAAAGACAATCTGATCGACCGTGTAGATCGCCCGCTCGCTGAATTTGCCAGGATTTTCCGATAGAAACTTCTGGACAGCCGGCCCATCCGGCACGCGGACCGTTTCAGCAATCTTCTGGCTGTACATCTGCACGAGGAGTTCCTCGCGAAGCTTCCTTTCGCGGTTCAGGAACTCCGGGTTCCGGTCGAACCCTTCCTCTATCGCCACCTGCGCCATGAGACGACGATCAACAAGTTGTTGGAGAACCCGCTTCCGGATCTCCTGCTTGTCGCCCCCTACGGGAAGTGACAGGCTGGCAATCTCAGCATTGAGTTCAGCCTGCGTGATTTCCTCACCATTGACGACAGCAACGACCTGGCCTGTCGGTTCAGAGCCGCACGCCTGCAGCATCAGTGCGGCAGCGCCCGCGAGCGTTAGCCTTGCGATCCGGGACCACTTCATCTAGATTCCTCCTGTGCTCGCACGCATCTTGCTTCCTTTGACGAGCGTTGCAAGGTAGTCGATACTGGCTTCCGCGGTTAACTGGGATTCCAAACTTGGAAACTGTCTACGATTGGGTCACCGTCGCGGTCTTCGCCGGTCTGGCCATCCTGTTTCTTCAGCGATCCTCGGAAGATGAGCCGCGTGACAAAATCGTGCATTATTTGCCGCCTGCGGTCGGCTGCGCAGTTTCGAATTACCTTGGCAATGAAGGATACGTTCTGCCGGCGGTTGCCCTTCTCGTGGGGGTGATGGCCTACATCAATTTCGTGCTGAAGCCGTTCGGGGATAGGAACGGCTCGCAGAATTAAGCGGTCGCCGCCGTCGGAATGGCAACGCGAGCCGTGCGGGTGACAGCAATATCGATCAGGTAGATCGTCATCAGAGCAACCGCAAAGGTTGTCATGCCCGCAAAGTAGTGCAGGAAGCCCTGGGCAGTGGCCTCTCCGGCATAGTAGGTGAGCAGCACTAAAATCAGCACGCGGATCAGGTTTGAAAATATCGCGACCGGCACAGCCATTAACGTGAGCAGGGTCATATATCGCCAGCTGTCGCGATGTGTCAGGTAAACATAAAACAGTGTAAGGGCCGTAAGGGTTATGATGGAATTCAGGCCCGCACAGGCAGCCGCCACTAGAAGCTCATATTGTCCAATTTGGATTGTGACGCCGGAGCTCGCAATTGGATAGCCCAGAGCATAGAGGACTGCTACGGCGGCCTCGCTGATCCAGAGCTTGAGCGGGTTGGTGACGGCCGAAACCAGACTATCCGGGAGTGGGACGGCAAAGGTTAGAAAAAACAGCGGGAACCATAGCATCACCAATGCCCGCCAACCGATAAATGCGAACAGTACTGCTAGGCACAAGCTGTAAAGCGCGTACACTTCAAGCTCGATCACAGCGGCCGTTCGGAATATGACAAGCGCCAGCGCGGCGGCACTGACCGCTGCGAAAGCCACTGGGCCGCTCGGCCTTAACTGGACAGGCTTTGTTTGAGGGAGCAACCTCACCAACAACCAAAGGCCTGCGGCAAGAACAAGGGGACTGTGCGAGCCTTGCTCGGTCGCCCAATTTTGGGTGGTTATGTATTGCAAAGTTGGGAACGTGATGGCTGCCAAGCCAATCACAATGGGCAGGCTTCCGGTAACGAGCGAAAAGGTCTGCCCCCCACCAAAACCGGTAATTTGATCCTGTGCCAATTTCTGCCTGCGCTCCGGTCCGAGCATCGTCGGAACATAATCCTCATAGACATCTCGAGCCGGTGCAGGCAAGCGCCGCGAATGGAATGCGGCTTGCAATGAAAAACGCTAGCAGTTTCCCCAGTTCTTCAGCGCCATGGGAACCCGCCGATAAGAGGTGTGGGGTGGACAGATCAGGATGGAAAAAATGATCGCTGCGTTCCGCGCCAGGATCATTCAGCTCGCGACGTCGGACTCATTGTCGGCACGCGCAGCTCAGTCGGGAGTTTGGGTTGCCGTTGGCTTTGTCGGGCAACGCGGCCTTCAGTTCATTTCGAATCTCATTCTTACGCGTCTGCTTTTCCCTGAAGCGTTTGGGATTATGGCGCTAGCAACTGTGTTCCTTGTGGGTCTAGCAATGTTTTCGGATATTGGTCTCAAGCCAGCAATTATCCGGGATCCTCGGAGTCGCGAGGATCACTTTCTCAACACTGCTTGGACCATCCAAATCGTACGCGGTTTCGGAATATTCGTCGCGGGCGGCCTCCTCGCATATCCAGCATCGATCATCTACGGCGAGCCAATCCTACTGCCGCTACTCGTCGTTATGAGTTCAACCGCTGCTATCGCTGGATTTCAGACGGTAGGCCTCGCCACATCGGAGCGCGACCTCGATTTTTTTAAACCGACTCTGGTCGCGCTCAGTGGGCAGATCATCAGCATCATCGCCTTGGTGACACTCGCGTGGTACTGGCGTTCTGTCTGGGCGCTTGCTGGCGGTAATGTGATCGGTGCCATCGCGACGGTCATCGTCGGGCACTTTGTGCTCAACAGCCATAAACACCGCATCTGGTTTGACAAAGACTCGGCGCAGTCAATTGTTCGCTTCGGCCGTTGGATTATGGTCTCGACAATCGTCACGTTTCTTGGCGGCGAGGGTTTGCGAGCGGTGCAAGCGGGCTTTTTGACGCTGTCGGAATTCGGTGTTCTTAGCATTGCATACATGATCGCCGTGATCGCAACAGACTTGCCGACCAAGTTGACAGGGACGATCGGCCTCCCAGCACTGGTCGAAGCTTACCGGTCGGGCCCCGAACGAATGGCCCGTGTTCTCTTGCAGATGCGGAAGCGCGTATTGACCATCGCTATACCAATGGCGGTCTTCGTCGCTCTGATAAGCGTTCCGCTTATCGAGCTTCTATATGACGAGCGATACCACGATGCGGGGCGCTATGTTACGTTTTTAACGCTATCCAATGCCATATCGGTTGTTTTCGCCGGCTACACCGCCGCCCTCCTGGCGATGGGGCAATCGAGGTCATACCTGCACGTCACATCGTTCCTTGCAGCATCCCGCATTGTCGGGCTCGTGGTAGGCTTTGCAATCTCAGGCATCACGGGAATGCTACTCGGCATAGGGCTTGGAAATCTTGCTACGTTAGGATTCGTTTGGGCAATCCCCTCTATCCGATCTTTAGCTTCGAAGTGGCTCGACCTCCTCGCCGTGGCGATCGCGACCGGTCCGATTTTCTTGGTCCTGTTGATCCAGTAAGTCAAAGCTCGGCTGCATCCGTTCTTTTTGCTTACGGGGCGGACTCGCACGAACAGATGGTCGGCAGTCATCCCCCATATTCGTCGGGTGAAGGCGGCTGACGTGACCCCCTGATTTTCCTCCACGAGCGATTAGAGTCTGGCCTGAAGGAAGGACAGACGATGAAGCGTAAGAAGTTTACCGAGGAGCAGATCATTGGTGTGTTGAAGGAAGCGGAGGCGGGCGCGAAGACCGCTGATCTGGCCCGTCGGCATGGTGTGTCTGAAGCGACGATCTACAACTGGAAGGCCAAGTATGGCGGTCTGGAGGTATCCGAAGCCCGCCGGCTGCGGGAGCTTGAGAGCGAGAACGCCAAGCTCAAGCAGCTGCTCGCGGATACGATGCTGGACAACGTTGCTCTGAAGGATCTTCTTTCAAAAAAGTGGTGACGCCCGCCGCGAAGCGGGAAGCTGCCGCTCATCTCCAGGCATGTCATGGGATGAGCGAGCGGCGGGCGTGCCGTGTCATCGATGCCGATCGCAAGAGCGTGCGCTATCGTTCCATCCGGGACGACGATGGTGCGCTGCGCGAGAAGCTGCGCGATCTGGCCAACCAGCGGCGCCGGTTCGGCTATCGCCGTTTGCATATCCTGCTGCGCCGAGGGGGCGTGATGATCAACCGCAAGAAGACCCAGCGGCTGTATCGTGAGGAAGGTCTGGCGGTGAGGCGGCGGCGCAGCCGCAAGCGTGCTGTCGGGACCAGAGCACCTGCTCCGGTGCTGGCGCTGCCGAACCAGCGCTGGAGCCTGGACTTCGTTCACGACCAGATGGCTTCTGGCAGACGGTTCCGGGTGCTCAACGTGGTCGATGATGTGACCAGAGAGTGCCTGGCAGCGGTGCCGGATACCTCGATCTCGGGGCACCGCGTCGTGCGCGAGCTGACCCAGCTGATCGCCGAGCGCGGCAAGCCGGGCATGATCGTCAGCGACAATGGCACCGAGCTCACCAGCAATGCCGTGCTCGCATGGTGCGGTCAGATCGGCATGGAGTGGCATTACATCGCTCCGGGCAAGCCGATGCAGAATGGCTACGTCGAGAGCTTTAACGGCCGCATGCGCGACGAGCTGCTGAACGAGACCCTGTTCATGAGCCTCACCCACGCCCGGGTCGAGATCGCTGCCTGGGTCGAGGATTACAACCGGGAGAGACCGCACTCGTCCCTTGGCTATGCAACCCCGGCGGCCTTCGCCGCCGAACTGGATAAGCAATGGCCTGCTTCGCTACGCCCTACGGGCTCCGCTACGCAGCCCATTGCTTCAACCGCGCTCATGCGCAAAACAACCGCCCGGCTCTAATGCCAGCTGGAGGCAAGCTGGGGGTCACGTCACGGCGCCCCGGCCGAGATTACCGCGTAGTCTGAGCTGCGCGACGATCGTGGTAAGGCGCGATACCAAAGCTCTGATTACTTGGCTGGGCCAATGGCAGGTTGAGCGGATCGCTTATGAGGCAACAGCCACCTACGACCGCGCGCTTGAGACCGCGTTGTCTTATTGGCTCTACCTTAAGCTGAACCTCGAAAATGCCCGAAGCTTTGCCTAAGCAAGCGGCACGCTCGCCAAGACAGATCGCTTCGGGGCCATGCTGCTGGCGAACATGGCCGTCACATTGCAACCGTCGATCAGGCGCGCAGCGCATTCCTGTACAGCTGTAGACCCAACTCGCTGCAAAGCCGCTAAACGGTCGTCGTGTTCACGGCCCTGCCATCTTGGCGCAATATCTGTTTCACCCGTCGCTGATCATAGCGGACACGAGTATTGCATAATCCTTTCATGCGCTTCTTCAGAAAGCAGATCAATGGCCTGCTTCGTTTCGCCCCTGTGAGCTCCGCTACGCAGCCCATTGCCTCGCCCGCGCAGATGCGCAAAACTGTCACCGGGCCCTAAAAGCTGTTGGGGGAAGGCTGAAGAGCAATTTGAGCTTGGCGAGGCCCTGTCGAATTCGAAGCGCAACATGCACCTAGGCCCTGCCAAGCAAACGTCTTGATTGTCCAGAGGTAGCAGAGTCGTTTCGATCCGCAATTCGTAATAATTTAAAACTACATTGCGATGTTGCCCTGACCGTTATTGAGAAAGTCTGCAAGTATGAATCGTATGCTAAGACCAATAGCTGCTGCGCCAGAAAGGGCGATAAACAGTGGTCTGCACAAGATTATATTTAGTCGCAATTTCTCTCATGGCACGGTTCGGCGTCTTCTAATACTATTCGAACCAAATCGAATTTCTTATGCATCAATTTTCCCTTTTTTAGAGTATGAACAAGATTTTCGTAAACAATATGATGTCGAGATCCGCTGTCTGGCCATTAGTGAAGCACTGGAGGAAGGAGTTCCAGATAGATTGATGTCTGCGACTCATGTGATAGGGCAAACTTGGCTAACTGACCCACGATCACGCCATGAGGCACTCGAGAGGGTTTTTCAGAAATTCCCAGTGAGTGTGAAAAAAGCCTACATTGATAGCTTTGCAAATGCTGATATTCGTTGGGCAGAGATTTTTAGAAGCGCGAGTTTATACTTTAAAAAGTCGATCTTCTGTGACGATTCCGAGTTCAGCCGGACCACCTATGGTGACACTAATCTTGCGGATTTTTATAGCAAGCTATATGGTCTGGCCGAGAATGAGACCAATTGGAGGGTCTCAAATTCCCTGCTTCAGAAGTTGCGACTTGCGCCGAATTTTCTCACCGCTCCGGATTTGAGCCTGGCATTGCTTTCGCCTTCCTTAGGAAGGTCTAAAAAAGATGTTGATCTGCATGCCCGACTTGGAGGCACCTCAGCCGGGGGATGGTATGGTGCCATGCGAAAACATGCCGAATGCATCGTTGACGAGCTTGCCGGGCTGCATGTCGTGAAGGGCACGGGTGTTTCGCGCCGTGTTTTCGCTGATGAACTATCCCGTTCGAAGGTTTGTTTCAGCCCATTTGGTTACGGCGAGCTCTGTTGGAGGGACATTGAGGCGATCGCGGCAGGAGCGGTTCTTATCAAGCCAGATATGTCGCATCTCCGTACCGAGCCGGACCTTTATCGTGATCAGGAAACCTATATTGCCTGTCGCTGGGACTTTGCTGATTTTGCGGATAAGTTACATGAAATTCTAAAAGATGAGGAAAAAAGACATCGATTGACGATAAACGCGAAACGGATCGCCAGAGATT
>ERZ1066123.2072-NODE-2072-length-10877-cov-7.117261_pt1 | contig 10877 bp, 11 predicted proteins | sample MGYA00382770_ERZ1066123 | MGnify/ENA primary metagenome ERZ1066123 (study PRJEB33369, sample SAMEA5778353) | biofilm metagenome | biome: Industrial cooling water; feature: Water cooling tower basin; material: Biofilm | place: United Arab Emirates | collected...
GGCGGACCCTGCCCCGGGGATCCCTGGCCGGGGCCGACGGGCCGCGGGGGGCCGGGGGGCGGGCCGGGGCGGACGCCGGGCGGGGCCCCGTTCGGCCCCCCCGTCACCGGCATCTGGCCCGGGACGGGGGGCGGCGTGGGTTCGGTGGTCACAATCACGTGGACTTCCCCGACGGGGAGGTTGTCCAGCTTGTAGTTGCCCTTGGCGTCGATCATGCCCATCGAGCACGGGACCACGCTGGGCGGGGCGTAGGCGAACAGGTAGCCGGCCGGCAGCGGCTTCGAGCCGTTCACCTTCACGGTGCCGGTCAGGCCGTTCGCCGTCTGGACGTGCGGCTTCCGGGGTGCGGCCGCCTGCGGCGCGGGGCCGGACGGCTGCGAGCACCCCGCCGCGACGGCGGTCGCCGCGATCCCGAACAAGTGGCGAAACAACGGAGTCCTCCGGGTGGTGCGGGTCGGTGTGCGGGTGGCGGGCGGGGGGTCAGTTGCCGAGGTCGCCGACGATGTCGCTGGCGTTCGGCGTCACGGCGGCGGACCACGACTGGTACGTCACCGAGCTCATGACCTTTCGCACGCTGCCGTCCGTCATCGCGACTTGCAGCACGCCCGGCGTGAACGCCTGCGGGAGGTTCGGCTGGTAGTCCCACTTGTTGCCGGCGACGCTCTCGAAGGTGGGGTCCGCGATGGTCTGGCCGGGGACGTAGGTGTAGCTCCCGGTCGCCGGGTCGTACTGGTAGGTGCCCTGCGTCGTGTACGACGAAATCAGCTTGAACGACGGGCCGACCACGGTCGAGTAGGAGCTGCTCCCCCACGAGATCGGGCCGTCCGACACCGCCCCGCTGACCAGGGTCGCCGACCCGGAGGACCAGTCGATTTCGAGGGACTCGGTCCCGACCGTCAGCCCGCCGCGAGACGTCGACATCCAGGTGGTGTCGTCCCAGGTGTACGCGTACGCCACGCCTTCCGCGATCATGATCGTGTTGGACGTGCCGTCCGAGACTTGGGCGAACGTCGGCCGCAGGTCGAACAGCAGGCTGTTCGCCACGTAACTCAGGCCGGACGACTTGGACGCCTGCGGGTCGAGCGGGGCGGCGAACACCTTGACGCTCGTGTTCTCCAGGTTCCCGGCCCGGTACGCCTTCACCCCGTACAGCGTGCCGCCGGTGTAGTACATCGCGACCCAGTGGCTCGGGTCTTTCGGCAGCTGGCCGTAGCTGGTCTGGTACAGGTTGTCCTGCTCCAGGTACGGCAGGACGTGGAAGAACACGCACCCGTTGGCCCCGCCCTCGGACGGCCCGGCGGCCGTGTCCCAGCCGACGGTCGGGGGCAGCTTGCCCTTGGAGTCGTGGAAGTTGTGGGCGGCCAGCGCGATCTGCTTCAGGTTGTTCGTGCTCTCCGTGCGGGCGGCGGCGGCCCGGACCTTCTGCACCGCAGGCAGCAGGAGCCCGATCAGGAGGGCAATGATCGCGATGACCACCAGCAGTTCGATGAGCGTAAAGGCGCGACGGGTCTGCGAGCCGACCATCGTGAGGTCTCCCTGGGGTGTGTTAACTTCTCGCGCCGGGGTCGTCCGGTAAGCGTGCGACGACCCTACCGCTCCCGTGACGGCGGGTGCGAGCAACGGCGCGAAAAATCGTGCGGGCGAAGGAACGAGGGCGGGAGGCCCGGCGGTCCGATTGCGAGTCGGAACCGCGACACGGACGAGTCAGCGGGCCGGGTCGGAGCGACCGGGGGCCGAGTCTCGCCCGATGCCATTGCACGGACAGCTTCGGACGGGGATCCGCTGCCGGCAACACCTCGGATTGAAGTTCCGAATCGTGTAGAAGCACTCACAGTGCCGGAAGGGTTACGAACCGAGACATTTCCTCAAAACTCGGCACATCAACAACATGCGGTCTAAACGCGTGCAGTATAAAGAGTGTTGGAAGTTAATTCATTGCCCGCATGAATCGCACGGGTCGGTACTTTTTGCCAATTTCCTGCGCGGCAGACCGAAGTCGGCTCCGAACGCGGGAAGTCCGGGCCGTTTCGCCCCCGTCACGATGTTCCGGCCGGCGACGAAGACGAGTTTCCCCGATTCTTCACGCCAACCGTGAACCCAACCGATATAGTACCCTCTCTGATTCATCGTGGGCCGTGCGCCGTGGGCGCGAGTCGCCCCCGAAGTTCGCACCACCCGCGCCCGGGGCACCCCTGGGGAAAGGTTCGTTTTCGCGTGTCTGAAAGCACTCTGTCCCAAGCTCCCGTCGAATCGACCCCGGTTACCAACGGCTTCGCCACCCTCGGGCTCGACCCGCGGCTGACGGACGCCCTCGTCGGCTACACCGACCCGACGCCGATCCAGCGGGAGGGGATCCCCGTCCTGCTGACCGGCCGGGACATGATCGGCCTCGCCGCCACCGGCACGGGGAAGACCGCCGCGTTCGGCCTGCCGATCCTGCACCTGATCGCCAAGATCCCGGACCGCAAGCAGCCGTCGGCGCTGGTCCTCGTCCCGACCCGGGAGCTCGCCGTCCAGGTGGCGACCGCCCTGAGCCGCTACGGGAAGCCGCTGAACCTCCGCGTCGTGCCGGTGTACGGCGGGGCCGGGTTCGGCGACCAGGCCCGCGCCCTGAACCGCGGCGCGGATGTGGTCGTCGCCACGCCGGGCCGGGCGCTCGACCACATCCGCCGGGGGACGCTCAACCTGTCCGGCGTGTCCGCCGTCGTGCTCGACGAGGCGGACGAAATGCTCGACATGGGCTTCGCCGAAGACCTCGACGCGATCCTGGCGGCGGCCCCGGACACCCGTCAGACCGTGCTCTTCTCCGCGACGATGCCGCCCCGCGCGGCCGCGATCGCCGGGAAGCACCTGAAGGACCCTGTCCGCGTGGCGGTGGCCCGCGAAAAGCCGGTCGCCGGGGAAGCCCACAAGGTCCGACACACGGCCTACGTCGTGACCCCGGACAACCGGACGGCCGCCCTCGCTCGCGTGCTGGACTACGAAAACCCCACTTCGTGCATCGTCTTCTGCCGAACCCGCCACGAGGCGGACGCCGTCAACGACGAACTCGCGGGCCGCGGCTACCGCCCGGACTCGCTGCACGGCGGGCACTCGCAGGAGCAGCGGGACCGCGTGATGAAGAAGTTCCGCGACGGGGCGACGACCGTCCTCGTGGCGACCGACGTGGCCGCGCGGGGGCTGGACATCTCGCACCTGTCGCACGTCGTCAACTTCGGCGTGCCGCTGGCGGCGGAAACCTACGTCCACCGCGTCGGGCGGGTCGGCCGGGCCGGGCGGGAGGGGGTCGCGCTGACGATCGCCGACCCCCGCGAGCGGCACCTCCTCCGGATGGCGGAGCGCGCCGCCGGCCGGACGATCGAGTTCGGCAAAGTCCCCACCGCCGCGGACCTGTGGGTCAAGCGGCTGGAGCGGACCCGCGAGAACCTCCGGGCGGTGCTGCTCGCCGGCGGGCACGAGAGCATGAAGATGGTCGTCGACCCGCTGGCCGCCGAGTTCGGGGCGGAGGCCGTCGCGTCGGCGGCGGTCACCCTCGCGATCCGGTCCGGGTTCTCCGGCGACGACGGCCCGGACATCCCGACGGTCAGCCCCCCCGCGGCGCGGCCGCGGGAGGCGGCACCGGGCGGGGCTCCGTTCCGCCCGGCCCGCCGGGGCCGCTCCGGGATGGCCCGCCTGTTCGTCGGCGCGGGCCGGGCCGGCGGGGTCGGCCGCCGCGAACTCATCCAGGCGATCGAACACGAAGTCGGCCTGGACGCCCGCGACATCGGCGGCATCGAAGTGACCGAGCGGTTCTGCGTCATCGAGGTGCCGGAAGCCGCCGCCGACGAGGTGATCGACCGGCTCGACGGCGTCCGCATCCGGGGCCGCAAGGTCCCCGTCCGCCGCGACCGCGCCGCCGGGGCCGTGTGAGAGGGGCGATCGTGACCCTGTTCGCAGACGTCGGGCCGGGGCCGGTGATCATTCCGGTCCTCGGCTGCGGGGTGATCGCCGTGCTGTTCCTCGCCGGGGGAATCGTCCTCGGCGGGATCTGGCTCGCCCGGCGGTCGAAGAACCCGCCTCAGTGACGGAGTCCGCGCCATGCACCTCCCGCCGTTCGACGGCTGGCTCTTGCTCGGCTCGTTCCCGGACCCGGACGACGGCGGCGTCGGGAGCTGGCTGCTGCATCACGGCGGCGAGGCGCTGCTGCTCGAAATCCCGCCGGGCGTCACCCCGGAGATCGTGCAAGCCGGGCTCGACCGTCTCGGCGCGACGCTGCGGTACGCCACGGCGTCGCACTCCCACGAAGACCACTTCGACGAACCGACCTGGAAATCGCTGATCGATGCGTTCCCCGCCGCCGGGTTCCTGCACCCGAAGGGGCTGGCCGGGGACGTCCGCCTCTGGCTCGGGGACGAGCCCGTCTGGCTCGTGGCGGCTCCGAAGCACTCGCGGACGGACGTGGTGACCGTCTTCCGCGGCGTCGCGATGACCGGCGACATCGAGCTCCGGATGCTGGAATCCGTCAACACCGAGGTGCCGAAGCGGACCAGGCGGGCGAGCATGGCCCGGCTCCGCGACTTCCCGGGCCGCACCGGCTACCGCGTCCACACCGCGGTGAGCGCCCACCTCAACAGCCTCAAGACGAACGTCGACTGGGCCGATCTGTTTTCGTACTTGGAATAAATCCAGAATTTGCGACCGTAACGAACTGCCCTGCCGGGGTGGACGAACTCCGGGCCGTGAGCTATCGTACCAAATACCTCTGTGTTCCGTTCACCCTCCCTCCAGGAGTGCCGATGTCTCTTCGGATGCGCGTTCACGACCGGGAACCGATCGGGGCCGCCCTGCGGCGGTTCAAGAAGCTGCTCGAGCGCAGCGGCATGAAGCGCGAACTCCGCGCCCACGAATACTACGAAAAGCCGTGCGAAGCCCGCCGGCGGAAGGAACTCGGTCGGCTCAAGGCCATCCGCAAAGGCGCGGCGACCAAGGTCGAACGCTAATCAGTGGGCCGTTCCAAGTGGGCAGTGGGCAGTTGTTGCCCACTGCCCACTTTCGTTACCTGAGAACCGTCCCTCAATGACTTGGTGAAGTGGCAGTGAGTTCAGTCGTGTGGCGATTCGTCAGGCCAACGGCCTGGGAGTATTCAGCCCTGGGCAACGCCCAGGGTTCGTGAGAGTTGGGGATTTCAGGCCGCAGGCCTGAGACAAGCTTGTGTCAGGCCTGCGGCCTGAATGCGGTGACGGGTATTCGACCCTGGGCGTTGCCCAGGGCTGAATACTCCCAGGCCGTTGGCCTGAAGAAAGGAAATCACGAAGTCGTTTCTGAACGGTTGCTCACCAGTCGTCCCCTGGCGTCTTCCCGTCCGTCGGCGTGAGCACCCGCTTCCACGTCTCCTCCGAAACCGACCCCGTGACCATCCGGCACGACCCGTCCGCCAGCGCGACCGGCATCGCCGTGTGGCCGGTCTGGGCCGTCCAGTTGTTGCAGCAGTTCTCCCCGACCGGGCACGCCTCCGCGTTCAGCGGCTTGGGCTGGACCTGGAACGGGTAGGTGTTCGGCATCCCGTTCAGGAACGTGACGAACTTCGCGCCGGCCCCGGTGTCCACCTCCTCGTTCTGGATCTTCCAGGTGATGCCGAAGTTGTGCTTCTCCCAGGCGTTCAGCGCCACCCGGCCGACGCCGTCGCACCAGGCGTAGCCCTCCGCGAACAGGACGGTCGATGACAGCCCGTCCGTGAGGGCCGCGAACCGCTGGGTCGGGGCGGCGTACCCCTTCGTCGGGTTGGCCGCCCCGAAGGCGTGCCAGTTCGCGAGGTAGTTGGTGCTCCCCCACGGCCCGTCGGACCAGCCCTTCGAGGCGTACACGACCCCGTCCCCGGCGTCCGGGTCGCTGTTCGGGCTGGGGTCGGACCGGCACTTGAGCAGGGTGTACGTCACCGCCGCGATCTCGGGCGTCCAGATGCCCCCGGACTGCGGCACCCACTTCGGCCCGGACCCCGGCGGCTCCCAGTGGCCGGCCGTCCCCGGCGTGTAGACCGCGTCCGGCGGCTCCCAGTGGCCGACCTCCCCGACCTTCTTCCACACCCAGTGCGTGTGCCCGTTGTACCCCTTCACCTGCGTGTACACCCACGTCCCCGGCGTGTCGATCACCCACGTCCGCGGCGGGGTCCAGTACCCGCTCGTCCCGGACACGTAGGTGCCGGTCGCCGGGATCGTGTACCCGTTCCAGTTGCTGCCGGTCGCCGCCGCGTTGGCCATGATCCGGTCGTAGTTCGCCTGCTGCTCGACGTAGGGCATGATGTGCCCGAACCAGCTCCCCTTGTTCGACAGGGCCGCCTCGTTCGGGAAGGCGTTCCAGTACGGCGGCATCGACCCGTGCGCCTCGTGGAACGAGTGGACCCCGACCGCGAGTTGGCGGAGGTTGTTCAGGCACCGCGCCCGGCTGGCCGCCTCGCGGACTTTCTGGACGGCAGGCAACAGCATCCCGATCAGGATCGCGATGATGGCGATCACCACCAGGAGTTCGACGAGGGAGAACGCCCGGCGGACCGCGCCGGGGGTGGGGGAACGTGCGCGCATCGGATCACCGCGTCCGGAGGTGAAGGGTCGCGCCCCGCGCAACGGCGACGGGGCAGCGGGCGAACCTCAGCTGGGCGACGCAAACGGAGAACGCAAACAGTCCGGACCGGAAAGCGGTCCGGCGGCGGGCGAGACGGGCTGTCGAGCGGGCGAGCGCCGGGCTGCGAGGACCCGGCGCGGGTCGAGTGGATTCGACGTTACGCCAGCGGTCCGAGGCTGTCAATCCGCCGGATGAAAAAATTCTGAGACGCCCGCCCTGCTTCCGCCGCGACCCGGTTGACTTTCCCGAACCGGATCGTAGTGTTCACAAGTTCACATGTTTCAAATGCACATCTCGGCCGGAAGGAGCACGCCCGTGGCCCAGTTCAAACCACCCCCGGATTCCCTGCTCGACCGGGCGGCCGAGCTCCGCGCCGCCGGGAAGTCGTGGGAGGCGGTCGCCGAGGACGTCCGCCGCACGGTCAAGACCGTCCGCGGCTGGCCCGAGGCGTACCCCGAGAAGTGGGCGGAGTTTCTCCGCAAGGCCGAGGCCCGGCTCGTCTCGGAGGCGACCGCCGAGTCCGTCCACACGCTGCGGATGCAACTCCGGTCGGACGACGAGAAGGCGAGCCGGGACGCGGCGCAGAAGCTGATCTCGTTCCGGGTCGCGCTGGGGAAGAAGCCGAAGAAGCCGACGCGCAAGAAGCCAGCCAAGCCGAGTACCGACGCGGCCCGACTGGTCGCCTACCTGGAGGGCCTGTCCGATGCCGAGTTCCATACCCTTGCTGAGGAATTCGACCGTCGCCGTTCCGATGCTCCGCCGGCTGCGTGAGGCCCGCGTTTCCCCGAGCGAGTTCGTCGAATTCTGCTTCACCGACGCGGCCGGCAAGCCGGTCCGGCAGGGCAACGTCCACCGCGAGTTGCAGGCGTTTCTGACGGCCACCCGCCGAGGGCTGGTCGAACTCCCGCGGGACCACGGCAAGAGCGTGCAGGTGTGCGGCCGGGTCGTGTGGGAGCTCGGCCACAACCCCGGCCTGCGGGTGAAGCTGGTGTGCGCGACCGACGCCCTGGCGGTCGACCGGGGGCGGTTCCTCCGCGACGCGGTGGGCAACCCGCGCGTGCGGCTCGTCTTCCCGCACCTGCTGCCGGGCAAGCCGTGGGCGGCGGAGGCGTTCAGCGTCAGGCGGCCGGCGAACGTCATCGGCCCGAGCGTGGCCGCGTTCGGCGTCGGGGCCGGCAGCACCGGGGCGCGGGCGGACCTGCTCGTGTGCGACGACATCGTCGACGTGCGGAGCCTGCATTCCCGGGCGGACCGGGATCGGGTGGCGGACTACTTCCACGACAACCTGCTGAACCTGCTCGAACCGGACGGCCGGTTCTGGGGCCTGTGTACCCCGTGGCACGCGGACGACCTGAACGCCCGGCTGAAGCGGAACCCGGCGTTCGCCGTCTTCCGCCGGGCGGTCGGGCCGGACCTCGAACCGGTTTGGCCCCAAAAGTGGCCGCGGCAAGCCCTCGCCGAGCGGCTCCGCGAGATCGGGGCGTCCTCGTTCGCGCGGGGGTATCGGCTCGTCCTGATCGACGACGGCGAGGTCGTCATCCGCAAGGAGTGGGTGAAGTTCTGGGAAGTCGAGTTGCCCCGCAGTGCGTTCGAGACGGTGGTCCTCTCGGTCGACCCGGCGGTGAGCACGAAGGCGACGGCGGACTCGTCGGCGGTCGTGGTGCTGGGGCGGGTCGGACAGCGATCCGAAAGCCACCCCTCCCCCGGCCCCTCCCCGAAGCGGAGAGGGGAGGAAGAGAAGATGCCTTTCTCCCCCTCTCCGCTTCGGGGAGGGGGTTGGGGGGAGGGGTTCTGGGGAGCGAAGTCGGACGGACTCGGGTCCGACTTCCCGTCGGAAATCCGCGTGCTGGAGGCGACCGCCCGGCGGGTGTCGACGCCGGACCTCGTCGGGCTGATCGACGCGGTCGACCGCCGGTGGCACGCGGACGCGATCGTCTTCGAGGCGAACGCCGCCTTCGCGGGGATCGGGGAACTGCTCGCCCGCCACGCCCGGTTCGGCGGCCGGGTGCTGCCGGTGACGCAGTCGCGCAGCAAGGCGGTGCGGACGGCCGCGTTCGCGGTGCCGGTCCAGAACGGGACCGTCCGGCTGAAGGGGGACCGCGGAGGCGTGGACGCCGGCCAGCGAGAGTTGTTCGACGAGATGACGACGTTCCCGTTCGGGTCACACGACGACCTGCTGGACGCGGCCGCCACCGGGTGCGAGCACCTGCTCGGCCGGCCGGACCCGCGGGTCTGGGTGTGAAGTTTTCGTGGAGTCGGTTGCCCGCGGGAGGGAACTTCGCAGACTACCGGCGTCGGCCGCCACGCTGCACGTCCGCGGCCGACCCGGGCGCACTTCCCAGTTCTACGCCGCCCGGCAATCTCCGTTGGGTTCGCTTCAGGAGGGTGTGGCATGTCCGCGAAGCAACTGTTCGGGGTGGCGGCCGCGTGCGCCGTCGCCGTGGCCGGGGTCGCCGGGTTCGGCCGGGCCGACGACAAGCCGATCGACGACGAGGGGTTCATCCGGACGTGGCTGATCCTGGCCCCGATCCCGCTGGCCGAGGGGGACAACCCCGGCGAGGCGGTCGACAAGGAGCAAGTGAAGGACGAAGGCAAGCTGTCGCCGAAGGACGGCGAGAAGGTCAAGGTCGGGGAGAAGGAACTGGAGTGGAAGAAGCTGACCGCCGAGGACTACTTCTTCGACGTGAACAAGCACATCGGCTCCGACACCGACCGGAGCACGGCCTACGCGGTGGCCTACGTCGTCGCCCCGGACGACCTGACCGCGAGCCTGAAGATCGGCAGCGACGACGGCTGCAAGGTGTACGTGAACGGCAAAGAGGTCGGCAAGTCGGCCGACGACCGGGCGGTGGACAAGGACCAGAACACGTTCGAGAACGTGGCCCTGAAGAAGGGCGTCAACGTGGTGGTGTTCAAGGTCATCAACAACGGCGGCGAGTGGAAGGGGGCGGCCCGGTTCGCGGACAAGGACGGCAAGCCCGTCGCGGGGCTGAAGGCGCAACTGACGAAGTGACGCACCTTCCGGGGCGGGTTTCGGCCCGCCCCGGTGGTTCAGACGAACAGTCCCGCGATCGGGTAGGTAAAGCCCGGCACCACGTCTTCCCCGGACAGTTCCCCCGATTCGAGCAGAAGGTTCGCCGTTCCGTCCAGCCGACGGACGAGGACCGTCCGCGCAACGGGACTGATGAGGCCGGTCGAGGACACGACAGCACTCCGAAACGTTTCAGACGAACAGGTCCGCGATCTTGCAAGTGAACCCCGGCACGACGTCTTCGCCGGACAGTTCGCCGGTTTCCGGCAGCAGATTCGCGGAGCCGTCGAGCCGGCGAATCAGGACGGTTCGGGACTGCGGGCTGACCACCCAGACGAGCTTGACGCCGGCGAGCCGGTAGTCGTTCAGCTTCTCCTCGACTTCTTCGTACAGGTCGTTCGGCGAGACGACTTCGACGGCCAGGTCCGGGGTCAGGGAGATGTCGCCGTCTGGGACTTCCTCGTTGGGCAACCGGCCCGCACGGACGAACGAGGCGTCTGGTTTGCGGACCTTCCTGGGGAAACACCGATAGCCGGCACTCGAACCGAAGACGTGCCCGAGCCCGTGAAGCAAAACAAACTGATCGAGCCACCCCCCCAGGCGGAGTGACAGTTTGTCCGACTTCGCTCCCATGTGTTTCTCCACCGCGTGGCCGTTGATGTACTCGTAGTGCTCCCCGTCCGGCATCGTCAGCAGGTCGTCGGGGGTCAGCAAGGTGGTCGGGGACATGATCTCTCTCCGTTCGGGTTCGACCGCGTCAGATTACCACACGTTCCACTCGGAGGACACGCCGATGCTCGGTCCCATCACCATCCGCTACCCGTTCCGGCCGGCCCGGCGGAGCCTCGCGACGGGGCACGTTTCCGACCTGTTCGGCCTCGCCGACGAGGAACCGCCCCACGCCGTCGCGGAGGGGGTGACGCTCGACGTTCGCCCCGGCGACGTCGTGCTGTTCACCGGGCCATCGGGAAGCGGGAAGTCCTCGCTGATGCGGGAAGTGGGCAAGCGTCTCGGGGCGGCCGACGTCGCGGCGATGGAGCTCCCCGACGTGCCGCTGATCGACGCGCTGCCGGGGCCGGTCGACGAGCGGCTCTCGGCCCTCGCCGCGTGCGGGCTGTCGGAGGCGCGGTTGCTCCTGCGAACGCCCGGCGAACTGTCTGACGGCCAGCGGTACCGCTTCCGCACGGCGTTCGCGCGCGCCTCGGGTGCGAAGACGCTGATGCTCGACGAGTTCGCCGCGATTCTGGAC